>Ga0209066_10000909_pt1 | contig 40842 bp, 39 predicted proteins | sample All_14_2_FD_187198 | JGI IMG/M metagenome (GOLD analysis project Ga0209066, IMG submission 187198) | Freshwater microbial communities in response to fracking from Pennsylvania, USA - Allegheny Zone_MetaG_DW_15 (SPAdes) (version 2) ... | reverse complement strand
GATTTTCGGCTGTTGGACAAAGCCCTGGAACCGTTGGCCCTGCCTGACGCAACGGCATGCTCTCCCTTCACGAACCCCCCTGTCGCCTGTTAACGGCGATCAACGCAGGGCGGAGCCAGAAACGCTAGGCTGCGAGCGCCACCCTAAGAATAATCTAGCTTGTATTAAAACACCTCGGTGGCATTAAATCCGTCAACGATGGCCGACGCAACGACGTTGGTCCGATAAAAACATTGGGAGGTTCTACGTGAAGAAGAGTCACTTGCTTGGCGTTTCACTCGTCGCGCTCATCGCCAGCAGCCCCGCGCTCGCGCAGGATCAGGCACCAAATTCCACTGTCGAAGAAATCATCGTCACGGCGACCAAGCGCGAGCAGACCTTGCAGGACGTGCCGGTCTCGGTCTCGGTGACGGGCGCCCAGGCCGTCGAACGCGCCCAGGTGCGCGACCTGATCGACCTGCAGTCGCTGGTGCCTTCGCTGAAGGTTTCACAGTTCAACGCGGTCGGCCAGACCAACTTTGTCATTCGCGGCTTCGGGAACGGCAACGGCAACGACGGCATCGAAAGCTCGGTCGCGGTCTTCATCGACGGCGTCTATCGCTCGCGCTCCTCGTCGGCCTTGGACGACCTGCCGGAGATCGAGCGCATCGAGGTCCTGCGCGGCCCGCAGTCGACCCTATTCGGCAAGAACGTCTCGGCCGGCGCCATCAGCATCGTGACCAAGAAGCCGCAGTTCGATTTCGGCGGGAAGGCCGAGATCACCGTCGGCAATTTCGGTCAGCGTCAGGCCAAGGGCACCATCACCGGTCCGGTCAGCGACACCCTGGCCCTGCGTCTGTCGGGCGGCGTGAACAAGCGCGACGGCTTCGCCACCAACGTGATCACCGGCAACGACGTCAACAACCGCGATCGTTGGTCAGTCCGCGGTGACGCGCTGTGGCTGCCGACCGACCAAACCTCGGTCAGGGTCATCGCCGACTACAACAAGATCACTGAAGTGTGCTGCGCCGTCGTCTCGCTGCTGAACGGTCCCGCGACCCAGTTCATCGGCGCGCCGGCCCCGTTCGGTCTGGGCAAGCCGGTCGGAAATCCAGCCAACAAGTTTGACCGCAATGTCACCTTCACCAGCGACCCGAACAACAGCCTGGTGGGCAAGGGCCTGTCGGCGCAGGTCGACCACGACTTCGGCGGCGCGGCCCTGACCTCGATCACTGCCTATCGCAAGCAGACCAGCGAGGCCCTGCAAGACATCGACTTCACCGGCGCCGACCTGGCCAACAACGACCTGCGCAACAACATCAAGACCTTCACCCAGGAACTGCGCCTGGCCTCCAAGAGCGAGGGCCCGTTCAACTGGCTGGTAGGCGGCTTCTATCAGAACGAGAAGCTGGCCACAGGCCGTACGATCACCTTCGGCAGCGATATCCGGGGCTTTGGCGAAGGCCTGAGCGGCCAGGTGCCGGCCGCGCTGCTAGGCGCCTTGCCCGCGCCGCTGCGCCCCGCACTGACGGGTCGGTCCAACCTGTACGCCCTGGAGTTCCTGCAGAGCCTCGTCACCCCTTCAGTGATCCCCGGCCGGACCTATTTCCAGGCGGGCCAGGGCATCGACGACTACTACACGATGAAGCAAACCTCGTTCTCGCTGTTTGGCCAGGCCGACTACGAGGTGACCGACCGCTTGACCCTGACCGGCGGCCTGGCCTTCCTGAGCGACAAGAAGGACGCCGAGTCTGCGGTCGTGCTGCGTGACCCGTTCTCGGCCCTGAACCTCTCGGCCGTGCCGCAACTGGCGGCCCTGGGCCTGCCGGGCAATCTCTACAGCGCGCTGGGCGGACTGCAGTTCTACTATGCCAACACGACCAACCACGCGCCGGTCAACTTCCCCAACGCCACCGAGACCGGGAAGCTGAAGGACGACAAGGTCACCTATGCGGTGCGCGCGGCCTATGACTTCGGCGCCATCAACACCTATATCAGCTACTCTACCGGCTGGAAGGCTGGGGCGTTCAACCTGTCGTCCGACAGCCGTCCGCCGAACGCCAACGGCGTGGGTCGCACGGCGGCGCCCGAGGATGTCAGCGTCCTGGAAGCCGGCCTGAAGGCCAATTTCCCGGGCGGCTATTTCAACGTGGCCGTCTTCGACCAGGCGATCGAGGGCTTCCAGTCCAACGCCTTCACGGGTCTGGGCTATAGCCTGGTGAACGCCGGCAAGGAGTCGGTGCGCGGTTTTGAGGTCGACAGCGCCTATCGTCCGCTGCCGTGGCTGGCCCTGACCGGCGCGGTCACCTATCTGGATCCGACGTACGACAGCTTCACCGGCGCAGCCTGCGTGAACTATGACACCGTCCGCTGCCCAGTAAATCCGGCGACGGGCCTGAGGCCGAACTTCCGGGATCTGACCGGCGACAAGCCCACGGGCATTCCCAAGTGGAGCCTGTCGACCTCGGCCACCGCCAATCACAATTTCGGCAATGGCTATGCCGGCTATCTGCGGGTCGAGTACGACTACACCAGCGACACGCACCTGACCGAAACCACCCCGCCCGAGCTGTCGACCTGGGGTCAGAAAAACGTTAATGCGAGCCTGGGGCTCCTCAACGAGACGCACCAGATGGAAGCCATGCTGTGGGTTCGCAATCTGACCAAGGACGAGAGCCTGATCAGCACCTTCCCGACAGTCGCCCAGGATGGCAGCTACAGCGGTTATCCCAGCGCGCCGCGCACCTATGGCGTGACGCTGCGCAAGTCGTTCTAGTTCCTCGGCCTAGCACCGCTCGGATATCCCGGGCGGTGGACTTTCTGGCGCAAGGGCGGCTGCAGAAAGCGGTCGTGGGCGGCAAAGATGTACATCAACGACAACGGCATGGAGCTCACCTCGACGGCCGGACGCGCGACAGACTGCTCAATGAGACCCTGTTCTCCAACTTCGAGCACGCCCGCCAGAAACTCGCTGCTTGGGCCGAAGCTGCAACAAAGTCTATTTGGTCTCTACGGGCATCTCAGGCTCGTTCGAGGTCGTCGATTGGTTCAACATCCGCCGCTCATAGAGCCTATCGGCAGAATCCCCTAGCAGGAGCCGAAGCCGCCTACCTATGCCTTGATCACGCCGTCCGCTATGGCGCATGAGTCATACCAAAACGGCAAAATCGGCGCGGTTCAGTTCTGGACGTCGCCCCGCTACCGCGGCAAAAATCAAGTGCCGTTCAGGATCGACGATGGAAAAGAAGTCTGGCTACGCCCTGATAGGTCTCTCCGCATTGACACTCTTCATCGGACTGATTGTGTTTGTAGTTTGGCTAGCTTGGTTGCCTTTCAACCGCGAATATGAGCTTTTCGACATCGTGTTCGTAGGGCCAGTGCGGGGCCTGTCGGAAGGCGGCGAGGTGCACTTCAGCGGCATCAAGGTCGGGGAGGTGAAAGACATCAAACTCGACAAGTCCGATCCAAACCGCGTGGTTGCTCGCATTCGCGTCTCGGCTGACGTTCCAATTAGGAGCACTAGCCTAGCCAGCCTGGAACCGCGAGGCATCACCGGGGTCAACTACGTCCAGATCACCGCCGGTGCTCCAGGCAGTCCGCTGCTGCTCGAGATCAACCCGCGCCGCGACATTCCTGTGATCCGAAGCCAGCGCTCAGCCATTTCCGACTTGTTGCAAGGAGGGGGCACGGTGATGTCGCGCACCATCGAGGCGCTCAACCGCGTCAACCGAGCACTCTCTGAAGAGAACGTAAAGACTTTCAACTCTGTTCTGAGCGACGGTGAAACCGTGACCGCTGAGGCCCGCGAGCGCAAGGCGATCATTGCCGACGCTCAGAGGGCGCTGCAAAGCATTGAACAGACCTCGAAGGACATTAGCTCAGTCAGCAAGTCGAGCCAAAACCTAGTCGATGGTGACGCTCAAAATACCCTGGCCAGCCTCAACAGCGCGGCTGACGAAATCAAGGCCGCTACTAAGGATGCCCGTCGCCTGGTTAGCCGGCTGCAAGGGCCGACAACCGATTTCGCAACAAACGAACTACCTCAACTGACCAGCGCCGTATTGACCCTGCAGACGACTGCAGAAAACCTAAGCAGCCTCACCAAGCAGATTAAACAAAACCCCCGTGCCGTAATCTCAAAGGCACCCGCCAAACAGATGAAAGTGAAGCCTTGATTAGCCTGGCGTCGTTCACCGGATGATCCGTCACTGCGTGGACATTGATAAAGCCGACGCTTTTTACCACAAACGACTTAGGGCGATGCCGCTACAGATGCTGCCGGCGCGGCCAGAAACGCTGTCCCAGCTATACCTCGCTGCTCGCCCGCCAAGAAAAGCGCGTTCATATTGGCTTGACTGAAGTCAAGAAAGTTCTCGTCCAATTCGTCAGGTATTTCCCCCACGTCCAATTTGATGCCTTTGTCGCCTGCAGCAAGCTTGACATTCGCGATCTCAGAAAGCGTAAGCGATTTCAGCATGGTGTCGAAGCTACGAGCAACGATCTTAAGCCCGCCCACAGGCACAACAACAAATCGGGGCGAGGTCCGGCTGTTGAGCAGGATAAAGATATGCATCGCACCTGGGATAGCCGCGGACCCACCAAGTAAAGCTTGCGGCGCGACAAAAAAGTTGGCCACGGTACCTCCGTCGGCGTGGAGTTCAGACACTGTGTGGCCGTCACGTTCGAACGTAAGCAAGACAGGCGGAAAAACGCCAGGGACACTAGAAGATGCAACAAGTATGTCCTGAAAGAGCAAACGCGACGCTCGATCGCTGTGCTGAGCGAGCGCTCCCATATCCCAAACCACCTGAGTTTGGGTGTCTAGGCTAGTCGTCGCGACAAAAAGTCGGCGGCCCTTTCGGTGTTCAGTCGCTACAGCCGCGACAAGGCCAGGCGTAATGCTGCTGGCGATTAGTTTTCTCAATGGTTCGGGCTTGAAGACGCCCGGTAGAAACAATGCGCCTAAGCCTCGCGATCGGAGCAGGTTATTCGAGCGACCATCCGTGAAGGCCGCTCTAAGGGAAGTATCGAAGGGCCGTCCTGCGAAGACAAATGGAGCGATCAACGCGCCTGCACTCACGCCGGTTACAACGGAGAACTCGGGCCGGTCGCCGCGCTGGCTCCAACCAAACATAACGCCTGCACCGTAGGCTCCGTTAGCGCCACCACCCGACAGGGCGAGAAGCTGGAGTTCCGCACTAGCTTGATTGCGCTGCACGCTGGAGATTTCGCCGGAAAAACGGGCTCGGGCAACTGGCTCGCTGACATCATAGCGATAGCTTGGGCTTGCCGCGCGCAGCATCTCGATCCCATAGGGAACGCGGGGAAGCGTCTGGCAGCCCCCGAGTACGAGGGCAAACAACGCGTAAAGAACACCAATCTTTTTCATTCCGCTACCCCTTGAAGGCAGACTGCGCCTCGCCGGTCGTGCGCACGGAGGCTGGCGGCTTGCAGCCTCTCACCTGCCCGACGCCCTTCAAATAGCTTCGGCGTGCAATACCTGCGGCGATGGCTTCCTGAACTTGGCGATCGCGCTGTTCGGCGCCAGAGAGTTTCCTGATCCAACTGCGCATCGGTATGATGTCAGTGACGATGGTAGCGACGACACCATATGCGCTTTTTCGATCACTGCTCTCCACAGCGCGCCCAGAGCTTCTGTCGTCGAAGTCGTCTCCGAGCACTTGGTTGAGATCTATTATTTGCTTGCGAAGCGCCGCGCAACTACGCAAGCCTGATCGCGCGTAAGGATTGATTACCGCCTGCAATAGGATTGGAGGAATGTCGGTTTTGATGAGATTTACATCCCTTAGGGGCGTCGTCACCGCTCCCCTAAGGCTGTCACGGCTTTCTTCGGGAGACGTAAGCGGACGTTGACTCTCAGCTCGGCTCTTTGAACTCGGGTCAGAGGCCTCTAATTGCGCCTGGGCAACGGAAGGGCTGGGCAGGGCCACCATCTGACCAATTAACAGCGAGGCAACAATCGATAGCGAAGCGGGCATTGAGTCCTCGTTCAAGCATCGCGCGGCGTTTGTGAACACGCGTCAACGCAACGAAACGAGCCTGGTGAAGCTTGGTTCCAGACGAAGAAACTCGGCTATGGCCACTCAAGACGAAGTCTACTCGCTCGCACGAAGCACGTCACACAAGACGACCGAGACGTGCCGTTTATGCGGTCATTCATTCGTGATCTAGAAGCAACCTATGCAAAAGCCCGGCCCGTCTATCGTAAAATCTGCAGCTCGGACGCTGGAAATCTTTGAGTATTTCGACGAGGTTCGCCGTCCTGCGCATATCCAGGACGTCGCCTTATCTCTGGGCTATCCTCATTCCAGCACCGGCGCTCTACTACGCAGCCTCACCGACCTTGGCTACCTAGAATATTCCATAGAAGACAAGACTTTCTTCCCGTCCATCCGGGTTTCACTCCTCGGTAACTGGGTGGGGGATGAGACTCTGTCGTTACGACTTATCCAACAACAGATGCGCGAAATTGCCGAGGCAACTCAAATGACAGTTGTGCTGGGCGCTCGTAGCGGCGGCTATTGCCATTATGTGCGCGCGATCCAAGGCACAACTCCGGTCCGGTACCACCTTAAGGCGGGAACTCGACTATGCCTTGCAAGATCGACCGTGGGAAGTGCGCTGCTTTCGATGGAGACCACGGATCGCCAACCGCGGTTAATAGCTCAGGCGCTTTCGGTCTGGGACAGCGACGAGGGCGCACCCCGTCCGGAGAAACTCGCAGCAGATCTGGCCCTCGTCGCCGCGCGCGGGTACGCTTTCAACTCCGGACTGGTCAACGCCCAAGCGGCGATGTTGGCGATCCCTCTCGCTATCAGGACTCAAACGCGGCCTTTAGCGATAGGCTTAGCCGCCCCAAAGAACCTCTTCCGCGGCCGCCGCCCCGAACTGATCCGGATTTTGCGAGAAGCCCTCGGCCGCCTTGCCGACCAGACCCATCACCAAATAGATAAATCCAGGTAACGTTTCCGAAAATCCTTTTTGCAGAATTCCAATTCCGACTAAAATATTAGTAAAACTACAAATTTATGCTCTAAGTGTATGAAAACAGGTCAACTTGGCGAAGCTCGCTCCTGGCCCAGGCCCAAGCGTCCTATTTGTCGCGCCACCGCGCCAACACCGCCGGATCGAACTGCCCGGCGAAGATACCCCTGCCGCAAAGCACCGCCTTACACCGAAATCACCTAACCTGCACCCGCAGCGTCACGGATTCCGGCGGTCGGGAGGTCGAATGGGCGGCGGATGTAGCGGCTGTAAACGCGGTGACTCACGGCACCGCAGCTGGGACATCGACTTGTCGAGGCCCCGCCCAAGATGAGCGCATGGGCGGAGAAAGGGCCGACGACAGCAAAAGCCGACGAGGAAAAAAGACTGGATTGCGAAAAGGCGCTTGGCCATGGCCCTGATCGGAGCGTGAACCTAAAGCAGTCACCCAGCATACTTGACGAAAATGATTGATATCCAATATGGACGCGGGATCCGACATAATCTTTGAACGCCGCTTAGCATTCAAAGCCCACATAGTCGGTACTCGGTGGGATTGAAAATACTGAGACTATCTCACAAATATAGAGCAATGTAACATATTTACCGGCCCGGCTTACCAGATTGAACCCACTATAAGGTGGATAGTTACCTACGCCGATTTTGTCAGTAAGGGCCCCGCTCGCGCGGGCTTCCAACCGAACCTAGCTCGCAACGGATTGCACCACGAACCCCGCCGGCCCGCAAAATTCTTGCCGCGCTTTTCAACACATATGTGTTTTTAGATTCTATATACATGCTACGCATGAAGGGTGAAGTCGTGGGAACCACATATGAATAGACCTACCCCAGTCGCTTTCAAAACAAGCGACGGCATAGTCCTCGCTGCCGACCGTTATGGTGCTAGAGGCCGCGGCTCTGTGATCCTAGCGCACGGCGGCGGCCAGACCCGCCATGCGTGGGCAAAGACCGCGTCGGCGCTCGCGGATCGAGAGTGGGAAGTTATCGCGCTCGATCTGCGCGGCCACGGTGACAGTGGCTGGTCGCCAACAGGCGATTATAGGATTCACCGCTTCGCTGAGGATCTCGTAGATGTAGTGGGGACGATGCCTGGGCGTGCGGCGATTATCGGCGCATCTCTCGGGGGCCTTGCCGGACTCTACGCGGAGGCCGAGGTCGCGCCTGGGAGTTTCAGCTCAATCACTCTTGTCGACATCGTTCCGAGCATGGACTCGGACGGAGCCGCCAAAGTCATGGAGTTCATGGGAGCACATGTCGCGCAAGGTTTTGGCAGCCTTGAAGAAGCCGCTGCGGTTATCGCGGCTTATCTGCCTCACCGTCCGCGACCAAAGGATCTATCTGGACTTGCCAAAAACCTGCGGCAATGTGATGATGGACGATTGCGCTGGCACTGGGATCCCGGCTTTGTATCCGGCGTCCATCGCGGACGAACCGCGCAGGATACCGACGCATTCCAAGCCCGGCTACCCGGGTTAACGCTTCCGGTGCACCTTATCAGGGGCCGGCTGAGCGAATTGGTATCTCTCGAAGCGGCGGAAAACTTCGTAGCCCTACTGCCGAATGCAAAGTTCACCGATGTCGCAGGCGCGTCCCACATGGTGGCGGGGGACCGCAACGACGCGTTTCTCAACGCTGCTGTCGAGTTTCTAGAAAGCCTGGACCACCAACCCTAGAACGGAATTTATAATTCCGGAGATAGTCCAAACTAAAAATCTTCAACCCCAGAAATCGAAATATAACTTTTAATAAAACACTTGCTAAATTAATCTTAACTAACCCTGCCGAGATAATTCCCGCAGATCATTTTGTGATCGTGACCCGTTGCTATGCATTTTAGGCATTGCGGGAAATAGATGTACCGCCATAATATTATATATGGGAAAATATCGATCGTTTAAGCGAATGCATAGTTGATATGCGCGATATTTTATTCTATCCTGGGGAAGAGGCGCAAGGCACAGCCTTCCCGCCTCCCTCGGCCGTACCCTAGTGCTTACCTCCTGGGCGCGGTATACTTAGGCGGCGCAGCAACCAACTGCGCCGCCTTTTTACACTTAATGCAGCAAGCGTTAGAATGTTGGATTGATTCCATTTTTTGGTGGACATTGCGGCGGGTACGATGACCTTGTCTGCGGCGCTCAAGACGAAAGGTTTGCGCTACTGGTTGTGATCGGCGACAAGGCGATTGATGGAGCGCCGCCGATCCCTACGGCGCGCTGACGATCGGAGGGGTCGCCCAACAGATCCAGCGGTTTGATCCGGCCGAGCGACACCTTCGGGTCCGGCCGGTTCATGAGGTCGATGACTGCCGAGAGGATTGCCTCGCGCTTGGCGCCGATCATCTAGCCGCAACCGGGCTTATACCTTCGTCGCCCGCGAGGCCTCGCCCCCCGAAGCCGAACCGGATCCTGTCAGGGATCGCCCCGCGACGCGGCTCAAAGCACGATGAAGAACGAACGTCGGCGCGAGGGCCGCAGCGAAGACCATAGCCGTGATCAGGAACCCGTCTCGGTAGGCGGCCGCCGCCGCCTGGTAGTAAACTCCTTGCCCCAGCAACCAGCCGGCGGCCGGGAGTTGCTCCAAAGGCCCGAGTCCCATCGCGTGGACGGTTCGCGCGGCTTCCATGAGATAGTTGCCTGTAGTCGAATTATCCGACGTTTGGGTCGCGGCGAGGGCGTCGCCGTGGAACGCGGTTCGTCGCTCAATGATAACGCCCAGAATACTCGTGCCAAGCGCTCCGCCCAATTGCCGGGTGAAGTTCATCGAGCCTGAGCCCTGGGATAACAGTTCCAGCGGCAGCACCTTGAGCGCTGCAGAACTCAGCGAGGGGAACACAAAGCCCATGCCAATGCGGCCAATCACCGTCCACCAAGCGAGCGTCCAGAAGGCTGTGTCGGCGCTCACGTGGGCCGTTAGCCACGACGAATAGGCAAAAATCGCCATGCCCGCCCCGATCAGCAATCCTGGCGACAGCCGGTCGCTCATCATGCCCGCGGCGGGAAAGACGATGACCAGGACGAAGCCGGCCGGCATCAGCAGCAGACCCGCTTGGGTTGGGGTGAAGTTTTGAATCTGCTGGACGAAGACCGGGAGCAGATAGGTCGTGCCGTACAGTCCGGCCCCCAGCACAAAGCTGACCGCTGCGGCCGCAGCGAAGGGGGGACTGGCGAACACCCGCAGGTCGAGCAGCGGATGCGGAATCCGACTTTCGCGGACAAGAAAGGCCGCCGCGCAGGTCATCGTGATCGCAAACCCCGCGAGGACGGGCGTGGAGGCCCAGCCCTGGCGCTGTCCACTGGACATGGTTTCCAGCAACGCGAGCAGCGCCACGCTGAGCCACACCAGGGCCGGCCAGTCCAGTCGGGCCTTCGCAGCCGCAGGATCGCGATCGGGCAGGAAAAGGTTCGCCAGCGTGATGCCGCCGAGGCCGAAGGGAATCCCCAAATAGAAAAGGAACCGCCAGTCGAAGCTATCCATCAGCAGTCCGCCGACCCACGGCCCCAGCGCCGGGGCGAGCACCACGCCAATCCCGAAGATGCCCATAGCCGCGCCGCGCTTGTCGGGGGGAAACACCTGGAACATCACGACCATCGCCAGCGGCTGGATGACACCCGCTGCAGCGCCCTGGATCACCCGGGAGACTATGAGCACCGTATCATCCGGGGCCAGCCCGCCAAGGACCGATCCGAACAGGAACACGCCCAGGGCCACCATCATGGTTTGCCGCTGACCGAAGGTGCGCTCGCACCATGCAGAGAGCAGCATGGTGACCGTCATCGCGGCGAGGAAACCAGTCGCGAGCCACTGCACCCGGGTCTGATCGATGCCGAACTGCCCCATGATCGCCGGGACAGCCACGTTCACAATGGTGGATGACAACACCACGGCGATCGCTGAAACCATGGCCGCCGCCGTCGCGAGCCAGCGGTACATCGACCCATAGCGAACAAAGAGGGCCTCAGTCTGTGGCATCGATCGTGACCTCGGCCATCATCCCCGGCCGCAGGAGATTCTGCTGTTGGATGATGGCCAGCCTCACGGGCAGCCGTTGGGTGACCTTGGTGAAGTTGCCGCTCGGATTGGGGTTGGGCAGTAGCGCGAACTGGCTCGTAGCGGCGCCCCCCAGGCGCTGAACCCTCGCCGCGAACGTGCGGCCGGGATAGGCGTCAACCTTCACCTTGGCCGGCGCGCCAACCCTCAGTTTACGGAACTCCGTCTCCTTGACGTTCACATCGACCCAGACGCTATGCGGGTCGTGATAGAGCAGGATCCGCGAGCCCGGCGAGACGTACTCGCCCGCATCGACAACGGTCTGATCGATGACCCCATTGAAGGCCGCGGCGATCTGTCGCCGTCCGAGATCGAGCCGTTGCTGCTCACGCCGCGCAGCCAACGCATCGATCTGGGCGTCGACGCCCGCAATCTGCTCGGCGATCACCTGTACCTGCTGGAGGCCCGTCTGGGTAACCTCGGCGCCCGCCTTTGCGCCGGAGATGGCGGCGCGGGCGCGGACGGCGGTTTGCTCGGCGGCCCGAAGCCGCGCCTGATCCTCCTCGAACCGGCTCTTGGCGACCAGCCCTTTCCCATAAAGGATCTCGGTGCGCTGAAAGGCGGCTCTTGCCACGGTCAGCTCAGCCTGCCTGGTCAGATAGTCGGCCTGGGCGCTGTCGACGGTCGCGGAGGACACCCCAGCCTGATTGCCGACGGTGTTGCGCACCAAGCTTTGCTGGGCCAACAGCTGCGCGCGCTGCGCGCGCAGATTGGCGATGTTGGCGTCGATCTCCGCCAAGCTGTATTGAGCGTCACGGGGTTCTATACTGACCAGAAGTTGACCCCTTTTGACTTGGTCACCGGCCTTGACATCGAGCTGAACAATCCGGCCGGCCGCCTCGCTGGAAACCGCAATGACATCTGCGGCAATGCGGGCGTCATTGGTCGATACCCGGCCAGCCCTCGCGTGCAGCCAAACCGCGCCAGCCGCAATGAGGGCCACGATCACGGCGGCGACGAGAAACAGGCGCCGCGAGGGTTTTCGCCTGATGCGCATGCTTTTCACGCTCACGGCGGGGTTGTCATCTGCGGCGCTCATCTTTGGTCCAGCCGTCGGTTGACTCGCCCCAAGACGGACAGACAGGTGGCGAGATCGGCGTCAGAAATATCCGCTAGCAACTCGTCGCGAAGCGTGGCCGCAATGCACGTGATGTGATCGAGGACGGGCTCGGCCGCAGGTGTGAGGGTGACGCATTTGGCTCGCCGATCATTCGGCGCCTCCCGCCGCGCAATCAGGGCGCGCCTTTCAAGGTCATCCAACTGGCGCACGATCGTCGGCGCCTCGATTCCGAGCCGATCCGCCAAATCCCGCTGCGTCAGCCCTCCATCCGAACTCGAAAGTTCCAACAACGCCAGCCACCGTGCCTGCGACAGACCCGTGTCCTTCAACCGCTCGTCCAGGCGCGCCCGCCAACGACGGCTCATCAGGTTCGCCGCCTGTCCAAAGGCCTGCCTGGCGCTCATCGGCTACACATCCAAATCGATAGGTACCTAATAATTAGCATCCCAGGTACGGTTGCATCAATACGATTCTAGGTGTTGAATGATAGCAGCCTAACCGTTAGCCTGCGAAGGTTTTTTGAGTGCTTTTCGACGCCTGAAGATGTCGCTGCTACACTTGGTCTCAAACAGGGTTTATAGATGTATCAGCGGATCGTTCTTGCCTACGACGGCAGTGTGGAAGGCCGTGCCGCGCTGCGCGAAGGCGCGATGCTGGCCATGAGTCTTCGGGCCCAGGTCTTTCTCTTATCGGTAGCCGCGGAGACGCCTGGGATCCGGCTCGCCGAAGCTGCGTATGCCGGAGTCATCGCTCACGAGCAGGCGACGTACCATGCGGTGCTCGAAGAGGGCGTCACGCGACTGCGGCAACTTGGCCTGGAGCCGGTCGCCGAGTTGCGCAGCGGCGAGCCTGCGGCCGAGATTGCCGCCTTCACACAGCAAGTCGCCGCAGACCTCTTGGTCGTAGGACACCGGCATCGGAGCTTGCTCGATCGATGGTGGGCTGGCAGCAGCGGCGCCTACCTGATGGACCACATCAATTGCAGCATGTTGATCGCCAGGCACATGGTCTCGGACGAGGCGCTCGTCGAGTCAGGCGGGCGGGCGGGGCAGTGAGCCAAGTTGAGCATCTCCCACGATTGAGGGCAACCGGCGATCAAACTTGCCGCTATCGGCGTTGCCGCAGTTGGCTGTGCTTGCCTTCGGCATAACGGCGCTCGCCTACGCAACGCCTCTGTTTGCGGAAACGAGGTGCGGCGGAGACGCAGGGCCAGGGAAACCGAGGTTGACGGTCCAGGTGGACGTTGTGCGAAACCTCCGAGGGCACGGGTAGCTATTGCGGCTTGCCATCATAGGCGGGTGTGCTCTCAAACATCGTGGATTTCGGTTCATTAGCTGCCAACGAAGGCGCGGTTCGGCTCACATTAAATGCCACTGGGCTCGCCATCGTCGGTCCGTGCTCGCCAAAGTGGCGTCGTGCTCACCATAGGCGCCAGGACCGTTTTCGTCACACGGGCGCGCCGGCGGCGCGCATCTGATCGGTCAACTCCTGGGTCCGATCTCCTGGCAAAACCCCGCTGAGGAATTCCCGAATCTCCAATGGCTTGGCGTTGAACTGGGTCGCCAAGGTGGCAGCGTCGTAGCCGTTGCGCATGAGCGTCGGCTAGGTCATCGACCGCGCGACTGAGAATTTCCTCGACGATCGCCCCCGACACCGGCTTGGTCGCCAGCCGGTAGAAGTGCTCGAACGCTAGCGTCAGGTGCATCTCGATTTGCAGAGGGATGCGAAGCCGTTCGGCCAAGACGTCGATCGCCTCGGCACGACCCAGCTGCACAACATGACCGTGGTCTATAACCACAAGCGCCACGGCACGTTCGCGCTCGGCAGCCGCAGCTACGAAGTTCGGATGAAGCCCGCCTTCCCGAAGACGCTCTCACTTGAGTTTATGCTGGTCGACCTGGTCAACAACCTCGATCAACTGGGCGAGGACGCGGAAGACATGCTGAAGCGCGTGACCTGCCCCTGATTTTTTCCTCCATGCGGAGCTAGTGTCCGACCCTTGAGAGGACGGACATGAAGCGAGCGAGATTTACGGAAGAGCAGATCATCGGGATCCTGCAGGAGAACGAGGCCGGGGCGAAGGCTGTGAGCTGGCCCGCAAGCACGGCGTGTCGGAAGGCACGATCTACGCCTGGAAGGCCAAGTTTGGCGGCATGAGCATCCGCCGCCAGATCCGACGCCGACGGGACAACGAGTGCGTTGCGGATCGCCGTGACGTCGCCGCAGCCCTCATCCCGAACTTCGTGGTCCATCGGCGCAGCACCGTTACAGGCCGACCCAAACCCTTTGCCACCCCACCCCGGGTCAGCCCACGGGTGCCAACCCGATCAACGGCCTCACGCTTGAACGACCCCGGAAACCCCCAAGCGTTGAACGCTCATCGTCGGTGGCATTTAAGAACGCGCCCCGAAATCGAAGGCGATTCGATCTTCATCCTTTGCCTCTGGCATTGCCGCTAAAACCGCACTGCCGAGCCGGACGTCAAAGGATAAGGCCAGAGGCATCATGGCTGTGAACCTGGCGGGTTAGTAAATCGGAGCCCGCCAGTCTTGATCCAGACGCGCGTTCCCTGATCTCCTGCGACAGCCTGTATCTGGCTACCGACAGGAATCCGCAACCAGGTGAGAGCGCGCATCGACTCCCCGGATTCCAGGCAGGTACCGTCGAGCACAAGAAGTTCGGCTCCCCCGGGTACGTCAGCCGAAATCTCCGCGCCCGGCGACCACGTCTCCAGACTCACTGTTTCGCGCAAATCACGGAAAAGAGGAATTACAGCAACGCCGGGGCGGCCAAGTGCGGCGACCGCGACTTGCTCGGCCATATTGATATTCACTCCGGTTCGGTCGGTAGGATCAAATTGCCATAGTTTGACAAAGATCGTGCAGCCCTTCGCTGAGGCTGGCTGGTGCCGGGATGTTGGCGGATTGCGGACGTAAGTGCCGGCGGGATAATCGCCATGTTCGTCCTGAAAGACGCCGTCGAGAACGATGAACTCTTCGCCACCGCCATGGGTGTGGGGCGGAAACAGACTTCCGGGTGCGTAACGGACGATGGAGGTGGCGCGTGCCACCTCCCCGCCAATCCGATCCAGCATCCGGCGATCAACATTGGCGGCGGGAGATGGAACCCAAGGAACCGAGTCTCCATGGATCAGAACGCGTTGCGAAAAATCGGTATTCAAATCCATTGCTGCCCTCGCCCTATATTCCATGCTAGGTCGGTCCATCAAACGAATGCCACGACAGCAACCTTGTTGCCGGTTGGATCGCGCAGATATCCCATGACGGTATTGGGCAATGCACCGGGTGCAGGCGGCCCGCTGACATCGCTGCCACCGCTTGCCAGGCCAGCTTCATACCATGCATCGGCCATGGCCTTGGACCTCGCTTTGAACATGACAGTGCCGCCGTTGGCGTGGCAGGCTTCCTTGCCGTCCTGAGGCTTGGTCACCAGGAACAAACCTGTTTCTGGCTCGCCATACAAGAATGCCGGGGGGTCATCGCGGAACGGTCCCTTTGCGCTTACGCCGAGCACACCAAAGGTGGCGTCATAAAACCTTCTGGAAGCGTCAAGATCATTGGCTCCGAGCATGACGTGAAAATACATGGCTATCTCCTCAACCAGGGGCGGCCAAATGTGGCCGCGCTGAGCTACCTACTACTAGGCAGGTAACTGCGCAAGCCTTGCGTGATTGCAGTTCCAAGCCTACTAAATGGTAGGTATGGACACCAAAGCAGCGTTATTAGACAGCGCCGAATATGCCGTTCGCGCGCGCGGGTATGATGGGTTTAGCTACGCCGATCTGGCCGCAGATGTGGGCATCCGAAAAGCGAGCATCCATCATCACTTCCCCACGAAAGCTGATCTGGCGCTGGCGTTGATCGCTCGGTATTCGGAGAACTTCTTTCTGAGGCTGAACCAGATCAGTGAGTCTCACCGCACAGGTGGAGCGCGTCTGAACCACTATATTGCAGCCTGCCGGGATGCCCTCGATGGCGGAAGAAAACTCTGCCTATGTGTCGCTTTTTGCGTCGGCCGCGATGGCCTGAGTCCGGAGGTGCTGGCAAAGCTCGATCTATTTCATCGCACCGTCGCGGCCTGGCTCGGGGAAGTGTTTGCCGTCGGCAAGGCTGATAACAGCATTGCGTATGTCATGGATTACGCTGCCGAGGCACACGCTTGTCTGGCTCAAATGGAGGGGGCACAGTTGATTGCGCGAGCGGCTAGTGATGCCCGACGGTTTGATGCTGCGGTTGCCCAATTGCAGCAAAGGATTGCATAAGCGCAGCAATGCCCCTTCCTCGGTATTAGGCGAACGGCGGCTTATGGCTGCAGCAATAGTTCCCGTAGGCGACCATTCTTGATGTCGTGGACGGCTTCCACCCTGCGGGCTGTTTCTCTGCGGAAGAGCCGGAGAGGAGGGTGACATGGAGGAGTACCGGTTGTTGGGCTGGAACTAGCCAAGTCGGTTTCCCGGGTTCACGCTTCTCGACGCGCAATGCGAGGCTGTCTTTCGGCGGAGGTTGACGCGAGGTCTGAGCTGCCCCCCCTGTTGCGCGGACACCAAGATCAGAAGAAGCCGTTCCGTCAACCCACCTCGCACAAGTGTCGGATTATAATTTCGACGAAATGGGATCTGTTTCGGTGTGCGTTCCCACGCTGCGCCTTGTGGACAAACGCCGGCCAAACCTATCTTCTTTTTCAGCGCCAATTGCTGGAGAGGGTGGGTCTGGGGTGGGACCTTATCCATCCTACTGCTCTGTTTTTACGTCTAAGTTTCGGCCGCTCGACACCCCTGCGTTATTCTCACCGCTAGGCCGGGCCAGTACTCAGTCGCCATCAGCATCTGCGATGGGTCGGGCGATTCCCGTGCCGTCTTGAACAAATTATATCGCTAGCCATATGAACAGCATGGCATCAGCGCAGGAGGGTACGATGAACGCTCTATATTCGACAGTCGTCATGGCAACTGGCGGTCGTAATGGCACGGTCAAAAGCGATGATGGGCTGCTGGAAATTGGGCTTGCGATGCCGAGCGGCCTTGGGGGCAAGGGCGGCGCGACCAATCCTGAGCAGCTTTTCGCCGCCGGATATGCTGCCTGTTTCGGCAATGCGGTGATCCATGTCACCCGCAACAAGGACCGCGCGATCAAGGACGAGGATGTCGAGGTCGCGGCCACCGTCGGCCTAACGCCAAACGGCAGCGGCGGCTTTGCACTGGTGGTCGCCCTCAACGTCACACTGACCGGCGTAGATCAGGCGACCGCCGAGGCGATCGTCGAACAGGCGCATCAGGTCTGCCCCTATTCCAACGCGACCCGTGGCAATATCGATGTCGCGTTGAGCGTGAAGACGCGATGAACGACGCCCCGCACGCAGCCGAAACCGAAGACCGGCTTCGCCTCGGCCGCCAGATCTGCTTTCCGCTCTACGCGGCCACGAACCTGATCCAGCGGCTGTATCGGCCTCTGCTGTCTCCGCTTGGGCTAACCTATTCGCAGTATCTTGTGCTGCTCGTGCTGTGGGAGCGTGGCCACGCCACGGTGGGCGAATTGCGCGAGTGCCTGCATCTGGATGCCGGCACCATCACACCGCTGCTCAAGCGGATGGAGCGGGACGGGCTGGTGACCCGCAGCCGGGACCGGCAGGACGAGCGTCGGGTGATCGTGGCATTGACCCCGAGCGCAACCGTGCTCCACGAGGAGGCGCGGCAGATCCCCGATGGGCTGGCCGCCCGGATCGGTGTGGATGACGCGCAGGGCGCAGAGTTGCACGACCTCACCACATCGCTTGTCGCGCGGCTACAAACCGTCCTCGGTCAAAGAAGTGATGGACCGGTGATCGCGTCGCGAAGTGCGCGGCGCGAAAAGATCAACCCTACAAGACGAGGTATCTCATGACCAACCAAACCCTGCCCCGATTTTCCGGCGACAACGGCCTGCGATTCAGGACGCTAGGCGATTCTGGTCTGTTCGTCTCGGAACTCTGCCTTGGGACCATGACCTTTGGCGGCGACAAGGACATCTGGGGGCTGATCGGCCAGGTGCAACAGGACCAAGCCGATGAGCTGATGAGGATCGCGCTGGAGGCCGGCATCAACTTCATCGACACCGCCAACATCTATGGCCACGGCGGCAGCGAACGCATCGTCGGCCAGTCCCTGCACAATCTCGGAGTCCGCCGCGAGGATGTGGTGCTGGCGACCAAGGTGCTCGGTCCCATGCGGGACGGCCCCAACGCCCGCGGCGCATCGCGTGGCCACATCCTCAGCGAATGCAAGGCCAGCCTGGAGCGGCTGCAGACGGATTATATCGACCTCTATCAGATCCACGGCTTCGACCCGGCCACGCCGATCGAGGAGACGCTTGAAGCCCTAAATACCCTGGTTCAGCAAGGCCATGTACGATATGTTGGCCTGTCCAACTGGGCGGCCTGGCAGGTGATGAAGGCCATCGGCACCGCCCGGGCGCGCAACCTGTGCCCGATCCTGTCCCTGCAGGCATACTATACCCTTGTCGGTCGCGACCTAGAACGCGAGATCATTCCGTTGCTGCAATCGGAAAAGGTCGGGCTGATGGTGTGGAGCCCGCTGGCCGGCGGTTACCTGTCGGGAAAATACGAAGGGCCAGACGCGTCCGAGGAAAACCGGCGCGCAAAGTTCGATTTTCCGCCCGTTGATCGCTCGCGGGGTGCCGCCGCGATCGCACGTTTGCGCGACATCGCGGCCGGTAAGCAGATCGACGGCGAGCCTGTCAGCGTCGCACAGATCGCCCTTGCCTGGCTGTTGCACCAGAAGGCCGTGACCAGCGTCATCATCGGTGCCAAACGCACCGATCAGCTGAGGGACAACATCCGCGCCGCGCAGCTCCGCCTGTCCGATGATGAGCTGGCGGCCCTCGACGAGGTCAGCCGTCTGCCGCAGGAGTATCCGGGCTGGATGATGCAGATGATGGCCCAGTACCGGGACCACCGGGCAGACTGAGGCCGCACGCCCACCCGCAGGACCGGCATCAGTCGTCTGCCCTGCGGGGCACCGCATCACCACCTATCCGGGATCGGGGGCGATCGTCCTCGACCCCCAGGCCAGGAGACATCCATGTCATCGCTTGAGAGCCAGTTCCTTCCCCTGACTGAACATCACGACTGATATGATGCGATCGACCCGCGCGCCGCGCTGGAAGGCAGCGCGGCGGGCAAGGTCATCTTCATCACCGGGGCATCACGAGGAATCGGCCGTGCCACGGCTGTCGCCTTTGCCGAGGCGGGCGCGGCGGCGGTCTATCTGACTGCGCGCTCTGAGTCGGCGCTGCGCGAGACCGGAGAGCTGATCCGACAGGCCAACCCGAACACGCAATGCGCCTGGTCTGTTTGCGACGTCACCATCCCGGCCGAGGTCGAAGCGGCCGTTGCCGACTGTGTGGAGAAATTCGGCGGCATCGATGTTGCCGATGCGAATGCCGGCTACCTCGACCAATGGGCCAGGATCGGCGAAACCGATCCCGAGAGCTGGTGGCATAGCTGGGAAGTGAACGTGAGGGCAGCTTATCACGTGATCCGCTTTTGCGTGCCCCATCTGATCACCTCTGCGAAAACGGGGACCGGCAACGGATCGACGGGCGGCCATTTGATCCTTCTGTCGTCGGTCGGCGCCCAGTTGCTGAGCCCGACGGCCTCGGATTATCAAACCTCGAAACATGCGATCAACCGCCTGTGCGAGTTCGTCAACTTGGATCATGGCACAGACGGCATCAAGTGCTTTGCCATCCATCCGGGCGGCGTGGCCACTGAACTGGGGCAGAACATGCCCGAGGAGACCCACGCCTATCTGACCGACAGCCCGGATCTGGCCGCAGGTTTTGTCGTATGGCTGGCCTCTGGGAGGGCGGATTGGGCCAAAGGTCGCTATCTCAGCGCGAACTGGGATGTCGAAGAACTGACATCGCGCAAGGACGAGATTATTAAGGACGACCTGTTGGTGAACCGCCTGCGGACCAAAGCCTGACCAGGGGCGTCCTGCCCGCATCTGTGTGCGGCCGGCCTACCGAGGGGGCCGGGAGGCCCCGGCGCGCCCCAACGGCGTTTCGCCCATCGTGTGCCGGCTCTGCAATTATTGCTGGTCAAGAATTTCCGCGGTGGCCGGCTCGAACGCCTCGGGGTTTTCCAGCACCTTCGCCAGCATCCCGCCATCGAGCGCGGCGATGACCCCGCTCCGGCATCAACGGCCTCACTCCGTGGTCAAGGGTGAACAACCTCCTTGGAAACGACAGCTAGGCCACCATGTCGCGGGGGGCTCAGGTTTTGCGAGGCGTGCTCGAGTGAGGCCATGACGAAGCCGGCATCCCCGGCTAGACAGCCCGATATCCCAGCTCGAGCTCTCGATGCCAGCAAGTTCGGCGCGGCTGCAATCCGCCGATGCCGTTGAAAAAGCGGCTGGCTGCTGAAGGCGTGCGCTGGCGTGGTCAGGCTGTGACGGGCTTCGTGATGCTTCGGGCCTTCAGGTGAGTGCCGGGGCGATCTGCAACTGGATTTTGCGCAGGCTATGAGCGGTGGCGGCGAGTAGCAACTCGTTGGGTGCGCCGCACGGACCGCGAAGGCGCAGCCGGTCCAGCCCGAGGATGCGCTTGAGGTGGGCGAACAGCATCTAGAGTTTCTTCCGCTCGCGCGGGGAGGTTACGTAGGCGTCGATCGTGGCGATGTGGCGGGAGATGTCCCTGGACTCCTTTTAGATGGAATGGGTCACCTTCCGAGCCGGCTCCTTCGGGCAGCAGCCGGGCGTCAGCGCGCAGGCGTCCCAATCGATCTTGGAGGCACGATACCGATAGGACCGGGCGGGTGTCGGGGTCATCGGCGCGGAAGGCTCGCCGATATTGCTTCAGGTCCTTGCCGCCCGGATAGCGATATAGGTCGGCGGCGGATCATAGGTGAGGTTGTCTCGGGAGACGGTCCCGCCGGTCCGGCCAGACTTGTCGACGGTCGGGATGTGGGCGCGATCCCATGGTGGTTGACCAGCCATTCCAGCGTCTCGTTCGAGCTATAGCCGGTGTCGGCGGCAAGGCTGTCGGGGTGGAGATCATGCCTCTCCTGAACCCGTTCGATCATGGTGCGGACCGCGGTCAGCTCGGCCGGCCGTGCCGCGGCGGACGTCTCTACATCGACGATCATTCAAGACCTTCGCCAGCTTGAGTTGATAGGGGCGGAAGAGGGGCGTCAACTCAGCGCTGCGATCGTCCTCACCTTTGGCGCGCGAGCGCGGTCCAGACGCTCGCGGAGCGCCTTGGACCTTCGGGAGGCCGGCGGATGAGCCGACGATGCGGAGCGATCGACCAGGACAAGCAGAACGCCATTCTTGAGGCGGCGCTTGATGTTGCGGGAAGCGCAAGGCCGTCCCTGGCCGCGATCACCAGCACGGCGCCGGTATCACGCCAGACCGCTCATAAGCAGTTCGGCGCGCCTGGCCTGAAGCGCGCGGTTCTCAACTGGTGCCGAGCAGCGGTCCGCGACCCACTCGTCGCCGCTTTCGCGCTGATGCGGCTTCCGCCTGGGCGGCTGCCGTTGCCTGATTTCAGGCAGGGTAGAGTGCCTTTCGACTTGGCGCAGTTATCCTGTCGGCACCACGGCCAGGTCGAGCGGATGAACCTCACGATCAAGGAAGCCACCGTCAAACGCTTCCGCTACGACAGCCACGATCAGCTGCGCATGCACCTCGCCGACTTCATGGCCGCCTACAACTTCGCTCGCAGGCTCAAGACCCTCGACGGCCTAACGCCCTACGAATACATCGCCAAAAAATTGGGTTTCAGAGCCAGAGCGATCCATCCTCGATCCGATCCACAAGATGCCGGGACTGAACACTGGAACAAGGCCAACGAACTCTTCGCGGCCGCCTGACGTCTCGAAGGGCGGACCGTCGAGGAAACTTCACAGTCCGCCCATCTGGCGCATTGTCAGTTGCGTATTATATCAGGGTCGCTGTTCGTTCCCCCGCGCTGAGGTTTGCCCATGATCGCCCACTTCAAGATCGCCGCCGCTGGTATGGTCCTGTCCGCCGTTATGGCCTCTGGTGCGTGGTCGAAGACCGGAGAGGCGAAGGCGCCCGCAGTGCCCGCGTCTGCAACTCCGGCCGTGAGCGAGGATGTCGCCCGCTTCAAGATCGGCTCGCTGGAAGCGATTCCCCTGCGTGACGGCGGTCTGACCGTTCCCAACGACAACAAGGTCCTCGGCGTCGGCCGCACGCCGGAAGAGGTCGCCGCCGTCCTGACCGGAGCTGGCGCGCCAGGGGAGACCATCAGCTTGTCGATCCAGCCGCTGCTGGTCCGCACGGGCGAGCGTCTGGTCCTGATCGACACAGGCGTCGGCTCGGGCATGGGCGGCGCGGGTGGCAAGCTGCATTCCAGCCTGACCGCCGCCGGCGTCGATCCGGCGGATATCACCGAAATCCTGATTTCGCACAGCCACGGCGACCACGTCGGCGGCCTCGTCGGGGCCGACGGGAAGTTGCTTTTCCCCAATGCCGTGATCCGCATCGAAGCCAACGAGTGGGATTTCATGCAGGCCAACGCCGAGCTGAAGTCGGTGGTCGACGCCATCCTCCCCAAGATCCAGGTCTTCCGCTACGGCTCCGAAGTCGCGCCGGGCATCACGGCGGTCGAGATCGCCGGGCATACGCCGGGCCATTCGGGCTTTGAGATCGTCTCGGGAGCGGAAAAGCTGCTCTATATCGGCGACGCCATGCACTCTTCGATCATCTCGGTGCAGAAGCCGGACTGGCAAATCCAGTTCGACAACGACGCGCCTGTCGCCACCGCCAGCCGCATTGCCCTGGACGAACGCGCTGCCGCCAACAACTTGCGACTCTACGGCTATCACTTCGCCTATCCGGGCGTGGGTCGCATCGAAAAGACCGGCGACACCTATCGCTGGGTCCCGGAAGCCGCCCCGGCCAACTGAGGCCGGCGGTCATGACCTGAGGGGGGCGGGCCGTCATAAGGCCCGCTTTCCCACGCCCGATCCCGGTCTGGCGCGTGAAGTTCACTACGGACGATGCGTGGACCGCCGTTGAGATCGCCCTTCCATTCGGGGAGGGGCCGGGCCGCATCATGTTGAAGAGACCAGAAGGTCCAAGCGCCACAGCGCCAAATACAAGATCGACCGCGCCATGGGTGAAAACCTGTGGGGCCGTGCCAAGAGCCCGTTCCTGCTGGCCTCGCCCAACGCCTATAACGCGCTGGGCGTCGGCACGACACAGCTGCACAACAAGACCGTAGTCTATAACCACAAGCGCCACGGCAAGTTCGCCCTGGGCGGCCGCACCTATGATTTCCGCATGAAACCCGCCTTCCCCAAGAAGCTCAGCCGGGAGTTCCTGTTGGTCGATCTGGTCAACAATCTCGACCAGCTCGGCGAAGACCCCCGGGAGGTCCTGGAGCGCGTCAAGGATCGCCTGTCCTCGAGCGACACGGCACGCCTGAAGAAGGCCGCCCAGACCTATGGCTCCGAACGGGCCAAGAAGTTCTTCGCTCGCGCCCTCGCCGAGGTCGGAGTCCAGGATGCCGCCTGATTTCCTGCACAACCATCGCCAGTTCGGCGACCTGATCCGCATCGTCGGCGCCAACGAGAAGATCGAGCCGGCCCTGATCGAGAAGGACTACTGGATCATGCAGAGCCTTTACGGCCTGCAGCAGATGGGCCTCACCTTCGAGCTGAAGGGCGGCACTTCCCTCTCCAAAGGCTATTGCTTCATCAACCGGTTCTCCGCGGATATCGACAACCCGGCCCAAGTGAAATCGCTTGAGCAGTAGCGGACGCTAGGGCCCAGCCTTTCCAGGCAACTCGGAAAACGGCGCACCTCATGGCGGACTGATTTCAGTTGGACGGCTTATGAGTTTCAGATAGACAAGACTTCAGTTTCAATTAGACGTCACTTGGACTTCAGTGTTCATGTATCCTCGCCATGCCATCGACCGGATCCGCGAAGCCCTGAGCGACACCCGGGTGGTGCTGCTGGCAGGGCCTCGCCAAGCGGGAAAGACGACCTTGGCCCGCTCGCTCGCCGAAGCCGGCCGCACCTATCTGACCCTGGACGACGCGACCACTCTCTCGGCTGCCAAGGCCGACCCCGCCGGCCTGGTGCGCGGCCTAGACAAAGCTGTCATCGATGAAGTGCAGCGGGCGCCCGATCTGCTTCTAGCGATCAAGGACAGCGTTGATCGGGACACCCGTCCGGGTCGCTTCCTCCTGACCGGCTCAGCCAATCTAATGACCCTGCCGCGCGTGGCCGACTCCCTGGCAGGCCGCATGGAAACCATCCGCCTGATGCCTCTGGCGCAGTCGGAGATCCTGGGACAGCCGGCGTCACGGTTTCTCGCATCCCTGTTCGCGGGCCAGGCACCGCCGCCAGGCCCGCCTCGCCTAGGCGCGGACCTGATCGACCTGGTCCTGGCGGGCGGCTATCCCGAGGCCCTCGCGCGTAAGACCTGGGCTCGCCGACAGGACTGGTACGCTAATTATATCGAGGCCGTGGTCGGGCGCGACGTGCGCGACATCGCCAATATCGACCAACTTGACCGTATGCCGCGCCTGCTACGCGCCCTGGCCGAGCACTCGGGACAGCTGATTAATCACGCCGGCGTCGGCGCCAGTCTCGATCTCAACCATGTGACGACGCAAAAATACACCGGCGTCTTTGAGCAGCTGTTCCTCGTGCGCACCCTGCCGCCTTGGCACAACAACGCCCTCAAACGGCTGACTAAGAAGCCCAAACTGCACTTCCTCGACTCAGGCTTGCTCGCGGCGCTGAGGGGCCTGACCCCCGAACGCGTAGCCGCGGACCGATCAAATTTCGGTGCGGTGCTCGAGACCTTCGTCTTCGCCGAAGTGCTCAAACTGACTGGGTGGAGCGACGAGCGCTTCTCGCTAAGCCATTTTAGAGACAAGGAGCAGGACGAGGTCGATATCGTCCTAGAAGATCGACAGGGCAAGATCGTCGGCTTGGAGGTCAAGGGATCAGCGACGGTGCGCAGCGAGGATTTCGCGGGCCTGCGCAAACTGGCGCAGGCTGTGGGTGATCGCTTCGCGTTCGGGGCGGTACTGTACGACTATGAACAGGTCGTGCCGTTCGGCGAGCGCCTGGCCGCCGCGCCATTGTCCAGCCTTTGGGGTTAGGGCTCAACGCCGGTTTCCAAGATATAGCCGTCCCCCTCGCGCCCCGCCAGGCGGCTCACCTCCCTGACCCGCCGTCCCATCGCCGTCCGCTCGATGTAGACGATGACGTTGATCGCCTGAGTGATCGCCCGATAGGGTATCCGGTGGGTCACCTCCCCGATCAGGTCTTCCAGGCGCGTCAGTCCCTCTAAGGCGCTGTTGGCGTGGATGGTCGCCAGACCGCCCGGATGGCCCGTATTCCACGCCTTCAAGAGATCCAGCGCTGACCCATCCCGCACCTCCCCGATGATGATGCGGTCAGGCCGCAGACGCAGGGTGTCGCGCACCAAGTCGGTCATGGTCACCGGCGGGTCCGTCCGCTTGGTCAGCATCTGGATCTTATCCTCGGCCGAGCACTGGAGCTCGGCGGTGTCCTCGATCAGCACCACGCGGTCCTGGGCAAAGGCCGGCTCCGCCAGAATGGCGTTGGCGAGCGTCGTCTTGCCCGACCCTGTGCCGCCGACGATCAGGATGTTCTGACGCGCCGTCGCCGCCTCGCGGATCACCTCCGCTTGGTACTCGGTCATGATCCCCTGGTCGACATATTCGGGCAGGGTGAACACCACCTCGGGCCGCTTGCGGATCGCGAACGCGGGACTGGATACGATTGGCATGAAGGCGCCCTGGAACCGCTCTCCGGTCTCTGGAAGCGTGGCGCTGACCCGAGGCCGGTCCCGGGTGACCACCTCGCCCACATGGTCGGCCAGAAGCCGTAGAATCCGATCGGCGTCGGCGCTGGCCAGGCTCTGGCCGGTGAACGACCTCCCCTCCCCGATCCGGTCCACCCAGATCTTGCCATCCGGGTTGACCATGACCTCCACTACCATGCGGTCGGCGAGCGCGCTGGCGATCACCGGGCCCATAGCCTGCTTCAGCGCGGCGACCTTGCGGTCGGTGACGACGGGGTGTTGCTGCGGCATTTGAAAACCAATTCAATTGGAGACATGGGGGCGTCGGCGTCTCGGCAGGTCCGTCAGCCAAGGCTGCCGTCGTCATCGTCGTCGCCAGTCCATCGCAGGCTCGAGACCGGGGCGTGGAGGCCCTGCCCGCTGTCGCCGGCGGGCTGAGGTCCATCATCCGTCTCTTCGGGCGCAGGCGGCGGCACGACACCCTTCAGGCCGGCCGGGGCCGGCTCTGCCGCGCGAACCCCAAGCCAGTCGATCTGAGCGGGCCCTGGCAGGTCAGCCGTACCCGGCCGCTGCTCGTACTTGGCGGGCACGCCGTGGAAATAGTCCCCCGTCCGCGCCTTGAAGAACGGCTCGTCGTAGTAGCGGATCTTCTCCGCCCGGATCGGCTTGGTGTTGTTCACGAACAGGAACTGCTGGTCGTCGTCCAGCTCGCGGACCCGGTCCTCGGTCAGGATGTAGCGCTCGTGCTCACTCTGGGAGGTCGAGCGGTGCGAGCTGCCGAAGATGCTGCGCGGATCGCTGTAGCTCTCGCGCATCTCCAGCGCCTTGCCGGCGCGCCGGATCACCTTGTCGATGCTCGTAGGCTCCGAGGTCGCGAAGGTGGCGGTGATGTGCATGTTGTCGAAGATCGGCGTCTTGTCCCCGTACTTGGAGAACACGTCGTTGAAGCTCTGGCAGATCAGGTGGGCGGTGATGCCGTAGCCGGCCATTTCGCCCATGGCGTTTTCCAGGAACGGCAGGCTGCCAAGCTTGGGAAATTCGTCGAGCAGCAGCAGCAGGCGGTGCGCCTTGCGCCGCCCCCGGCTGTCGAAATGCTCGCGCTCCATCAGGCTGTTGATCGTCTGGCGCGTGAACACCCGCACCAGGAAGGCCAGCCGGTCGGCATGGGCCTGGGGGGTGATAATGTAGAATGTGACCGGGCTCTCCGAGCACACCAGGTCGCCGATCGAGAAGTCCGACCAGCTGGTGGCGTATTCCACATAGGGGTCGGCCCACAGCGATAGCGACGCCCGACAGGTGGCCAGCACATTGGACTTCACTCGCTCGTCCATGCTGTCCAGCGCCGTGGCGCCCAGCAGGATCTCCGGGTGGACCTCGGCGATGGGCTTGCCGTCCGCGCCCCGCGCCAGCCCGCCCGGCGCGTGAAGGTCCGGCCTATGGCGATGTTTGGTGTGCTTCATCGCGTGAAGGGTCGGGTCGATATTGATCAGCAGGCGGCGGACCTGGGCCAGGTTTTTCTTGGTGTCCTCCTCGCTGTAGAGGACGTGCAGGATGATCGCGGTGAAGAAGTCCGTCGCGCTCTGGTCCCAGAAATTGAGGTCGCCGGCCTTCCGGCCCAGCGGGTCAACCAGGATGCCGACGACGTTCTGGATGTCGGCGATCTCCATCGGCCCTTTCCGCACCTCGAACAGCGGATTCCACCGCACGGTGTTGGGGTCGGTAGGCGCGAAATAGAAGACGTGGCTGAACGTCTTCCGGTGATCGGCCGTGATGTGCCAAAGCTCCCCCTTGCGGTCGTAGACGAAGGCGCTTTGCGGCCAGGCGATCAGGGTGGGAACGACGTGGCCGGCCCCCTTCCCGCTGCGGGACGCGCCCACGATGATGGCGTGCTCGACACCGCGATAGGTGAGGTATTTGCCGTTGAACCGGCCGAGCACCCGTCCGCTGATCTGGCCGTCACCATGGACGAGTTTGGCCTTGCGGACATGGGCGTGCGTCGCCCAGGCGTCCTTGCCAAACTCTCGCGGCGCCCGGCGCGTCCTCTTGGTCAGCCCGATCAGCAACATCGAGGGGACGAACACGGCCGCGAGCGCGATCATCGCCGCCATGTCGAAGGCCTGCTGATAGCGCGCCGCGAAGCGCCCATACCAGCCGACGAACGCCCACGGCGCGTAGATCCTCGCCTGCCCCACATCGAGCAGGCCGTGGCCGAACTCGCGCGGGTAGTGGAAGTCGTGAGCGACGATCTGGGTGGCGATCGACAGGGCGATCAACGTAGCAGCCGCCACCAGCGGCAGGATGATCTTGGGGCGGGCGTTCATGGCGCGTGTCGCTCCTATCGGCCGGGAATGAAGGCGCGGACAATCGACCGGCCCTGGCCACGTCGCAGACGCTCAAGCGCCTGTTCCTGAACCGGCGTCGGGAAGCGCTGCAGAGCCTCGCGCGCCAGGCGGCCGATATCCCGAAAGAAGCGGGTCTCGTCGGGCGACTGGTTGGGAACACGAAGCTCCCGCTGGCCAAGTTCGTGCGCCAACCGCAGGTCGCTGATCGTGCGGCCGGCCAGCCCGATCCTGTTGTCCATCCGCTTGATCTTCCGTTCCAGCGTGCGCCGCTGACGAACCACGTCGGCGGCGGCTTCCAGGCCGGGCTGCCGGCGCGTCGCGACGAACGCCTGGCCCTTGGGCGAGCGGACCCAATCCTGGCGGACTTGCAGGCCAACCTCGGCCCGGCGATAGGCGTTGCGGGCGCGCCCGATGGCGTTCAGCTCGGCGTGTTTCGCCCAGATCATCCGCGCCGGATTGCGGACCCAGGCCACCAGTTCCAGGCGCCGCGAACGGGTCTTCTTCACACGCTCCTCGGCCTGCTGAAGGTGAGCCCTGGCCCGCGCCTTGGCGGTCGCGGCCTCCGCCGTCAGCTCGCGTTCGACCCGGCCGGCGCTGGGAATTTTCGGCGTGGAAAGCGCCTCGCGTTCGGCCGCCCACGCCGTCCTCTGGGCGACCATCTTGCTTAGAACCTGCTTGGCTTCGACGACCAGTTTCGGGACCGCGACTTCGATCTCCGGAGCGGTCTTGGCAATGCGGTCGGCGGTCGCCTGATAATCACGCCGAAGGTCGCGCGCCTTGTCGTTGCGGGCCTGGACATCGCGGTTCAATTCGCCGCGCTCAGAGGCGATATCTTTGCGCTCCAGCGCCGTGGCCGCCGGCCCCATATGCACGGTCGGGGCGCGGTCAACGCCGCGCGCCGCCAGACTCAAATGCGAGACCTGCGGAGCGTCCGGACCAAGGTGATGACGCAGATGCCGGTTCTGCACGTCGGACCACGCGGCGCGCAGCTGCGGGACGAAGCTGGCGTGGTTCCAGTCGCGGTTCTTGCCCCCGAAACCGCCGCGATCGACACGGCGGGTCGTGACCATGATGTGCGCGTGGAAATTGCGCTGATCGCCCTCCTTACCGGGTCGGTGCATGGCGACGTCGACGATCATGCCCTTGGCGACCAGGTGCTCCTGCACAAAGGCCCGGACCAGGTCCCGGCGCTGGTCAAAATCAAGTTCGTGCGGAAGCGCCAGGAGGACCTCCTGGGCGGGAACGGCGTCCTTACGACGCTCCGCAGCCTCGACGGCGTTCCATAGGGCTGCGCGGTCCCTGTAGGCCTGCGGCGCGTCATCCGGCGCCATGATCTCGGCGTGCTCGACCCCATCCTTGTTCGAGAAGTCGAACTCCATGGCCAAGCGGTCATCGGTCAGCGACTGGCCTGATCGGTACGCCGCCGCGGCCACGGCCGAGCGGCCAAGGCCGCGCTGGATGGTCTGCACCTGACACAGGAACGACGCCACTGAACTGCCCTCCCCTGCCGGCGTGAGCCGGCGGGATCGCTAAGGGCTCGGCCCTTGGCTCAAACCCCAGGCCGTCGCAGGCCGTGCGGGGGTTTGAGGGTGTCGGGCGGAGCCTGACCGCATCGTTGGCTGGGCGTAGCCCAACCAATGAGGATATGCGCCATTGTCTGCAACACCTCTGCCACCACCATGGACCATCAGGCGCTATTTTGATAGAAAAAGTGCATTACGCTCTTTTTCTTCATCAAGGGTGCCTGTCATGATCGCGGTCGATAAGCGCAAGCGGAACACCCGGCCCTCCAAATATCGACCCCGCAGCGAGACCCAGAAGCAGAAGCGCAAGGACCTCTGGGCCGCCCGTGAAGCCGATCGCAAACTGGGTCGCCGGATCAGCGATGAAGAAGCGCTGAAACTTCGCCTGGAGGAGCTTGAGGCGGCCTTGCGTGACATGGGCCGCACGGGAATCCACAACAAGCGCCACACCGTTCCGCTCGAAGATATCGCGGACGACGGCCAGCGTTTCGCCGTGCTGAAAGCCCGGGTCGAACGCCTCGAAGCACTGTGGGCGATCAACCAGAGAAAGCGCGAAACCCGGGGCAAGATCATCCTCGGCGGCGCCCTTTTGGCGGAGGCGGCCGACGAAGCTTGGCAGGAAGGCGAAGCCGACCTTCTGCATCGGCTGGTCGATATCCTGGACCGCCGGGTGGAGAGCGTCAGGGACCGTTTGACGGTGCGCGAACTGCTCGGAAACGTGCCCCTTCCCCTTCGCCAAGGCGGTGATCCCGGCGAGGATCTGCTGTGCGCGCTGGAAGCCGTGGGCGGCGAAGCGCCCGACTTCGATGCGATGGCGGAGTCGGCCCTGGCGGACGATGACGACCGCCTTACGCCGAGCGACCTGGACAAGGATTACGCCGACCTGGACGCCACCTGGCGCCAGCCGGCCTAACGGCGGCGGTCGCTCGGGCGGCCGTCGGATAGCACGAAGATCGCCCGGCTGGGATCGACCGGCTGATCGCTGCTCTGGTCCGCCGGCGCCGCCGGGAGATCCGCCCCCGACGAGACCGGCGTAAGGACTGACACCGCGCCTTCAATGGGCTCCGGCGGCAGCATAGCAGGTCCGGGAAACGCCCGGTTCTCGCCCACGAAGATGCCGTCGTTCGGACCGCCTAAAACGGTCCTGGGACCGGCCGGCGGGGGCCTGGGCGAGCCCGAACGCCCTCCCCTGCCGCCCTCTTCTTTGGCAGCGCCTCCACGGCCCGCTTCCACATAGAAGGTGTGGGCGCCAATCACCGCGGAGGATGGAGCGCCGCCAAAGTTCGTCAGGCCCGGCGACACCGCGCCCGCCGCTTCCCGGGCCGCCACGATCCGGGCGTTTTGGAAGAACCGCGCGCCGTTCGTCAGGTCCGGCAAGCGGCCCTCGATCGCCAGGTTGATGATGGTGCTGACCCGAGCCCGCTGGGCCTCCGAGACGGGCGGCAGATTGCGCCAACTGCCGCCGGCCCGCATCACCGGCTCGAACTGCCCACGGGCGTTCAGCACGGCCTCGACGCTTGAGCCCCAGCGACCGTCCTGCAGCCGGTTCAGGATGGTGTAGACGACGGCCGCCAGGCCACTGTCGCCCTGGTTCGCGGCCTCTGCGAAGGCCACGCGGGCGATGGCTTCGCGAGCCTCTGGCCCCCCCAGGCGGGCCGCCAATGACGTTGAACCTGACGGGGGTGCGGCTGCGGCCGATATGGAAGGCGACGTGGCCATCGCGGCCGGACAATTGACGCCGGCCGGCAGCGGCTGGGCGCTCATTCCGCTGGCCAGAAGGGCGCACAAACCCGCGAGGGCGGCGGCGTCCATCAGACGTCACCTGGGCGGTCGGTCTGGGTCATGATCGGGCGGAAGACGCCGACGATCGCTTCGCGCCGAACCGGTCCGTAGTACCGGCTATCAAAGCTGTTGGGGATGCGGTTGGAGAACACAAAAAACTCGCCCTCGCCCAGACGGCGGCAGGCGCGCCAGTGCGGTAGCGGCCGGCTCTCGCCGTCATGGGCGAGGACGGGCGCTCGCCATACGCCGTTGATCACCAGCTTGCCATCGAGGGTGCAGACGGTGTCTCCGGACATCGCCGCGACCTCCTTTAGGATCGGCATATGGCGCAGATAGGCCATGCGGCCGCTGGCGTAGGTCAGGACCGAGGGCGGGGCAGGGAACGCGATGATCTGGCCCCGGCTTGGAGCCGCAGCGCTGCGAATGTAGAGGCCCCTAGGCTCACTATCCGAGCGATTCCACAGCAGCGACGGACCCTGAACGACCAGGGCCAGGGCGCCCAGCAGCACGGCCGGAGCCAATGCCGCCGCGATAACCAGGAGCCTGCGTCTCACAAGGCCATGGATCATGTCTCAACCCTATGTTGACGCCCCCTGCTTGCGATCAGCCACGTGGCGGGCACTGGGAGACCGCGCAGGATGCGCTCTCTTCGAGTGCTTTTTATGGCAAAAAAGCCCCTGCCCTATCAGAGCTGACCGATCGGTTCTGGGGTGGTGCGGATCGCGCGGTCGAGATAGGACCCGCGCAAAATGCAGACGTGCGCCCGCGTACTCTCTGCGTGGGCCGCCTTCAGCGTTTTTGAAGATAGTGGCGAACGTTCTGCGCCTTCCAGACTAACATGGGCATGGTGACGATACGCGCCTTGACATCATCAGGGATCGCCAAGCCTGTCGGATCGATCTCTCCCGCATCGAGCAGCCGGTCCAAAAACGCCGCTTCGCCAGCGGTTCTCTCAAAGAGTTGCGTCAGGCCGGTGCGGCAGAGGGCGACCGAGTCGGCGATCCAGCGGTCCACGCCGCCAGCAGCTTCGAAAAAGTCTCGTGGCAGACAAATGGCGAGCTTCTGCCTAAGATCCCGCGGGTCGCCGCCGATGTCATCCAGACAGGCCTCGCGCCAGTCCCGGCGGCCGGCCCCGCCCCACGCCAAAACCCCCGCCCGAACGAGGTTCCAGTCGAGGGTTTGGGTCTCCAGGATCCGGCGGGCGTCGAATAGGTCGCGCGCCGCGCTCCGGTCGAGCAAAGCGACCAGCTTTCCAGCCACGACCTCGTGCAGATCGAGTACGGGAATGCCGTTGGCCGCCACCCCGCCGAGCGGCGTAGAGGACATCATTTGGACGCCAAACAACGGCCCTCGGGCCATGTAGTTGAGATCCACTTCGATGCTTCCGCCCCCGCCGAGGATGGAGGCGTATTGCGCGACCCACTTGCCGCCAGCATAACCCAGCGGCTGACGCCGGACCTGGTAGCCCTGGGCCTTCAGGAGGCGCAGCAAAGCCTCGTCGACGAGAGGCCGATCTGCCTCCATCGCCGCCCGATCCACCGCTCCGACATAGTTCAGATCGATATCCACGGAGAGGCGATCCAGGCGCAGGTGGAAGACGTTCAGCGCAGCCCCGCCCTTCAGCACCACCCGAGTCTTCAGGTGGGGGTCCTCAGCGATCACCTGTAGCAAGTCGAGCAGACGCAGCACCTTCTCCAAGGTCGCCGCAGGCAACTGCGTCTCAGCGGCGATACGCTGCAGAGTTTGGGCGGAAGGCGCAGCCATCAGAGGCCTTCGAATCGCGGGTCAACGACGGAGCGGGGAAGGATCACGCCCCAGCCGGCAGCGGCCTGGCCCTGCCCTACCGTCGCGCCCAGCGCGTAGCGGTTTTGACGCGGCGCTAGCTTGTGGATCGCCGCTAGCGCGGTGTCGGGGACACGCAAATATTCGCGACGCGATTCCAGCCACCAGCCCGCCGCTCCGGCGGCCGTTGCATTGCCGTTGGCCGCCAGATGCGCGGCAAGCCTCTCCGCATCCAGACGCCCGATGAGACCAAGGCTGTTAACCAGTTCCTCCGCGCCGCCGGCGAGGTCAGGTCGGTCGAACAGATCGGCGACGGTCCGCTCCAGGGTGGTAACCGCCACGGCTTGGCCAAGGCGGTCGACGGTGGAGACGCTCTCTGGCCCGAGTGGCGTGGTAGGTCTGACGAAGCGGCAGAAAAATTCCGTAGTCTTGAACAGTCCCGGCTCGCCCGGCGCGATAGCCTGGACGTCGAACTCGGCAGTGTAGGCATAACCGTGCAGCTCCAAAGCGGAGTGGTAGCCGATCACGACCTCCGGCCGCAGCCGCGAAGCGAGAAGGAAGCGATCTACCCACCAGGTCGCTGGGTTGGCGTGCTTTGGAACCGAGGCGTAGAGTCCGCGGGCGATGCGTTTGATGTTGCCGGCTTTGACATGCTGACTCAGCATAGCGGTGACCGTTTTGTCCGCTGCCGGGCGGCTGACCGCGCGCGCGTAGTCGGCCCGCGTGAACACCGGGGTGGCGCTGAAGAAGGGAGCGGACAAGTTTCTGGACATAAGCTCAAAGATGCCGGAGAAAGCCATATATAACCTATGGCTTATTGCGTCAAAAATGAGTTATCTGGCTACAGGTCCGTCGATTGTGGCCAGTAGGCGTCAAGCAGAGAGCGGAGCGCAGTTTCCGCTTCGGTCCGCGTTGCTCCGCCGGCAAGCAGTAGGGTCAGGGTCAATTCCTTCCGTTTGCGTCCGTCGATCCGCAGTACAGGGGCACCGCCCAAGGCGGTGACCAATTCCCCAGGTGAACCTGACCGCTTGGGGGGGCCTGACTTCTTGGAAGGATCCGCGGCAGCCGCCAAAAGCCGGATGACATCCTGAGGCTTTAGGACGTTCCCATCGCCTTTTCGAGCGGCGACCGCTACCGCTTCTGCCAGTACGCGGCGCTCACGATCGTGCGGCTTGAGCAACGGCTTTAACTGAGTGACGTGCTTGATCCTGAGCTCGTGCGGATCGGCGAACGCCGCCACCAATGGGGCCGGCAGCCGAGCTAGATCGAGATAGCGGCTAAGCCAGGCTTCCGAGACGTTGAGGCGGGACGCCATGTCCTTCTGGCTTCCGGCGTAGTGGCGACCGAGGGCCTTCAGGTAATCGCGGGCACGTTCGATGTCGCTGAGATCTTCGCGGGCTCGGTTCTCCAGGTCGGAGATCCGGAATGCCTCCTCGTCAGTGAGATCGCGCACCTCCACCAGGAAACGAAAGTCGGTGTAGTTATGCGCCCGAAGCCAGCTGACGGTCCAATGCCGGCGCGCGCCGCAGATGACCTCGAAATCGATCTCCGGTATGCCACGGACGCGGCGTACGATCGCCGGAACTTCCTGGCGGCCCTGGGCCTTGAAGCTCTCGATCAGATCTGCGCAGCGGCTCTCGTCCAGCGCGGCGTAGTCGCGATTGTGCTCGCTCCAGAGCCGGCAACGAGACGGATCAACTTGCTCGACAGCCCGCCCAACGACCGCGCCTGAAGCCAACTCGGCCATCCGGTTCTCCCGGCTCGCGAGGATGCCCACCGGCATGCGGGTCGGTGCTTCCGGCTGGGGTGCGGCGTCGTCAAGCGAGCCCATCAGTCCGGCAGCAAAGGAACGGTTCTTAGAGCTCATGAGAGCGCCCTTTCATCTCGGATTGCACCGGTGCAATTTCCATATCCGCAGGTCATGCGTGGCCCTCCTTGCGAAGGCGTTCAACATGGCTAGGCCACGTCTGGCGCACGTCGAGGAGGATCTCCTCATTGACCCCATTGAGGTAGGTAAGGCACCGGTCGCGCACCGACTTGCTGGTCATCGGGCTATTCATTTCATAGACGGTCATCAGGCGCGCCGTGACGTTGTCGATCTCGGCCGAGTCCTTCATAGGCGTCCGAATCATGGCCAGGCCGAAGACCTGGCGCATAAGCGCTAGTAGCTCCTTCTGCATCGACTTGTTCTCGTCGACCTTTGAAGCGACGATCCGAACGAAATTGAGGTCAGGAGCGAGGTCGCGCGACGCCAGCTGATTGAGCGTCTCGTCGAGCATGGTGAGAAACGCGGCGGTCGAGGAGAAGTCCATCACCGTCGGCGGGACCGGGATCACTAGGGCGTTCGCCGCCCGCAGCACGGATAGCGAAATGGCGCCCAGAGCGGGCGGCGGGTCCAGGATGATCACATCGAACTGGTCAGCGATCGAGGCGATTCCTTGGGCCAGCCGGTCGAGCAACCTTCCGCCGCCGCGCGCCATCCGCGCGGCGAGTTCGTATTCGGATTGGAACAGGTGCAGGTTGGCGGGGATCAGCTTCAACCCATCGAAGTGGGTGTCGAGCAGCGCATAGTCGAGCGATCGCATGTCGTCTTCGCGCAGGAACGGATAGAGCGTCTGGTCCTCGGTCAGGTCGAGGTCCGGCACGTAGCCGAACAGGGTCGTGCTTGAGGCCTGACTATCGCAGTCGATCAGCGCTACCCGGTAACCCTGGATCGCCATGTACTGCGCGAGGTGAACCGAAAGCGTGGACTTGCCCACACCGCCCTTAAAGTTTTGGACGGCAATAACCGCGCAGGGGTCCTCTGGCTTGCGCCAAGGTCGTGTGCCAAACACGCCGCGCATATCGTTGACTTGCGCCAGGGTATAGCCGACTCGGCGATTGGTTTCGGTGCGTGGCGGTTCGGGAAGCCGACCATCCTTCTCCGCATCGCGAATTGCCGCTGGCGTTCGGCCGACCAGCTCGGCCGCCTCACTGATTGAGAAGAGCGGCTCGCGCCGCTCGCCCGAGCGCGCTGCTCTCGCGCCGTCCCGCAGGTTCTCAACGACTGCTGACGCGCGGCGTGCCAGCTGCGAGACGGGCCCGGCGAGCGAATTGGCAGGCCCTGAAACTTCGGCGACGTTCGACATTGGACCTCACAGCCTCTCGATGGGTTTCGAAAATCCAGCCCCGCCCACTCAGAAAGCGAAAGTAGGACCGCATGGACGCTATAAGCGCTTTGTGAAGGCCGTGTTAACGTTAGTTGAGCAGCTACATCCCGATTCCATCTCTTCGGCCAGACCTATCCTGACCATGTGGGGGCTGCCCTATCGGATTCCCCGCTCAATCGCCTATCAAATCGTGCATGTGCAATTGCTCTCGCCAGTAGCCGAGGCTCCCTCACATAGGAGCGAGGGGTCGGTGGGGCCCGAAAAGGTTCACTGGGTGAGCCGCGGCGACGCTATCCTGTCCGCACGGGGGAGGCTCCCGGCCCCCGCGCCAGCCCCCTCCTTGCCTTGCTAGTGCCGGCAAATTGCACCCGTGCAATTCAAGTACGGCCCTCTTCGTGATGATAGCCGCCCTCCAATTTGAAACGGGCCCCAGCATACGGCAGCCAACAGAGGGAGTTTCCGCCACTCTGCTAGCGTGAAGGACATGTTTGAGGCAAATTGCACGGGTACAATCGCGCACTCTAGGGCCGACCGCGACGCGCGGCAAAAGCCTGACAGAACCCCGTCCAGGACTTCACCAGCTTCTGGCCAGTAAGGCCGTCAAGGCGCGCGCCCATTTGCTCTCGATAGGCGGCTACGATCAGGTCCCGGTCCCAGCCGCCCCCATGCGCCCTGGCAATCTCACCGAACGGACCTGCCCCGTACTGCAAGCTCCCGCTGGGAAATCTGATGGCCCCGTCCGATCGCGCAGCCTGGGTCGGCCGCGGCTCTGCACGAGACGCGGCCGATCGAGACGAGGCGGGGAGGGTAGATGCCTCGACGAAAATCTCCTCGACGATGCCGGCCCGCCGCGCCTCACGGCCAGCGGCATGCCGCTCTATCTCGGCCACGGTGAGCAACTGCTCAGGCGCGGTCTTGGGATGGAAATAGAATTCGATCTCTACGATCGCCCGGCCGCGACGGATCTCACGCCAATCCACGGTAAAGTGGGCTAGGTGATCGATCTCAGCCTTGGCCTTGTCCAGGACCTTGCGCCGCAGCTGGGCGAAATCCTTATAGAGCTCGGGCGCAATGCCGAAGGCCGCCCTAACAGCGGTCATGTCGGCGCGCCAGGCGGACTGTCGACGGTGAAGCCGCAGTGCGCCCATCTCGTAAAGGCGCAGCGCGTAACTGGAGCGGAAGCCCAAGACGGCCTGCCGATTGAGCACCGCGTAGGTCTCGGACTCGCGGATCAGGCGGCGGGCGTCGGGGGTGAACTCCCATTCGATCCAGCCGCCCTCGCCGCCTTCCTCCTCGGCTTCCTCACGCGACGACTGGATCAGAGCGAAGCGTTTGGTGGCCTTGTTGCCCCGCCAGGACAGGTCATCAATCGCGAAAAGCGTACGATGCAGTTCCTCAAGCATGTCGGAGATGCGCTCGTTGCCTTTGTGGCCACGGCGGATTTCTGACTTGCGCATCTTGTGGGCGATGGGCTGCCAGCCATCGCTACCGGCGGTCAGAATCATCAGAGCCAGTAACCGAGCCGCCGTGAGGCTAAGCGATTGACCTCTGACGAACCTTACCTCGACCAAATTGCCGGGTTTGGCGAAGTCATCACCATCGCGCGCCTTCAGGGCATGCGCCACCCGCATCGCGCGACCGGGTGCCAAGCCCTCAGCGATTTCAACATCGGCGTTATCAGTATCGTCTTGCAGGGCGAATCCTCAGGGCTGTTCCGTTACCATTCCTGACCTCAATTCATTTCGCAAGACAGGATAGGGCTAGCTGTCTCTGACGCCCCCAATCGGACAGGTTCCCCCCGATAGGTCAGGACAGCACCCCCAGCTGGTCAGGTCGTATCCCCCAATTGGTAAGGCAAACGCCCCCGCGCAGACAGGATAAACCGCACAAGCCCTTGTTTTAGCGCAGCATATGGACGACTGAATCTGAATCTAAGAATCAGAAAATCCCACTGCGTCTCGGCAGTGGGCAAGTTTAGGAATTTGAGTTTCAAAAAAAGTGCAGAGAGCCCCGCCCGGGAAACCGGGCGGGGCCGAACTTTACTCCTCCTCGGCGGCGTTTTGCTCAGGACGGTCCAACGACCGCAGTTCATGCTGCGGCGTGGCCACCACGACCTTGGAGAAGAACCGTTCCACACCGTCCTTGTCAGTGTAGCGGTCGTGCCGGATCTCTCCCTCGACGAACACCTTCGAGCCCTTCGGCAGCCCCTTGGACCCGAGCCAGCCCACCGTGCCTTGGTTCCAGATCTCGACCTGGTGCCAGGTCGTGTAGTCCTTCCGCTCGCCGCCCGCCTTCGTGTAGCGGTTGGTGGCGACCCGCAGGGTGGCGACCTTCTTGCCGCCTGACGTGGTGCGAATTTCCGCTTCGGCTCCGGTGAAACCGATCAATTGGACCTTGTTCAGCATCGTCTTACTCCATCTGCCGCCAGGGAAATCCCGGCGGCTCGCGGTCCCTGCCGCGATCACGCGACCTGCAAGGGCGGGGACGAGGGACAGGCCAAAACCCGGTCCGGTTGGAAACCGGCCTGCACGGAGCGCAGCGGAGGAAGGCCGGAGGGTCCATCCGGTCCGCCGCGCGCAGCGGGGTCGGCTTTGACCTGGACCGCCCCGACCTAGGTTGAAGTGATTGATCGCGCGGACCGCAGCCAGCCGGGCGTCACAACGGCTTGGAGATGATCAGAACAAGGGCCGTGAGGGCACGGGGCGACGCGGACCGTTCAACACTAGGCAAGGGTCGCTGCCCGCCGACGCCTCTGATTGACGACCGCGGAGCGGGCAAGGGGAGGGGCTGAACTCGGCCCACCTGGCCGCCATGGAACCCGGTGCGGGGGCTGACCCGCCCTGGGGAAAAGGGATCGCTGCGTTCGTCCAGCCGGGGAGATGGCTGACAGAAGAAACGTCAGGCACGGGGTCGGTCGCCTGGTCCAGGGCCTGCCACCACGGCGCATACGCACATCGCGGGCCTTCCCAGCCGGCATCGGCACTTAGGAGAGATGCTCGGCCCCGCCCGGTTCGCCGGGCGGGCTGTTGGCTAAAATCTCGCCGGATTACGCACCCGTTCGAGGCCTCCAAGGCGCGACTTCAGAACGAATCGCCAACCCCAAGGCTGAGTGGCCGCCGGCCTGCCCAACACAAGGACTTGGATTTCGTTCGACCCCTGTTCCGCCGGCTTCATCCAAGTTGGGGGAAGGGCAGGGGGAACGGCGCCCGCCGAAGCGGGCGCCGAGTTGGGTCAGTGCCGCGTGCCGCCCGTCAGCGCGTGGATCATCTGGTGGAAGTGGGCGATGGCGGCGGTGTCGAGCTCGAAGGGGATCGCGGTGATCTCCTCCTGGCGGTCAAGCTCCTCGGCGATGGCCAGAAGGTCCCAGCATTCGGCGACCACATACCAGCTGCCGGTGTCGTAGAAGTCGTGGGCGTGTTGATAAACCGCTTGAGCCATCCCCATGCTGACCATCTTTCGTCTCCCTCTTGCGCTGCTTGATCTGCGGGCTCGTTCCCGCGATCTCGCGACCGCCCCGGGCGGGGCAAAGGGAGGGGCCAAAGGACGAATCCCCGTGGAAACCGGCCTGCAGCGCAGCGAAGGTCGGAGGGTCCGCGGGGTTCGCCTCGCCCAGGCGAGGTCGCCTTTGACCCCGACCGTCCCGTCCTAGGTTCGTGAGATTGATCGCGGACGAGCTCGCCCCGCAGCGCCCAACCCGGGAGACGACTGACGGCTTGGCGCTGGCGTCGACATGCGGATCACCACAGCCAGACCCCTGACGCCCTCAGCGCCTTGGGCGCCCCTCGCGGAACCCTCACAGGCGCCGGCGATGGCGATATCCTCAAGGTAAGCGGCGCAGCGCCGGGCCCGCCCTCTGAACCCATCGGTTCTCACCGCCATCCGCGCCGACAGGCAGGCTCCCGCCAAAATCGGCGATTGGCGGCCCTGAGACCCATCAACTGGTGATCTGTACGACAGGGACCTGCGGCGCGGCCGGAGGCGGGACGCCGGCGAGAGGGGCTTTCTAGCTAGGAAGCGGGAGCGCAGCGCACCTCCACCCTTTCACCCGCCGGAAGGCGGGTGCGGCGGCCCGAAGGCCGCCGCGACGCGGGCCTCAAGCCCGCGCCTTGACCACCTGGTGACGGATCCCCTTCTCGCTGGCCTTTTGGCCGAGATTGAGGGCCGGTCCGAAAGACTGCATTTCAGCGCCCCGGTCGGGATTGAGCGTGTTCGTCAGGGTGAGCACGCACACCGGTTCGAGGGCGATCAGTTCGTCGTTGGCCCGGAACGGCGCCGCACGGCCGTGTCGGTCGAAATCGGCCTTGGCAAGCACCAGCGTCA
>Ga0209066_10000907_pt1 | contig 40878 bp, 33 predicted proteins | sample All_14_2_FD_187198 | JGI IMG/M metagenome (GOLD analysis project Ga0209066, IMG submission 187198) | Freshwater microbial communities in response to fracking from Pennsylvania, USA - Allegheny Zone_MetaG_DW_15 (SPAdes) (version 2) ... | reverse complement strand
CCGTTTTCTCCGGCGTCAAGGACATCCGGGCCGCAATGGAGCAAGCGCAGCAGTACCTGACTCAGGGCAAGCACACCATCTTGTTCGTCGATGAAATCCACCGGTTCAACAAGTCTCAGCAAGACGCCTTGTTGCCGCATGTGGAGTCCGGGCTGTTCACCTTCATTGGCGCCACGACCGAGAACCCATCCTTTGAGGTGAACTCGGCCTTGCTGTCACGTGCGCAGGTGTATGTGCTCAAGTCCTTGACGGAGGACGAACTCAAACAACTCCTGAGCAGGGCCCAGGCCAAGGCGCTGGGACACCTTCAGTTTGACGAGCAAGCCGTTGACACCATCATTGGCTACGCAGATGGCGACGCCCGGCGGTTTCTGAACCTGCTTGAGCAGTGCAACACCGCGGCGGGTGCCGCCGGCATCACCAGGATCGATGCCGAGTTCATCACCAACGCGCTGAGCCTGAATGCACGCCGCTTTGACAAGGGCGGTGACAATTTCTATGACCAGATATCGGCCCTGCACAAGTCTGTGCGCGGCTCCAGCCCGGATGGTGCTTTGTACTGGTTGTGCCGCATGCTGGATGGCGGTGCCGACCCCCGCTATCTGTCGCGGCGCATCGTGCGCATGGCCTGGGAAGACATCGGCCTGGCTGACCCGCGCGCCATGCAGATCGCCAACGATGCGGCGCTGACTTTCGAGCGCCTGGGCTCACCCGAAGGCGAGCTGGCACTGGGGCAGGCGGTGATCTACCTGGCCATGGCAGCCAAGAGCAACGCGGGTTACATGGCCTACAACCAGGCACGTGCTTTTATAAAGCAGGACAAGTCGCGCGAGGTGCCGGTGCATCTGCGCAATGCGCCAACCAAGCTCATGAAAGAGCTTGGCTACGGGCACGAGTACCGCTATGCCCACGACGAGCCTCATGCTTACGCAGCGGGCGAAACCTATCTGCCCGATGGCATGGCCGAGCCTCATTGGTATCAGCCGGTACCGCGCGGGCTGGAGGCCAAGATCGCTGACAAGATGGCGTTCTTGAAGAAGCTCGACGAGGACGCGGGTTCGTAGGCGTTCAGTCCGCGCCCTTGTGCATCAGGGCAGCGTGATCGTGATGTGGGCCACCTGAGGCGCCAGTTGAACGATGTCGTGGTACTCGCCCAGGGCATGCTTGGTGTGTTCGGTCAACTGCCAGCGCAAGCCAATGAAACCGATCAGGGCCATCAAGCCAAACACCGAGCCGACGATCCACAAGGGCACGTCGTTTTTAAGCTGGTGCTGCACGCGATCTGGCGCAGCCCAATGCGGTGCGAAGCCCGAGCTTTGACCTTTGAGGCGTGCCACCTCGTCTCCCAGGCGGGCTGTGAGGTAGTTGAGCTTCTCGGTGCCTTCGAGCAAGTACTTGCCTTGAAAGCCCAGCAGCAGACACATGTGGAACACCTCCAGTGTCTGCACGCGTGGCGCACCTTGCCTGCGCAGGTCTTCGAGTTTTTCAAAGAACTGCTCGCCAGCCAGTTGTTCACCAAAGAACTGCAACTGCAGTGGCAGGCGCTGCCATGATTCGCGGGCCTTGAAGCCTGACATCAACACGGCCTCGTCAACCGTGGCACAGAAAGCGTACTTGCAGGCATAGATGTCCTCGGTCCTGGCGCTCATGCGAGTGGCGCCGCGCTCGAAGGCTGTCAGAAATTGCTTGATGCGCTCGCGGAAGACTTCCGCGTCGATGGGGGCATGTTTGGCCTTGAGCAGGAACAGCAGGTAAAAGCCGTCATACATCAGGTCTAGCAAGTTGCTGGCGTCCTTGTTCGGTGTGATGGCTGTAGCGCGTGATGCGCTGCCTGATGGGGTGTCGCCATCTCCAAACAGGCGAGGGGCATGGGGGGATGTGGCCATGTTGCGGTCTCGATCAGGCGTTCACGGCGATCAGTTCCAGACGCAGGTCCTGGATGCCCGATGGCACATAGATGGTCAGGGCGTGAGCCTGCAGCATGCGCTCGTACAGCATGCCGCGAGGCTCCAGACTGAAGTAATAGCTGCCAGGGCGAACCGGCACGGCGGCGGGCACTTGCGGTGCGTGCATCAACTTGATGCCGGGCATGGCCGACAGCACCAGCTTGTCCACGTCGTCTGGCGCGCCAACCTTGAAACGGCCAGGGACCACGTCGACCAGTTCTGCTGGCGGCATGGCGGCGGACACACCCAGGTAGAGCTGGGTGCTTTGAGTGATCTGTTCGGAGTCAAGGCGCCCTTGATGGAAGGAGGGGATGCTCTCGCTGAGGTTGATGGCGAAGTAGCGCGTGGAGATCACGGTCTCCAGCAGTTCGCGCACGATCTGGTCCAGCCTGGTGAAGCCGGGGCCTGGGTTGATGTGGTCGTATGTGGGCAGGTCGACCAGCGTGAACGTCTTAGAAAAAGTCATCAGTGACCCGGCCAGTTCGAGCATCTTCTCGAACAGTCGCTCCGGGTGCAATGCCGGGTGGCGAGCCAGGTGTGACAAGCCGGCAAAGGCCGCGCTGGCCGTGTGCAGCAGCCAGAAAGAGGCGACGTCACCCGAGCGGAACTCGATGATGTTCTTGCTGGGCTCGCGGTGCATGCCGTAGAGCGCATCCACCTTGGCTTGCAGCACGTCCAGCAGGCGCCGCAGGTGGAGGAACAGCGCAGGCGAGGCCTGGATGTTCATGCAAGGCGGCATGAATCGGCCGTCGATCTCGAAGCCGCCGGTGGAGGTCTTCTTCAGGCGCATCAAGGGCATGCTGATCAGGTGCGCGCGCGGGTCCGAGTCGGCCAGCAGGCGCGCCGATTTGCGCAATACCACCACCTCAGCGGGTACGGCATCGGTGTAGGCATCGGCTGCCTGAAGGGGGCTGCGGTAATAACGCGCGGCTGTGTCGGCCTCTTCACGTGTTGCGGCCATGTTGGTGCCGTTGGACCGCAGTGGCGCCACAGCCAGGTGGAAGACCATCTCGTTGAGTTGTTGCGCGCTGCCGTTGGACAGTGAGGCCAGTGCAACAGGCGGTGGCAGCTCGTCTTCGGAAGGGGCGTTGAACAACTCGCCATCCGGGAACACGACCTGCAGTTCAAGGATGCGAAGCAGGCCAGTCTGCAAGGCATCCGGGTCGACCTTGACGTGGCGCACGCCCCAGGCATACGGGTGCAGCAGCCTTGCCATCTGAGACAGGCGCCACTCGTGATAAGCGTCCTGCTGTTGAAAATGCTGCGGCCTGAGGAACAGGCCTTCGCCCCACAGAACTTTGGGTGACTGGATCACGTGACTGACTTTCTGACGATGCGGTTGGTGTATGGGCCCGCTGCTCAAGGGCAAGGTATGGCAACGGAGCGCGCCGTGGCGTTGGCCTGACCGATGGCTTCGCCTACTTGAACGCTCATGGCGCACGCGTGGGCGCCTATGTGCAAGCCGGTTTTTTCTGCGGCTGATGCGTTGAAGACGTAGCGCGATCGGCCCAGTGCAGGGTTGCGGTACAGGGCCACGATGCCGACAAAGCGTGCCTCTCTGGCAACCTTGTCCGTGGCGTCGTAGTGCTGCCCGGGAACAAGCTGCAATTCACGCGCGGCAACCAGGTCTTCGGTGAGTGTGGCCTTCTCTTTGGCTGGGTCGCCGAATGCATCAAGCGGCGCTTGCAAAAAGGCGTCGGGGCTCTTGAGTTTGTACATGCGAACGACCAAGGCCAGCGACTGGCCACGCTCGTTCACGTTGAGGGATTCGCTTGCGAACACCCGCCAGTTGATGCGCCGATCAGGCAAGGCGCTGTCAGGCACATTGGGCATCTCGGGGATCTCCGGCACCTGGGGCTTTTTCAGACCGATGGATTCAAGTGCCTTGTCCGTCAACTGACCCAGCAAGCCGATCACACCTTCGCCTTCCGTGCTAGTTGATGCAGGCATGGCGGGCATCGCCGGCACAGGCGGCGCAGAGGCACACCCTGCCAGTACAAGCAGTGACATCGTCAGCCAGCAAACCGCCGCATCGTTGCAGCGCCTCCCCATCCATCTTGTGTTCATTCGTCTTGAGCGGGGCACCATGAGCCCATCGCAGGCGCGTAGTTTAAGAAGGCTTGTGGGCCACTTCGCGTGCAGGCCCCCCGACAGAGGGGAGTGCATTTGCAACCAAGTGAAAGAGTCTGTAAATCACCCCCGAATGGGGGCAGAGATGCAGCGTGAATTCGGCTTTAATCCGGCCTGTTGTGAAGCGCCCAGTGATGTTTCGCGACGACTAAAAAAGTGCCAACAGGGAGTGTGAGATTGAGCTTGAATAACGTGCGCCGCGGCATGTGTTGCGCGGTGGTGACCTGTCTTTTGTCGACTTTGGTGGCCTGCTCGTCAGCGCCCAAGAAGGATGACTTTGCCGCGCGTCTTGCGGTGCAGGAGCAGGTCAATGACAAGCTGGCCGAAGCCGATAAAGCGCTGAAAGCAGGTCAGCCGGACAAGGCCATGGAGCAACTGGATGCGGCCATCAAGGTTGACCCGGCCACCAAGGCGCCTTGGCTGAAGAAGGCGCAGATTCATTTTGATGCGCGCCAGTACGGACAGGCCATCACGCAAGCGCAGGAGGTGCTGCAGCGCGATGTGAACGACCTGACGGCCAAGAGCATCCTCGCGGTCAGTGGTTTGCGTGTGAGCGCCAGTGCCCTGGATCAACTGCGCAAGGCCAACGAGGTCAACGGCTCCGCGCGAAGCGAGGCAGAGAGCGTCGCCAGGCTGATTCGAGAAGCACTGGGCGAGCCCATTCTTGTGCCGCCACCAGCGGCCGGGCCAAATGAACCGAACAAGGCGGCCAGCAAGCCCGTTGCCCCATTGATCAAGTCTGCCGCCGTACGCGCCGCAAGCGCTGGGCCTGTTTCGCAAACCAGTTCCAAGCCAGCCGCCGCACCAGTGGTTGCGCCTTCAGTCAAGTCTGCTTCAACGGGCAATGGCTCTGCCGGCGCATCACCGAGCGGACGCAATAACCCCTTTGGTGCTTTGCAGTAATCAGTTCAAGGAAGGAGCCTTGCCATGGCCAAGAAAGAAAGTGTTCAACAACGGTTGGAGCGCGTTCGTCCACCCCGTGTTCAGCTGACCTACGACGTGGAGGTTGGCGATGCCATCGAAAAGAAGGAACTGCCTTTTGTGATGGGCGTGCTGGGCGACTTTACCGGTCAACAAGACCCTGACAAGCCCTTGCCTCGTTTGAAGGATCGCAAGTTTGTCAACGTGGATCTGGACAACTTTGATGAAGTGCTGTCAGGCATGGCGCCTCGCGCCAGCTACCGCGTGAAGAACAAGCTGAGCGCTGATGGCGGCGAGTTTGCCGTGAACCTTGAGTTCAAGAAGATGGACGACTTCCGACCTGAGTCGGTTGTCGATCAGGTGGAGCCTCTCCGCAAGCTGCTGGAGGCCCGCACCAAGCTGTCTGACCTGCGTAACAAGCTGGCTGGCAACGAGAAGCTGGAAGACGTGCTGGGCGAAGTGCTGAGCAACACAGAGAAGCTCGCGCGGCTTGGCGTCGAAGCAAAGCAATCTGAACAGGAGTGAGATCATGAGTGCACAACTGCAAGCTCAAACTGGCGCTGTTCTGGAGGGTGTCAGCCTGTTGGATGACATCGTTGCCAAAAGCAAGGTGGCCAGGACCGAGACAGAACATGCTCGTGCCAAGGACATCATTGGCGAGCTGGTCAAGGAGGTGCTGGATGGCACCGTGGTGGTGTCGGAAAACCTGTCGGCCAACATTGACGCCCGTATCGCAGAGATCGATCAACTGATCTCATCGCAACTCAGCGAGGTCATGCATGCCGCCGAGTTTCAGAAGCTGGAAGCCTCCTGGACGGGCTTGCAATACCTGTGCAAGCACACCTCGACCAGCGAGCAGTTGAAGATCAAGGTCTTCAATGCAAGCAAGAAGGAAGTGGTCAAGGACTTCAAGACGGCGATTGATTTCGATCAGTCCGTGCTGTTCAAGAAGGTATATGAAGAAGAGTTCGGTACATTTGGTGGCGCGCCCTTTGCAACCTTGATTGGTGACTACGAAGTCGGCCGATCTGCCGAGGACATGTACTTCGTCGAGCAGATGTCTCACGTCGCTGCTGCAGCGCATTCCCCCTTCATTTCGGCGGCTTCACCTGACTTGTTCGGCCTGGAATCCCTGACAGACCTTGGCAAACCCCGCGATCTGGCGAAGGTGTTCGACACGGTCGAGTACGCCAAGTGGAAGTCCTTCCGCGAGTCTGAGGATTCACGCTACGTTGGCCTGACTGTGCCGCATTTCCTGGGGCGCTTGCCTTTCAACCCACGGGATGGTGCGACCACCGAAGGGTTCAGCTTCGTCGAGAGCGTTGACGGTACCGAACACAGCCGCTATCTGTGGGTCAATGCCGCTTATGCCCTGGCCGCACGCCTGACGGCTGCCTTCGAGAGCTATGGCTGGTGCGCGGCCATTCGTGGTGTCGAAGGCGGCGGGCTGGTTGAGGACCTACCTACCCACACGTTCAAGACGGATGATGGTGAGGTTGCACTGAAGTGCCCAACTGAGATCTCGATCACGGACCGGCGCGAGAAGGAGCTGAGTGACCTCGGGTTCATCCCGCTGGTGCATTGCAAGAACACCGATTACGCGGCATTCTTTGGCGCGCAGTCCACCCAGAAGCCCAAGAAGTACGATTCCGACGCAGCCAATGCCAACGCGGCACTGTCAGTGCAGTTGCAGTACCTGTTCGCGGTATGTCGCATTGCCCACTACATGAAGTCGATGATGCGGGACAAGATTGGCAGCTTCGCCTCCGCAGCCTCGGTTGAAGATCATTTGAACCGCTGGATTTCGCAGTATGTGACTTCTGATGACTCGGCTTCACAGGAAACCAAGGCGCAGTTCCCGCTTCGCGAGGCATCCGTGCAGGTGGTCGAAGTTGCTGGCCGCCCTGGTGTCTATCGTGCTGTGTCCTTCATCCGCCCCCATTTCCAACTCGACGAGTTGTCTGTATCGCTGCGACTCGTTGCAGAGCTGCCTCAAGGCGGTAAGTAATACAGCGATCTGCTGATAATCAATCAGAGGAAAATTCATGTCTAAAGATATATACGTTGATTTCCACTCCGCTGGTAATGGTGATATCAAGGGTGACTCCCGCGATACCAAGCATGCCAAAACGGTTGAGGTCTATTCGTGGAGTCATTTGGTCCGTCAGCCCAAGTCGGCCACTTCATCCACGGCAGGCGGCCACACTTCGGAGCGTTGTGAGCATGGTGAGATGGTCTTCACCAAGGACATCGATGGCGCAACACCCAAGCTCCTGCAAGCTTGCTCTGCAGGCACCGTCATCAACTCGGTCACCATCTATTTTTACCGTGCGCAAGGCGGCAAGAACACCGTGGGGAATCTCTCCGGCAACCAGACACGGCACCAGTATCTGCGGATTGACCTGAAGAACGTCATCGTTGGTTCGGTGTCCCCATCGGTGTCGGATGAGGGTATCCCCGCCGAGACTTTCACGTTGAAGTATTCAGCCGTGAAGTGGACCTATGACGAACTGGACATCACCGGCACCAAGGCTGGCCAGGTGAACATTCAGGGTGCGTGGGATCTGGCCAAGAACGTTCCGAACTTCAGCTGATCGATCGTTTGGGCAACAAGGGGCGGGTCACCGCCCTTTTTTCTTGGGGTAGTGCGTGGACCGATTCGAACCCAGTCTGCTCGATCGCTTGTTGGACAGCCCGGTGTCTGGTGGACCTGCTGGTCGACAGTGGTGTTCGCTGTCTGAGCTGAAGGACACCGTCGCGCGTGATGTCGAGACATTGCTTAATACCCGTTGTGCTTTGCCCCATGCTCGACTTGCTGGCTTTGGCGAGGTGCAGCGCTCGATCATGGGCTTTGGTATGCAGGACTTTTCTTGCATGAGCCTGGTCAGTGAAAGCGATCGCCGTGAGATCAGTGCATCGATTGAATCGGCCATCCGCTTCTTCGAGCCTCGACTGAGGCAGGCGAGGGTGGTGCTTGAGGCGAGAACGGCCAAACAGCAGCGGTTGGAGTTCTCGATCAGCGCCTTGCTTGTTCTGAAGCCGTTTCAAGAAGCCATTTCCTTTGATGCCTTGTTGCACCCGGTGACGCAGCAATACACGGTGCGTCGCAGTGTCGCGGGTCAACAAGCTCGCGCTGCCTGAAAAAGCCATGGACAGCTTGCTACCAAATTACGAACGAGAACTGGTCTTCCTGCGCAAGGAGTCTCGCCATTTCGCGGCGAAGTACCCCAAGCTGGCGAGTCGTCTTCTGCTGACAGGCGACGTTGCTGAGGACCCTCATGTCGAGCGCATGATCGAATCATTTGCGCTTCTGTCGGCTCGCGTGCATAAGCGACTGGATGACGACTTCCCGCTTGTCACCGAGTCACTTCTGGAGGTGCTGTACCCGCACTACCTCAGGCCGTTTCCCGCCTGCTCAATTGCCCAGTTCGATTTGGGCGCCGCCGCGGGTCAGATGACGCAGGCCTCACTGGTCGAGCGTGGCACAGAGTTGATGTCCAGGGCGATCAAGGGCGTGCCTTGCAAGTTCCGAACGACGCATGATGTCGACTTGCTGCCCTTGCGTGTCTCTTCGGCGTCCTTTCGCAATTCAATCCTGGCACCAGAGGGCACACGTTTGCCCAGCGGGGTGACGGCCGTTCTGTCGGTCGCACTGGAGTTGATGGCGCCACAAGCGTCGTGGGCCCTTTTGGCGAACAAGCCATTGAGGGTGTTTCTGGACGGTGAACCTTCTCAGGTCAGCACCTTGCGCGAGGCCTTGTGTCAGAAGGTGGCGGGCGTCATGGTCAGCACGGCAAGTCACTCGCCTTGGCAGTCCGGTGACGCCATGCGGCCTGAGGGCGACACGAAACCGCGCGTGGCCGGGTTCTCGGATCACGAGGCCTTGATCGATTTTGATGCCCGCTCGCATCCAGCCTATCGCTTGCTGACGGAGTACGGTGCTTTTCCCCAGAAGTTCAACTTCGTTGATCTGCCCGTACCTGTTCCGGGCAGTTGGCTAGATGGCGGCGCCTCACACGGCGACGAATCAACTCAGCAAGCCAGGCGCGTCCTGACCGTGCACTTTTTGTTGTCGGGCATCAGATCGGATTCAGACGAGTCCAGATTGCTGGAGACCGTCAGCGAGCACAGCTTCTTGTTGGGTTGCACGCCCGTGGTCAACTTGTTCCGGCAACCTGCTGACCCCATTCGGGTCACACACACCGCGTCGAGCTATCCCGTTCTGGTTGATGGGCGACGGGCATTCGGCTACGAGGTTTACTCGATAGACAGGGTGTTTCGCGTCAAGCAAACGGATCGAGGTGAGGCTGTGCAAGAGTTTCGCCCTTTTTTTTCGTTGCAACACGAGGACCTGCTGAGCGATGACGATGAGCTCAGTCGTCCAGAGGGCGTGCCCACTTTGGCGGCATCCCGGATCGCGCGAAGGCACGCTGATGGCCAGGTGCAGGGGCGTGTCGGTGGTCACTATTGGTCTGCTCACCGCGACGAAAGCATGGCCGAGTCGAGCCCCGGCTATGAGATGGCGCTGTCGATTGTGGACGTGGATTTCGATCCCGCGGTGCCTCAGACAGATACGCTTTCTTTGACCGTGACGGGCACAAACCGCGATTTGCCGTCTTTGTTGCCGATTGGTACGCCCGGCGGCGACCTGTTCATGGCTGGCGGCGGTGTGGCCAAGGAGATCCGATTGCTGCGCAAACCCACACCCAGTCTGCGCTTTGACCGCGGTCGTGGTGCGTTGTGGCGCCTGGTCTCTCACTTGTCGCTCAATCACCTGTCACTGTCGGGTGGGGGCATCGATGCGCTGAAAGAGATGCTGCGTCTCTATGACTTGCCGCGCAGTGCGAGCAATCGCCGTCAGATTGATGGTCTCAAGGCGATTGAGTTCAAGCCCGCCACAGCCTGGTTGCCTGGTGAGCCCTATGCGACTTTTGTGCGGGGTACCGAGGTGCGCCTGACCGTGGACGAAGACAGCTTCGTTGGCACAGGCCTGGGCTTGTTCGCGGCGGTGCTGGACCACTTCTTTGGCCTGTATGTGAACGCCAACAGCTTCACCAAACTGACGCTGATCTCGGCGCGTACACACGAGGAGGTGCTTTCATGCCCGCCCCGCAACGGCGAAATGCCACTGGTGTGATCGAGCAACTGCTGCGTGAACCGCAGCAGTTCAGCTTTTTCCAGGCGGTCCGCTTGCTGGACCGCTGGATGGCGGCGAGCGCATCGGACGGTCAAGGCTTGTCCAAGATCAACTTCCGCAACTCGCTGTCCCTGGGGTTTCCCGCCAGCGAGATCGAGTCGCTGAAGGTCCACCGTCGTGTGCCCGTTACTGATGGCAGTCTGTTGCCCGGTGACGAGGGCGCAGCGGCACCTGTGTCCGCGCCACCTTCGGCATTGGACCTGCTGCTGGAGACAACCGAGCCAGAGGCGCCACCACGTCATCCCTCGGATATCGACAGCATCGACATCACGCCTGCGTTCATGGGCCTGCTGGGTGTAAACGGGACTTTGCCTTTGTTCTATACCGAGATGCTGGGGCAACGTGAGCTCTACCAGAAGGACTACGCCGCACGGGCCTTCATGGATGTCTTCAGCCATCGGGCCGTGTCCTTGTTCTACCAGGCCTGGCGCAAGCACCGTTTGCCCATCCAGTACGAGGCGGACAGGCAGAGCCGCTTTCTGCCTTTGGCGCTGTCTCTGGCAGGCGTCGGCCAGAAGGGTCTGCGCGACCGGCTTGGTGGTGAGCGCGGCGCTGTACCCGATGAAGCACTGGCTTACTACGCTGGCGCCCTGCAGCAGCGCACCCTGTCGGTCAAGCAGTTGCAACAGGTCCTGCAGGACTATCTTGGCGTACCGGTTCGCATCGACCAGTTTGTGGGCAAGTGGTACCAGCTACCTCAGGAGGGCAAGTTCTTCCTGGGTGTTGCGGCGCGGCAGGCAGGGGCATCCGGCTGTCTCAATGGCGTACTGGGGCGCTCCGCCATGCTGGGCGAGCGCGTGTGGCAACGCGATCTGCGCATGCGTGTGGTGCTGGGCCCGTTGAAGCACGCCAGGTTCCGCCGCTTTCTGCCTGGTGGCAAAGGCGCCGATGCCCTCAAGGAGCTGCTGACCATGCTCAGCGGCGTCAGCCTCGAATACGAGATCAACCTGCAGCTGGCGCGAGAGGACGTGCAAGGCTGCTCGCTCGATTCACATCGCCCCGCAACGGCTTGCCGTCTGGGCTGGGACACGTTCCTGCAGACCAAGCCTGCCAACGAAGACCGCGCAGATGTGCGCTATGACATCCACGCGGTGGCGTGATCGCCATCACGTCCATTTCAGAAACCTATAAAACCAGAAGCTGTCATCACCATGAGTCAGAACCTCAAGACCCTGATTTCCAAGCTCAACGACACTACACGTCGTGCCGCCGAACGCGCAGCCAGCCTGTGCATGGCGCGCGGCCACTACGAGGTGGACCTGGAACATGTCATGCTGGCCTTGCTGGAGCAGCCACAAAGCGACTTGTCCGTGTTGTGCCAGCGCTTTGGCGTGTCGTCCACCGCATTGCAGCGTGATCTCGAAACCGAGTTGAGCCGCTTCAAGACAGGCAACAGCCGCACACCGGTTTTCTCGAACCACCTGCCGGTGCTGCTGGAGCATGGCTGGTTGATCGCGTCGCTGGCGTCTCACACGGCGCGCATCCGTGGCGCGCATCTGGTGCTGGCGATGTTGACCGAGCCGAGCTTGAGCCAACTCGCCTTCCGCGCATCGAAGTTGTTTGCCCAATTCAAGCTGGATGACCTCAAGCACAAGCTGACCGAGTTGACACGTGGGTCGCAAGAGGCTGCCCAGGCGCTGCGTGACGCCGATGCCCCAGCCGATGGTGAGCCTGGCCAGGCAGACGAGCTGGCGGCCACCGAGGCCTTGAGCGACAAGACGCCAGCGCTGGACCAGTTCACCACCAACCTCACGCAGCGTGCGAAGGATGGCAAGGTGGACCCGGTCATCGGGCGGGACACCGAGATCCGCCAGGCCATCGACATCCTGATGCGTCGTCGGCAAAACAACCCGATCCTGACGGGTGAAGCCGGCGTTGGCAAAACGGCCGTGGTTGAAGGCCTGGCCTTGCGCGTGGCCTTGGGCGACGTGCCCACACCTTTGCAGGGCGTGGCCATCCATGTGCTGGACATGGGCCTGCTGCAGGCCGGCGCATCGGTCAAGGGCGAGTTCGAGAACCGCCTTAAGAATGTGATCGACGAGGTCAAGAAGAGCCCGCATCCCATCATTCTGTTCATTGACGAAGCCCACACCATGATCGGTGCGGGTGGCCAGGCCGGCCAGAACGATGCGGCCAATTTGCTCAAGCCAGCGCTGGCGCGTGGCGAGTTGCGCACCATTGCCGCCACCACCTGGGGCGAGTACAAGAAGTATTTCGAGAAGGATGCGGCCCTGGCGCGGCGCTTCCAGGTCATCAAGGTGGAAGAGCCCAGCGAGGAGCTGGCCTGCGCCATGCTGCGTGGCATGGCGCCCTTGATGGAGAAGCACTTTGGCGTGCGTCTGTTTGACGAGGCGATTGCCGAAGCGGTGCGCCTGTCTGCCCGCTACATCAGTGGCCGCCAGTTGCCCGACAAGGCGATCAGTGTGCTGGACACGGCTTGCGCCAAGGTCGCTTTGGGACAGAGCGCCACGCCGGCCCGCATTGAAGACGCGCGCAAGCGGCTGGAGCGCCTGGACGCCGAGACGGCTGCCTTGCGCCGCGAAGCCGCTGCAGGAGCGCGCCATGGCGACAGGCTGGACGCGCTGAAGTCCGAGGTTGATGCCATCACCGTCACGCTGAAGGCGGATGAGGAAAGATGGACATTCGAGCAGCAACTGGTCAACGACATCCGTGAACTGCGGACCCGCCTGGAGCAGCGGGCAGGGGGCTTGTCCTCGGCCGAGGCGGGCACGGCAGCCAGGGCCAAGGGCAAAAAGGCGGCGACGACCTATGCCAGCCCGGATCACGAACTGCTGGCCATGAAGCAGGCCGAACTGGCTGCGTTGCAAGGTGAAGCGCCTTTGGTGCCGATGCAGGTGGATGGCCACGTGGTCGCCGAGATCGTGGCCGCGTGGACTGGCATCCCGCTGGGCAAGATGGTCAAGGACGAGATCAAGACGGTGCGCAATCTGCAGGCCACCTTGCAACAGCGCGTGATTGGCCAAGACCACGCCCTGGCGGCGATCGCGCAGCGTGTGCGCACCGCGCGTGCCGGCCTCGAAGACCCGAACAAACCCAAGGGCGTGTTCCTGTTCGTGGGCCCCAGTGGCGTGGGCAAGACCGAAACCGCGCTGGCCCTGGCCGACATCCTCTACGGCGGCGAGCGCAACCTGATCACCATCAACATGAGCGAGTACCAGGAGGCGCACAGCGTGAGTGGCCTCAAGGGCTCACCCCCGGGCTACGTCGGTTATGGCGAGGGCGGCGTGCTGACCGAGGCTGTGCGCCGCAAGCCCTATAGCGTGGTGCTGCTGGACGAGGTCGAAAAGGCCCACCCCGATGTGCTGGAGATGTTCTTTCAGGTGTTCGACAAGGGCCTGATGGACGATGCCGAGGGCCGCGAGATTGATTTCCGCAACACGGTCATCATCCTGACCTCCAACGTGGGCTCGCAAGGCATCATGCAGGCTTGCTTCAAGCAGGATGAGGCCCTGGGCGGCTCGGTGATGAGGGCGGCTGAAGAGTTGCCGGCGGCCGACGAACTGGCCGAAGCGCTTCGCCCCACGCTGTACAAGACCTTCAAGCCCGCCTTCATTGGTCGGACCAAGGTCGTGCCCTACTACCCCTTGAGCGACGACGTGCTGGTCAGCGTCATCAGGCTCAAGCTGGACCGCATCGCCGCCCGCGTGATGGCCAACCACCAGGCGGTGCTGGATTACGACGAAGCCTTGATCGAGACGGTGCTGGCACGTTGCACCGAGGTGGACACAGGTGCGCGCGCGGTCGACCACATCCTCAATGGCAGCCTGTTGCCCGAGGTGGCTGACAGCGTGCTGGCCCGCATGGCCGACGGTCTGGCCATCAGCAAGATCAAGGTCAGTGCTGGCAAAGACGGGCAGTTCAAGTTCAAGGTCAGTTGAAGCAGGGGGCGCGATGAGTGAAGACACCACCAAGCTGTCACCCGCAGGCGAGCGGGCGCTGGCGATGAGCCGGGATTTGCGTGCCTACCCGGGGGATTTTTTCATGCGGGCAGCTGTGCAGGCCAGGCCGTCTCCGCAGGATCTGGTCGAGATGCTGGATGACGCAGCGGGCGCGCAACAAGGCGGGGTATGCCTCAACCGGGCACATGCCGAGCGCTTGCTGCGGCAACTGGGCGTGCAGACCTGGCGTGTGTCGCCCGGCTTGTCTCGCGCGGGGCAGTACGAGTTGGTGATCCCCATCGCGACAGGTCAGCACACTGTCAGCGTGCGGCGCTTTCCCCAGCCGCACGTTTTCAGCCTGGTAGTCAGTCACTGAGGATCAGCAGGGCCTCGTCGCGCCAGTACAGGGCTGCGGCGTAATAGCCTTCCCACACGCAGCCATTGCAGCCGCGTCCGCAGCAACTGGTGGGCTCGGGTGGTGGTGGGCGCAGGGATGTGCCCTGGCTGGCGGCGCGCGCTTGCAAGGCCTCGAACATGGCGCGGGCCGAATTGAGGTCAGTCAAGGGGAAGTCCATCGCGTCCATCATGTGATGCCATTGGGCGGCATCGGCCTGCAAACCCTGAATTTTAGCAAGTCGGGGCGTGGCATAGTGGCCGGGTGACCAAGCCCGATCCTGATTCACCTGTTGTTGTGCCCTTGACGGGCCCCATGTTGGCTGTTTACGGCAGGGCCGTGACATGGCAGCACCTCATCGTCACCGCCGCGATCTTGTTGCTGCTGATGAGCGGCCTGGCTGGTGCGGCGGCCTGGTGGGCCTGGCAGAACCTGGCGGCCCAGGTGGTGCTCAAGGAGCAGCAGGCCGATATCTTGCTGCCCAAGGAGCTGGCGGTTTTGGCCACGGTAGACCGCAAGGTGCAAGTCAAGGTGGACCAGACCTTGCCAGTGCGGGTGCCCATCCACCAGACGCTGTCCATCCCACTCGAAGAGACCATTCCCATCAAGGTGAGCATCGACACGGTGGTGCCGATTGAGGTCGATGTGCCGGTGTCGCACACCATCAAGGTGGACCAGGTGATCGACCTGGATACCGAGGTCAAGACCCGTGTGCTGGGGATCTCGATGACGCTGCCGATTCAAGGGCGCATCCCGGTCAAGGCCGACGTGCCCATCAACATGGTGATTCCGGTGCGCAAGCAACTGCCCGTGGCGCTGGTGACCTTGGCCAATGTGCGCCTGACCGAGTCCCTGCGCGCACAGATTGACACGGTGGTGGAGGCGCAGATCCCCATTCACGAGGCGCTGTCGTTGCCTGTCACCGCGCCCGTGAGCGCACGCCTGACCTTTCCGCAGCAGCACGTGCAGGCCGGTCTCAACCTGCTGGACCTGACCGTGCCTTTCGAGGCGGTGACGCTGGCGCCACGCAACAAAGCGCCTGCCCGCTGATGGTTTCGCGCTGACGATGCCATGACCGACCACGATCTGGCCCCTGCCATGCCCACACTGCCCCCCGCGCCCAGAGGCTGGAAGCGGCCCGTGCGCCCGGTGGCCTTGATGGTGGTGGGGGGCGCCGTGCTGTTGATCTGGCTGGTGCTGATGACGGTGTCGGTCTGGTACTTCTATGAGCATTGGGAAGCGCGCCTGACCCTGCACAACCAGGATGTGAGTTTGCGCTTGCCGGGTGGCATGCAGGCGCTGGCCGAGGTGAGCGCCCCGATCCAGACCCGCATCAACATGAGGCCGTTGGTGCATGTGCCGATCAAACAGACCATGGCCGTGCAGTTGCCGGATCACCTGCAGGCGCGGGTGAAGCTGAACACCGTGCTACCGGTGGACACGACCGTGAAAGTGGACATGCTCGTGCCTGTGAACACGACCTTGAGCCTGTCCGTTCCCTTGCACGCATGGTTGCCCCACATCAAAGTGACCTTGCCCTTGACCGTGAGCCTGCCCGTGCACATGGTGGTGCCGGTCAAGGCCCAGGTGCCCGTGGACCTGGACATGGTGGTCAGTGGTGACCTGCCGCCTGTCTTGAACGTGCCTGTCGACACGACTTTTGACCTGCGTCCTGAAGTGAAGGGCCGCATCCAGGCGCGGATGTTGAACCAGGCCGCGTTCAGCCTGGTCTCGCCCGTCGAGCCCTTTGGCGTGCGCATTGAGCAGGCACACTTGCGCGTGCCCTTCAACCTGACCGTACTGACCCAGCGTGGGCCTTGAGTCGCTCAGGCTGAAGGCTTGGCCTCGCCGCAGCATTGAGCGGGTGTCAGTTGCGCCCAGCCATACGGTGGCGCCACTTCCGTGTTGATGCGCACCACGATGACCTGGGGGCGGGCGTTGTGCTCGGCCTGTGCCAGAGACAGCTTCAGCGCAGCACGGAAGGCCTCGGTGCCCTGGTCGTGCTGCACGGTGATGGCCTGCGCGCCCAGGCCTTGCGCGAACATGGCCAGATCGGGCGCACCCAGCTTGTAGTAGTCGTTCCATTGCGCGGCGGGCGGCAACAGCTTCTCCATGCCCTGGCTGACCATGGCCAGGTCGTTGTCGTCCAGCACGATCCAGATCGCGCCCACGCCGTTCTGTGCGGCGGTGGAGATCTCGGCGCCGTGCATCATGAAGGCGCCGTCGCCCACGATGGCCAGGCCATGCTGATCGGGCGCGGCCATCTTGCCGCCCACCACCGCGCCCACGGCAAAGCCCATTGGGCCCATGGCCAGGGCGCTGTGATAGCGCAGGGGTGGGTCGATCACGAGGTCGTTGAGCGACCAGCCCACACAGTTGCCTGCGTCGATGAAGATGTGGCCGGCGTGCACCTCCTCATTGATCACCCGCATCATGGACGCAGGGTGAACGGGGGCGGCGGTGCTGTCGCGGCCAGCGGGGTCGGACCAGGGTGCGTTCTGGGTCTTGATCTCGTGGACGATGGCTTGGCGTGCCGCTACGTGGGCCTTGTCCGGATGCAGATGGCGCGCCTGTTCATGCAGGGCGTCCAGCGTGGCGGCGATCTCGGCGACGACACCTCGGGTGATGGGGAAGTCACGGCCGATCACGGCGGCGTTCAGGTCCACCTGGATGAAGTGCTGCGAGGGCTCCAGCGACGGGCTGTACAGCGCTGAGGCCAGCACAGACGTTGACAGCTCACCCAGGCTGGAGCCCAGCACCAGCAGCGTGTCGAACTGGTCGGCCTGGTTGGCGGGATGCATGTAGAGCTGGGGCCAGGCGCAGCCGCACATGCCGTAGTTGCGCAGTGACAGCGGGTGCGATTCGGGGAAGACGCCCTTGGCATTGGGCGTGGTCATCACCGGGATGCCAAAACGCTCGACGAAGTGCGTGAAGGCGGCCAGACGCTCGGGTGAGGCCAGCGCATCGCGGCTGCCACTGCCCAGGAAGATCAGTGGGTGCTTGGCCTGCGTGAGGTCGTGCAGGGTGTCGGCCACGGCTTGCGGGTCGGTGCAATGGGTGCGCGGCCGGTAGGTGGCCGGGTTCAGGCTGGCGGGGTAGGTGGGCACGCAACTGCCGGCGATGTCGTTGGGCAGGCTGATGTGGGCCGTCTGCTTGGGCAGCGACATAGCATTGCGCAGGGCCTGCTGGAACAGCGTCTGGAAGTTGCTGGGGCTGGAGATCAGCGCACTGGAGGTGACCGCGTTCTGGAAGATGTTGTGCACATCGAGCTTGGCATCGGTGCCTTCTTGCAGATAGCCCTTGCCGTAGTACATCTCGGGCACCTCGCCCGTGATCACCAGCACCGACGAGTTGCTGGCCTGGGCGTTCATGGCGCCAGTCAGCGCATTGGTCGCGCCGGGGCCGGAGGTGGTGAGCACCACGCCCAGGCCGCCCTTGACGCGGGCATAGCCATCGGCGATGTAGGCCGCGCCGGTTTCGTGGCGGCAGATCACGTAGTCGACGCGGTTGGATTCGTTCTTGAGCTCGTTCATGAGCCAGACAGCGGCGCCGCCGGGGATGCCGAAGATTTTGTCCACGCCCTCGGCCTCCAGGTAGGCCACGAGCAACTGGGCCACGGTGCCGCAGGGGGCTGCTTGTTTGTCTGTCGGGGCAACGGGCGAGGGCGTTTGTGCTGACATGTCGATGGCTTTCTCTGAAGGGAAAAGGGGGTTCACATCGGGCGATTGCCGCAGGTCGCGGTCGACAGAATGTGCCGACGATCAACACTTGACCAAGCCATGAAAACACATGCTTTGACCCCCGTTCTTGATCTCGCCATCGTGGGCGCCGGCGTATCGGGCCTGTACAGTGGCTGGCGCTGGTTGACGAGTCCGCAGGGGCAGGGCAGCCAGACAGCCGTGTTTGAACTGAGCAAACGCGTGGGCGGCCGACTGCTGTCGGTGACGCCGCCGGGCATGCCCGAGGCGCGCATCGAACTGGGCGGCATGCGCTTCACCACCGGCCAGAAGATGGTGCAGGCGCTGGTGGCTTACCTGCAACTGGAGACCGAGCCGTTTGCCGTGTCCGAGCCGCCCAATATGGCTTATCTGCGCGGACAGCATCTGCGCACGGCCGACTTGTCCCACCCTGACAAGGTGCCCTATGACATCCCTGAGGCCGACTACGATGGCTTCGAAACCGGCTTCACCGCCCTGGCCGCCGAACGCTATCTTCGCCACGTGCTGCACAAGCCCCATGTGGACCTCAAGACGGTTGACTGGGATGCCGTGGCGGCCAAAGGTCGCTATCAGGGCTACTCGGTCATGGACCTGACGATGCGCTACATCTACAACAACTCGGTCAGCCATGAGGCCTTCCAGTTTGCCGAAGACACCAGTGGCTACGACAGCATTTATTACACCTGGAACGCGGCCGACGGTTTCCCCTGGAACCTGGATGACTACGGTGCGAGCATCGAGTACAAACGCCTGAAAGAAGGCTACGAGACGGTGCCCACTACCCTGGAGGCCCGCTACGTGGCTGCCGGTGGGCAGGTGCATTTCAACCACCGCCTGGTGCGCTTTGACACCATCACCCTGGAAGACGGCAGCCAGGGCGTGGCCATGCACATGGAGATTGACGGCCAGCCCAAGGAGGTGCATGCGCGCCGCTTGATTCTGGCCATGCCCCGCCGCTCACTGGAGTTGCTGGAGCAGACCGGCGATGTGCTGGGCCCGCATCGGCCCGAGGTGCACAAGCTGATTGGCTCGGTGACGCCGATTCCCCTGTTCAAGCTGGCCTTGTGCTACCGCCACCGCTGGTGGGAAGAGCTGGGCATCACGCAAGGCCAGTCGGTGACCGACCTGCCGGTGCGCCAGTGCTATTACTGGCCCGTGGGCGACGACACCCAGACAGGCGCCATCCTGATCTACAACGATGGGCAGGATCTGGATTACTGGGCGGGCCTGCGCCATCACCCGGACAAGTTCCAGAACGAAGCCTACGAGCCTGGTGGCGACCTGCCGCAAGACGAATGGCGCGAGCACCCTGCGCCCGCCCTGATGGTGCATGAGGCGCATCGACAGCTGCTGGCCATCCATGGCCTGGAAGACACGCCCGATCGCCGTCCGTACGCGGCGGCTTACCGCGACTGGGGTGATGACCCGTTCGGCGGCGGCGCCAACTTCTGGCCTCAGTATGTGGACAGCCGCGACGTGAGCAAGCGCATCGTGCAGCCTGTGCATGGCAAGCCGGTCTACATCTGTGGCGAGGCGTATTCGCATGCGCAGGGTTGGGTCGAAGGCGCCCTGGCCACGGCGGAGGACATGCTGCAGAACCACCTGGGCTTGCCACCGCCGCCTTTTGACTATTGAGCGTCAGGGGCGATGGCCACGCTCCAGCAGCAAAGCGGTGGCGTGCATCTCCATGCCGATGCCCAGCAACACGAGCTTGTTGGTGCGGATCTCGGCATGGCGCTTGGCCAGGTTCACGGGCACCGATGAGGACACCATGTCGCCATATTCTTCCAGCGTGCTGATGTAGTGCGCAGGCTGGATGGCGGCCTGCCAGGCGTCTTCCACGGTCTTGGAGGTCTGGTGGGCAATCAGGGTGATGTCCTGGCCACTCAGGCCATGGCGGGCCAGCAGGCGGTTGACCACCTCGGGTGCCACCTTCAAACCAAACTCCTTGAAGGCCAGTTGCCCAGTCTGATCGTCCAGCTTCATCAAAGGCTTGCTGTACAGGCCCGGCGCCTGTTCGCGCGCGGCCATGCGGAAGGCGCCGTACCAGCGCGTTTGCGTCTCGTTTTCCCAGTCGACCAGGCGGAAGTGGTGGGGCATGTGGCTGTGGCCGACCACCACGGCGCCGGCGCCATCCGATGCGGCCAGGGATACGGGTTCGTGGTAGTCCACATGGTGGGTCCAGTTGTTGCCGCAGGCCACCAGCGCATGACGGATGGTGCCGCAGCGCACCAGATCGGTGGCCATGCGCAACCCGTCTTCGAAGGTGCTGTAGTCGGTGTTGAGCGGCATCACACGGCAATGCCTGGGCAGGCCCATCTGTTGGTGGACGACAGCGAGGTTGTTGGGCGCGATGTACGCGCTCACCGAGCCGGCGCCCAGCAGCATGTCGACCTGGTCCGACTGAATGCCCGCCTCGTTCATGGCCTGCTGACAGGCGCTCACCATGATGTCGATCACACCTTCGGCTTTGGGCAGCACCCGCCTGAACTTCAGGCCGTTGAACAGGTCCGTGCCCGAGGGCGAGTTGGCCTTGAGCCAATCGAAGATCGGGGCATCGTTGCCACGGATCAGGTCCGGGACGGCATAGCCCTGGCCAAGCAGGGCGACATGCGGTGCGGTGTTCATGGGCGAGTTCCCTGGTGCTGGTTGGTACCAGGGGATGTCGGCGGATTTGCCCGGGGCTGAAGGGCCAGCGTGCACTGAACCCGGCATGACGTTCTCCCAAATATGCGGCAGCGCGTGGCCTTTAGTGATGGGCGCGTCATGGCGAAAACCCGAGTGGGGAGGCGCGCGAGGCGCTCAATCCGGGGGGGTGCGTTACGTGAATTCGTACCGCCACGCGCCCGGCGCGGCGAGATTTGGCGTGTAATTCCTCTGTCGAGCCACAAGCCGCCCAAGCAAGATCATGGGTGGGTGTGGCGAGGTCGGCGGATGCTGTCGGTCGCGTGCCACAGGCATCCCGCAGGAGTGGTCATTTGTCAGGTGTTGCAACGCTTCAGTCGGCCAATCGGGGGCAGGTTCCCGATCAGGCAGAGCTGGTCGATCAGACCATCGCTCAGGGCTTTGCCTTGCTGTCTTTTCCCAGGGATCTGGAAACCCAGTTCTTGCAGGAGGGCGAGGCCCGACGCTTTCTGATGATGGTCGTCGCAGGCCTGTTTGCCATCATGGTGTTTGGCGCCATGCTGATCGCCGACTACATGATGACGCCCGAGGTTCTGCCGGTGGCCGTCGTGTTGCGTGCGGCGGTGTTCCCGCCATTCATCTTCCTGGGTCTGTTCGTCGCGCGCAAGCTGCGCATGCCCGCCGTCAACGAGTGGTTGATTGCCTTGGCCGGCTTGGCGGCCGCTGTCATCGAGGCGGCGATCATGTTGTCGAGTCACAGCGCCTGGGCGTTCGCGCGTGTGGTGGAGCTGAACATTGTCATTGTGTACACCTGCGCCATTGCACGCTTCTGGCCCGCAACGACAGTGGCCGGCGCCATCGCCTTGCTCCACCTCTATCTGGTGTCGACCATGCCTGATGTGACGGGCTTGCTGGTTGGCAGCACCACCTTGTTGCTGGCGGCCTCCATCGTGTTCGTCTTGTATGGCAACTACAGGCTGGAGCACAACGAGCGCATGGCCTTCCTGCTGCAGGCGCGCGAGCAGGCGCTGCACTCGGCCTTGACCGTCGCGCACGAGCGCCTGACCCGCATGGCCACCACCGATGCGCTCACCGACGTGGCCAACCGGCGCTACTTCGAGAGCTTCCTTGGTGAGTGCTGGTCGCGTGCGCAGCAGCAGGATCTCAGCCTGTCGCTGATCATCGTCGACATCGACTATTTCAAGCCCTACAACGATCGCTATGGCCACCAGGCGGGTGACAAGTGCCTGATCGCGGTGGCGCAGGCCCTGAGGGCTTGCATCCGTCGCCCCAACGACCTGCTGGCGCGGTGGGGAGGCGAGGAGTTCGTGATCGTGATGATGGAAGCGGATGCGGACGCAGCTGCCGCAGCGGCCGAGCGCATCCGGCTGGCCGTGGCCAGTCTGGGCCTGGTGCACGATGCGTCCGGTTGTGCGCCCTTTGTCACCATCAGCGGTGGCTGGGCCACATGCCGGCCATCAACACATCGCCATGCACACGCCAGCCATGACCAACTGGTTCAACAGGCGGACGAGGCCTTGTACCGCGCCAAGTCAGGCGGGCGCAACCGGGTGTGCGCGGGCGAGCAGGCGGGAGGCTGAAGCAGACCATGGCATCGCAACCCATCGAATTGAGCGTTGACCTGCGGCAGGTGCTGAACTGGCGCCCTGCAGCCCTGCAGTTCGACGCGCTTGACGAAGCCCATTTCTGGCAGGTCACCGGACCTGCGCGCGTGCGGCATTGCGTGGTCAGTGGCGTGATCGCATTGATCACCTACAACATGTTCTTGCTGACGGATCTGCTGATGATCCCGGACGTCTTTGACAAAGCCGTGTGGGTGCGCTTGTTTTGTTTCACCCCGGTGGGGCTGTGCATCCTGTCCTCTGGCGTGTTCTGCAAGGATCTGATCTTGCGCAAACCCTATTGGGTCCTGGAGTGCGCGACCATGGTTGCCGGTTTGCTGGCCGCCATGAGCCTGACTTGGCTGCTGCTGCAATCAAGCAGCCCGTGTGCCAGTCTGTACACCTGTGGCTTGATGCCCATCGTTATCTACGGCAACCTGGTCGAGCGCTTGCGTTTCCGGTTCGCCCTGCTGTTCTCGGTGATGATGGTGTTGATCAGCGTGGGCTGTGCCCTGGCCAAGGCTGCTCAACCTCACCCCTATGCGGTGTATGACGTGCCGCTCGTGTTGTTGATCTCGCTGATTGCCTTGTACACCTTGGTGATGAACTACCGCTTCGAGTTGGAAGAGCGCCGGCATTTTCAGTGGCGCGAGCGCGCCAAGGCGCTGCATGATGAGCTGGCCGCGTCCAAGGTGAAGCTGGAGGACCTGTCTCGCCGCGACCCCTTGACGGGTGTGCCCAACCGGCGCCACGTCGACGAATACGTGCAAGCGCAGTGGTCTGCCCTGCAAAGCTCAGGTGGCCTGCTGGCCTTGCTGTTGATCGACGTGGACCATTTCAAGGCCTACAACGACCGCTACGGGCACCCCGCCGGTGACCAGTGTTTGCGGCATGTGGCCCAGGTGCTTCAGCAAGGCGTCGCGCCCTCGGCAGGTTGTGTGGCGCGCTGGGGCGGCGAAGAATTCATGGTCGCCTTGCCCGATGTGAGTGTGGACGAGGCCATGGCCTGCGCGCAGCGCCTGTGTGACGCGGTGAGCGAGCTGGGTTTGCGCCATGAGGCATCCGGCACGGCCCAGTATGTGACGATCAGTGTGGGCGTGGCACTGGTGCGGCCTGACATGGCGTCGGCCTCGGTCGATGGTGCCGTGGGCCTGGCAGATGCAGCCCTGTATCGCGCCAAGCGGGAAGGGCGCAACCGCTGCGTGCTGAGCCTGACCTGAGGGGCCTCGCTCAGCCCGGCTGGCTGGTTTGCCGCAGCACGCCCAGCACCTCTTGTGACCAGGTCAACCAATTCTCTTCGTACATGATGCCGGTCTTGAGGATCAGGTGCTGGATCTGCGCCTCTCTGGACAAGGGCTTGTCGGGGGGGAAGTCGCGCGCCTCGATCGCCCGGTAGCCCTTGAGCTTTTGCGCGTGCAGGGCCAGGCGGCGTTCGATTTCGCCTTCCAGGCCCAACGGGCCAATGGCGGCGTCGGCACGCAGGCGCACCATGAGCTCATCACGCATGTCCACCAGGGGCGCGGGTTCGCGGGCCCAGCGCTCCAACTCCTGTCTGCCTGCGGGCAGGACCTCGTAGATGCGCTTGCGGGTGCGACCCCCGTCGGGCGCGGCCTCGGAGGCGATCCAGCCGGCTTTTTCCATGCGGGCCAGTTCGCGGTAGATCTGCTGGTGGGTGGCGCGCCAGAAGAAGCCGATGGACTTGTCAAAGCGTCGGGCCAGGTCGTAACCTGAGGACGATTTTTCGATCAAGGACGTCAGCAAGGCGTGTGAAAGGGACATGCGCCGAGTCTAAGGCTGCCCATTCAACTATGCAACCAGTTGCATAAAGAGCGCAGATCCCCTAATATCCATTCATGCAACTGGTTGCATAGTTGTGCCAACTCACATCCCCACCCCGCAACCTATACCGAGAGAGACACCCATGAGCGCCTACCCCCACCTCCTGCAACCGCTCGACCTGGGCTTCACCACCCTGCGCAACCGCGTCCTGATGGGCTCGATGCACGTGGGTCTGGAAGAAGCCAAGGACGGCTTCAACCGCATGGCTGCCTTCTATGCCGAGCGAGCCCGAGGTGGTGTGGCCCTGATGGTGACCGGTGGCATTGCCCCCAACGACGATGGCCGCCCCTACCCGGGCGGCGCACGTCTGGCATCCGACGAAGAGGCCGAACAACACAAGGTGGTGACCCAGGCCGTGCACGATGCCGGCGGCAAGATCGCCCTGCAGATCCTGCACTTTGGCCGTTACGCCTACCACCCCGGTCTGGTCGGCCCCAGCGCCATCAAGGCCCCCATTGCGCCCATGGCCCCGCGCGCACTGACGACCGAAGAGGTCGAGCGCACCATCAATGACTTCGCCCACTGCGCGGCCCTGGCCCAGAAGGCCGGCTACGACGGCGTCGAGGTGATGGGCTCCGAGGGCTACCTGATCAACGAGTTCATTGCCGCGCGTACCAACCAGCGCACGGACGAATGGGGCGGCGCTTACGAAAACCGCATGCGCTTCCCGGTGGAAATCGTGCGCCGCGTGCGCGAACGTGTGGGCCCCAACTTCATCATCATCTACCGCCTGTCGATGCTGGACCTGGTCGAAGGCGGCTCGACGTTTGACGAGGTCGTGCAACTGGCCCAGGCTGTGGAAGCCGCTGGCGCCACCATCATCAACACCGGCATCGGCTGGCACGAAGCCCGCATTCCCACCATCGCCACCAGCGTGCCACGCGGTGCCTTTGCCTGGGTGACGCAGAAGATGAAGGGCAAGGTCAAGATCCCGCTGATCACGACCAACCGCATCAACACGCCCGAGGTGGGTGAAAAGATCCTGGCCGATGGTTGCGCCGACATGGTGTCCATGGCCCGCCCGCTGCTGGCCGACCCCGACTTTGTCAACAAGGCAGCCGCTGGCAAGGCCGACGAAATCAACACCTGCATCGGTTGCAACCAGGCCTGCCTGGACCACACCTTCAGCGGCAAGATCACCTCCTGCCTGGTCAACCCGCGTGCCTGCCACGAGACCATCCTGAAGATCGAGCCGACCACGGCCACCAAGCGCATCGCCGTCGTGGGCGCAGGCCCCGCCGGCCTGGCTGCGGCCACCACCGCTGCACAGCGCGGCCATGACGTGACCCTGTTCGAAGCCGCAGACGACGTGGGCGGCCAGTTCAACATTGCCAAGAAGGTGCCGGGCAAGGAAGAGTTCTACGAGACGCTGCGCTACTTCCGCAACCAGATCAAGCTGGTGGGCGTGAAGGCGCGCTTCAACACCCGCGTGACGGTGGACGAACTGGTTCAAGGCGGCTTTGACGAGATCCTGCTGGCCACCGGTGTGGCACCGCGCACGCCAGCCATCGACGGCGTGGACCACCCCAAGGTGCTGAGCTACCTGGACGTGCTGCGCGACAACAAGCCCGTGGGCAAGACGGTGGCCGTGATCGGTGCGGGCGGCATTGGCTTTGACGTGTCGGAGTTCCTCACGCACGAAGGCGACAGCCCGGCGCTGAACCCGGCCAAGTTCAATGCCGAATGGGGCATCGACACCAGCTACGCCGACCGAGGGGGTATCAAGCCACCGCATCTGGACAAGGCCCCGCGCCAGGTCTACCTGTTGCAGCGCAAGACCAGCAAAGTGGGCGATGGCCTGGGCAAGACCACGGGCTGGATCCACCGCACCTCGTTGAAGAACCGCAACGTGGAGATGATCGCGGGCGCCAGCTACAACAAGATCGACGATGCCGGCCTGCACATCACGGTAGCGGGCAAGGACGTGGTGCTGCCTGTTGACAACGTGGTGCTGTGCGCAGGCCAGGAGCCATTCCGCGAACTTCAAGCGGGCCTGGAAGCCGCTGGCAAGAAGGTGACCCTGATCGGTGGCGCCGACGTGGCCGCCGAGCTGGACGCCAAGCGCGCCATCAAGCAAGGCACCGAAGTGGCTGCCGCGCTGTAAGCGGCTTCGCGCAACCAATCAAGCAAGGAACGCGTCATGTCGACCTCCCCGCAACTCCAGCCCGCTGCGGCGGCCTCGCTGGCCCTGTGGCACGAAATGGTGTCCCTGCAGGACATGGGCAAGCTGCCCGGCATCCTGCATGACAGCGCGGTGTTCCGCTCGCCCATGGCTTTCAAGCCCTATGTGAGTGCCGCCGCCGTCAACCTCATCCTCAACACCGTGTCGAAGGTGTTCACTCAGTTTGAATACCACCGCACCCTGGTGTCGGACGATGGTTTGAACGTGGTGCTGGAGTTCAGTGCCAGCGTGGGTGACAAGTCGCTCAAGGGCATCGACATGATCCGCTTCGATGAAGAGGGCAAGATCGTGGACTTCGAGGTCATGGTGCGCCCCTTCAATGCCTTGCAGGCCCTGGGCGCCGAGATGGGCGAGCACCTGGCCGCTTACCTGCCAGCCTACAAGGCCCACCACAACCAATGAGGCAAGACATGCAACTTGAAACCGTCACCGTCAGCCTGGAAGCGCACGTGGCCGTGGTTCGTCTGAACCGCCCCGACAAGGCCAATGCGATGAACGCCGCCATGTGGCAGGACATTCGCAAGGCCTTCACCTGGATCGACGAACAAGCCGAGGCCCGCGTGGCCATCATCGAAGGCGAAGGCAAGCACTTCACCTCGGGCATCGACCTGCAGATGATGATGGGCCTGCTGCCCCAGATCAAGAACGACTGCGATGGCCGCACCCGCGAGAACCTGCGCCGCGTCATCCTGGACATGCAGGACACGCTGACCAGCATCGAACGCTGCCGCAAGCCCGTGCTGGCGGCCATCCACGGCGCTTGTGTGGGTGGTGGCATTGACTTGATCACCTGCACCGACATGCGCTATTGCAGTGCCGATGCCTACTTCACGATCAAGGAAATCGACATCGGCATGACGGCCGACGTGGGTACCTTGCAGCGCCTGCCCAAGCTGCTGGGCAGCCAGGGCCTGGTGCGCGAGCTGGCCTATACCGGCCGCAAGGTGGATGCCACCGAGGCACGCGAGATCGGCCTGGTCAACAAGGTGTACGACACGCGCGAGGCCTTGCAGACTGGCGTGCGCGAGATGGCGACCCTGATCGCCAGCAAGTCACCGCTGTCGATCCGAGGCACCAAGGAGATGTTGAACTACAGCCGCGACCACTCAGTGGCCGATGGCCTGAACTACATCGCCACCTGGAACGCGGCCATGCTCATGTCCAACGACCTGACGGCCGCGATGATGGCGGGCATGAGCAAGCAGACGCCCGAGTTCAAGGACTGATCGGGTTTGGGTTCTCGGTCGGGTGACCCTGGCGCACGGCCGTCGGGGTCAGGCCCGTCCAGCGCCGCACGGCCCGGTGCATGGAGCTGACCTCGGCATAGGCCGCCCGCTGCGCGACCTCGGTCAGAGGCAGATCGGTGTGCCGCAGTTCGTGCAGCACCTGGTCCTTGCGAACCTGCTCGACCAGGTCCTTGTAGCGCAGCCCGTGCTCGGCCAGCCTGCGTTGGATCTGGCGAGATGACAGGCCGAGTTCGGCCTCCAGATCGGGCGAGAGCCTGTCCAGCAAGGGCAGTGCACCCTGCTGGAGGCTGGCCACCACGCTGCGACGCAAGATGGCCATCAGCTGAGCCTGATCCTGCCCATGCTGCGCCCATTGCTGATCGGTCATGGCGCTCATGACGCGGTGCAACTGGGGGTCGGCGTGCGGGTTGGGCAACTGCAGCCATTCGGCGGGCACACGCTCGCCGCCATGTGGCGCATCGAAATGGATGTCGCAGCCCATGTAGTCCTGCAGAGGCTGCGGGTTGGCTGGCGCAGGGCAGGGCAGCCAGATGGCTTGCGGCGTGAGCCGGCGCCCGGCGACCCAGCGCGCGAAGGCCAGGCGGGAGACCATGGCGAAGGTCCACAGATGGGTGTCGCGTGGTACGTCACCCAGGGGCACCAGGGTGCTTTCGATCAGCGAGCCCTTGATGCGGTGCTCGGCACGCAGTTGCGTGCACACCAGCGACTGCAGCCGCTCGAACATGGCCAGACCGTCTTGCAGGTCGGTGCAGCTGATCAGGGAGTAGCCCAGGCTGCCCATGTTGGCGGGCCGGACCTGCTGGCCCATGCTCAGGCCGATGTCGGAGTCTGCGCACAGTGTGGCGGCCAAGTGCAGCGCGTCAGTCAGGTGGCGAGCCGGCACCCAACGGGGGCTGTGCTCGCTGTCGGTTTCGTCCAGACCCATGGCCGCGAGGACCGGGCGGTGATCGCGGTCGCGGGCGCGAACGTGGTCGGCCACCAGCCTGGCGTAGCTGACGTTGAATCCCGGTTGAACGGCTGGCGGGGTGGGCATGATGGCGACATGGTAGTGCAGTGCGTGGGTTCTGCTGACAAGCGGGTGGCGGCTACGGTCAATGACAGGGCAGGCCCTTTGCGGCAGAGTGCAAGCCATGAAAATGTCTTTGATGCCTCAGGCCGACCGTCAATCGGCAGAAGATCCCGCCCCCGCGCGTTTGCGCAGTCTGCGCGATCTGCCCGGGCCGCGTCCCTGGCCCTTGGTGGGCAACGCCTTGCAGGTGCGCCTGGACAAGGTGCATCAGAACGTCGAAGCCTGGGTCAAGCGCTATGGCCCGATGATCCATGTGCGTCTGGGTGGCTTCCATTTGCTGGTGGTGTCGGACCATGAGGTGATTGCCGGCCTGCTGCGCGATCGCCCGGAAGGTTTCAGACGGCCCTCGCGCATGCAGCAGATCATGGCCGAGATGGGCATTCAGGACGGCGTGTTTGTGGCCGAAGGCGAGCACTGGGCCCGCCAGCGCCGCATGGTGATGGCCAGCTTTGCACCGGGGCAGGTTCGGGCCTATCTGCCGGCCCTGTTGAACGTGGCGCAGCGGCTTCGCAGGCGCTGGACGGTGGCGGCTGCCAAAGGGCAGCGCATTGAGCTGCAGCCTGAGCTGATGCGCTTCACGGTCGATGCCATCTCGGGCCTGGCCTTTGGTGTGGACGTGGACACGCTGTCTTCGCAGGACGATGTGATCCAGCGTCACCTGGACCAGATCTTTCCGACGATCTGGCGCCGTTCGCACGCCATCGTGCGCTATTGGAAGTGGTTCAAGCTGCCGCGCGATCGGGCGCTGGACCGCAGTGTGCGGGCCGTCAACGAGGCCATTCGCGGTTTCATGGCCGATGCACGCACGCGCTTGCAGGACCCGGCCAGGCGGGCTGCGCCACCCAATCTGCTGGAGGCCATGATCGTGGCCGCCGAGGAGCCTGGCAGCGGCATGCAGGACGACGACGTGGTGGGCAATGTGTTCACCATGTTGCTGGCCGGCGAAGACACCACGGCCACCAGCTTGTCGTGGATGATCTACCTGATGAGCCGCAACCCGCACACCTTGCAGCGCGCACGTGAAGAGGTGGCGACACACCTGGGCGATCTGAGCGCTTGGTCCGCTGATGACCTGGGCAAGCTGGATTACCTGGAGGCCTGCATCCACGAGAGCATGCGCATCAAGCCGGTGGGCCCCTTCAATGTGGTCGAGGCCTTGAAGGACACGGTGGTTGGGGATGTGCGTGTGCGGGCCGGGACGTCTGTGGTGATGGTGATGCGCCATGACACCTTGAGCGACAGCGCCTTTCCGCAGGCCGAACGCTTCGTGCCCGAGCGTTGGCTGGCCGAGGCTTCGCCGCTGGCGCCGAGTCATGCCAAGCGGGTGTCCATGCCCTTTGGGGCCGGGCCGCGCATTTGCCCGGGGCGCTACCTGGCTTTGCTGGAAATCAAGCTGGTGGCGGCCATGCTGCTGCAGTCGTTTGACATCGTGTCGGTGGACACGCCAGATGGTGGGGAGGCCGAGGAGCACATGGCCCTGACGATGGTGCCGGTGGGGCTGCACATGCGGCTGCGTGCCAGGGCCTAGTGTGGTGCTTGCCTGGTGTTGGCGTGCCTGGGCTTGTGCTTTTTGTCGTGGCGGCGCGGGGCGGTGCTGAGTGGGTGGCTGGCAGGGCGCCGATGGTGGCGGCCCACTGCTTTGCAGTGGACTGCTCTGCGGTGCTCGGCCACGGCGGGCGGCTGCGGAACTCGCCGTCCTTCGGCGGCTCAGACAGTCCTCGCCGACCCTTCGCCCAAGGCGAAGGGCAACCCACCGTGGCCTGTGCGCCTCGACGCCCCCGACGGTCGCCCCGCCAGCCACCCGCTCAGCCCTTGTCGCCCCGCTCGTGGCGGGCCACATCACGGGGTTGAGGTATGCCACCGGCGGGGCGAAAAAAGGCTGGGGCGGTATCCGGCCGGGCGCCTTGTTGGTGCTGAGGAGCGCAGCGTTGAGGTGGGCGCGCGCAGCGCGCTTCGTTGTCAAGCCTGCCGGAGCTGTTTGAGCGCAGCGGCCAAGGGCCGCGTAGCGAGTTCTCCGGCACCACCTCGGCGAGAGCACCGCAAGGGCGTCCCGCTGCAAGCGGGACCACCAACATGAAGCCTGGCCGGATGCGGCCCCAGCCCCGCCCCGCGCTGCAGAGACAAAGCGCCAGGCACAAGCGCTCAAACGCCAAACACCGCGTCAACCAAGGGCAAAGCGGTAGCCAATGCCCGCCTCGGTCAGCAGGTGGCGCGGCATGGAGGCGTTGGCTTCGATCTTCTTGCGCAGATTGGCCATGTGCACGCGCACGTAATGCGTGTCGTCCGCATGGCCTGGTCCCCACACGGTTTGCAGCAGTTGCTTGTGTGTCAGCACGCGATCGGGCTGGGTCGCCAGAAAGGTCAGCAGCTTGTATTCAATCGGCGTGAGGTGAACCACCTGATCCTGTCGTGTCACCAACCGGCGGACCAGGTCGATGCGGATGTCACCAAAGCTGATGACCGTCTCGCCAGCCGGGTTGTGGTGTGCGTGGCGACGCAACTGGGCGCGCACACGGGCCAGCAGCTCGCCCGAGCCGAAGGGCTTGACCAGGTAGTCATCGGCGCCTGCATCCAGCGCCCGGATCTTGTCCTCTTCACGGCTGCGCGCCGACAGCACGATCACCGGCACGCTTGACCAACCGCGCAGGTCGCTGATGAAGTCCACGCCGTCGCCATCGGGCAAGCCCAGGTCCAGCACCACCAGGTCAGGGCGCCGGGTGCCGGCCTCGATCAAGGCCCGTTGCACCGTGTCGGCCTCGAAGGTTTCGTGGCCTTCGCTCTCCAGGGTCAGGCGCACGAAGCGGCGGATGTCGGCTTCGTCTTCAACGATCAGAACGCGTGTGCGGATCTCGCTCATGTTGACGTGCTTGTTGGCTGATCAGGTGGGGGTGTGGGCTTGCGTGCCATCGATGAGGGGCGGCTCGCCCCGTGGCCAGCCGAGTGTGAAACGCGCGCCGCCACCTTCGCGTGTTGTGCCTTGTATGGTGCCATCGTGCGCCTGCATGATGGCACGGCAGATGGCCAGGCCCAGACCGACGCCTGGGGTCGCGCTTTCTTTGCGCCCGCGCTCGAACTTCTCGAAGATGGCGTCTTCACGGCCGCGTGGCAGGCCCGGGCCGTGATCGTCGATGTGCAACTGCACCGTGTCTTCGTGGCACTCGCCATGCAGTTCGATGGCGCTGCCCGGTGGGGTGTACTTCGCGGCGTTTTCCAGCACATTGACCAGCACGCGCTCGATCAGGACGGCATCCAGATGCAGCAGGGGCAGATCGGGGGCAAGTGTCACCTGGATGGGTCTGCCTTTGAGCAGGCCAGCGCATTGGGCCAGGGCACTGCCCACGACTTCTTCCAGTGGTTGCCACTGCTTGTTCAATTGCACGGCGCCGGATTCAAGTCTGGCCATGTCCAGCAGGTTGTTGACCAGGGCATTCATGCGCAGGGCAGATTGGCGCATGGCGTCGACCAGTTCCTGCTGCTGATCGGTGGGGGGCGGGCGTGTCAGTTGCAGGCTGTCGGCCAGGCCCACCAGGGAAGCCAGGGGGGTGCGCAGATCGTGCGAGATGGCCGACAGCAGGGAGTTGCGCAGGCGTTCGGAGGCCATCTGCACCGTGGTCTGCTGGGCCACGTCGATGTAGTGGATGCGCTCGATCGAGATGGCCAGCAAGGAGGCGCAGGTGTCGAGCATGCGGCGTTGCTCGGGCCCCATGAGGCTGGCCTGACCGGGCTCGATGGCCAGCACACCGCGCAGGCGCATGGTGGCTTTCAGTGGCAGCACAAGACACTTGCTGGCGGGCAGGGTGTCCGAGCCATGTCCGGCGGGTTCGCCCTTGCTGAAGGCCCATTGGGCCACGCCCATGTCGACCTCGGTGGTGGCGCCGGCCTGGACCTGGAGTTGGTCTTGCTCGTTGGCCACCAGCAGGGCACTGCGGGCACCGAATTCGACTTGCAGAAACCGGGCGCCGATCTGCGCCACCTGCTCGACCATGAGGGCGGCGGACAGGTCGCGCGACATGTCGTACAGACCGCGCACACGCCTCTCGCGCTCGGTGGCGAACTGGGCCTGTGCCTTCAGACCGGCGGTCAGCTGACCGATGACCAGGGCCACTGCCAGCATCACCAGGAAGGTCATCAGGTATTGGATGTCACTGACGGCGAACGAAAACCGCGGCGCCACGAAGAAGAAATCGAACAGGCCCACACCGAAGAAGGCGGCCAGCACAGCCGGCCCGCGCCCATAGCGCAGGGCCACGCCCACCACGGCCAGCAGAAAGAGCATGACGATGTTGCTCAACTCGAACACGCCTACCAGTGGCGTGGCAGCCAGGCCGGTGGCCCCGCAGATGGCCAGGGCCGCCAGGTAGCCGTGCCATGCAAAGGCGGGCTTGCTCAAGGGGGGCGACTCACCGCTGACGCGTGAGGGCGTGTTGGCCAGCGCCACCTGCAGGACGTCCATGTCGTCGGCCTCGGCCTCGATGGCCTGGATCAGCGAGGGCTGGCCCGGCCAGCGCCAGCGTCTGGCGGGTCGCCCGACAACCAGTCTTGACAGGTTGTGTGCCCGGGCATAGCGCACCAGGGCCGCAGCCATGTGCGGGCCGGACAGGGTGGCCGTGGTGGCGCCCAGGTCCTGGGCGAGCTTGAGCACGCGCATGACCTGGTCTTGTCGCTCGTCCTGGCTGCTTGATGGCACGGTGCGTTCGACATGCACGGCGTGCCAGGGGGCGTCCAGTTGCGCGGCCAGCCGGGCACAACTGCGCACCACCTTCTCGCCGTTGTCGCCCGGGCCGATGCAGGCCAGCAGCGACTCCCGGTTGGGCCAGACGGCCGCAGTGGCGTTGCGCAGGCGATAGGCCTGCATCTCGTCGTCGACCCGGTCGGCCGTGCGGCGCAGCGCCAGTTCGCGCAAGGCCAGCAAATTGCCCTTGCGAAAAAAGTGACGCGAGGCCAGGTCGGCCTGCTGAGGTTGGTAGACCTTGCCTTGGCGCAAGCGCTCAATCAGTTCATCGGGGGGCAGGTCCACCACCACGACCTCGTCGGCCTCGTCGAAGATGCGGTCGGGCACGGTTTCCCAGACACGGACGTTGGTGATGCCGCTGACGATGTCGTTGAGGCTTTCCAGGTGCTGAACGTTCATGGTCGTCCAGACATCGATGCCCGCGTCCAGCAGCTCCTGCACGTCCTGCCAGCGCTTGGGGTGGCGCGAGCCGGCGAGGTTGCTGTGAGCGAGTTCGTCGACCAGCACCAGCGCATCGGGGTGCTCGGCGCCAAAACGCAGCGCGGCATCGAGGTCGAACTCCTGCAAGTCGCGGCCCTGGTGCGACACGCTGCGCAGGGGCAGGTGCGGCAAGTCTCTGGCCATGGCTTCGGTGTCGCGCCGGCCATGGGTTTCGACGATGCCGATGACCAGCGGTACACCCTGGTCCGTGGCCTGACGCGCTGCAGCGAGCATGGCGCAGGTTTTGCCCACGCCTGCCGAGGCCCCGAAGAAGAGCTTGAGCTTGCCGCGCCGCGCGGCCGCTTCGTCTGCGGTCACCTGCCTGAGCAGGGCATCGGGGTCAGGGCGAGCTTCATTCATGGTTGGGTCGGCAGCGGCCTGGCTTTGTCCAGCGCGAGGTTCAAGGTCAGCACATTCACCCTTGGCTCTCCCAGCAAGCCCATCCACACGCCCTCAGTATGCCGCGCCAGCAGGCCTTGCAGTTGGCCTGGTGCGATACCCCGTGCACGGGCCACGCGGGCAAGCTGGTAGTCAGCGGCCGCACGGCTGATGTGCGGGTCCAGACCGCTGGCCGATGCGGTGACCAGGTCCACGGGCACGGCGCCCTGCCGGCCTGGGTCGGCGGCGCGCAGAGCGGCCACGCGCGCGGTGACTGCCTCGATCAACGCCGGGTTGCTGGGGCCCAAGTTGGAGCCGGACGAAGCCCCCGCGTTGTACGGCCCAGGGCCGGTGGCCGAGGGGCGGCCCCAGAAGTAGCCCGGTGCCGTGAAGGCCTGGCCGATCAGGCTGGAGCCTATTGGTTTGCCATCGCGCAGGACCATGCTGCCTTGGGCCTGCTCAGGCCAGGCGGTCTGGGCAATGCCTGTGACCAGCAGCGGGTAGGCCAGGCCAGTGATCAGCGACAGTGCGGTGAACAGCACCAGGGCCGGGCGCAGCAGGCCTTCGCTGGATGAGAGGGTGGATGTGTGTGAGCTCATGAGGGGTCTCCCAGGTTCAGGCCAGGCCGCAGGCGGCCAGCAGCATGTCGATCAACTTGATGCCGATGAAGGGCACGATCACGCCGCCCAGTCCATAGATCAGGAGGTTGCGGCGCAGCAGGATGGCAGCACCCACGGCCCGGTAGGGCACGCCCCGCAGCGCCAGCGGGATCAGGCAGATGATGATGAGCGCGTTGAAGATCACCGCACTGAGGATGGCCGACGAGGGGCTGGCCAGGTGCATCACATTGAGCGCATGCAGCTGCGGGTAGGTGCCCACAAAGGCCGCTGGGATGATGGCGAAGTACTTGGCCACGTCGTTGGCGATGCTGAAGGTGGTGAGCGAGCCCCGCGTCATCAGCATCTGCTTGCCGGTCTCGACGATCTCGATCAGCTTGGTGGGGTTGCTGTCCAGGTCGACCATGTTGCCGGCCTCTTTGGCCGCCTGTGTGCCGGTGTTCATGGCCACGGCCACGTCCGCCTGGGCCAGCGCTGGCGCGTCGTTGGTGCCGTCGCCGGTCATGGCCACGAGGCGGCCTTGTGCCTGGTGATCGCGGATCAGCTGCAGCTTGGCCTCGGGCGTGGCCTCGGCCAGAAAGTCGTCTACGCCGGCCTCTGCCGCGATGGCCGCCGCCGTGAGCCGGTTGTCGCCCGTCACCATCACGGTCTTGATGCCCATGCGGCGCAGCTCGGCAAAGCGCTCCTTGATGCCACCCTTGACGATGTCCTTGAGTTCGACCACGCCCATGACCTTGGTGCCGTCCGACACGACCAGGGGGGTGCTGCCTCGGCGCGAGACCTCGTCCACCGTGCTTTGCAAGGCAGCCGGGAAGCTGCCACCCAGCGAGGCCACATGGCGTTGAATGGCCTCGGCCGAGCCCTTGCGGATGCAGCGGCCATCGGCCAGGTCCACGCCGCTCATCCGTGTCTGCGCTGAAAAGTGCACGAACTGCGCCCCCAAGGCACCCACGTCCCGCTCACGGATGTTGAAGCGCTGCTTGGCCAGCACGACGATGCTGCGGCCTTCCGGCGTTTCATCGGCCAGCGAAGCGAGTTGCGCCGTATCGGCCAGGTCGGACTCCGTGACGCCGGCCGCAGGCAGAAAGGCGCTGGCCTGACGGTTGCCCAGCGTGATCGTGCCGGTCTTGTCCAGCAGCAGCACGTCCACGTCGCCAGCTGCTTCGACGGCGCGGCCCGATGTGGCGATCACATTGGCCTGCATCATGCGGCTCATGCCGGCCACGCCGATGGCCGAGAGCAAGCCCGCGATCGTGGTGGGGATCAGGCACACCAGCAAGGCCACCAGCACGACCAGGCTGACCGACTGCCCCGCTCCGGCAGACTGCACGCCAAAGGAAGAGAAGGGCAGCAGGGTCACGATCACGCCCAGAAAGACGATGGTCAGCGCCACCAGCAGGATGGTGAGCGCGATCTCGTTGGGCGTCTTTTGCCGCTTGGCGTTTTCGACCATGGCGATCATGCGGTCGACAAAGGTCTCGCCGGGGTTGACGCTCACGCGCACCACGATCCAGTCAGACAGCACGCGGGTGCCACCGGTGACGGATGAAAAATCGCCACCGGATTCGCGGATGACCGGGGCCGACTCGCCGGTGATGGCGCTTTCGTCCACCGAGGCCACCCCTTCGATGACATCGCCATCGGCCGGGACGAAGTCGCCAGCCTCGATCAGCACGATGTCGCCCTTGCGCAGGCTGTCTGCTTCCAGTGGTGCCCACTTGATGGCCTCACGGGGCGCGCCGCTCTGGAAGGTGGTGCCGATGCGCTTGGCCCAGGTCTTTTTCTTGAGGCCACGCAGGCTGGCTGCTTGTGCCTTGCTGCGCCCCTCGGCCATGGCCTCGGCGAAGTTGGCGAACAGCACGGTGAACCACAGCCACAGCGCGATGGCCATGGTGAAGCGGTCTGCCTGTTGCGCAGCGAGCAGGGTGGTGAAGAGGCTGCCCACATAGACAACGAACATCACGGGGTTACGCCATTGGGTGCGCGGGTTCAGCTTGCGAAAGGCGTCGACCACCGCCGGGCGAAGCAGCTTGGGGTCGAGCAAGGTCAGGGTTGTGCGTGTCATGAGAATGTCCTTGGTGACTTCAGCGTGTCGACAGCATCAGGTGTTCCACCACGGGCCCCAGGGCCAGCGCGGGCACGTAATTGAGCAGGCCCACCAGCAGCACGGTGCCCACCAGCAAGGTGACGAACAGCGGGCCGTGTGTGGGCAAGGTGCCCTCGGTGGCGTTCAGGCGCTTCTTGGCGCCCAGCGAGCCGGCCATGGCCAGCACGGGCAGGATCACGCCGAAGCGCCCCAGCCACATCGCGATGGCCAGCAGCACGTTGTAGAAGGGTGTGTTGGCCGACAAGCCTGCAAAGGCGCTGCCGTTGTTGTTGGCCGCCGAACTCAAGGCGTACAGCACCTCTGAAAAGCCATGCGGGCCGGGGTTGAGGATGCCGGCGCGACCGTCTGCGCTCATCACGGCCACCGCCGTGCCAGCCAAGACCACCAAAGGCGTGATGAGGATGGCCAGCGACACCATCTTCATCTCGAAGACCTCGATCTTCTTGCCCAGGTACTCGGGGGTGCGACCAATCATCAGGCCGGCGATGAACACGGCCATGATGGCAAACACCAGCATGCCGTACAGGCCTGATCCCACGCCGCCAAAAACCACCTCGCCCAGTTGCATCAGCACCAGCGGCACGGTGCCACCCAGCGGGGTGAACGAGTCGTGCATGGCATTGACCGCGCCACAGGAAGCCGCCGTGGTGATGGCCGCAAACAAGCTGGATGCGGCGATGCCGAAGCGCACCTCCTTGCCCTCCATGTTGCCGCCTGACTGGGCGGGGCTGGCCACCTGGTCCACACCCAGGGCGCTCAGCCGCGGGTTGCCTTGCTGCTCGAAGTGCGTGACGGCCAGCACGGACACCACAAACAGCAGCGTCATCGCGGCCAGCACCGCCCAGCCTTGTCGCTGGTCACCCACCATGCGCCCGAACACAAAGCACAGCGCCGCAGGGATCAGGAAGATGCTGAGCATCTGGATGAAGTTCGTCACCGGCGTGGGGTTTTCGTACGGGTGGGCCGAGTTGGCATTGAAGAAACCACCGCCATTGGTGCCCACCATCTTGATGGCCAGCTGCGATGCCACCGGCCCCAGCGCCAGGGTTTGCTTTTGTTGTTGGGCCTGGTCAGCCGGCGAGCTGGCCTGCTCCACGGTGTGCACGGTCTCGTAGGGCGACAAGGTTTGCACCACGCCCTGGCTGGCAAACACCAGGGCCAGCACCAGTGACAGCGGCAGCAGCACCCACAGCGTGACGCGGGTCAGGTCGACCCAGACATTGCCGATGGCCTGCGCCGAATGGCGTGCAAACCCCCGTACCAGTGCCACGACGACCACGATGCCGGTTGCCGCGGACAGGAAGTTCTGCACCGTCAGGGCCAGCATCTGGGTGAGGTAGCTCATGGTGGTTTCGCCGCCATAGCCTTGCCAGTTGGTGTTGGTGACGAAACTCACCGCCGTGTTGAAGGCCGAGTCGGCCGTTACCGCCGGCAGGCCCTGCGGGTTCAGCGGCAGCACGGCCTGCCAACGCTGCAAGGCGTACACCGCGACCACGCCCAGGCCATTGAAGATCAGCAGCCCGATGGCATAGCGCAGCCACCCGGTTTCTGCTTGAGGCCGAATACCCGCCAGGCGGTATAGAGGCGCTTCGATGCGCTGGCCGAGCGCGAAGCGGCCGTTCATGACGGTATCGATCAGCCGCGCAAGCGGCCAGGCCAGTGCCAGCAGCACCAGCAGAAAAGCGATGAGGAGAAGCCAGGCCTGGGTGCTCATGAAAAGTCCTCCGGGCGCAGCAGCACCGCGAACAGGTAGACAAACAGCGCGAGCGCCAGCACACCGGCCAGGCTCAGAAAGATGGGGTCCATGTCAGCTCCTAGAACACGCCTTCATGCTAGGCAGAGGGGTGTCAAGCTGGTGCTGAGATTCGTCAGGCCCGTATCAAGAACGTATCAAGATGGCGCGGGCATCGCTCAGCCAGGCCTGCAGGCATGACCAGGCCTGGGGCAGAGCCGCTTGCGCCGCTTCAGACAAGGGCGCACCCAGCTCGAACCCATGGCCCCTCAAGGTCAACAGGTGAGCGGTCGGTGGTGTCGCATGCAAAAGCTGCTGGTAAAGGCTCAGCAGTTGAGTGGGGCTGCTGCTGTGTGTGCTCACGGGCACGGGGCGGGGCAGGAGCTTGACAGCAGACAGGCTCACCGCAGCTTCGCCCTGCGCGGTCGCGTCGATGAACAGCACGCACGCGCGGTCTTGCAGGTCCAGCACATGTTCAACCAGCAGTTGCTGATCGGTGATGACTTCCACATCGCGCTGCAGGTCCGCGTGCTGCAGGCCGAGCCAGTCCTGCAACCGGGCGGCGAGCAGCGGGCCCAAGGCGTCGTCACCCCGGCTGGGGTTGCCCACGGCCAGGATCAGCACAGGTGCCTTGCCGTGCTCGGCGCTCATGGCCAGTTGGAGGCCAGGCCCGAAGCGTTGCGCGCAGGCCGCTCGACCTGCCCATCTTCGTGCTTGAGCAAGAGGTCGATGGCCTGGCCTTGTACGTCCAGCAGCTCGACGCGCAATGGCATCTTGCCCATGGCATGGGTGGCGCAGGACAGGCAGGGGTCGTAGGCCCGAATGGCCACCTCGATGTGGTTGAGCAGACCTTCGCTCAATTCGCGGCCATCGAAGTACTGGGCGGCCACACTGCGCACGGCCTCGTTCATGGCGGTGTTGTTGTGCGTGGTTGAGACGATCAGGTTGGCGTAGCTGATGAGCCCATCGTCGTCGACGCGGTAGTGGTGCATCAAGGTGCCGCGTGGGGCCTCGATCACGCCGATGCCTTCGCGCAGCGGCGTGCCGGTCGCCATCAGGTCGGTGCCGGTGATGTCCGGGTCGTGCAGCAGGCGCTCGATGCTTTCGGCGCAATGCAGCATGTCGATCAGGCGGGCCCAATGCTGGGCCAGCGAGGCGGTCACGGGCAGGCCCTGGCCCCAGGCCACGAAGTCCTGGCGCGCGGCTTCGGCCAGGGGGGTGTCCAGGTAGGTGGCGTTGTTGATGCGCGCCAGCGGGCCTACGCGGTACCAGCCCTGCTCAGGCCCCATCGCGCGCAGGTAGGGGAACTTCATGTAGGTCCAGGGCTTGACCTCTTCTTGCAGCAACTGCTGGTAGCCGTGCACGTCGACCTGGTCCACCACGATGCGGCCCTGGGCGTCTTTCACCCGCAGGGCCCCGTCATACAGGTCACCGGCGCCATCGGGCCGCACCAGGGACATGAACATCGACGGGAAGTTGGCAAAAGCGCCTTGCTCGGGTTGGCCGGCCATGAACAGATCGCGTGCCAGCGCCATGGCACCGGCACACCACGTGACGATCTGCCCGATGTCTGCCCGCATCAGGTCGCGGTGGGCCACAGACAGGGCCTGGTTGAAGCCGCCCGGTACCGAGCCCGTGCCATGCACACGCTTGCCCGTCAGCAGGCGGATCACCTCCTGCCCGTATTTGCGGATGCGGATGCCCTGCAGGCCCAGTTCACGCTCGTCCTGCAGCATACCCACCACGTTGCGGTGTGCCACGGCATCGTCAAAGCCAAACAGCAGGTCAGGCGAGGCGAGGTAGAAAAAGTGCAGCGCGTTGGACTGCAGCACCTGCGCAAAGTGCAGCAGGCGGCGCAGCTTGTCGGCGGTGGGGGTGATGCGTGCGTTGCCGATCACGAAGGCATCGCAGGCCTTGCTGGCCGCCAGCAGGTGGCTGACCGGGCAGATGCCGCACAGGCGTTGCACCAGGGTGGGCACTTCCCAGTAGGGGCGGCCTTGTATGAAGCGCTCGAAGCCTCTGAACTCGACAATGTGCAAGCG
>Ga0209066_10000905_pt1 | contig 40974 bp, 43 predicted proteins | sample All_14_2_FD_187198 | JGI IMG/M metagenome (GOLD analysis project Ga0209066, IMG submission 187198) | Freshwater microbial communities in response to fracking from Pennsylvania, USA - Allegheny Zone_MetaG_DW_15 (SPAdes) (version 2) ... | reverse complement strand
ATCGCCCCTGCCCCATGCCCCTGTCCGACCATTACCAGCTCACCGGCTCCGGCTCGCCCATCGTCTTCGTGCACGGCTCCTACGCCACCACGTCCACCTGGAAGAAGATGATCGAGCAGCTGTCGGCCCGCCACACCTGTATCGCCATCAAGCTGCCGGGCCACTGCGGCACGCCCGATCCGCAAGACTTCGACGCCCCCACCATCGAGACCGAACTGAGCCTCATCGAAGACGTGGTGCGCTCGCTCACCGACGAGCCCATTCACCTGGTCGGCCACTCTTACGGCGGCGTGGTGGCCCTGTCGCAGGCCCTCAAGGGCTCCCTGCCCATCCATGAGCTGACCTTGTTCGAGCCCGTCGCCACCTGGGTGCTCGACACCATGGGCGATGCCGACATGCAGGCCCAGGTCGATGCCTTCCTGCAGCGCTACCGACAGGACGCCGCCAACCAGGTGCCCTACGCCTGTGGCCAGGTCATCGACTTCTGGGGCGGTGGCAACGAGTTCGAGGCCCTGCCCGCCTTCGTCAAAGACATGATGGCGCCGCTCACCGCCAACAACCTGCGCCACTGGGACCTGTGCACCCAGATCCGCCACACGCGCGACGAACTGGCGCAACTGGAGATCCCCACGCGCATCGTCTGCGGCACGCGCTCCAACGAGGTGGCACACGCCATCGCCAACCACCTCGACAGCGAACTGCCGATCAGCAGTCGCTACGACATTGAAGACGCCAGCCACGCCATGGTCAACAGCCACCCGGACGACTGCCTCTTCATCCTGCAGGACCCGGTCGAGGTCTACTGAACTCAGCCGCGCTGCGCCATCGCTTCGCCCATGCGGATCGCACCGGTGGGTGCCCACGCCGGGTTGAAGCGCAAATCCCCCTTGGGGAACAGCATCACCACGGTCGAGCCCAGCAGGAAACGCCCCATCTCATCGCCCTTCTTGAAGGTGATCTGCTGGTCGTCGTAGCGCCATTCGCGCACCTGCTTGCTGCGCGGCGGGTTCACCACGCCGTGCCACACGGTGGCCATGCTGCCCACAATGGTGGCGCCCACCAGCGTCAGCACAAACGGCCCCTGTTCCGACTCGAACACGCACACCACCCGCTCGTTGCGCGCGAACAGGCCGGGCACGCCCCGGGCGGTCGCCGGGTTCACCGAAAACAGATCGCCCGGCACATAAATCATGCGCGTCAGGCGCCCATCGCAGGGCATGTGGATGCGGTGATAGTCCTTGGGGCTCAGGTACAGCGTCGCAAAATGCCCATCGTCGAACCGCTGTGCCAACTGGGTATCGCCGCCAACCAGCGTGGTGGTCGAGTAATCGTGTCCTTTGGCCTGGAAGATCTGATCACGTCGAATCGACCCGAACTGGCTGATCGCCCCATCCACCGGGCTGATCAGGTCGGCATCGGCCAGCGGGCGCGCGCCCGGCTTCAACGGCCGCGAGAAGAACTCGTTGAACGTGGGGTAGCTGGCGATGTCCGGGTTGGCCGCCTCGGCCATGTTCACGCCATAACGGCCCACAAACCAACGGATGAAACGTGTGGTCAGCGCACCACCTCGCGCCGAAGCGCCCACGCCGGCCAATGCGGTCAAGGCGTGCTTGGGCAGCACGTACTGAGACAAGACAAAAAGACGATCCGACACGCGTCCACCCCGTTCAAACAACAAGGGTCGCATTCTAGGCGGCCCGCACCCGTCCCACGACGACAGCCACAGGGCTGACCCCCCTGAAATGGACTGGCACGAATCTCGCTGACAGGACTGTATACAGTTTTGTCACTCGCTGGAGTCTGCCCCATGACCGTCTCGTCCCGCCCCCGTCGCACCCTGCTCGCCACCGTGGCCTCGGCCACCGCACTCACCTGGGGCATGAGCCTCCCCACCACGGTGCACGCCCAAACATCCATCAAGTTCCAGCTCGACTGGCGCTTCGAAGGCCCCTCTGCCCTGTTCCTGCAACCGGTGGCCAAGGGCTACTTCAAACAAGCCGGCCTGGATGTGACCGTGGACGCGGGCAACGGCTCGGGCGGCACCGTCACCCGCGTCGCCTCGGGCTCCTACGACCTGGGCCTGGCCGACATCGCCGCCCTGATGGAGTTCCACGCCAACAACCCCGACGCGCCCAACAAGCCCGTGGCCATCATGATGGTCTACAACAACACGCCGGCCGCCGTGTTCGCCCTCAAGAAGTCCGGCATCCGGACCCCGGCCGACCTGGCCGGCAAAAAGCTGGGCGCGCCCGTGTTCGATGCCGGTCGCAAAGCCTGGCCCATCTTCGCCAAGGCCAACAAGGTCAACGGCGCCACCTGGGTCAGCATGGACCCGCCGCTGCGCGAAACCATGCTCGTGCGCGGTGACGTCGACGCCATCACCGGCTTTTCCTTCACCAGCCTGCTCAACCTCGAAGCGCGCGGCGCCAAGGCCGGCGATGTGGTGATGTTCCCCTACGCCTTGCACGGCGTGAAGCTGTACGGCAACGCCATCATTGCCTCGCCCAAGATCCTCAAAGAGAACCCCGCCGCCGTCAGAGCCTTCCTCAAGGCCTTCGCCAAAGGCACCAAGGAAGTCCTGGCCAACCCCGACGCCGCCATCGAACACGTCAAGGCCCGCGACGGCATCATCAACGTCGAGCTGGAAAAGCGCCGCCTGAAGATGGCCATCGACCAGGTCATCGCCAGCCCGGACGCCCGCGCCGAAGGCTTCGGTCAGGTCAAGCTGCCGCGCCTGGCCCTGATGGCCTCGCAAGTGGGCGACGCCTTCGCCACCAAGACCCGCGTCAATGCCGACGCCGTCTGGACCTCGGCCTACCTGCCCTCGGCTGCCGACCTCAACGTCCTGCCCCCCAAGAAGTAAACCCGCGCACGCTGTACCTGAGGAGGGGCCATGACCGCCTTTGTTGATTTTCAAAATGTCTGGCTGGCCTACAACGACGCGTTGTGGGCCCAAGGACAGTTCGCCGTCGAGGATCTGAACCTGCAGATCGATGAGGGCGAGTTCGTGGCCATCGTCGGCCCCTCCGGGTGCGGCAAGTCCACCTTCATGAAGCTGACCACCGGCTTGAAGCAGCCCACCAAGGGCCACATCACGATCGGTGGAGAGCCCGTGACCGGTCCGCTCAAGATCACCGGCATGGCTTTCCAGGCGCCGTCCTTGCTGCCCTGGCGCACCACACTCGACAACGTGCTGCTGCCCTTGGAGATCGTCGAACCCTTCCGCGCCAGCTTCAAGGCCAAGCGCAAGGAATACGCGGCCAAGGCCCGCGCCCTGCTCGAAAGCGTGGGGCTGGGCGGCTACGAAGACAAGTTCCCCTGGGAGCTCTCGGGCGGCATGCAGCAACGCGCCAGCATCTGCCGCGCCCTGATCCACGAGCCCAAGATGCTGCTGCTCGACGAGCCCTTCGGCGCGCTCGACGCCTTCACCCGCGAGGAGCTGTGGTGCGCCCTGCGCGACCTGCAGGCGGTGCAGAAGTTCAACGTCATCCTCGTCACCCACGACCTGCGCGAAGCCGTCTTCCTCGCCGACACGGTGTACGTGATGAGCAAGAGCCCCGGTCGCATCCTCGCCAAGCGCGAGATCGAACTGCCCCGCCCCCGCGACCTGGAGGTGACCTACACCCCCGAGTTCACCGGCATCGTGCACGAGTTGCGCGCCCACATCGGCGCGATGCGCAAGCCCGCCACCATCCAGGCCCACATTCAGACCGCCGGGGAGATCGCGCAATGAAACTCAGCGCCAAACAACAAGCCCGCTGGGCCCCCTGGGTGCTGCTGCTGGGCGTGCTCATCCTCTGGCAGGTGCTGTGCTCGGCCTTGAATGTGTCCGAGTTCATCTTCCCCAGCCCCGCCCGCATCGCGTCCCAGTTGGTCGAGTTCCACAGCGAAATCCTGCGCCATGCCTGGCGCACCCTGTGGGTGACCCTGGCCGGCTTTGCCATCGCCATCGTGGTGGGCGTGCTGCTGGGCTTCCTCATCGGCAGCTCGCGCCTGGCCTACGCCGCCGTCTACCCGCTGATGACCGCCTTCAACGCCCTGCCCAAAGCGGCCTTCGTCCCCATCCTGGTGGTGTGGTTCGGCATTGGCCCCGGCCCAGCCATCCTCACCGCTTTCCTCATCAGCTTCTTTCCCATCATGGTCAACATCGCCACCGGCCTGGCCACCCTGGAGCCCGAACTGGAAGACGTGCTGCGCGTGCTGGGCGCCAAGCGCTGGGACGTGCTGATGAAGGTCGGCCTGCCGCGCTCCCTGCCCTACTTCTTCGGCTCGCTCAAGGTCGCCATCACCCTGGCCTTCGTGGGCACCACGGTGTCAGAAATGACGGCATCCAACGAAGGCATCGGCTACCTGCTCATCAGCGCCGGCTCGTCCATGCAAATGGGCCTGGCCTTCGCAGGGCTGGTCGTCATCGGTGCCATGGCCATGATCATGTACGAGTTGTTCTCTGTGGTCGAAACCCGCACCACCAGCTGGGCACACCGAGGCAGCCAGAACCACTGAGCCATGCGACTCGCTTCAACTGGACACAACTGGACCCTCGCCACGCCCCGCGTTCCCGCCTAACATGCCAGCAGAGACGCGTCCCCAGCGCGCCTCTGCCCATCGGAGGCCCATGATGTTCAGGCGTATTCGGTTTGTCCTGCTGACCTTGCTGGCCGCAGCGGTGTTGATCAGCACCGTGTTGGTCGGCTTCATGGTGTGGGCCCCGGCTCCCACCACGCAGGCGATCATGGTCGCCTTGCGCGCGCAGGCGGGCATGCACACCCGCTCGCTGATCCTGCCTGATGGCACCCGCATGGCCTACCTGGATGGCGGCCAGGGCGAACCCCTCGTGCTGCTGCACGGCATCGGCGGCAACAAGGACACGCTTCTGGCGGTGGCACGCCATCTGACCGATCACCAAAGACTGATCATCCCCGACCTGATCGGCTTCGGCGACTCCTCCCGACCCGAAGGCGTGTCCTACGGACCGCAGGCGCAAGCCCGTCGCCTGCAGGCCTTCGTGCAGCAACTCGGTCTGGGACCCGTTCACCTGGGCGGCATCTCCATGGGCGGGCAGATCGCCCTGACCTACACCGCCCTGAACCCCAGCCAGGTTCGCAGCCTCTGGCTCATCGACACCGCGGGCATCTGGTCTGCCCCACCCAGCGAGGTCCAGTTGGCCATCCGCCGGGGGGAGCCCAATCCGCTGCTGCTGCGCGACGAGAACGACTTCCCGCGCTTTCTCTCGGTTGTGATGGCCCGCCCGCCGCAGCTGCCCCCGCCCATCGCCCGCGTCTTCGCCCGCCAGCGACTGGCCGACCGTGAACGCGAGCAAGCCATCATGAACGACATGGTCCGTGAGCCCACCGAAAAGCGCATCCGTGGCCTGAAGACGCCCACCCTCATCATGTGGGGCCAGCTCGACCGTGTGATCAGCCCCGCCACCGTCCCGGTGTTGCAAAAGCTGCTGCCGCAATCCAAGGTCGTGATCTTTGACGGCGTGGGGCACATGCCCGTGATGGAAGTGCCCGAGACCGCCGCCCAGGCCTATCTGGCCTTCCGAAGAGGCCGTTGAGCCTGCATGGTATGGTCACAAGTCATCCTGCATTGAGCCCTGACCATGACGCGCCCGTTGACGCCCGAAGAAGCCCGAGTTCTTGCTGTGCTGGTAGAGAAACAGCACACCGTGCCTGACAGCTACCCGTTGTCGCTCAACGCCCTCACCCTGGGCTGCAACCAGAAAACCGCTCGCGATCCGGTCATGCAACTGAGCGAAGCCGAGGTGCTGGACGCGGTCAATGGCCTGCGTGAACTCAGCCTGGTCAACGAAGTCAGCGGCAGCCGCGTGGTGCGCTTCGACCACAACGCCGCGCGTGGCCTGGGCGTGCCCAGCCAGGCCGTGGCCCTGCTCACGCTCTTGATGCTGCGTGGCCCGCAAACCGCAGCCGAACTGCGCCTGCATACCGAACGCCTGCACCGCTTTGCCGACGTCTCCTCGGTCGAAGCCTTCCTCGACGAGCTGGCCGCCAAAGAGCCGCCTCGCGTCGTGAAGCTGCCCCGCGCACCGGGCGCTCGCGAATCCCGCTGGGCCCACCTGCTGTGCGGCGATGTGGTGGCACCTGCCCACGGCGACGCCTCAGCCGGATACGCCCACGCCGCTCACCAGGGCCCCGCCACCGACGAACTCCAGGCCGAGATCACCGCACTGCGTGAGGAGCAAGCCCGCATGGCAGCCGAGATCGTTTCACTGCGTGACCTGGTGACCCGTCTGGCCACCGAATTGGGCTTGAACCTGGGCCCGGACGCCGGCAGCACCACCCCCGACTGAAGCTCAGGCTCAGATCGACAGCGCCAAGCCCAGCGCTGCCAGCACCGGGGTGATCAGGTTCACGGCCACATTCAAGGCCATCGCCGGCTGCAAACCGGGTAGATCGTCCGCGTGAGCCTGAGCCCGCTGCCAGGCGCTCACCGCCAGCGGCAGCCCCAGCACCGCCAGGCCGGTCGCAGCGGGCCACCACCCCAGCGCCAACCCCAGCAGCACCGCGCCAAACGCCAGCCCGTACTGCAGGCCCAGCACCGGCACGCTGCCCAGCCGCCCCAACAGCACGGGCAAGGTACGCCGCCCCACGGACTGGTCGGCCTCCACATCCGGAAACTGGTTCAGCAACAACAGGTTGTTGACCAGGCAAAACGGCAACACCGACAAGGCCAGGCCTTGCCACGACATCGCGCCCGTCAACACCACCTCGGTGCCCAGCAACATCAAAGGCCCGAAACCCAGGCCCGGCGCCATCAGGCACAACCAGGGGTGACGGGTCAGCCAGGGCGTGTACGACACCACCACAGCCACGCCCACCAAACCCAAAGGCGCCAAGTCCCACAACAGCCCAGGCCGACTCACCACGAAATACAAGCCCGTCAACACCGTGAACAGCAAGGCGCCCCACCCCATCGCCCAGGCCACAGGCGCCAGCGAGGGGTTCGCAGGCAACACCCCACTGCCGCCACTGAACGGGGTCCGCTGCGTGCGCTGATCCAGCCCACTGCGAAAGTCATGGTGCTCATTGAGTGCGTTCACCGCCACATGCGCCGCCAGCGCACCCAGCACACACAACAGCGCATCCAGCGCATTCAGGCTCAAACCCTGCTGCGCCAACTGCCAGGCACTCCACGCCACGCCCAAGGCCATGCAGGCCGGCGTCAACAGCAAGAACGGCACCCGTGCCGGCCCCCACCAGGGGTGTTCACTCGCCATGGCTCACCTCACTCACACCTGCCACAGCTTCTTCCAGCCTTCCAGCCCGAGCTTGCGCAGCGTGGCCTTGTTGGTCTCGTAAATGTCCTCGGCCTCCGGGAAGGCCTCGATCGCCCGGTCCAGGCTCTCTTCGCGAATCAGGTGCAGCGTCGGGTACGGCGCCCGGTTGCTGTAGTTCTCGACGTCGTCCGGGTCGGCATCCGCGAACTGGTAGTCCGGGTGAAAACTGGCCACCTGCAAGACGCCGTCCAGCTCCAGGTCTTCCACTGCGGCGTCCACCACATCCAGAAAATCATTGAAGTCCAGGAAATCCTGCAAGACACCCGGGTGCACCAGCAAGGTCGTGTCCACCTCCTGCGGGTCGGCATCACGCAGGAACGTCAGCTCCTCAATCAGATCTTCCAGCAGGCCCTCCGGCGTGCTCGCATCCGAGACGCGGTAGCGCACCTGGTTTTTCACATGCACCCCTTTGGCAAACGGGCACAGGTTCAGGCCAATGACGGCCTTGACCATCCAGTTGCGGGTGTCTTCGATGACGGTGTCGTGTTCCATGCTCATGCCGTCATTGTCGCCGTTGTCGGCCCCCCACGTCCTTCCGCCGGCACGGTCCCGCTTTAAACTGGTCGCTTCACATTGCAGTCTGCCGCACACCACGCGCACAAGGCCCATGAGCTGGCTTGGTCAACTGAACCTCGATTACCGCCGCGATGGCGAACGCACCATCGCCCTCGACCGCCACACCGGCCCGCTGCGCGTCCTGCAACGCCTCTACCCTGAAGGTCCCGGCGTCTGCCACCACGTGCTCGTGCACCCACCCGGCGGCATCGTCGGTGGCGACGTGCTTCAGGTCGATGCCCACCTCGCCTGCGGCAGCCATGCGCTCATCACCACGCCCGGCGCCACCCGCTTCTACCGCAGCGCCGGCGAAGAAGCCCAGCAAACCCTGCACGCCCGCGTCGACGACGACAGCCGCCTCGAATGGCTGCCGCTCGAAACCATCGCCTACCGTGGCTGCGTGGCCAGCAACCGCATGCGCTTTGACCTCGCGCCCCGCGCCGAGATGTTCGGCTGGGACGTCCTGGCCCTGGGCCTGCCCGCCGCAGGCGAACCCTTCGACGATCCCGCCCACCCCCACGGCCGCTACACCCAGGAGATCGACCTCCCCGGCGTCTGGCTGGAGCGCGGCACCGTCACCGCCACCGATCAACTGCTGCTGGACAGCCCCCTGGGCTGGGCCGGCCACCGCGTCACGGGCACCCTGTGGTTCGCCAGCGGCACCCCCCTGCCCCGCGCCCGGCGCGAAGCCCTGCTAGACGCGGCCCGCGCCCTGTCCGCCGACCACGCTCTGTCCGCCACCTGCGGAAGCACCAGCACGCACGAACAGGTCGTCGTCCTGCGCGCCCTGGCCCCTCGGGTCGAGCCGCTCATGGACTTGCTGGTCACGGTCTGGAGCCAATGGCGCACCCTCGCCTGGGACCTGGCCCCCTGTCCCTCACGCCTGTGGCGCACCTGATCCCCCTCAAACAAGGCCCAAACACTTACAAACGCAGACATTTACAGCCCCACCGTCACAGACCTCAGCACTATGATGGCGCCCGTCTGGCCCCCCGATCATGCGAAAACGGCTCCCCTTGTCTGCACTGGCGTTGTTTTGTGAAGGTCTCGCCCCGACGCATTCAAAAAATAAGCAAGCAGGAGTAAATGCATGAAGGTGTTGCTGATCGACGACCATCCCCTGATCCTGGCTGCCCTGCAGTCGGTGATCCAGGGTCTCGGGGACGGCGTCACCGTCTCGGCAGCCGACAGTGGCAGCAGTGCACGCGAGACCCTGCGCAAGGACGCCAGCTACGACCTCGTGCTGCTCGACCTGCACCTGGGTGACGCCGATGGCTTCGACCTCCTGGGTGAGCTGCGCGCCCGCTACCCGGCCCTGCCGGTGGTCGTCATCTCCGCCTCCGACCGCACCAGCGACGTCATCCGCGCCATTGACATGGGCGCCATGGGCTTCGTGCCCAAGCGCGCCACCAACGAAACCCTCATCGAAGCCCTGCAGCAAGTCATCTCAGGTGGCGTCTATGTGCCCCCCATGAGCATGGGCGGTGAACACAACGCCCAGTTCAGCCAGTCGCCCTATGCGCGTCAGGTCCAGCAAGAAGCCCGCGACTCTGATTTCCAGACCATGCCCTCGCTGCAACAGCTGGGTCTCACGCCGCGCCAGACCGATGTGCTGCACCTGCTCCTCAAGGGCCAGCCCAACAAGCTGATCGCCCGCGAACTGGGCCTGTCGGTGGAAACCGTCAAGGACCACGTGGCCGCCGTGCTGCGCGCGCTGGGCGTGAGTTCACGCACCCAGGCCGTCATCGCCGTCAGCCAGATGCTGCAAAAGCAGAGCGGCTTTCAGCACAGCAGTTCCTGGCACGCCCGTTGAACAACGTGGTCACGGGAGCTTTACACCTTCCCGACACCTCACCCGGCCCTCAGGACACGCCCCTGGCCCCCAGCCCAGACGACCGGGCACTGGCCCAGGACAGTGCGCGCCTCGTGTACCGCCAGACCAGTGCCGCCTTGATGGGCCACTTCCTGGGCGTTGTGGTCACCACCCTGGTGTACTGGGAGCATGTCCCCCAGCCCTGGCTGTGGGCCTGGAGCGCCGCCTTTGCCCTGCTGTGGGTCGCCCGCTTCGTCAACCTGCTCAGCTACGAGCGGGCCGTGCGCCAGGGCCCCATCGATGCCCAGCGCTGGCTGCGCAGCTGGAACACCGGCGCGCTGATCGGCGCCAGCCTGTGGAGTGTGGCGGCCGTGCTGTTCTACCACCACGGCGGCCACTTCGAACGCACGGCCTTGATGCTCACGGTCTACTCGTTTGCCATCGGCGCCGTGCCCTACATGTCATCCCAGCCCAGGCTGTTTCTCGCCTGCATGGGGCTGTACTTCATCCCCATGATCGTGCACACCGCCCAGTTGGGCGGCTCCGACAACCTGTATCTCGCCGGCATCTGGTCACTGATGTGCCTGTGCACCCTGGCCATGGGCCGGGCCTTCCACAACATGTTCGGCGAAATGGTCAGCCTGCGTTTGCACACGCAGCAACTGGCCCAGCGCCTGCGCACCGAGATGGCGGCCGCCGAGAGCGCCCAGCACCAGGCCGAACTCGCCAACCGCGCCAAGACCCAGTTCTTCGCCGCCGCCAGCCACGACCTGCGCCAGCCCCTGCATGCCCTGGGCCTGTTTGCCGAAGCCCTGCGCCAGCGCTGCAAGGACGACGAAGTGGCCCACCTCGTTCACAGCATCAACAGCTCTGTCGATGCCCTCGAAGGCCTGTTCAGCGAGCTGCTCGACATCACCAAGATCGACACGGGCGGCATCGACATTCAGCCCGAACACATCCCCTTGTGCAGCCTGTTCGAGCGCCTGCGCCTGAGCTTCGAGCCCACCGCCTTCGAGAAAGGCCTGTCCCTGCGCTTTCATGGGGCACGCCACCATGTCTATGCCGACCCGCTGGTGGTCGAGCGCATCCTGCGCAACCTGATCTCCAACGCCATCCGCTACACCGAAGACGGTGGCGTGCTCGTCAGCTGCCGCCCCCGGGGCGATCACCTGTGCCTGCAGGTCTGGGACAGTGGCATCGGCATCCTGCCCAAAGAGCAAGAGCGCATCTTCGAAGAGTTCTACCAGACCCAGAGCAAGCGCCCGCTCGAGCCCCATCACCGCAAGGGCCTGGGACTGGGCCTGGCCATCGTCAAACGCCTGGCCAAGCTGATGGACGCGCCCTTGACCCTGCGCTCCCGCGTGGGTCATGGCACCGTCTTCACCGTGTTGCTGCCGGTCGGCAAGGCCGTGCGCGCCCCGGTGGCCGACACGCCTCCACGCGCACGCACCCCGCTCACCCTCGACCGCCGCCACATCGTGGTGGTCGAAGACGAGCCGGCCGTGGCCGAAGGCCTGGAAATCCTGCTCAAAGGCTGGGGCGCCACCGTCAGCGCCTTCGACACACTGGATGCCGTGGCGGCGTGGGCCGCTCACACCGAGGTGCCGCCGGATCTGCTCATTGCCGACTACCGCCTGCCGGAGCAACGCACCGGCATCGAGGTCATCCACCTCATGCGAGCGCATTTCGGCGCTGCCCTGCCCGTCATCATGGTCACCGGCAGCACCATGAGCGGCCACGAAACCGAAGCCCGCAGCGAAGACTTCCACCTGCTGCTCAAACCGGTGATTCCCACCCGCCTGCGGGCTCTGATCGCTTTCAAGCTCGGGCAGCGCTGACCCCGGTCATCCGGCAGGAGCCAGCACACCCGCCCGCAGGGTCACCAAGGCTGGTCTCAGCCCCCACACAGGGTACGACGCGCCTCGGCATACTCTGCCTTCAGACGCGCCACCAGTTCCGCCGCCGGCAGCACCTGCTTGACGGCACCAATGCCCTGGCCCGAACCCCAGATGTCCTTCCAGGCCTTGGCCCGCTTGGCATCGCGATCGCTGCCAAACGTCATCTCGCTGGGGTCACCTTCACCCAGGTTCTCCGGGTCCAGTCCCGCATTGACGATCGAGCCGCGCAGGTAGTTGCCATGCACGCCGGTGAACTTGCTGCTGTACACCACATCGGCGCTGCTGCTGTCCACGATCATCTGCTTGTACGCCTCGGCCGCACGCGCCTCCTCGGTCGCGATGAAGGCCGAACCGATGTAGGCAAAATCCGCCCCCATCGCCTGCGCCGCCAAAATGGAGCGGCCATGCGCGATCGAACCAGACAGTGCCAAGGGACCGTCAAACCACTCACGGATCTCCTGCACCAGCGCAAACGGACTGGTCGTGCCGGCGTGGCCGCCCGCCCCCGCCGCCACCGCGATCAGGCCATCGGCGCCCTTCTCGATCGCCTTGCGCGCAAACCGGTTGTTGATGATGTCGTGCATCACGATGCCACCCCAGCCATGCACTGCCTGGTTCACATCTTCACGCGCGCCCAGCGAGGTGATCACGATGGGCACCTTGTACTTCGCGCACAAGGCCATGTCGTGCGCCAAGCGGTCGTTGCTCTTGTGCACGATCTGGTTGATGGCAAACGGCGCCGCCGGCTGATCCGGATGCGCCCGGTCCCAGGCCGCCAGGGTCTCGGTGATCTCGGCCAGCCAGTCCTCCAGCTGCTCGGCGGGACGCGCATTGAGCGCCGGCATCGAACCCACCACACCGGCCTGACACTGCGCGATCACCAGCTTCGGGTTGCTGATGATGAACAAGGGCGAGGCGATGACCGGAAAAGGCACACGCTTCAAAACATCGGGCAAAGCCATGAAATCTCCTCAAAATGAAAATGCCCTCACCGGCCAGGACCGAATGAGGGCATCGGATGTGTCGTTCAATCCCGCAGGGTGATTGTCCGACAACTCAGCAACTCAATGCTCAGAACGCTTCCAGCGGCATCGCCGTCACGCTCTCACCACCGTGGAGGATGGTGTCACGCAGCGAGGCCACGCGCGCCAGGATATGGTCGCCGTAGAAACGGGCCGTGGCGATCTTGGCCGCCATGAAAGCGGCGTCCTCGCCAGCCGCCAGCTTGTCCTCGGCCACGATCAGCGAGCGGCCCATCTGCCAGCCAGCCACCAGGTTGGCGGTCAGCATCAGGTAAGGCACCGAGCCGGCAAACACGGCGTTCGGGTTGCTCTTGACGTTGGCAAGCACGAAGTCCACCACCTGCAGGAAAGACTCGCGTGCGGCCTTCAACTGCGTCGCCAGCTTCTTGCCAGCAGCGCTGTCACGGCTCGCGAGTTGGCCTTCCAGATCAGCGATCTGAGCGGCAATGGCCTTGGCTGTGGCGCCACCGTCACGGGCCGTCTTGCGACCCACCAGGTCGTTGGCCTGAATGGCCGTGGTGCCTTCATAGATCGGCAGAATCCGCGAGTCGCGATAGTACTGAGCGGCCCCGGTTTCTTCGATGAAGCCCATGCCACCGTGCACCTGCACGCCCAGCGAGGTCACCTCCACCGAGTTCTCGGTCGAGAAGCCCTTGATCAGCGGCACCAGGAACTCGTAGAACGCCTGAGCCTGCTTGGCTTCTTCGGCGTTGGGGTTGTGGTGCGCGTTGTCGTACGCCGCAGCCCCCACCAGCGCCATCGCACGTGCGCCTTCGACCAGGGCACGCATGGTCATCAGCATGCGCTGCACATCGGGGTGATGAATGATGGCCACGGACGCCTTGGCCGAGCCGTCCACCGGACGCGACTGCACGCGGTCCTTGGCATAGGTCACGGCGTGCTGGTAAGCGCGCTCGGACACGGCGATGCCCTGCAGACCCACGTCGTAGCGGGCCGCGTTCATCATGATGAACATGTACTCCAGGCCACGGTTTTCTTCGCCCACCAGGTAACCGATGGCGCCCGGGCCCACTTCACCCTTGTCGTCGCCATAAACCAGCACCGCAGTCGGCGAGGCCTTGATGCCCAGCTTTTCTTCGATGGACGCGCAGTACACGTCGTTGCGCTGGCCCAGCGAGCCGTCGGCATTGACCATGAACTTCGGCACCACGAACAGCGAGATGCCCTTGACGCCTTCGGGCGCATCGGGGGTACGCGCCAGCACCAGGTGAACGATGTTCTCCACCATGTCGTGCTCACCGTAGGTGATGAAGATCTTCTGGCCAGAAATGCGGTACGTGCCGTCATCCTGCTTCACGGCCTTGGAGCGCACCAGGGCCAGGTCCGAACCGGCTTGCGGCTCGGTCAGGTTCATCGTGCCCGTCCACTTGCCCGACACCATGTTGGGGATGTAGCGAGTCTTCAGCTCGTCGCTGCCTGCGGTCAGCAGGGCTTCGATGGCGCCACCGGTCAGGATGGAGCACAGCGAGAAGCTCAGGTTGGCGGCCATCGTCTGCTCGACGCAAGCGGCACCAATGATCTTGGGCAGGCCCTGGCCGCCGTACTCCAGCGGTTGACCCAGACCTTGCCAGCCACCCTCGGCCAGCGCCGCGTAGGCTTCCTTGAAGCCCTTGGACGCGCGCACGACGCCGTTGTCCCACGAACCGTGGTCCTGGTCGCCCGACCAGTTCAGAGGGGCAACGACACCCTCGTTGAACTTGGCGGACTCTTCCAGCACAGCCTGGGCGGTCTCAAAACCGGCATCTTCAAAGCCGGGGATGGTGGCAACCTGATCGATGCCAGCCAACTCCTTCATGCAAAAGAGCTGGTCTTTGACGGGAGCGCGAAAACTCATGTTGTTCTCCGATAAACGAAAAGGGGCGCCTCGAAAGACGCCCCAGATGGCTCAATGATGCAGACCTGCGCCTGCCATCTGGACCAGATTACAGAGCCTTGACCAGTTCGGGGACAGCAACGAACAGGTCAGCTTCCAGACCGAAATCGGCCACCTGGAAGATGGGGGCTTCCGGATCCTTGTTGATGGCCACGATGACCTTCGAATCCTTCATGCCGGCCAAGTGCTGGATGGCGCCCGAGATACCGCAGGCGATGTACAGGTCAGGCGCAACGATCTTGCCGGTCTGGCCGACTTGCAGGTCGTTGGCGGCGTAGCCCGCGTCCACCGCAGCGCGCGAAGCACCGATGGCAGCGCCCAGCTTGTCAGCCAGCGGAGGCAGCACTTCGTTGAACTTGTCAGCCGAACCCAGCGCACGGCCACCAGACACGATGATCTTGGCAGCGGTCAGCTCAGGACGCTCGGACTTGGTCACCTCACGGCCCACGAAGGACGAGGTGCCCGCATCGGCCGTAGCGGCCACGGTTTCCACAGCGGCAGCACCACCGGTGGTGGCTGCCGCGTCGAACGCGGTACCACGCACGGTCAGCACCTTCACGGCGTCAGCCGATTGCACGGTGGCAATGGCGTTACCGGCGTAGATCGGACGCTCGAACGTGTCAGCAGAAACCACCTTGGTGATTTCCGACATCTGACCCACGTCCAGCTTGGCCGCAACGCGGGGGGCCACGTTCTTGCCAGTGGCGGTCGCGGGGAACAGGAGGTGGCTGTAGCCACCGGCCACGGCCAGCACTTGGGCGGCCACGTTTTCAGCCAGGCCATCGGCGAACTGGGCGCCGTCGGCGTGCAGCACCTTGGAGACGCCAGCGATCTGAGCGGCGGCAGCGGCAGCGGCACCAGCGTTGGCACCAGCGACCAGCACGTGCACATCGCCACCCAGGGCCTTGGCAGCGGTCACCACGTTCAGCGTGGCAGCCTTGATGCTGTTGTTGTCGTGATCAGCAATAACGAGAGCGGTCATGGGTTATCTCCTCAGATCACTTTGGCGACGTTCTTGAGCTTGTCGACCAGGGTCGCCACGTCGGCCACCTTGATGCCAGCCGAGCGCTTGGCAGGCTCTTCGACCTTCAGGGTCTTGATGCGCGGGGCCACGTCCACACCCAGGTCGGCCGGCTTGACGGTCTCCAGGGGCTTCTTCTTGGCCTTCATGATGTTGGGCAGCGTGACGTAGCGCGGCTCGTTCAGACGCAGGTCGGTCGTCACGACAGCAGGCAACTTCAGCTTCACGGTTTCCAGACCACCGTCGACTTCACGGGTCACGATGGCGTAACCATCGGCCACTTCCACCTTGGACGCGAACGTGCCTTGCGGCAGGTCAGCCAGGGCAGCCAGCATCTGGCCAGTCTGGTTGCTGTCGTCGTCAATGGCTTGCTTGCCCAGGATGATCAGGTCGGGCTTTTCCTTGTCGATCAGCGCCTTGAGCACCTTGGCCACGGCCAGGGGCTGCACCTCAGCGTCGGTTTCAACCAGGATGCCACGGTCGGCACCGATGGCCATGGCCGTGCGCAGGGTTTCCTGAGCTTGTGCCACACCCACGGTGACCGCGATGATCTCCGTGACCACGCCCTTTTCTTTCAGGCGCGTGGCTTCTTCGACGGCGATTTCGTCGAAGGGGTTCATGCTCATCTTGACATTGGCAATGTCGACACCAGAGCCGTCAGACTTCACGCGAACTTTCACGTTGTAGTCCACAACCCGCTTGACCGGAACCAGAACCTTCATGCGATGTTCTCCTGCGTCATGAGGAAGTTGAGTAAAAATTTGCCGCGCTTAAAAAAGCACGATCGTTCGATTCTAGCGTGACTTCGGGGCTCGTGAACCCCTCAAGCTCGCAAAAGACAGACAATACGCGAGTTCCTGTTGAACGCCGTCGGCGAGAAGGCCGTTTTTTGCGCCATGTCAGTCCCAGCCCCTGTTTCAGACACCCTCGACACCCCCCTCAAACAAGGGAAGCACCGTCGCATCGGCGTCTTCGACTCCGGACTGGGGGGTCTCTCGGTGCTGCGCGCCCTGCACCAATACCTGCCTTTGGCCGAGATGTTGTACGTGGCCGACTCGGGTCATGCACCCTACGGCGAAAAAGACACGGCACACATCATCGCCCGCAGTGAGTACATCACCAACTTCCTGCTGGAGCAAGGGGCTCAGGCCATCGTGATCGCATGCAATACGGCGACAGCGGCAGCGGCACAACACCTGCGTGCCCGCTGGCCCGATGTGCCCATCATCGGCGTGGAGCCGGGCGTGAAGCCGGCGGTGACGCACTCACCCAGTGGACGGATTGGTGTGCTGGCCACCCCCGGCACCCTGGCCAGCCCGAAGTTTCAGCAATTGGTGGAGCGGCACGGGCGCAACGCCGAGATCACCTTGCAGGCCTGCCCTGGGTTGGCCAAGGAAATCGAGGGAGGTGAACTGGACACGCCGCGCCTGCGCGAGTTGGTGGCGCAGTTTGCACGCCCACTGCAGGAGGCCCACAGCGACACCATCGTGCTGGGCTGCACGCACTACCCCTTCGTGCGCCCCTTGTTCGAGCAGGTCCTGGGGCCGGAGGTGCGGATCATCGACACCTCCGATGCGGTGGCACGACATGTGGCCCACCTGGTGACGGAGTTACCACCTTGTGCGTCTGACTCGCCCAGCAAACCATCTGATGCCGTTTCGGACGGTCACATTCGCTTCTGGAGCAGCGGCAACCCGGCCCTCCTGGGCCAGATCGTGCAACGCTGGTTCAGCCTGGCGTGCGCAGCCCAGCCCCTGCCCTGAGGCGCCTGGCTGCCCATTGGGCGTGCCCAGCGGACGGACGCACAAACAAAAAGGGAGCCTGTGACAACAGGCTCCCTTTGGAGATGTGGAGCGGGATAAGAGACTCGAACTCTCGACCTATACCTTGGCAAGGTATCGCTCTACCAACTGAGCTAATCCCGCATGTGTTGCCTGATTTGGCAACGCTCGCCTGACTTGCGTCTTGATCGATTTGGTGCATCAATCAGCGAAGAACGACATTATGCCTGTGTTTCACACTCTTTCGCAAGAGTGTTGCGAACTTTCATCAAGACCGCCAGCGTTACCGGCTCACCTTACACTTGCCGCCACAGCCCTGGTGGTGAAATCGGTAGACACAGCGGACTTAAAATCCCTCAGAGTGCATTATTTATCAAGGGGTTACGCGACACAGTGTGTAAATCTGCGTAATCCTCTGATACAACCGCACTAGGAGGTTCGCATGGGTTCCATCACCGAGGTCAAGAAGACCAAGCAGGACAAGGCCACCGGCAAGGAGTCGGTCGTCACGACGTACCGCGCCTTCATCCGCCGCACCGTCAACGGCAAGTCCGTCAGCAAGTCCAAGGTCTTCGAGACGCGCGGCAAGGCCAAGGAATGGCTGCGCAACAACGAGAACGATCAGGCCCTGGCGGCGCTGGGCAAGGTCAGCGGGCCGACCTTCGCGGATCTCATCGACAGCTTCGTCAAGGCACCCCCGAAGCGCGGCACCAAGTTCTGGTCTGCCTCCCACCTGGAGTTCTGGCGCGACCAGTTCGGCCAGATGAAGACCGGCGCCATCTCCCGCAGCGACATCAACTCAGCCGTCACCACGCTGCAGAACAAGAACGTCACGCGGGGCACGTTAAACGGCCTCAAGGAAACGGACGCCAAGATCACACCGGCCACGGTCAACCGCTACCTGGCCAGCCTGTCCTCAGTCCTGAACTTCGCGCTCGACCAGGAGATCATCGAGGTCCACCCCCTGAAAGCTGGCCGCGTGCGCAAGCTCAAAGAGAGCAAGGGCCGCCGCCGCATCCTGACGGCCGAGGAGGAGCAGAAGCTGTATGAGGCCGCTGCCGGTAGCTCCTGGCCGATGATGCCCCTGTTCCTGCGGGTGTGCCTGACCACGGCGGCGCGCAAGAGCGAGGTGCTGAAACTGCGCTGGAAGGACATCCACATCGACGAGTCGGTGGCGATCCTGCCCACGTCCAAGAACGACGAGCCCCGCGCCCTCCCCTTGGTCGCCGACGTGAAGGTTGCCCTGCTCGAAGCCAAGAAGGTTCGCCCCCTGGCGTCAGACTTCGTGTTCTTCGACCCGCGCCACCCCGAGCGCCCCAAGAACGTGGACACCGTGTGGAAGTTCGTGCGCCAGCGCGCGGGCCTGTGGAAGGACCGCGAGGACGCGCTCGATCAGGTCGTGTTGCATACGACCCGTCACACGGTGGCCACCAAGCTGCTCAAGAAGGGGGCGAACATCGCCCAGGCAGCCAACATCACCGGGCACAAGACGCTGGCCATGCTCAAGCGATACACCCACCTGGCAGCCCAGGACGCGGTGGACCTTGCAGACAAGCTGCTGACCGACGGCGCCCCGGAGAAAACCGACGCGGCGTAATTGGTGGTGCACGGTGGTGGTGAAGCACGGTTAGCTTGCGCTCCGTTGTTCTATCTGCATAATGGATTTCATACCTAGCAGCCGGGGATCAAAAGGGCTGCCCAGTTCACCGGCTGAGATTCCGGTGGGCCGCTGAGAGCGCGCTGGGGCAGCACATCCCCCGGCACTCTTGGAGCACGGCAGGCAGCACCCGGTGGGCGGGCAGATGTGGCGATCACCGCCATGCTGCCCGTTTTCTTTTGTCGGGGCATGGCGGCTCAATGCGAGCCTCAACATGCAACAAACTGACACCATCGACCAGTCGATCCCCTTGGACGACCTCTACAGCGTCGAAGACCTTGCCGCACGGCACCCCAACGTCCTGACTGTCCAGGCCCTGCGCTGGCAACTGCGCAGCCGCGAGCACAACGGCCTCGCGCAGTGCTGCGTGCCCCTGGGCAGGAAGCTGCTGATCTCCAAGTCGCGCTATGAGCGCTGGCTGGCCACGCAGGCGGGGGTAGCAGCATGAGCGCCCCCGACCTCGACCTGATCGGCATGGCCGTCACCGAGGCCCAGGCGGTGCTCGAACTCGTCGCCGAGAAGCTGGGCGCCGACAAGCCCCTGGAGGCCGACACTGCGTTCACGCTGTTCGCCGCTGTGACCGCCGCCATCTCGCGCCTGGACGCGGTGCACGACGCGCTGCAGGACACCCTCGATGGCAGCGACACACCGCTGGCCGTCGCAGCCCCGGAGGCTCTGCAATGACGGAACCACTCGACCCAAAGGCCTGGGCCACTGTCTGCGCGGCTGCCGCCCTGCGTGGCATCTCCCTGCACCGCACGGACCCCACTGACGGCCCTGTGCGCGTGTTTGCAGTCGGGTCAACGAGCCGGGCCTACCTGCTGTGCGACGCGGAAATGCTCTCGCTGCTGACCACACCTGTGGGAGGTGGCCACTACGCGCATGACCGGAGGATGCAGTGATGAGCGGGCGCATCGTTGCGCTGAACGAAAGGAGGCGCCCTATCGGGGCCTCGCACCACAACGCAAAGCTGGAGGACGCCGACATCGACCTCATTTTTGCGCTGCGCGAGGAGGGCCTGAGCCTGGCCAAGATCGCCGAGAAGTTCGAAGTCGGCAAGGCCTGCATCTGGAAAGTGATCCACGGGCACACGCGGGCCGACACGCCGTCAGCGTGGCGCCCTGCAGGCAAAGCGAGTGCCAAAACCAGCCCACCACCCAGCAAGGCCGCCCAGGTGGCGCCACCCGGCGAGGACGGCCCCGGCGCTCTGCTGCAGCGCCACCTCAACCAGGCCTGGCGCTGATCGCGCACTCACGTTTTGCAAGTGCTAACGCACTGCAGGGCGCGGCGTCGTATCACCTGCTAAATGGTGCTTTTCCCCTGGGAAGGGGGCGTGTCCATGACTCGGCCGAGCCGGTTCATATTGACCCTCACGCGCCGCAAATGTGCGCCGTTGAGACCTGAAAGGACATCCTCATGACCAAAGAAATCGACCCATTGCTGACCCGCACCCAGGTGCGCGCCATGCTCGGCGGCATCGCCCGCAACACGCTCCGGAACTGGGAGTCCAGCGGCAAGCTGCCCCCGCCCGTGCGCTTGTCTGAGCGCGTCATCGGCTGGCGTCGCTCGACCATCGAGGCACTGCTGGAGAACGGCGGCGCGCGATGAGCAAACCCCTTTCCTTCGTTGACCTCATGCAGAGGGATAGCCCAGAAAAAGAGAAGGCCCCTACCGAAGCAGGGGCCAACGAGAGCGAACAAACACGACACCGGGACGTGAGCAGCGTCCAGCAACCCACAAGAAAGACGATTGCCATGGCTGATTCTATCGACGCAAGCTGCGCGGGCAAGGCGCACGGACACGATGACCACGACGAGTATGTCTGCGAGCCAGCGGACCCGGAGGAGTTCGAGCTGCTGGAAGCTCAGGTGCACCGCCAAGTGGCCCAGGTTATCAGCGACGCTCAGAACCCCCTGGTCACCATCACGCGCTTCGCCAACAAAAAGGAGACCGCTGGCAAGCGCCACGACGTGACGTGGGCCAAGCTCTGCGAGGTACTTGCCAACCCAGACGAGTTCCCAAGCAAGGAGGCCATGCCACTGCTGAAGTTCTCCCAGCTTCCCCGCAACTCACGCACCACGGGCACTGTGCCCGAGAACATGACCGCAGTTGTAGGCGACTACGACGACGAGGAGGTTTCGGTTGACGAAGCTGCGGCCCGACTGACCAATGCTGGCATCTCGGTTGCGGTTCACACGACAGGGCGCCATGGCCATGATGCGCCCCGCTGGCGTGTCGTCGCCCAACTCGCCACACCGGTGACGCCCGACGAATACGCGGGATACGTGGACCTGCTGAACGGCGCACTCGGCGGCATCCTGGCCCCCGAGAGCTGGGAGACCACGCGCTCCTACTTCTACGGCAAGGTCAAAGGCGTCGAGTACCAATTCGCATCTGTGCCCGGCGTGCCCATCGACCTGCAAGCTGCTTGTGGCGTGGAGTGGGCACCTATCGGCAAGCCTGGAGAGACAGCCAAGACCGGGACCAGCGAGCGCACTGCCCCCGCGCTGGACGAGGACCGCGACTTCGAGCGCGCCATCACCCTCAGCAAGGTGACAGACCGCACCCTGCACGATCTTGAGTTTGCGCTGGAGGCAATCAAGGATCGCGCCGTTGCACGCGGCCCCTGGAACGAGACGTTCCTGGCCATGGTGTGCTTCAAGGGCACCGAGCACGAAGACCGCGCCCGTGCACTAATCGAGGGCTGGAGTCAGACCCACGGCCTGAACTGGGGCGTGAAGGAAGATGACGCCACCAAGTGGGACCGCGAGAACGCCCGCGACATCACCTACACCTCCATTTTCAAGTGGGCCGACGAGCAAGACGAACGGCAGGGGGTGCTCAAGACAGACGAGAGCTGGCGAGCGAAGGCCAAGGCCGCGCGGCACGAAAAGGATGTGGCGGCCCTGGGCGGCAACATCGTGCCTTACACCGAGTTCACCCGCGCCATGGAGCCACCGAGCTACATCTGGCACCGGGTGCTGCAGAAGGGCTGCTTGTACGCGCTGACGGCCAAGTGGGGCCACGGCAAGACTGCCGTGATGATCACCGTGGCCATGCACGTGGCTGCCGGGCGCGAACTGGGTGGGCACCAGATCAAGCGTCAGCGCGTGCTGTACCTGTGCGGCGAGAACCCCGCTGACGTGCAACTGCGCACCACGGCTGCCGCGCTGAAGTTCGGCATGGACCCCAGCGAACTCGCCGGCCAGATCTTCTTCACCCGCCGACCGTTCGCCCTGGACGACGAGGCCGAGCTCAAGCGGTTCGTGAAGGAGGCCAGCGAGTTCGGCCCGTTCGGCATGATCGTGATCGACACCGGCCCGGCGCACTCGTCGGCCGAGGAAGAAAATGACAATCGCGAGATGCACAAGCTGGCCATGGCCATGCGCGACCTGATGGAACCGCTGGGCAACCCGGCGACCGTCGCACTGATGCACCCGACCAAGGAGGCCACGCGCGACAACCTGCAGCCCCGTGGCGGCGGTGCTTTCTCTGGCTCGATCGACGGTGAACTCTGCGCCTGGCAAGAGCGCGGGCAAGTCGAGTTCTTTCACCGCACGAAGTTCCGCGGCCCCGGCTTCGAGCCGATGCGGTTTGTGCTGGAGCGGTTCCAACTGCCCGACATGGAAGACAACTTCGGCGAGCCCGTCGTCACCGTCCTGGCCGTCGAGTCCGACAACAACGACCCGGCACCCATTGGGCGCAAGCCGCTGACCGGCGCGGTGGGGGTTGCCCATCGAGCACTGGACGCGGCACTGACTGACCTCAAGACCTCCAGGTTTGTCGAGCCTGCATTCGCTACCGAGGCGTCCAACGCGCTCAACTGCCAAGCACCCGAGGCCGCCGTGCACATCGACGACTGGCGCGCCATGGCTTACGACATGGGGATTTCAGACGGCGACGGCGAGGCCAAGAAAAAGGCGTTCAAGCGTGCGCGCGAGAAGCTGATCGCCGACGGCGTGGTGGAGTGCTGGAAGGACATGTGCTGGCTGCGAGGTGCAGCATGAACTCGGCGCACCGCTTAGGGGGACAAGGGGGACAGGCGGGGGACATGTCCCCTTGTGTCCCCCTGAATTGGGCCGAGGGGGACAAGGGGGACAAGAGGGGGACATGTCCCGCCGTGTCCCGGCCAGTAGGGGGACAGGACAGGACAAAACCCTTAGGTTTGTCCTATGTCCCCCTGGCTGTCCGTCGTCGGTGGGGGACAAAGAGAAAGGGCAAAGAGTGTTTGTGTGGGGTCGTGCTCGAACCTATGCACGAACGAACTGCACGACCCCGTAATGCGACGTATGCGCAAGGAGTTGCAGAGTGATCGAACTGCGCACAACCAACGCGCGGGGCGTGCTCTGCGGCGAATCGCAGCCCATGTGCAAGTGGCCCGACCGCATGGTTGCCGAAGCACGAACCCTGCGGGCTCAAGGCCTGACCATTCACGAGATCGCGGCACGACTGAACGGACCTCACCACACAAGCGTGTGGCGCTGGGTTGCTGGGGTCACTCGCCGACCGGCTGCCCGCGTGATCGCGCGGCGCGTCAGGACCAGCACAAAACCAGTCGCGTCGGATTCCAAGTCCGGTGTGGACCCAATGGCGACAACCACTTACAGCGGCGTGCGTAATTCCGCGTGCAACAACCCCCTGGAATCGGGCGAAAACGACCAGAAAGCACCGACATGACCAACCACAAACTGACACCCGGCCACCACATCGGCCCGCTCCCCCAGGCCCCGGAGATCCTGGCCTCGATGCACGCGATGCACATGCAGGGATACCGCACCACGCTGACCAGCACCTGGGACGAACTCCAAAGCGCGGGCATCGAGCCTGACGACCTGACCAGGCTGGAGAAGCTGGCATGAGCGACGCCGAGATCACCCCCAAGGACATCGCCGATGGTCTGAAGCTGCTGCGCACTCAGGGCATCCCTTACATCCGACGCGCACTGGCTCAGACCCCTGGCCTGGAGCAGCACCTCTCGCAACTGATCGCGCAAGCCGAGGCGCTGTGCGTGTCTGACCTGGTGCTCGAACTGGGCACCGACGGGCAGTGCACGGTCAACGGCAAGCCCGTACCGCACGGGGGCAAGGGCCTACCGCTGGCGTGGGCCATCCTGGCGGGCATCCAGACCCGTCAGCAGCCCCTGCGCCCCGAGTGGGTCTACCCCGGCAACCGCAGCGCAGGCAGTGCCCTGCAGGCCCTCAAGCGGGCCGCCGATGACGCCGAGCGCGTCAGCAAGCGACTGGCCCACGTCATTCGGTCCATCGGCATCAAGCGCGGTGTGCTGGTCCTCAAGCGCAATCCACTGTTGAAGGTGCGCTGCGCTGTGACGCCAGAACTGGGCGAGGTCTTCCGTCGCATCGCGTGATTTCGGCGTGACGTTTAAGCACCCGCAGAGGGTGTGAGCAGAACATGAGTGCGTCCCCCAACCCGGAGCACTCTATGTCTCACCCGTCCACCAAAGAAAAAGCCGACTCCATCGTCCGCCAGATGGCCGTGCGCGTTGCCGACCTCGCAAGCGCACGCAACGCCCACGCCGATGCGTGCCTCACGCTGGCCGAATCTGACACCCCGAATCACCGGCAAGCCGTTACCGTGCTGGAAGCCGAGATCGCCGAGCACGAGCAGGCTATCAACCGCTTCAAGGTTGCCCAGCAGGCCCTGACCGAGGGCGCCGTGCTCAAGGCACAGGGCGACAGCCTGGACCAGGCCAAGGCAGCAGCCAAGGCCGCCAAGGCTGCAGCACCCCGCATCCGCGCCACCCTGGAGCGCCTGATCGCTGCCTTCGAAGACGTGATCGCCCCCGGCCTTGCTGAACTCGATGCACTGCAGCGCGAGCAGTCCACACAAGCGTGGGCCGCCATTGCTGCAACCACTGACCGCCGCGACCTCGAACGCACTGCATCGCGAGTGCGAACCATGACCGACGACGGCCCCGCCACCGCTGCGTTGCTGTCCGCAGCCTTGCGCTCGGGGCTTGGTCAGGTTGGCCCCTCGCTGGCCCCCTGGCTGGTCATCTCGGCCCCCTTCCAGGGCATCAGCACGCCCGACAAGGCGCTCGAATCCCTCGACGCCCAGGCCAAGAAGACATCCCTGTACCTGGACGAGGCCATCGCCCGTGCCAGCAACCAACCCGCTACCAGCAAGGAGTGACCCCACATGTCCGACTTCGACTTCGATCGCGCAGCCGCCTCCCTGTTCTACGGGAACACCACGCCCACCGCAGCCCCGGCCAACACCCCGATGCCTGCGACCTCTGACGACCTGGTTGCCGAGCGCCTGTTCGGTAACGCCGACAAGCCCACGGCCCAGGCCAACCCCTACGCCCGCCGCGATGACCGCCCTGTCGAGGCACTGAGCGAGGCCGAGCAGGCACAGCGCATGTATGGCAACACCGACCCAACCTTGACCCACCGCGACGCCGTTCAGGCCATCGTCAACGCTGGCATGGAGCAGAACCTGCTCGACCCCGAGGAGGCACGCGAGATCGCAGGCGAGTGGGCGGAAACCTTCGCCCTGCACAACCTGAACGCGACAGAGAGCAAGGACGTGGCCGACCTCGGCGCCTCGGTCATGGCCAACCCACCCAGCGAGGAGACCATGAGTGTCTGGGCCTCTGACGCGATCCAGAGCTTGAAGACGGGCTTCGGCCTCGAAGGCGCTGGGCAGGCGTTGAACGACGCCCGCGCCTACGTGGCAAGCGTGCCCGGTGCTGCCGACATGCTCGACGCGACCGGCCTGGGCAACCATCCCCGCATCGTCGCGCTGGCTGCAGCCCGAGGCCGTGCCCTGCGCCTGGCAGGCAAGTTGCGCTGACCGAAAGGCCGAGATGACCGAGCACACCACTACACGAGAGCACGACCTGGAGGGCAGTGTCGAGGGCGTTCCCGCCTTCCGCTGCCACCTCACCAGCAACGGCGGCCTTGCCTTCCGCTGCACCTGCGGAAAGACACACAGCCACGGCGCGGGCGACGGCCATCGCGCTGGCCACTGCGCAGAGCACCGGCCTTACGGCTACTGGCTGCTGCCACCCCTCGACCAACAGGAGGCCCAGGCATGACCACCAACACCACCAGCACGAAACCGCTGCCCGTGCAGATTCGCGCACTGCTGGATCAGCACTACGGCGCCCCCCAACGCGGCGGCCAAGAAAGCGAGTTGAGCCTGGCCATCGGCAAGCTGATCGCCGTCGCTGCCCAGCAGCGTGCGATGCGTCAACTGTGGCGCGCTGACGAGGGCGTCTGGGACAAGCTCAAGACCGAGCTCAACACCCCGCAGAAAGGCGCGCACTGACCATGAGCGATCGCACCGACACCGGCCTGTTCAAGCCTGGCCACGCAGTCAAGGGTGGGCGCACACCAGGCCCAAGCCGAGCCGAGCGCCTGGCCGCAGCCATCGAGCCCCACGTGCCCGACATCATCGCCAAGGCCATCGAGCTGGCGAAGCTCGGCGACCCGCAGGCCCAGAAGCTGATCCTCGAACGCTATGCGCCCATTGCGAAACAGGACTCTGAGCGCGTGATCGTGGACGGATTCGCCACGGCGCCCACGCTCGAACTCAAGGCCCAGGCCGTCATGATCGCCGTCGCCAACGGCCAAGTGACCGCCGAGGCAGGCGAGCGTCTGCTGCGCACGCTGGACGCTTACGCCCGTGTCGTCGTTGCAGACGACCACGAGAAGCGCCTGCAGGCCATCGAGGACGGACGCGGCGGCCCCAAGCCCGTGACCATCGACGGGCACACGGGCCAAGTGCTGCCCGACCAATCGCATGAGGACTTGGCGTAAATGGCGAACATCAACAACATCCACAAGCGACTGAGCACGCTGGAGGCCAGCGCAGTCACAGCCGTCACCGGCGACCTGCGTCAGCGCGTCCTGCAGGCTCGCACCGGCCCCGCCAAACCGACGCACAGCTACAGCGAGCTGCAGGCGCTGGCCGAGGGCAACACCCTCCCGGCGCGCATCGCACGCGGGCTGCTGCGCATCGGCTTCTACACCACCGGCGCCGTGCGCTCGACCGTGCCCGACCTGAACCCCGAGCACATCCTTCCCATGCTGGCGGGCCGCCTGCACGACAAGCCGCTGGACTTCGTGCTGTTCGCCTTTGACTGGGGCGTGGACCGTGCCCTGCGCCTGGTGAAACTGCCCGACGAGTACCGCGTGCAGTACGACAGCGAGCACGGCCCTGACCTCTGGGCCTGCGAGCTGATGGACAGCCTTGGCCAAGAGGTGCGCGCCCGTGCGTTCGACGGCACCAAGGCAGTCGAGTCCGTCCGCGCTGCTGTGTCATCCGGACACGGCACGGGCAAGAGCGCGATCACGAGCTGGATCGTGCTGTGGATCATGAGCACCCGGCCCAACGCGCGCGGCGTGGTCACTGCCAACACGTCGGCGCAGTTGGAATCCAAGACCTGGGCCGAGGTGGGCAAGTGGCTCAAGCGCTCACTGTTCGCCGACTGGTTCGAGATCACCAGCGGCAAGGGCGCCATGCGTCTGACCGCCAAGGGCTTCGCCGAGTCGTGGCGCTGCGACGCGCAGACCTGCCGCGAGGAGAACTCGGAGTCGTTCGCTGGCTTGCACGCGGCTGACTCGACGCCGTTCTACATCTTCGACGAGGCCTCGGCCATCCCGGCCACGATCTGGCAAGTCGCCGAGGGCGGCATGACCGACGGGGAGCCGATGTGGTTCGCTTTTGGCAACCCCACGCGGACGGGCACACGCTTTCACGGCTGCTTCCACGGCCAGCGGCACCGCTGGATGACGCGCCGCGTGGACAGCAGCACCTGCCAGATCACCAACAAGACCCAGATCGAGCAGTGGGCGCACGACTACGGGCGCGACTCGGACTTCTTCAAGGTGCGCGTGCTCGGCGAATTCCCCAGCCAGTCGAGCCTGCAATTCATCGGGCGCGACCTGGCGCAGGACGCTGCCTCTCGTGGCCTGCCATCGGCACGCGGCGAGACGGTCATCATCGGCTGCGACATCGCCCGCTTCGGCGACGACTCGACGGTGCTGTACTTCCGCCAAGGCCGCGACGCGCGCACCTATCCGCCCATCAAGCTCAAGGGCGCCGACACCATGCAGGTGGCCAGCCGCATCGCCGAGCAGGCCAACTTCTTCCGCAGCGCCGGGCATCACGTCCTGGTTGCCATCGACGGCGGCGGCGTGGGCGGCGGTGTCATCGACCGACTGCGCGCCATCGGCCACGAGGTAGACGAGGTGCAGTTCGGCAGCCGGGCACTGGACCCGCGCAAGTACGCACAGCGCCGCAGTGAACTGTGGGGCCTGATGCGTGACTGGCTCAAGGTGGGCGCCATCGCCAACGACCAGGAACTGCTGGACGACCTGACCGGCCCCGAGTACGGCTTCACCAGCACCGAGCAGATCCAGCTTGAAAAGAAGTCGGACATGAAGGCCCGCGGCTTGTCATCGCCTGACGTGGCCGACGCGCTGGCCATCACGTTCGCCGTCACGCCCCCACTACCCGGCGAGGACGCGCTGCCCTATGGCAACCACAACGAGCGCGACCGCCTGGCCGTGCTGGACTACAACCCGCTGGACAGGATGGAGCTGTGAGCATGGGAAGCCGACACCCCTTGACCTGGCTGGTCATCGACTGCTTGCCCGACCAGCCGACGCTGCTGGGCGCACCGCTGGCCATCTTCGGGCACGCCCGGTATGACGGCGACGCGGACCTGCTGACGGTCAGCACGATCCTGCCCACGAGCCGCCCAAAGGAGACGACCCAAGGCGGAGGCTCAGACCTGAAGGAATTGGCCAAGACGCTGCTGCGGGAGATGCACGGAAAAACGTGAAGCAACCCCGGCTGAGTTCGTCCGATCTTCGCAAAGAGATCAGAAACGATCGACGCTCACGCTTTCTGTTCGGGCAATGCCGCGTGCCCGGTAATCGGTAACGGTGAAAACACCCACATTGATCGACAAGATTGCAATCCCTGTCGATGCGGCCGCCGCATATGGCTCCAACTTCAGTATCTCAGCCGCTAGTGCCGCCACAACAGAGACGATGACAGTTGCCACCGTGCAGTAAACCCCAGAAGCATTGACCCCAGCCTGGAACCATGCAGCATTTCTGCGTACTTCTTCGCTGTCATACAGTGATTTGGTCATAGTCGCATCCTCTCGCGGTTACCTGTGCCGTCTTATGGCTGCTGCATGCCCTCCTGGTCAGCTCATGGGGTACTGCCGCTGGGGCTTGATCTTGCCGTCCACGTCCCAGAAGCCACCGGTCTCACGCCGGCGCTGGTTGCGCTCGTGCATGGGGATCTGGGCGCGCAGGCCCTGCAGCATGGGGCTGTCCGATGGCGCGCCCTCGGCCTCGAGCCGGGCCAAGGATGCGCGCAGGAATTCAAGTTGGCTTGGCATCGTTGGCTCCTTGTTTATTCAGCACCAAAGCGCGACGCTGCTCGGCCTCGTCGTTGATCTTCGCTGCAAAGCGGTCTTTCTCGTCCTGCGGCAGGTTTGGATCAATGCTGCGAAGCCGGGCGACTCTGGCGTCATGGATGACCTTGAGCTGGCGCAGTTGACCAGCCCGAAAGCCGTCCTCCTCCGTCTCAGGCCGGTTCGGGTCGTCATCTCGCAGGTCTGGCGCTGCGATGGGCGAAGCAGGGGCCGGGTCTTGCACGATTGGCAGCTTGCTGCCGAACAGCTTTGCCAACAGCGAGTTGCCTTTCGCCGGATCGACCGACTTTGTCAGTGGCGGCTTTTCGGGCTGCATGAGGGCATCCACCCCAGTTAGCTTGGCTGCCTGCTGCGAGTTGTACAACTCCATCACAGCAATGAAGTCGGCCTCGACTTCCGTGTCGTTGACTTTCATTCGAGAGTCGCTGTAGTTGATGTGCTGGATGATCTGCGCAAACTCAATCGGTGTCAGTGTGCAGGTCAGCTCGATGTAGTCGCCGCCGTACTCGGTTCCGTCGCATGTCAGCGCATCAACAGCCCGTGGGAATGGGCCGCCGCAGTGGCCCAACTCCACATTCATCAGGTGGTAGCCGTCGTCCCGCAGCTCGATCCAAGAGTGAGCCGATATCCCGGCGGTGTCTTCTTCCGAGATGCTGAATACGCGTTCAATTGTCATAGCGACCCTTTCGGCTGATTTTCAACGTCAAACAATGTCACTCAGACCCCACTCATGAGTGATCCAGGAGAGGCATAAATTGCGTGCAGACTAGCCCCACCGACTGTTGGGGTCGTTGGCCTCATCGCGCACCAGCACAGCCGGCGCCAAGGGCATGCCCAAAGCGCAGGCCACACGAACGAGGCGCAACTTCTTGGACATCTCCAGCGTGCACACCCAGTCGGGCACGGCAACGCCGAAGCGCCGCCGGTACGCCGCATTGAAGTGCAACCATGCCATCCCGTCCGCGTGGGTCATGTTGGGCTACCCGGTCAGGATTTGCCCTTGCCGTTGGACAGCTCGGCGGGCGTTGATGAGTTTCGGATCGGGGCCGGCGGCACCAGCGACAGCAGGCGCACCCTCGAGCGGCGCAAGGCTTCCGCTCGAATACCGTCCTCCTCCGTCTCCGGTCTGTTCGGGTCGTCCACCGGTCGGGTCTCCTGTACCGAAGGTTTCTTCGCCTGCAGGAACTCGCTCCGGAGCTGCTCCACCATCTTCTGGTGCTGCTCCGGAGTCGTCGAGAAGAGACTCGACTCCCTGTCCAGAGGCATAGCCAGCGACGACTCGCTGGGCTGCGTCATCGTCTCGACTGCAAAGTCATCGTCGTCGGACAGTTCGCGGCTCTCGGTAGCACGGATAGCCGTGTGCGCAGCCAACGCGGCGGCGGCATTCTTGGCACCTATCGCGGTGCGATATGCGGCCTGGTGGCCAACGACAGGGGTTGCAGCACCATTCGGTGGATTCGCCGCCGACTCCGGTTCGTCCTCCGGCGTCAGCCCCAGGTCATGTGCGTCCTGCAGATCCTGCAATGAGTCCCGGTCGCTGAAGGTAGGCAACTGCGTATCGAGCGTGGGTCTCTTGGGTGGTTTCGTCACTGGCATGCCTGCACCTCCAACGACTGGTCGATGAGGTCACGCAGGGCGCGCAGCTCGGCGTCCGTGAACAGGCCCTGGAACTTGACCTGCTGCTCTGGGCGGCGGGCCGAGGGCACGAAGCTGATGAGCTTGAGGCTGTGCCCGTGCTCAGTGCGGGTGATATCCGCGAGCAACTCGAAGGCTGGACTTGATTGGATGGTGGCTTGCATGTGCGACTCCTGATTCCCCCGCAGGCGTTGAAGAAAACGCCTGCCAGATCTGCGAGAGGAGTGCACTGGCCGCGTTTAGCCGTGTACTTGTTGCGCGCCCAGGCAAGTTGCTGAATAAATCCGGCGCGACTGGCTGTGAAACCAGTGATGTAAATCATAGCAGATGCTATGCGGAAGCGGCGCGATGTGCGCCGACGCAGAGACGTGGTGCCGGGGACCGGACTCGAACCGGCAGGCCGTATTAGGGCGGCGGATTTTCTTCACACTACGGCTTTCGCCGCCAGCATTTTGCTGTTCGTGCGCTGGACTATGCCTTGGCCTTGGCTCGCGCTGTAGGCCCCCGCCGTCTAGTCTCTACACCTTCCCATTGCTGGGCTTGGCTCGGCGTTGCCTCGGGTATTGCACCCAGGGGTTTCGCCGAATTTGACGGGATTCACACGGAGGCTTTCGCCGCCCGGTGCTCAACTTCTAAGTCCGCTGTGTTTACCAATTTCACCACCCCGGCAAGGGGTCGGGCGATTGTACCTGCAAGGCGCAGAGGGTCAGAATCGTGTGTAAGTCGTGCGTAACTTGGTGCGCCAACACCCACAAATCGACTCAACGCAACACAAACCAACACCACGAATACCTATACAAATCATGGTGTTACGTTGTGCGTCGTTGTGTTGGTTTGCGTAGGGGGTTGACTTAAAATCCGCCGACGCCAAAACGTCGTGCCCGTTCGAGTCGGGTCCGGGGCACCAATCACGCACGCCGTCAGACACGGACACAGCCTGACCTGGGAAGGTCTCAGTGCCGCTTGACACACGCGGTCAGCGCGCAAAGCCACACAAAGCAAAAGGGAGTCCATTTTCATGGACTCCCTTTGAATTGGAGCGGGATAAGAGACTCGAACTCTCGACCTATACCTTGGCAAGGTATCGCTCTACCAACTGAGCTAATCCCGCATATTCACTATGCTGCTTTCAGGCCGGTGGAGCCTGAAGGCTTGACTGGAGGCGCGGCCCGGAGTCGAACCGGGCTCAACGGATTTGCAATCCGACGCATAACCGCTTTGCTACCGCGCCAACAACTCTAAATTTGGAGCGGGATAAGAGACTCGAACTCTCGACCTATACCTTGGCAAGGTATCGCTCTACCAACTGAGCTAATCCCGCATGTTGCGCGCTATCAGGACAAGTCCGTCAGCTTGCAGTCTTCGCTTTAACAGATGCTCTAACGTTGCCGTTTGCTTTGCTGCTTTGATCACGTTTGGCGCGTGATCAGCGAAGAACTGAACTATAGCGCGTTTTTTTGCGCCATCGTCAACCGAGCCCAAACTTTTTCAGTGTTTCAGCAGGTCGTTGCTTGCAGGCGACGCAGGGGCAGCGCCGGCCGCTTCCGGCTTGGCTTCTACCTTCACGTCCTCTTCAGGCAAGGGCTGAGGCTGGCGCACCAGGGCCACTTCCAGCACCTTGTCGATCCACTTGACTGGCACGATTTCGATCTGGCCCTTGACGTTCTCAGGGATCTCGGCGAGGTCCTTGACGTTCTCCTCGGGGATCAGCACCGTCTTGATGCCGCCACGGTGAGCCGCCAACAACTTCTCCTTCAGACCGCCGATGGCCGTGACCTCGCCACGCAGGGTGATCTCACCCGTCATGGCCACGTCGGCACGCACTGGGATGCCCGTCAACGCCGACACGAAGGCGGTTGTCATCGCGGCACCCGCGCTTGGACCATCCTTGGGGGTGGCGCCATCGGGCACGTGGATGTGGATGTCGCGCTTTTCGAACATCTCGTCCTTGATGCCCAAACGCGCGGCACGGCTGCGCACCACGGTGCGTGCGGCTTCCACGGACTCCTTCATCACATCGCCCAACTGGCCGGTGCGGATGATGTTGCCCTTGCCAGGCATCACGGCGGCCTCGATGGTCAGCAGATCGCCGCCCACCTCGGTCCAGGCCAGGCCCACGACCTGACCAACCTGATCTTCCTTGGTGGCTTCACCAAAGCTGTACTTGCGCACGCCCAGGAAGTCATTGAGGTTCTCGTCGGTCACGACCACCTTGTCGGCGTACTGCTTGAGCGCCACGCCCTTGACCACCTTGCGGCAGATCTTGGAGATTTCACGCTCGAGCGAACGCACACCGGCTTCACGGGTGTAGTAGCGGATGATGCCGCGGATGGCGCTTTCAGCCACATCCAGTTCGGTTTCCTTCACGCCGTTGTTCTTGAGCTGCTTGGGCAGCAGGTAAGTCTGAACGATGTGCACCTTCTCGTCTTCGGTGTAGCCAGCCAGGCGAATCACCTCCATCCGGTCAAGCAAGGCTGGCGGGATGTTCAGCGAGTTCGAGGTGGCCACGAACATCACGTCCGACAGGTCGAAGTCGAGCTCGATGTAGTGGTCGCCGAAGGTGTGGTTCTGCTCGGGGTCGAGCACCTCCAGCAGCGCCGAAGACGGGTCGCCACGGAAGTCCATGCCCAGCTTGTCGATCTCGTCAAGCAGGAACAGCGGATTGCGCACGCCGACCTTGCTCAGGCTCTGCAGCACCTTGCCCGGCATCGAGCCGATGTAGGTGCGGCGGTGACCGCGGATCTCGGCTTCGTCACGCACGCCACCCAGGGCCATGCGCACGAACTTGCGGCCGGTCGCACGGGCGATCGACTGACCCAGCGAGGTCTTGCCGACACCCGGAGGGCCGACCAGGCACAGGATGGGCGCCTTGACCTTGTCCACGCGTTGCTGGACAGCAAGATACTCAAGGATGCGTTCCTTGACCTTGTCCAGGCCATAGTGCTCTTCGTTGAGCACGTGCTCGGCGTTGGTCAGGTCATGCTTGACCTTGGACTTCTTGCTCCAGGGCAGGTTGCACAAGGTCTCGATGTAGTTGCGCACCACCGTGGCTTCGGCCGACATGGGCGACATCAGCTTGAGCTTCTTGAGCTCGGCATCGGCCTTCTTGCGCGCTTCCTTGGGCATGCGCGCGGCTTCAACCTTCTTGGCCAGCTCTTCGAAGTCAGCGCCCTCTTCGCCTTCGCCCAACTCCTTCTGGATGGCCTTGACCTGTTCATTCAGGTAGTACTCGCGCTGCGACTTCTCCATCTGACGCTTGACGCGGCCACGGATGCGCTTTTCCACCTGCAGGATGTCGACTTCGTGCTCCAGCTGCTCCAGCAGCTTCTCCAGGCGTTGCGAGACCGAGAACAGGTCCAGCACCGATTGTTTGGCTTCGAGCTTGAGCGGCAGATGGGCGGCGATGGTGTCGGCCAGGCGGCCGGCGTCGTCGATCCCGGAGATCGAGGTGAGGATCTCGGGCGGGATCTTCTTGTTGAGCTTGACGTACTGGTCAAACTGCTGCGTCACGGCACGGCGCAGGGCTTCCACCTCAGGGGTGACGTCACCCTCGGGCTGCACGGGCACCACCTCGGCCATGAAGAACTCGCCACTGTCGTCGATCGACGTGGTGTTGGCGCGCTGCACACCTTCGACCAGCACCTTGACGGTGCCATCGGGCAGCTTCAGCAGTTGCAGGATGCTGGACACGCAGCCGATGTCGAACATGTCGTCCGACTTGGGCTCGTCCTTGCCGGCAGCCTTCTGTGCCACCAGCATGATCTGACGGCCAGCTTCCATCGCGGCTTCGAGGGCCTTGATGGACTTGGGGCGCCCCACGAAAAGCGGGATCACCATGTGGGGGAAGACCACGACATCGCGCAGCGGCAGCAGCGGCAGCGTGATGGGATCCGAGGGAAGAATGGGGTGTCCAGACATATAGGGCTCACTTTCTCTGATGCCCACTTGGGGCCTCATCGACAAAACACAAGGGCACCGCGAAAACCAGGGTCACAGGTTTTCAGCGGTGCCCCACAGAGCGCATCAAGCACGCTCAGGCACTGGCCTTGGCCTGTTCCCGGTACACCAACAAAGGCTTGGCGTTCTCTTCGATCGTCGATTCGTCCAGAACCACTTTCTGCACGCCTTCCTGGGCGGGCAATTCGAACATTGTGTCCAGCAGCGACTCTTCCAGGATGGAGCGCAAACCGCGCGCCCCGGTCTTGCGGGCCAGCGCCTTGCGGGCGATGGCGTGCAATGCCGCCGGACGAATTTCCAGTTCGACCCCGTCCATGCTCAAGAGTTGCTGGTACTGCTTGACCAGCGCATTCTTGGGCTCGGTCAGGATCTGGATCATGGCGTCTTCGGTCAGCTCACCCAGGGTGGCAACCACGGGCATGCGGCCGATCAGCTCGGGGATGATGCCGAACTTGATCAGATCCTCGGGCTCGACTTCGCGGAAGAGTTCGGAGGCCTTGCGGTCGTCCTTGCTCTGCACTTCGGCGCCGAAACCGATGCCGGACTTGACCGAGCGGCTCTGGATGATCTTTTCCAGACCGTCAAAGGCGCCGCCGCAGATGAACAGGATGTTGGTCGTGTCGATCTGCAGGAAGTCCTGGTTCGGGTGCTTGCGACCACCCTGCGGGGGCACGGAAGCCATCGTGCCTTCGATCAGCTTCAGCAGGGCCTGCTGCACGCCCTCACCCGACACGTCGCGCGTGATCGAGGGGTTGTCAGACTTGCGCGAAATCTTGTCGATTTCGTCGATGTAGACGATGCCGCGCTGGGCCTTTTCCACATCGTAGTTGCAGTTCTGCAGCAGCTTCTGGATGATGTTTTCGACGTCTTCACCCACGTAACCGGCTTCGGTCAGGGTGGTGGCGTCGGCGATCACGAAGGGCACGTTCAGCAGGCGCGCCAGGGTCTGGGCGAGCAAGGTCTTGCCCGAGCCCGTGGGACCGATCAGCAGGATGTTGCTCTTGGCCAGCTCGACGTCGGCTTTCTTGCCTTCGCCGTGGCCCATGTGCTTGAGTCGCTTGTAGTGGTTGTACACCGCCACCGACAAGGTGCGCTTGGCACGGTCCTGCCCGATCACGTACTGATCGAGGCTGGACTTGATCTCGGAGGGCACCGGCAGGTCGCTTTTGGCCGGACGAGATTGTTCGGCCTCGGCGGCCACTTCATCACGGATGATGTCGTTGCACAGCTCGATGCACTCGTCGCAGATGAAGACCGACGGGCCGGCGATGAGCTTTTTCACCTCGTGCTGACTCTTTCCGCAGAAAGAGCAGTACAAGATTTTGTCGCTGGAAGAGCCTTTTTTATCGGGCATGTTGCGGGCCTGTCAAAGTGGAGGCAAGGTGGGATCGACGCATGATAAGACAATTGGGCCGGCAAGCCAGCCCGGGCCTCAAGCGCGCTTGTCGATCACCTTGTCAATGAGTCCGTAGGTGGCAGCCTCGTCGGCTGACATGTAGTAGTCGCGCTCGGTGTCGTTCTGGATCTTGTCCAGCGGCTGACCGGAGCGATCGGCCAGGATCTTGTTGAGCTGCTCGCGGGTTTTCAGGATTTCGCGGGCGTGGATCTCGATGTCCGTGGCCTGACCTTGTGCACCACCCAGAGGCTGGTGAATCATGATCTTGGAGTTGGGCAGCGCGAAACGCTTGCCCTTCTCGCCCGCGGCCAGCAGGAAGGCGCCCATCGAGGCGGCCATGCCCATGCACAGCGTCGACACGTTCGGCTTGATGAAGTTCATCGTGTCGAAAACGGACATGCCGGCACTCACGCTGCCACCAGGCGAGTTGATGTAGAGCGAGATGTCCTTGTCGGGGTTCTCGCTCTCGAGGAACAACAGCTGGGCCACGACGAGGTTGGCCGTCTGGTCATTGACGGGGCCGACCAGAAAGATCACGCGCTCGCGCAGCAGGCGGCTGTAGATGTCGTAGGCGCGCTCACCACGGCCCGATTGCTCAATGACCATGGGCACCATGCCCAGGTTTTGAATGTCCAGTGCGCTCATGTGCTTCCTTCAGTCAGGGCACCCCGTTGACGGGATGCCGCAGATGTGTATGTCGATTGATTATGACGTGCAAAAAAGCCGACTCGCGGAGGAGGAATCCCGTCGTCAGCGCGAATCGATTTTCCGTTGTTTGCACGCACAGTCAGGCGCAGGCTCTGGAAAGCCCTTCAAAACAAAGGCACCTGCCCCCGTGAAGGATGCAGGTGCCTTGCCTGCCTTGCATCACCTGAAAAAGGCGACGCAACGGCGGGAGTGCGTGCCGGATCAGGCGCCTTGTTGGCCCATCAGCTCTTCGAACGACAGGGCCTTGTCGGTGACCTTGGCCTTGGACAGGATGAACTCGGCCACGTTGCTTTCGATCACGACGGCTTCGACTTCGGCCATGCGCTGACGGTCGCTCATGTACCAGGCGACGACTTGAGCGGGCTGCTCGTAGCTCTGTGCCAGCTCTTCGATGTGGGCTTGCAGTTGCTCGGGCTTGGCTTGCAGGTTGTTGGCCTTGACCAGCTCGGCCACAGCCAGACCCAGACGCACGCGACGCTCAGCCTGGGGCTTGAACATCTCGGCAGGGATCGGGGCCTTGTCGGCGTCGGGGATGCCACGGGCCTTCAGGTCGGCGCGGGCGCCTTCGAGCAGGCGGTCGGTTTCGGCATCGACCAGGGACTTGGGCAGGTCAAAGTCGACCGCCTTCAGCACGGCTTCCATGGCGGCAGCCTTGTTGCGGGCAGCGACGCGGAACTTCACTTCTCGCTCAAGGTTGCGCTTGATGTCGGCGCGCAGGGCGTCGAGGGAGCCGTCGGCCAGACCCAGGCTCTTGATGAACTCTTCGTTCAGCTCGGGCAGTTGCTGGGCTTCAACCTTCTTGACCGTGACCAGGAAGTCGGCTTCTTTGCCAGCGACGTCCTTGCCGTGGTAGTCCTCAGGGAAGGCCAGCGGGAAGGTCTTGGAGTCGCCGGTCTTCATGCCGCGCACGGCCTTTTCGAACGCTTCGAGCATCTGGCCTTCGCCGACCAGGAACTGGAAGCCTTCGGCCTTGCCGCCTTCAAAGGGCACGCCGTCGATCTTGCCTTCGAAGTCGATGGTGACACGGTCGCCATCGGCTGCGCCTTCGGCAGCGGGACGCTGGGCGAAGGTACGGCGTTGCTTGCGCAGGATCTCGACGGTGCGGTCAATGGCGGCGTCGTTGACTTCGGCGGTGGCGCGCTCGACTTCAGCAGCGCTCAGGTCGCCGATGGTCACTTCGGGATAGACCTCGAAGGTGGCGTCGAACTGCAGCTGGCCTTCAACGGGGCCGCCCTCTTTTTCAGAGATGCTGGGCTGACCGGCCACGCGCAGACCGGCTTCTTGAGCGGCCTTGGCGAATGCAGCGCCGAGTTGGTCGTTGACGACCTCGTACTGCACAGAGTAGCCATAGCGCTGGGCCACGACGTTCATGGGCACCTTGCCGGGACGGAAGCCGTCGGCCTTGGTGGTGCGAGCCAGCTTCTTGAGGCGGGCGTCGACTTCGTTCTTGAGGGCGTCGGCTGCCAGCGACAGCGTGATGCGGCGCTCCAGCTTGTCGAGGGTCTCCACGGTGATAGCCATGTTGTGAACTCTCAGTATGAGTAAGAAATAAATGTGTCTGGTGCGCGGGGGGGGACTCGAACCCCCACACCATTGCTGGCGTCAGGACCTAAACCTGGTGCGTCTACCAATTTCGCCACCCGCGCCTAGACTGTGAAAAAGTTTGGCCACCTTCAGGCGGCCAAACTGGCTGAATTGGTCTGAACCGTCGATTCTAACGCGGCTCAGACCCTGTTTGAGACACGCTCAAGTTGGGGTGGTTTCCGGACGCTTCACGCGGAACCAGGCGGCGTACATCGCGGGCAGGGCCAGCAGGGTCAGCACGGTGCCCACGATCAGCCCCCCCATGATGGCCACGGCCATCGGCCCCCAGAAGATGCTGCGGCTCAGCGGAATCATCGCCAGCACGGCGGCGGCGGCTGTCAGCACGATGGGACGGAAGCGTCGCACGGCGGCCCCGACCACCGCATCCCAGGCGGGCATGCCCACCGCACGGTCCTTCTCGATCTGGTCGATCAGGATGACGGAGTTGCGCATGATCATGCCCATCAGCGCGATCACCCCGAGCAGGGCCACAAAGCCGAAGGGACGGTTGAGCACCAGTAAGGCCATGGCCACACCGACGATGCCCATCGGGCCGGTGAGGAAGACCAGCACGGCACGCGAGAAGCTCTGCAGTTGCAGCATCAGCAGCGTGAAGATGATGAACAGCATGACCGGCAGGTTGGCGAAGATCGAACCCTGGCCCTTGCTGCTTTCTTCGATCTCACCGGCCTGCACCACGCGCGAGCCCGTGGGCATGCGCGACTGCAACTCCTTCATCTTTGGCCACAACACGGCGCTGACCGTGGGGCCCTGGATGCCCTTGCGCACTTCGCCTTGCACGGTGATGGCGAAATGCCGACCATCGCGCCACAGCACGCCCGGCTCCCACACCAGCTTGGGCTTGGCCACCTGCAGCACCGGCACCATGCGACCGGTGGCGGTGGGCACATAGGCATTGTCCAGCGCTTCCAGGGTCAGGCGCTCCGATTGCGGGGCGCGCAACACGATGTCGATGAGACGGTCGCCTTCACGGTACTGCCCCACGGTGGCACCGGACGTCAAGATGCGGCTGGCCTGGGCCAGGGACTGGGAGCTCACGCCCAGCGCCCGCGCCTTGTCCTGATCGACTTCCAGGCGAATGGCCTTGACCGACTCGTTCCAGTTGTCATTGACACCACGCATGTCGGGGTGGGCCCGCATGATGGCTTTGGCCTCTTCGGCGAACTGGCGCAGGGCATTGACGTCTTCCCCCACGATGCGGAACTGCACCGGATAGGGCACCGGCGGCCCGGATGGCAACAACTTCACGCGGGCGCGCAGCTCTGGAAACTCCTCAGCCAGCATCCCGGGCAAAGAGGCCAACAGGGCGCTGCGCACGTCCAGATCCTTGGGCAAGACCACCATCTGGCTGACGTTGCTCTGCGGGAAGATCTGGTCCATGGGCAGGTAAAAACGCGGCAGGCCCGAGCCGATCCAGGTGCTGACCGAGACCACGCCCGCCTCTTTCATGAGGCGCTGTTCCACGCGTCGACCCATGTCCTCGGTGGCGTCAAAGCTGCTGCCTTCAGGCAACCACAGCTCGACCAGGATCTCAGGACGGTTGGAATCGGGGAAGAACTGCTGCTGCACCTTGCCCATGCCCAGCAAGCCCAGCACCAGCGAGCCGATGGTCAGCCCGATGGTGATCCAGCGGTGCTCGACGCACCAGTTGACCGTGGCCTTGAAGCGGCTGTAGAACGGCGTGTTGTACAGATCCTCGCTGCTGCCGTGGGCAATCTTGGGCTTGGTTTTGAGCAGTTGCTGCCCCAGGTAGGGCACGAAGTACACGGACACGATCCACGAAATCACCAGGGCGGCAGCCGTGACGGCGAAGATGGCGAAGGTGTACTCACCCGTGGCGGAGTTGGCCATGCCAATGGGCAGGAAACCGGCTGCGGTGATGAGGGTGCCGGTCAGCATGGGCATGGCGGTGATCTCGTAGGCCGCCGTGGCCGCACGCACCTTGTCGTAGCCCTCTTCGAGCTTGTGCACCATCATCTCGACAGCAATGATGGCGTCGTCCACCAGCAGGCCCAGCGCGATGATGAGCGCGCCCAGCGAAATCTTGTGCAGGCCCACGCCCCAGTACTTCATCACGAGGAAGGTGACCGCCAGGACCAGGGGAATGGCGATGGCCACCACCAGGCCCGGCCAGACATCCAGGCGCCAGGGCCGGGTGTGCAGGCCCAGACTCAGGAAGCTGACGGCCAGGACCACGAATACGGCCTCCATCAGCACCTTGACGAACTCCCCGACGGAAGAAGACACGGCGGCCGGCTGGTTCTGGATCTGCGACAGCTCGATGCCGATGGGCAGTTCGTTGCGCAGACGCTCGG
>Ga0209066_10000904_pt1 | contig 40989 bp, 35 predicted proteins | sample All_14_2_FD_187198 | JGI IMG/M metagenome (GOLD analysis project Ga0209066, IMG submission 187198) | Freshwater microbial communities in response to fracking from Pennsylvania, USA - Allegheny Zone_MetaG_DW_15 (SPAdes) (version 2) ... | reverse complement strand
GGCCTACTCAGGGCGATCAAAGGGTGGCAACAGATGTAAGTTATCTAGGTTCTACCCGCTGGGTAGCGCTTGATCAACCTAGGTGGGCTGAACAAGCACCTACAAATTTTTCCATTAAATTTGGCGACATATAGTTGTTCAGCAAGTTAGCATACTTTGCAGTGGCAAAACATACTAACTTGCTGATTCAATATGGTTTATTGAATTTTCGGCTGTTGATGCCGGGCGTTCTTGGCTCTAGGTGGCCTGGGTGAATCGTTCGGGGCGCTTGCACAGAAGCTGCTGCTCGATCAGACCGTCTACTTTCCGCTGAACAACATCACGCTCCAGACTGCGCACGGGACGACCCAGATCGACCACGTCGTCGTGTCGAAGTACGGGATATTCGTCATTGAAGCCAAGAATATGGATGGCTGGATATTCGGTGATGCCAAAAGCGCGCAATGGACGCAGAGTCTGTACGGGAAGAAATTCCGCTTCCAGAATCCGCTGCATCAGAATTACCGCCATACGAAGGCCTTGCAAACTTTCCTCGGTGTGGACGAGAGCAAGTTCATACCTTTCGTGATGTTCTGGGGGGAATGTGAATTCAAGACGGCAATGCCGGAGAACGTGCTGCTGACCGGCTACACCGGCTATATCAAGAAGCACACGGCGGTGTTGTTTTCCGATGATGAGGTTGAGCAGATCGTTGCGGCGATCCGGTCCGGCCAGATGCCAAAGGGTTTGCTGAAATCCTTCGAGACACGGGCGACGCATCTGGCTTCGCTGAGGGAAAGGCATGGCAGCACGACGGTTTGCCCGAAATGCGCAAAGCCGTTGGTGCTGCGTACGGTCAAATCCGGTGCGAAGGCGGGTAGCAGTTTTTATGGTTGCAGCTGGTATCCCGCTTGTCGCTATACCAATGCGGCTGATTGAGAGGGTAGGGTGGTGGGTGGCTCTCAGAGACGTCCGGGGCGTTTTGTTTATTTCGATTGTTTCGTTTATTGCGTTTGTGTATAGTCGATCAGCCAGCCACATGAACTGATCATGACATCGACGCTGGACGAAACCACTGACTCCAGCACTGCATTGAATACTGCTACCGACTCTGAGCGAACCATGAACACGAATGTAAGACCCGACCTCCCGACGAAGGCTGAAGCGACGCTGGCCAAGGAAAGCAGCAGGCTGCTCTCCCTGTACCTGAGCAGCCAGGAAGAGACCCAGGCAATCCGGGTCATCGATCAAGGGGGCGAGCACGAAGCGGTGCGCGTTCCGACCGCAGCCTATCGCTTGCTGATCGACATCCTGGCCGAGATGGCGCAGGGCAATGCAGTGAGCCTGATTCCGGTGCACGCGGAGCTGACAACACAAGAGGCGGCCGACATACTCAATGTCTCCCGTCCGTATCTGATCAAGTTGCTGGATGGTGGGGGCATTCCCTTCCACAAGGTGGGCACCCACCGGCGTGTGTATTACCAGGATCTGCTGGATTACAAGAACCGCATCGATACGGAACGATTGAAGGCATTGGATGAATTGACGGCCCAGGCTCAAGAACTGAACATGGGCTATTGAAATGACCAGCTTCTCGGTGGTGTACGATGCTTGCGTGCTGTATCCGGCTCCTTTGCGCGATCTTCTGATGCACCTGGCAATGACTGACCTGTACCGTGCCAAGTGGACGCAGCAGATTCACGCGGAGTGGATGCGCAATGTTTTGGCCAACCGTCCTGATCTGAAGCCGGAACAACTGGCGCGGACGCGCGCGCTGATGGATAGCAAGGTGCGTGACAGTCTGGTGGAAGGCTTTGAGTACCTGATTTCGGGTCTGGCGTTGCCGGATCAGGCTGATCGGCATGTGCTGGCAGCGGCGATCTGTAGTCGCAGTAGTGTGATTGTGACCTTCAATCTGAAGGATTTTCCGGCTACGGCGCTGGATGAGTACGAGGTCGAGGCACAGCATCCGGATGAGTTCATCGCCCATCTGATTGACCTGAACCCGATGCAGGTGCTGGCAGCGGTGGCCAGACATCGCGCCAGCTTGAAAAATCCGCCGAAAACTCAGGAAGAGTATCTGGACACGCTACTTCAGCAGGGCTTGCCGGAAACGGTGGCGCAATTGCGGCAGTGGGTGAGGGCTTTCTAACGGAAGTTCAGCGGCAATGACAGTCTGAGCACAGAGTCACTTGTTGCATCCTATGCGATGCACGCATGCTGCGTTAATCAACTCATGGCCATGCAGGCTGGTGATACGTGATGCAGTGATTTGCAGACGGCATTTTATCGTCTATTATCTTGAAACAGATAATTTATCGTTATCAAGATAAAAAAGGATAATCATGAGCCTGATCTCCTTTCCGCGTGCCGCCCTGGCGGACGAACTGGTGAGTACCTTGCAAGGCAAGGCGGTTTTCAGTGACGCGCACAATGGTCTTTTTCTGGCTGCGCCCCGTCGTACCGGCAAGACCACTTTCCTGCGCGGTGATCTGTTGCCGGCGCTGGAGCGGGTGGGCATTGTGCCGGTCTATGTGGATTTGTGGGCCGATTTGGCCCGGGACCCGGGCGGATTAATTGCCGAGGCTATCGGACAGGCCTTGCAGCCGCATTTGGGGCGGGTAGCCCGGCTTGCACGGGAAACAGGTCTGGAAAAGGTGAATCTGGCGGGGTGGTTGCAGGTGGATACCAGCCGGATCGGCAAAATCGATGGCCTGACCCTGGTCGACGCCTTGCGCGCTCTACACGAAACCGCAGAAAAGCCGGTTGCACTGGTCATTGACGAGGCTCAGCATGCCCTGACCAGCGAGGCTGGCGAGAATGCGATGATGGCGTTGAAATCGGCACGCGACCAATTGAACGCACCGGCCGAGGTTAACCTCATGCTGGTGATGTCGGGTTCGGATCGGGACAAGCTGTTGCGTCTGGTCAACTCGAACGGGGCGCCCTTCTATGGTTCGCAGATTCAGCGCATGCCCCTGCTTGATCAGGCATTCATCGACTTCATTGCCGAGCGGATCGAGGCTCAGCGCCCCGACTTGCGGCCGGTGGATCGGGGCGCGCTGTATCGGGCGTTTGCCGGGTTCGGCAATCGCCCGCAGTTCTTTATGGAAGCGTTGGGCCAAGCCTTGAGCCCGCTTTCCCGTTTTGTAGGACGCTTCGAACTGGCCATGCTGGAGGCTGCCTTGCAGCGCCAGCGCGATGATCAGGCGCAGATGGAATCCGACTTTCTCGGACTCAAGCCGCTGGAACAGGCGGTGCTGTGGCGCATGCTGGAACTGGGGCCGCGTTTTCGTCCTTACGACGCCGAGGCCTTGAAGTTCTATCGGGCGCAGAGCGGCGAAACGGTGAGTTCAGCAAAGGCGCAAAAGGCCCTGGAGTCGCTGCGTGAGCGGATGCCGGCCCTGGTGTGGAAGTCGGCACGCGGTGAATATGCCGTCGAGGATGCTGCAATGCATCGCTGGTTCGAGGAACGCAAGGCGGCAGACAAGTGGCCGCCGCGTAGCCCGCAGAACGATCTGCCGTTTGGCGAAGTTGCTGACCAGTGAATCGGGGAGCTTGAGCTATTTCTTCGCTAGTCCCGCCAACAATTCCCGCAGATTTTCCGGCGCATAGAAAACGTAAGCGTTCCCCTGTTTCGTCTTGATCAGCAGCCCCAGTTCGTGAAGGCTCAGCAGGTCGTTGCGGGCGTTGCGGTAGTTCGTCATGGCCGGGCGGTTCGTGGAGGACGGTGCTGTCGCGCGGATCGACCACGCGGATGTCGTTGGCCTGGCGCAAACGCCCGGCATCGGCGGGGTCGTCCAGCGTGTCTTCGGTGAGGATGCGATGCAACTCCAATAGGGAAGCATTTTTGGCTGTGTCTACTAATTTATAACTTGATTAGTAGATATTGGTAGACCAAGGATCGTAAGCGCCCAGCTAATACCCCAGCCGCTCGATGCCGCCCGCAGCGATTTCAAGATGCTGCACCAGCGCTCCAATACACGCCTGGAAGCGCTCGCTGAAGCGGGTTTCCGACTGGATCTGGTCGAGGAACAGCCGGGCAAGGTGCGCTGCGTTGCGCCAGGTTTGATTGTCGACGCTGGCGTCGAGCCTGGCTTCCGGGAGGCTGTCGGGCAATCCGCCGCCGCTGCGGGGAGCGAAGGCCATGGGGGTCATGTCGTAGGCCGGGGCGAGGGTGTAGGGGCGGCCGGCGGGGGAGATGAAGGAGAGGTTGCCGTGGTGCATGTCGGTGTTGCCGATCAGGTTGCCGAAGGCCCACAGCAGGGCGGCACCGTTGGCGGCTTCGGGCTGAATGTGGCCCTGGCTGGCGAGCGCCCGGGCGACGGCAGGCCACGGGCTGGCGCCGGCGCCGACGAATTCGGCATCGAGCGCGGCGAGCGAGTGCAGCGCGTGACGGCCGAATTCGCCGATGCGGTCGAAGCGTTCGACTTCCAGGAAGCGCTGGCCGTCGTGATCGAGTATCCAGCTGCGGGCGGCTGCGATGCCGGCTGCGCGCAGCGTATCGAGCGCCAGGTGTTCGGCCAGCAGCAGGTCGCGCCAGCGTTCGCCGACCGGGCCGGCATCGGGTTCGCTGAATTTGACGATGAGCTGGCGGGGTCCGTCCGGTGTTTCCGCCCAGGTGGTGAACTTGGGTTGTTCGCCGCCCGCCGACGAGCCCGGGAGTTCGCCGGCGGCGGCTTGGCGGGCCAGGCTGGCGTAGGTTTCGGGCTTGTCTTGCCGGGCGATGGGGTTGCTGGCGGGCCGGGTGAGGAAGTGTTCACGGGCAGTGTCGCCGAGCAGCAGGTTGCCGACTGGATCGTGGCCGTGGGCGAGCAGCGCCTTGATGGCGTCGGTGTCGCTCCATTCGTTCAGGCGTCCGGGCAGGCCCAGCCTGCTGCCATGGCGGTTGGCCCAGACCCGGCCGAGGTAACCTTGCGGGCGCATGTCATGCAGCCACCAGGGCAGGCCATCGCTATGGCGGCTGGCGCCATCGGCTTGGTGCATCACGTAGCCGTCCGGGCGTACCGGTATCAGGATGCCGAGCGGCTGGATGCGTCCTTCAGCGTCGACGCGGTAGACCGGGATGTCCGGCAGCCCGCGCCAGGTATCGCGCAGTGCGTATTGAATGGATCGGGCGGCACCCAGACGGACGACTTCGTTCCCCAGTCTGGCCATGATGCGGGACAGTGTGGGCTGGCTGATGCCTGTCAGTTCAATGAGTTGGCGCGCAGCCCGTGGCCCGCTGGCTAGTAGCATGCGAACGGCGTCGGCGTGGGTGGACATGGTTGTGAATTGAATCGTGAATAGATAGTTGAATGACTATCCTACGCGATTGCTGTTCCACGTGAAACCCTCAGCTCTTTTCCCTACACCAGGTCTGGCGCAGCCCCTCGCGCACGCTGTCGGTGTCGTTTGCGCTGGCGAGCAGGAAATGCAGTTTGGCGAAGGCGGCTTCCAGCGTCATGTCGCCGGCGGAGATGACGCCGATGCGGGCGAGAGCGGCGCCGGTGGCGTAGGTTTCCTGGCTGACGCCGCCGATCAGGCATTGGGTGGTGTTGAGCAGGATGATGCCGCGGGCGGTGGCGCGTTCGAGAGCGGCGATCAGTTCGCGGTCGCCTTGCGGGGCGTTGCCGACGCCGTAGGTTTGCAGGATCAGGCCGCGGACGCGCGGGTTGGCGGTCAGCGCGTCGACGGTGGCGCCGGAAATGCCGGGGTGGAGGGTGAGGATGGCGACGGCCTGATCGTCGAATTCGGGGATGACGAATTGTTTTTCGCCGGGGCTGACGATGCGTTCGTGGTGCAGCGTGATGGTGTTGCCGGTTTCGGCAAGCGGTGGGTAGTTGGGCGAGTCGAAGGCGTCGAAGCGGGTGGTGGCAAGTTTGCGGCTGCGGTTGCCGCGTAGCAGGCGGTGGCCGAAGTAGAGGCCGACTTCACGCACCGGCTGGGTAGAGGCGAAGTGCAGAGCGCCTTCAACGTTGTCGAGGGCGTCGCTGTCGGTTTCAATGAGCGGGATCTGGGCGCCGGTGAGGATCACCGGCTTGTCCGTGCCGCGGAGCATGAAGGACAGTGCCGAGGCGCTCCAGGCCATGGTGTCGGTGCCGTGCAGGATGACGAAGCCGTCGTAGGTTTCCCAGCAGTCGAGCAGTGTGCTGGCGATCACCGGCCAGTGGCCGGGGCGCAGGTCGGCGCTGTCGATGGGTGGCAGTTCGACGATGTCGTAGTCGGGCTGGCTGGTGCTGGCACGGGTTTCCAGTTGCTGGCGCAGGCGGTCCGGAAAACCGGGCATGGGCCGGTAGCCGTCGGCTGCGACGGCCATGCCGATGGTGCCGCCGGTGTGCAGGATGAGCGTCTTCATGTGTTGGCGATGAGTTTTCCAGTAAGCCGCGAAGGTAGTCCGAATCAGCTGCCACCGCCAGTAGCTCGAATACAATGCGGCTTTTCGGTCAGGAGATTGCCATGCCCATGTTCGTCGATACGTCCCCGCCGGGACAGTGCATTTTCTGCAAGCTGGTCGCCGGCGAGATTCCCGCCTCGAAGGTGTTCGAGGATGAGGAGACGATTGCCTTCATGGATCTCGGTCAGTTGAACCCGGGGCATACGCTGATCGCCATCAAGCGCCACGCCGACAATCTGCTGGACCTGACGCCGGACGAGGCGGCGGCGGCGATGCGTACGGCGCACCGGGTGGCACATGCGGTGAAGAAAGCTTTCAACCCGCCGGGGCTGACGCTGTTGCAATGCAATGGCAAGGAGGGTGACCAGACGGTATTCCATTTCCACATGCACGTGGTGCCGCGCTGGGGTGATGACGGTATCGGCCTGTCGTGGCCGCGCAAGGACCCGGCGCGCGAGTTGCTGGAACAGTACGCGGCGCAGTTGCGTGCGGCGATCGAGCCGGCCTGAGGCGAGCGATGCGTGTTGTCGTGCAGCGGGTAAAAGCGGCCGATGTTGCGGTCGACCGTGAAATTACCGGAAAAATCGGCCCCGGCCTGCTGGTACTGGCCGGTTTCGAGGCGGATGACGGTGCCGCCGATCTCGACTGGATGGCCGGCAAGCTGGTGCGTCTGCGCCTGTTTGCCGACGAAACCGGGGTGATGAACCGCAGTGTCCAGGAGATCGGCGGGGACATTCTCGCGGTGTCGCAATTCACGCTCTATGCCTCGGTGAAGAAGGGCAACCGGCCGTCGTGGAGCCGGGCGGCGCGCGGCGATGTGTCCGGACCGCTGTTTGCGGATTTCGTCGACAGGTTGTCGGCGGCGCTGGGCAAACCGGTGCCGACGGGGGTGTTCGGTGCCGACATGCAGGTGTCGCTGGTCAATGACGGGCCGGTGACGCTGGTGATCGATTCGCGCCAGCCGGAGTAGCCAGGTGCTAGCTGGCTAGTCGCCTTCCTTTTCGCTGGTGAGCACGCCGGGATAGCCGTCCGGATCGTGCCGGTGATCGTAGATTTCCTTGATGTGGAATTCCAGGTCGGTCAGCGCACCGTTTTCGTCGGCGTAGATTTCCTTGATGCGCAGGATTTCCGGCAGGGCTTTCCTGAAGGCCTGCATCAGCACCGGGTCGAAATGGCTGCCGGTCTGGCTTTCCATCAGGCGCAGGGCTTCTTCGAGCGGGAAGGCGGCCTTGTAGGGACGGATCGAAACCAGTGCGTCAAAGACATCGGCGATGGCGACGATACGGCCTTCCAGCGGGATGTCCTCACCCTTGAGGCCGCGCGGATAGCCGCTGCCGTCCCATTTTTCGTGATGGCACAGGGCGATGATGCGGGCGGTTTCGAGCAGCTCGTTCTCGTGTTTGCCGATGATTTCGGCGCCCATGATCGGGTGCTGGTGCATGACCTTCCATTCCTCGGCGTCGAGCTTGCCCGGCTTGAGCAGGATGGAGTCGGGAATGCCGATCTTGCCGATGTCGTGCATCGGCGCGGTGTTGAAGATGATGCTGGCGGCTTCGTCGCCGAGACCGTGGGCTTCGGCGATCAGGCGGGCGTAGTGGCTCATGCGCAAGACGTGGTTGCCGGTTTCGTTGTCCTTGAATTCGGCGGCGCGGCCAAGCCGGCGGATGATCTGCTGGCGGGTCGTCATCAGCTCGCTGGTGCGCTGGCGGACCATGCGTTCGAGTTCGCGCGACTGGTCGTAGAGGGCGAGATGGGTACGCACCCGCGCCTTGACGATGGGCGGACTGATCGGCTTGGTGATGTAGTCGACCGCGCCGAGGGCGAGGCCGCGTTCCTCGTCCTCGATGCTGCTCATGGCGGTGACGAAGATCACCGGAATGCGCCGGCGGTCCGGGTTGGCCTTGAGCCGGCGGCAGATTTCCAGGCCGGACAGGCCGGGCATCATGATGTCGAGCAGGATCAGGTCGGGCGGTTCATCGGAATAGATGATCTTCAGCGCCTTCTCGCCCGAGGTGGCGACCCGGATGCGATAGTCGTTGCACAGCACTTCACTGAGGATGGTGATGTTTTCCGGGGTGTCATCGACGACCAGGATGCTTTGCTTGGGGAGCAGGGGACTCATGGCTGTTTCGCTCGGGAATTGGGTATGTCGCCGAGCCGCTTCAGTATCCCGGAAGCGGCTTCGAATTCGTAGTGACCGATCAACCGGGTCAGTTCTTCGACAAGCAGGGGATCGACATGCTGGCGCAGCGTGTCGGCGATGTTTTCGAATTCCCGGACGGCGGTTGCATCGTCATTATCCAGAAGTTGTTGCAGACGGGATAGCGCTTCCGGCAGAGCCTGCTGCTGCGCCAGTGTGGCTGCCGTCTTCGCTTGCGCGGTTGGCGCCTTCTTCGCGATGAGGGCAAAAACGCTGGTCAGGACGGTATCCAGCTGGGCGATCAGGGTGTCGATCTCGCGGATGGCGTCCGGCTGCTGCTTCAGGCATTTTTCCAGATCGGCCGAAAGGCTGGCGAGACGGCTGGCGCCGATGTTGCCGGCAAGCCCGCGCAGGGTATGGGCGAGCAGGATCATTTCGTCGAGTTCGCCATGCGCCTGGGCGTTGCGCAGGCGTGCGAGGAAATCGCCCTGATCCTCGGCAAAGCGGACAAGCAGCCGGTCGTGCAACTGCCGGTTGCCGCCGAGCCGGGCAATTGCGCTGGCGCTGTCGATGATCTCGCTGTCGTCGGCAGTTTTGTCGGCCGGGGTGGCCGGGGCTTCGGCCGTATCTGCCGTCAGGCCGCCCAGCCAGATGGCCAGCGTTGATTGCAGGACGGCAACGTCGATCGGCTTGGCGATGTGTTCGTTCATGCCGGCGGCCAGGCAGCGCTCGCGGTCGGCGGCCAGCGCGTTGGCGGTCATCGCCACGATCGGCAGTTCGCGCCGGCCGAGGTCCTGGCGAATGCGCCGGGTGGCTTCGTAGCCATCCATGACCGGCATCTGGCAGTCCATCAGGACCAGGTCGAATTCTTCCCGTTCCACCCGGTCGACCGCAATCGCGCCGTTGGCCGCGGTTTGGACCTGCAAGCCGAAGGCAGCGAGCATTTCTTCCGCCAGTTCGCGATTGACTTCGTTGTCCTCGACCAGCAGCACCCGGTGGCCGGCCAGGCTGATGTTGCCGGGGACGGCCTTCGACGATTCGGGCAGGCCGGGGGCGCGGTGCAGGGCGAGCATGACGCTGTCGAACAGCGAGGATGGCGTTGCCGGCTTGCCGAGAATGGCGCTGACGGCGTGCGGGTGCAGGGCGTCGCGCAGTTCGTCGTGATCGTGCGCGGTGGTCATGATGATCGCCGGCTCGTCGCTGGCGAAGGGTTCGCGGCGGATCGATGCGAGCAGTTCGACGCCGTCCATGCCCGGCATCTTCCAGTCGAGCAGCAGCAGCTTGTAGGGATGGCCGGCCTGGCGGGCGGCGGCCAGTTCGACCAGGGCTTCGTGGCCGCTGGCGGCAACGCGGCAGTCGATGCCGAGCGCCGCCAGCATGTGGGCGAAGACTTCGCGCGCGCCGGGGCTGTCGTCGATGACCAGGGTCCGCAGGTTTTCCGGAATGCCGAGACGGCGTGGCGTTTCCGGCTCGTTGCCGGGCAGGTCGAACGGCAGTTCGAAGGTGAAACGGCTGCCTACGCCGGGTTCGCTGCTGACCGAAATCCGGCCGCCGAGCAGGTCGACGATGCGCTTGCAGATCGACAGTCCGAGACCGGTGCCGCCGTACTTGCGGGTGGTCGAACTGTCGGCCTGGGTGAAGGCGTTGAACAGGCTGGCCTGTTGTTCGGCATTCATGCCGATGCCTGTATCACGGACTTCGAAGCGCAGCAGGACGCTGGTTTCCAGGCGTTCGAGCAGGTCGACCGTAACCGTGACCTCGCCCTTCTCGGTGAACTTGATGGCGTTGCCGACCAGGTTGAGCAGCACCTGGCCGAGCCGCAGCGGATCGCCGACGAGATGTTCCGGGACATCGTGGGCCGGGTCGAAAAGCAGTTCCAGGCCGCGTTCGCGGGCCTTGATCGTGCTCAGGTCGCCGAGGTGCTGCAGCGTTGCATCGAGGCTGAACACGGTGCGCTCGAAGCGCATCATGCCGGCCTCGATCTTGGAGAGGTCGAGGATGTCGTTGATGATGCCGAGCAAGCCTTTGGCCGCGGCATCGACCTTGTTCAGGTAATTGCGCTGCTTGGCATCGAGCCCGGTTTGCAGTGCCAGGTGGGTCATGCCGATGATCGCGTTCATCGGTGTGCGGATTTCGTGACTCATGTTGGCCAGGAAATCGGACTTGGCTGCCGCCGCCGATTCGGCTGCCGCGCGGGCCTTGTCGGCTTCGCGTTCGGCGTCCTTCTGCGGCGTGATGTCGACGATGACGCCGATCAGGCCGCCCGGCGTTCCGTCCGGCGACCGGAAGCCGCTGACGGCGTAAAGCGTGTCGCGCAGGCTGCCGTCGGCACGGCACATGGTGGCGACGCGGCTGATCCGGCCGGATTCGGCGATGATCCGCTCGTCTTCGGCCTGGAAGGTGCGACGTTCTTCTTCCGGCAGGTATTCGAGATCCAGCACTCGCTTGCCGATGAACTGGCCACGGTCGATACCGAAGAATTCCTCGTAGGCCCGGTTGCAGCCAAGAAAGCGGGTGTGTTCGCCCTTGTAGAAAATGGGATTGGGGATGGTGTCGAGCAGCGCCCGCAGGAAGGCAAACTGGCGGATCAGTTCGACTTCGATCTCGCGCCGGTCGGAGATGTCGAGCACGGTCACCAGCAGGGAAGCGATCTCGCCGGCCTCGTCGCGCACGGCGGTTACCTGGACATCACCCCAGCGGCTGGCACCATACGCATCGATGAATTCGAATTCGCTGCGCAGCCCGTCTTTGTTGCCGTCGACGATCCCGCTCAGGGCCTGGTGCATGCGTTCTTCCTCGGCCGGGGAGAGACACAGGTTGCGGGTATTGCGCAAGCTTTCCAGCGGGCGGTCGACGAAGCTGGCGAATGCCCGGTTGAATTCGGCAGGGCGCTGGTCGGTGTCGAGGCTGACGATGCCGACCGCCGCATTGTCGAAGACGGCGCGGAAGAAGGCTTCACGTTGCTGCAGGTGTTCCTGGCTCTGGCGCAATGCGCTGGTGCGCATGGCAACGGTCATTTCAAGGTCGGCATTGATGTTCTGCAATGCCTGTCGGCCGTACTGTAGTTGCTAGCGCATGTTTTCCAGTGCATCGGCCAGCTGGCTGACTTCCCGCCAGGGCGCCTCGGTCAGCACCGGGCTGTCCAGTTCCTGGCGACCGATGCGTTCGCTTTCTGCGGTCAGTTCATTGAGCGGTTCGCCGAAGCGCTCGGCAATGCGGATGGCGACGACGATGCCGAGGCCGAGGGCGCTGATCAGGATGATCCCGAGGACCACCAGGTCGGCGCTGGAAACCGGTACGAAATCGCGTTGCGGGGCAACCACGCCGAGCCAGACGCCGGTACGGTCCTCGTCGAGACGGGAAAACAGGCTGAGCCAGCGACCATCTGGCCGCACGAAGGCATGCAACTCGCCGTCCGGGTCCGGTTCTTCCCGCCACAGACGGTGGGCTTGGGCCAGTTCGCCGAGACCGAGCTCGTCGGGCATCTTGAGCAGGGTCTGATTGATCGATGCGGCATCGGTAAAGCGGGCATCGCGCGGCGGGGCAATCAACCGGCCGTCGCCGAGCAGCAGGGCGGCCTGACCTTCGCTGCCCAGGGTCAGGCGGGTCGTGAATTCGGCGATTTCGCCGAGCCGGACATCGTGCGCGATGACATAGCGGGAACCGTCGGCATCCCGCCAGCGCATCGCTGCAGTCATCCCCGGTTCCTTGGTGGTGAAGAAAATGTAGGGTTGCGTCCAGTGCACCGCGGCATCCGACGAGAGCGCCATGGCGCCCTGAAACCAGGGGCGCTGGCGGGGATCGTAGTCGCTTTCGCGGATTTCCACTTTTTCGATCTGCCGTTGCGCGTTCCAGGTGATCCAGTAGCTTTGCCGGCCCCATTCGCCCGGGTTGCTGATGCGATTGATCCAGCCACCATCCTTGCCGAGCAGCAGGAACAGTTCGCGTCCGGACTCGTGGGCAAGGAGGATGGAGTTGATCTCGTCGTGATTGGCGAGGATGGGGAAGAAAAGTTCGTTGAAACGGCTGAGTTCGCGATGGTCGACGACGCCGCTGGCGCCCCAGCCATGACTGCTGCGCAGCGTGATCTCGACCGAATGGAGCAGGCGGTTGTAACGGGACTCGACCTGTTCGGATGCCAGGCGTAGCTGCGTTTCAGCGAGGCGGTTGACCGTTGGCTGGCCGATCAGCTGGATGATGCCGATGGTGAAGGCGGCGAGCGCGAGCAGGATCAGCAAGCCGATCCGCAGCACCAGGCTGTTGGCGAATCCCGGTTTTCTGAACGAAATGCCGCGCAAGTCGCTTCTCCCCCTGGTTACTGCGCTCCGATGGCTGGCCTGCTGTCCTTGTTCCGGCAGCTTTAGCCAGCATAACCAAGCGCTGCCGGGCGATCAAGGAAAGATCAGGGAATGACGCTGATTTCCGGTGGTTTGCCGATGTATTCGAGGCGTTTGTTCAGGGCTTCGGTGACGAAGATGCGATTTTCGCGGTCGACGCGCAAAACGAGGCCGGTTTGCATCTTGCGGGCCATCTCGCGCCAGGCGTCCGGGCCGGCAATGAAGATCGGCTTGGAGGCCGCGTCCGACAGCGTGCCGGCTTTGGCGCCGGCCGGGATGAGCACGGTCACTGCCTGCGTGTGGTCGACCGGCCAGCCGGTGCGCGGGTCGATCAGGTGGGCGTAGCGCTTGCCGTCGAGTTCGAAGTAGCGCTGGTAATCGCCGGAGGTGCCGATGGCTTCACCGTCGTCGAGCATCACCGTGGCCAGCGGGCCGGGCTGGCGCGGGTGCTGGATGCCGACCCGCCACTTGCGGCCGTCCTTGCTGCCCAGGGCCATGACGTTTCCGCCGATGTTGATCAGCGCATTGTTGATGCCCTGCGCGCGCAGGATGGCGGCGGCGTGGTCGAGCGCGACGCCCTTCAGGTAGCCGCCGAAATCGAGCGCCAGCGCTCGGTTTTTGCTGGTGACGGTGGTCCCGGCGATGACCAGGTCGGCGACCGAGGGTTTCTGCTTGAGCCAGTCGGCGATGGCCTGCGGGTCGGGCAGGCGGGCTTCGAATTCGTCGGCATGGAAGCCCCACAGCTTGATCAGTGCGCCGACGCCGGGATCGAACAGGTGATCGCCCTGCGCCGACAGGGCTTGCGCCTCGCGCATGAATTCGGCCAACTCGGGTGTGACTTGCTGCGGTCGACCGGCGGCAATGGCCGAATTCACTTCGGTCAGTTCGGACGGCTGCCAGGCGTGATAGGCGCGGTGCATGCGGTCGAATTCGCGCAATACCGCGGCAATCGCCTGCCGGCCCTGTTCCGGTGCGTCGCTGACGACGATGACTTCGACCCGGGTGCCGAAAACGAAGGCCTGTTGTTCCTGCAGCGGCGCCTTGGTGCAGGCGGTGAGACAGACAGCGAGGAGGGCGATCAGGAAAGTCCGCATGCGTGCTCAATGGCGGTGATGAAGGCACCGGCCGCATCGAAGCCGCTTTGCTGGCGGATTTCGACCATGCAGGTCGGACTGGTGACGTTGATTTCGGTGAGATGGCTGCCGATGACGTCGAGGCCGACCAGCATCAGGCCACGCTTGAACAGCACCGGGCCGATGGCTTCGGCGATCTCGCGGTCGCGTGGCGACAGTTCCTGAGCGACGCCGGTGCCGCCGGCTGCCAGATTGCCGCGGGTTTCGCCGGCTTTGGGAATGCGGGCCAGGCAGAAGGGAACGACCTTGCCGCCGATGAGCAGGATGCGTTTGTCGCCCTGGCTGATTTCCGGCAGGTAGCGCTGCGCCATGATTGTCCGCTGACCTTCGTGGGTCAGCGTTTCGACGATGACGTTGCGGTTCGGGTCGTTGCGATGGACGCGGAAGATCTGGCTGCCGCCCATGCCGTCGAGCGGCTTGAGGATGACGTCGCGGGTTTCGTCGATGAAGTGGTGGATTTGCTGCAAGTCGCGGCTTATTACGGTCGACGGGGCAAAACGGGCAAATTCGGTGATCGCGATCTTTTCCGAATGTTCGCGCAGCGCGCGCGGCCTGTTGAAGACGCGCACGCCGTCGGCCTCGGCGCGTTCGAGCAGCCAGGTGGCGGTGAGGAATTCGAAATCGAAGGGCGGGTCCTTGCGCATGATGACTGCGTCGAAGGTTTTCAGCGGCGTCCATTCACGCCCGGTTTCGCGATACCAGTCGTGGTCGTCCGGGCGCAGGTGCAGGTGGACGGCCTCGGCGAAGGCGCCGCCCGGGTGACCGGTTTCGGTGGTCCGCCAGCCCAGGGTCCTGGCCTCGATGGCAAAGACGTCGTGACCGTGGTTTTCGGCGGCCCGCATCATCGCGATGGTGGAATCTTTCCAGGCCTTCAGCCCGTCGACCGGATCGATGACGAAGGCCAGCTTCAGCGAGCGGGCGCTGCCGCCGAGCAGGTGTTTCTCGAAATGAAGTTGCTGGGCCACCGGTCAGGCCTGGCCGTCGTCCGGCGCCGTCCGTTCCAGTTCGACGGCGGCTGCCAGGCAGGCCAGCCGGCCGACGACGCCGTAGGCGTAGAAGCGGTTGGGCGGCGAGTCGGGATTGCCACAGCGGTAGTCGGGCAGGTTGCAGCCGGTTTCGAAGGCCAGCGGCTCGAAGTGCATGCCCGGCGCGTTCAGGTTCTCGTCCTTGCCCCGCCCGGTATGGACGCGGTAGAAACCGCCGGTGACGTAGCGGTCGATCATGTAGATCACCGGTTCGGCGACGGCGTCGTTGACTGTCTCGAAGGAATGCACGCCTTCCTGGATCAGCACCTCGGACACTTCCAGGCCTTCCTTGACGACGCTCATCTTGTTGCGTTGCTTGCGGTTGAGCGCGATCACCTCGTCCACGTTGCGCACCGTCATCACGCCCATGCCGTAGGTGCCGGCGTCGGCCTTGACGACGACGTAGGGGGTCTCGGTGATGCCGTATTCCTGGTACTTCTCGCGGACGATGTCGAGCACCGCTTCGACATTGGCGGCCAGACATTCCTCGCCCTGGCGCTCGTGGAAATTGACCGCGCGGCAGACCGAGAAGGCCGGGTTGATGCGCCATGGGTCGATGCCGATGGCCTTGGCGAAATCGTTGGCGACCTGGTCGTAGGCAGCGAAGTGGTTGGACTTGCGGCGTACCGCCCAGCCGGCGTGCAGTGGCGGCAGAACGAACTGCTCGTCGAGATTGCCGAGAATCTCCGGGATGCCGGCCGACAGATCGTTGTTGAGCAGGATGGCGCAGGGTTCGAAACCGGCGACGCCGAGCCGGTTGCCATTGCGGACCAGGGGTTCGAGCAGCAGCTGCTGGCCGTTCGGCAGGTCGATCGGGGTTGGCCCGGCGAGATCGGGAATCAGCGAACCGATGCGCACTTCCAGCCCGGTCTGCTTGAGGATGGCGGCAATCTGTGCGACGTTCTGCAGGTAGAACTGGTTGCGCGTGTGGTTCTCGGGAATCAGCAGCAGGCTGCGCGCTTCCGGGCAGAATTTCTCGATCGCGCTCATTGCCGCCTGCACGCATAGCGGCAGGAAGGCCGGATTGAGATTGTTGAAACCGCCCGGATACAGGTTGGTATCGACAGGTGCCAGCTTGAAACCGGAATTGCGCAGATCGACCGACGAGTAGAAGGGCGGCGTGTGTTCCTGCCACTGGGCGCGCAGCCAGTGCTCGATCTGCGCGCTGCTTTCGAGGAAGCGGCGCTCCAGTTCGAGCAGCGGGCCTTTCAGGGCCGTCGTGAGATGAGGGACCATGGTGCTGTCTCCTAGCGTTCTTTGCCGTTATTGTCGGTCGCGATGTTACACCGCGGTGCACAAAAATGGGGTCGGCTGCCGCGGTCGACCGCGCAAAAAGGGTAAAATCCGGCCCTCACTGAAATACTTGCCGGATCGGAAATCGTCGTGCTCGTCGCTGCCAACATCACCATGCAATTCGGGGCCAAGCCCCTGTTTGAAAACGTCAACGTCAAATTCGGCGAAGGCTATCGCTACGGCCTGATCGGTGCCAACGGCGCCGGCAAGTCGACCTTCATGAAGATCCTGTGCGGCGCGCTGGAGTCATCAGCCGGCAACGTCTCCAAGGATGTCCATGAGCGTATGGCCTACCTGAAGCAGGACCAGTTTGCCTACGAGGACATGCGCGTCCTTGACGTGGTGATGATGGGCCACGAGGAACTGTGGGGCGCGATCCAGGAGCGCGATGCGATCTACGCCAACCCGGAGGCGACCGAGGACGACTACATGCGTGCCGCCGAACTCGAAGGCAAGGTTGGCGAATACGACGGCTACACCGCCGAATCGCGCGCCGGCGAACTGCTGCTCGGCGTCGGCATCCCGACCAGTCAGCACAACGGGCCGATGCGCGAAGTGGCGCCGGGCTGGAAGCTGCGCGTGCTGCTCTGTCAGGCACTGTTCGCCAACCCGGACATCCTGTTGCTCGACGAACCGACCAACAACCTGGACATCAACACCATCCGCTGGCTGGAAGACGTGCTCAACAACCGCGACTCGACGATGATCATCATCTCGCACGATCGCCACTTCCTGAACCAGGTCTGTACCCATATGGCCGACCTGGATTACGGCAAGATCACCACCTACGCCGGCAACTACGACGACTTCATGGAAGCCGCGCAACAGGCGCGCGAACGCCAGTCGAACGCCAACGCCAAGGCCAAGGAGCGCATCGCCGAACTGCAGACCTTCGTCCGCCGCTTCTCGGCCAACGCTTCCAAGGCCAAGCAGGCGACTTCCCGGATGAAGCTGATCGACAAGCTGAAGCCGGAAGACGTCAAGCCGTCGTCACGCCAGTACCCGTGGATCCGCTTCGACTACGACGAGAAGCAGAAGCTGCACCGTCAGGCAGTCGAGATCGAGAACCTGACCTTCGCCTACCCGGGCAGCGAGCAGAAGATCTTCAACAACCTGACGCTGACCATCAATGCTGGCGAGAAGATTGCCATCATCGGTGAGAACGGCGTCGGCAAGACGACCCTGCTGAAGCTCTTGATGGGCGAGCTGCAACCCGGTTACGGCACGATCAAGTGGGCGGAAAAGGCGCAGCTCGGCTATTACGCGCAGGACCACTCGGCCGAATTCCAGAGCGACACCAACCTGACCGACTGGATTGCCCCGTTCGCCCGCGATTCCGCTGGCGAAGGCGGCGATGTCGAAACCCTGATGCGTGGCACGCTTGGCCGTCTGCTGTTTTCCGGCGACGACGTCCGGAAGGCGGTCAAGGTTCTCTCCGGTGGCGAGCAGGGTCGCATGCTGTTCGGCAAGCTGATGCTGTCAAGGCCGAACGTCCTGCTGATGGACGAACCGACCAACCACCTCGACATGGAATCGATCGAAGCCCTGAACTCGGGCCTGGAAAAATTCCCCGGTACGCTGGTTTTCGTCTCGCACGACCGCGAATTCGTCTCCTCGTTGTCGACCCGCGTGCTCGAAGTCAAGGGCGACGGCAAGATCGTCGATTACATGGGTGGCTACGAGGATTACCTGGCATCGCAAGGCGTCGAATAAGCCGCAAACTCCAGTCCCTTGTCCCCCAGCCAGCTATCCGCGGGTTGGGGGCGGCCGTAGAAATAGCCTTGCAGCAACCGGCACCCCATCTGTTGCAGCAGTTCCAGCTGCTCAGCGGTTTCCACGCCTTCGGTGACGACGCTCAGTTCCAGGTCCGCTGCCATTGAGGCAATGGCGCGCACGATCTTCTGGTCGGAGGAACTGGTTGTCAGGTTGCGCACGAAGGACTGGTCGATCTTGATGATGTTCACCATGAAGCTGGAGAGGTAGCTCATGGATGAATAGCCGGTTCCGAAATCGTCAATGGCGACGCGCAGCCCCAGTTCCCGCAGGCGGCCCAGCACCTGGGTCACGTTGCCTACATCCCCCAGCAGCATGTCTTCGGTGACTTCCAGGACCAGTCGCTCGGCCGGAATACCCTCCTCTGCCAGGATGGCCGCTACCCGTACGGGGAATTCCTCGGCATTGATGTCGCTGACCGATACATTCACGCCCAGGTAGGGGCGGGAGGGTTTTTCCAGGTAGGGCTTGAAGGCTTTGCTGGCTGAACGCAGCATGCCCAGTGTCAAATCGCGGATACAGCCGCTCTCGATGGCGGCGCGGATGAATTCGGGCGGCGGTACCCAGCCGAGTTCCGGGTGCTGCCAGCGGGCCAGGGCTTCGAACCCGGCGATCCCGCCGCTGTTCGCATCCACGATGGGCTGAAAGTAGACCTGGATTTCGCTGTTTGCCACCGCATTTGGCAGCCAGGCCTCCAGGCGGAACTGGCGCAGAGCCCGCTCGTGGATATCCCGGTCGAACACCACCACATGGTTGCCCCGCTCCTGCTTGGCTTCGTGCATGGCGGTATCAGCCTCGCGCAGCAGCCGGTCCCGGTCGATTTCGCCTGGCGCCGCCAGGGTTGCCCCGAAGGCAGCTGATATGGACAAGCGATGACCACTCACATGAAACGGCTCCACCATGATGTGTGCGCACTGATCGCACAGATCTGCGAGATACATGGGATCGTCCAGGCGGCGCAGGATGACGAAGGAGTCACCGCTGAAACGTATCAGCTGGGTCCGCCCGTCCTGGATGCCGGCCAGGCGTTCTGCCACGGCGGATACCACCTCATCGCCGAAGGAGTGCCCATAGGTATCGTTGATCAGCTTGAAGCGGTTGACGTCCATCATCACCAGAGCCATGGCCTGGCCGCCACCCCATTTTCCCCGCACCAGTTGCTCATTGAGCCAGGCCCGGTTCGGCAGCCCGGTCAGATCGTCGTGGGTGGCCTGATGATGCAGGGCTGCATGGCGCGAGGCCTGGATGCGTCCCCGGATCAGTACTCCCGCCAGCAGCAGGAGCAGCAAGGTGACGATGGCGCTGAAGCTCAGCAGGGTATTGCGGTATTCGGGGTCGAAGATGGAGGGCGGCCGGTTCAGCAGCTGGCTACCTTGAGGCAGATCGTTTCCGGTGATTCCGAAACGTTGCAGTTCGCGGTAATCGAACACCAGGGCCTGGGGGGTTTCATACACGATCGGTATCTCTTCCGGGCGCTGCCCGGCCAGCACGTACTGGGCCATGCGTGCCATCAGGCGGCCGTTTTCCAGGCCGCTGTTCATGTAACCACCGAGGGCGCCGCGCCCTACGGTGGCATCCAGGTCGGAATAGACCGGGCGGCTGGTGCGGGCATGCACATAGGCAACCAGTTCCTCCGGGCTGAAGGGTCGGCCACCTTCCTTCTGGGGCTGGGAGCCCAGGGCAAACAACAGGGTGTCGTTCCCCAGGTCGGGCAAGCGCCCATCAACCTCCGCCAGATACCGTGTCACCCAGTGCTCCACCTGGATACCGGGGTCCAGGCGCTCCATGGCACCGGCAACGTGCTCCCGAATACCAGCGCCTGACTCGTCGGCTGTGGTCAGGAATACCAGTCGCTTTACCTCGGGGTGCAGCACCAGCGCCAGCCGAAGGGTACGGACCAGATCGAAGCGCTCCGCCACGCCAGTGACGCCGGGGCGTCCTGCGGTGATCTGGTTCGGGTCGCCATTGATGCCACCAAAGATGATGGGCGTGCCAGCGAACATGTCTCGCTGCTGCACGGCAAACTCCAGGGCATTGTCATCGACTGTCACCACCAGGTCGAAACGCCGGCCGGCATGTTTTTCGGTCAGGTAGCGGGCAAAGCGCAAACGTGATTCCTGTTCCCGGTGTCGCTTGGTGTCCATCCACTCCACGTGCAGCACGGGGCGGCTGGCCGTGACACCCCCCCATTCCTCGAAACCGTCGAGTATCCGGTCTTCCCAGCTGTAGCCGTGGTGGTAGGACATGAGTACCAGGACTTGCGGCGACTCCTGGGATGCCGGCAGCCCGGCGACGAGCGTCAGCTGCAGAAGGAAAGCCAGCAGGCAGTGTCGCCAGGCGACAGATATTCCCTTCGCAGTCATGTATTGCTCCTTCGCGGGGTCCCGTGCCAAGCGGCAGGGCCGTCGCCCACGCCGCTCGCGGTAACGCCACGATCAATAATTCATTTCTCTGAGAATATGAAATTCTAATTTCAGCAATATCTTATAAATATTAAAAAATTGCCACAAGACATATTGCTGCTGAAACAATGCGTAAAAAAGAATGTGTGGCGTAATTCTCCAAGCTCCTCCGAGGGGGAAGAACGATGGAGTGATGCCATGCGAATCGATGCTTTGGGAAATACGTTCCCTGCCTGCGATTTATGCTGATGTATTTTAGTCTGCTGGGGAGGTTTGAGCCAAAGCTCAGTCTTCGGCTTTTTTTCCGGCTTCCAGCCAGCGCAGCAAGCTGGCGAACAGCTGTTCCGGGATGACCGGTTTGCCGATGTGGTCATTCATGCCGGCGGCGATGCATTGCTGGCGATCTTCGGCAAAGGCGTTGGCGGTCATCGCCAGGATCGGTGTGTCCCGGTTGACGCCGGTGGTGCGGATTGCCTGCGTTGCCTCCAGACCGTTCATCACCGGCATCTGCATGTCCATCAGGATCACGGCGTAGCGCCGCTCGCTGGCCATGCTAACGGCCTGCGCACCATTTTCCGCCAGATCCACCTGGATGCCCGTTTCTGCCAGCAGATCGCGGGTGACTTCCTGGTTGATCGGTTCGTCTTCGACCAGCAGGACGCTGGCGCCGGCAAACTGCTGGCGCAGCCGGGTTTCCGCGCTGGCTTCGCTGCTGCTGGCGGCAGGTGTCGGCGCGCTGGTGGCTGCCTTGCCGAGACGGACGGTGAACCAGAAGGTACTGCCCTGGCCGGGTTGGCTGTCGACGCCGATTTCACCGTGCATCATGGTCACCAGCTTCTTGCTGATCGCGAGTCCGAGACCGGTGCCGCCGTACTTCCGGGTCATCGAGCTGTCGGCCTGCTCGAAGGCCGCGAACAGTCGCTTCTGTTCGTCGGTGGCGATGCCGATGCCGGTGTCGTGGACGGCAAAGCGGAGCTGCATGTCCTGCGCTGTTTCGTCGAGGATGGTGACGCGAATCCCGACTTCGCCCTGTTCGGTGAATTTGACTGCATTGCCGGCAAGATTGGTCAGGATCTGGCCTAGCCGCAGCGAGTCGCCGGTGAAGGCGCGGTCACACCCGGCCGGTAGCGGTTCGATGTGCAGCCGCAGTTGTTTTTCCTTCGCTTTCAGCGCCAGCAGGCCGGTAACATTGTCGAGCACGTGCCCCAGCCGGAATTCCGCTTGCTCCAGCGACAAGCGGTCGGCTTCGATCTTGGACAGGTCGAGAATGTCGTTGAGGATCAGCAGCAGGCGATTGGCCGCTTCCATGGCCCGGTCGAGCTGGCGTTCCATCCGGTTGTCGGCGACCCGGCTGCGGACCAGCGAAATCATGCCCATGATGCCGTGCATCGGCGTCCGCAGTTCGTGGCTCATGTTGGCGAGGAAGGCCGACTTGGCCTTGTTTGCCGACTCGGCGGCTTCCTTGGCCAGCAGCAGTGTCTGATTGGCGATTTCCAGGTCGACGTTGAGGGCCTGGATGCGGGCCTCCGACTTCATTCGCTCGGCGACTTCAGCCTGCAGTCGTTCGTTGCCGGTACGCAGGTCGTTGGCCTGGCGCTCCAGGTTTTCGTTGTGTCGCTGCAGTTGTCGGGCCATGTCGTCGATGGCCGCATACAGGCTGGCGACTTCGCGTACCGGGCTGCTGTCGCCGCCGGTGGTGCGCCAGTTGCCTCCGGCGATGCCGGCTGCTGCACGCGACAGCCGGATCAGCGGGCGCGAGATCCAGTCGCTGGCCAGCAGCCCGATGAAAATGCCGAATCCGGTGATCAGCAGGCCGAGATAGATGACGTTCTGCAGCATGCTGCTGGCCAGTGTATCGAAATGTGCTTGCGGCAGGATCAGCCCGATGCTCAATGTCTGTCCCTGTTCCAGCGGGTGCCGGCGCCAGTCGACGAGATAGCGCATGTCATCGACGACGATGAATGCACTGCCCTCAGGGCTCCTGCCATCGTCCATGGCGCTGCTGGCAGCGCGTAGCAGGGGATCGGCGCTGTCGCCGAGCTTGATTCGTGTCGCCTCGCCGGTCGTGCGGTAAATCGGATGTGTGCCCGAACTGGCGAGCAGTTTGCCGTCGCTTTCGGCAATGAAGGCAAGCCCGCCGGTGTCCTCGCTCAACTCGCCGAGCAGGGTCGATAGCTGGGACAGGGCGACATCGGCGGTGGTGACGCCGATGAAGCGGCCGGCCGGATCGTGCATCGGGGAGGACATGCCGATGCCCATGGTGTCGTAGGCTCCCAGGGCATCGTTGATGACGTAGCGGTAGGCCGGGTACCAGGCCATGCGACCGTTTTCGCGGGCGGCGATGAACCAGGGGCGGGTCCGGGCATCGAAGGCACTGCTGGCTGGGGAAACCAGGGTTGTCGGCCGGGCCGCGTCGTCGACGCGATAGATGTGCATTGCCCGGTTGTCGGCAATACGGGCATGCAGCAGGCGCAGGCCACGATCAGCGCCCAGCGGTGGGCGGCTGCCGGCATAGTATTCGCCATCGCTCATGCCGGCTGAGATGAAGGTGAGCAGCGGCTGCTGGCGGATCTGCAGCAGGAAATCCTGCATCATCCGGTCGCGCTGCGCGGGATCGAGCAGTCCGGCGCGCGCCTGTTCGACATTGAAGGCGACGACCCGTTTTGGCACCTCGAAAAAGGCGGCGACCCGGTCGTGGATGCGCTCGCCGAGCGCATTGGCCATATTCTTGGCAAAACGGTCGGCTGCCTGACGGGCATTGACGTAGGAAATCCAGCCGCTGATGGCAACGATGGGCAACAGCACTAGCAGCAGCGAGCCGATCAGGAAGCTGCGCAGTCCGATCCGGCCGTTGCTGGCAGTCGGCACGGCATCGTTGCTGCTTTCGTTATCGCGCCGGAACAACTGGCGCAGGATCAGGGCCAGGGTCAGCAGCCCGATGACGCCCCGGGTCAGCCACTGGCGCAGGGTGTTGTACGGATTGCCGGCGATCGGTGCGGCTGCCAGGCGCCACTGGCCACCGGGCAGGTCGACGTCGATGGCAACGTGGTCTTGCTTGAACAGGGCCGGCTCACCATAGAAAGGCTCGCCTTCGGCGCCGCTGCCATCGCGGCCGCGGATGGCGAGGGTGAATCCGCTATTTCTGCCGATCAGCCCGGCGTCGCTGAGTACGCCTTCGAGGTCGATGGCCGAGGAGACGACGCCCTTGAATTCTTCCGCCTGTCCCTCGCCTGCCGGAAAATAGATCGGTGTGCGGCTGACCAGCCCGGGCCGGCCACTCTGAACCAGATCGACCGGCCCGGTCAGGACCGTGTCGCGCACGGCCAGCATTCGTTCGATGCCGGTCATGATGTAGGGGCGATTGGCGTAGTTCATCCCCTGAACCGCCTCGTTACCGGCGAAGGGATGGACGAAAACGACTTCGTAATGGCGCGACAGGGTCAGGTTGATGACGTTCCTGTATTCGCTGATCAATTTATCCGAGATGCTGCGCAGGCGCGCTTCGTCGAATTCGAGATCGGCTGTCAGGGTAGCGGCGAAATCGTAGTGGATCTGCCTATGATGTTTCAGGTCGCGCTCTAGCCTCAGGGCAGCGGCGCGCAACTGGATCTCGGTCTGTTGCAGCGCGACCGCCTCGACCTGTTGCCGATCGACATGGGTCGCAACAATTGCCAGCAACCAGCCACCGATGGCAATGAGCAGCAGTTGCAGCCAGGCGCCTGCGGCGAGGCCACGGAAGGGATTCATGGCTGCTTGCCCAGCCTGATGCGTAAGCGGTCGAGTAGCCAGGCTGCACCCAGCAGCATGCCAAGGCGCAGCACCGTATTGAACAGCAACGGGCCACGTTCGAGGCCGCCGCCGGTTAACTGGCGTTCGGCCAGATACCAGAGCACGACGGCCAGTACAGCCAGCATGCTGGCGCGTGACAGATTGATGAACCAGGCGACGGCGAGCACCGGTAGCAGGAAGAACAGATGAAACTCGTAGGCTGCGGGGCTGATCATGCGCAGGTAGCCGACCAGGCCGGTGGTGACGATGGCGGCCGCCCAGATGCCGATCTGGGTCAGAGGTGTGGGACGTTGGCAGAGCAGGGTGGGCAGGTTCATGGTGTTATGTTCAGGTATTCCCGCCCGGCAATCAAGCGTGCCCAGGCCAGCGGGCTGATGTCGGCACTGGCGAACAGGGCGACGGCGACGGTCAGCGTTGCGGTGAATAAGGGTGGCAGGAGCAGCAGCCAGGCTGTTTCGCGTCGGCCGGCCGGGAAAATCTGTTCATGCGGCCAGTCGACCGGAAGTGGCTTTAGCCAGGCCCGATGCAGAATGGGGAGGAAATAGGCGGCGTTGAGCAGGCTGGAGGCGGTCAGCACCCAGATCGCCCAGTCCATGCCGGCCGCTGTCGCCCCTTCGGACAGCCAGGCCTTGCTGACGGCGCCGGCGGTCAGCGGAGCGCCCATCATGCCCAGGGCGGCGATACTGAAGGCCAGCGTGGTCAGCGGCATGCGCCGGCCGACGCCATTCATCTCGCTGACCTTGTGGATGCCCAATGTCTCGGCGTAGTTGCCGGCACAGAAGAACAGCGTGATCTTCATGATCCCCTGGTGCACCAGGTGCACCAGGCCGCCGATGGTGCCGAGTGGCCCAAACATCGCAACGCCGAGGATGATGTAGGAAACCTGGCTGATGGTTGAATAGGCCAGACGCTTTTTCAGATCGTCCTGGAACAGTGCGCGCAGGCTGCCCCAGAGGATGGTGATGGCGGCGATGATGGCCAGAGGCAGCAGTACGCCGAGCGTCTGGGCGAACTCGATGCCGTAGATTTCATAGACGATGCGGACGATGCCAAAGGCCCCGGCCTTGACTACCGCTACCGCGTGCAGCAAGGCCGAGACCGGTGCCGGGGCGACCATTGCTTTGGGTAGCCAGCCGTGCAGCGGGACGATGGCGGCCTTGACGCCGACACCGGCGATGAGCAGCAGGAAAACCGCCTGCAGGACGGCCGGGCTGATGCCGGCGAGGGCGTCAGCCATGCCGCCCTGGACGAATTCCGAATGGCCAGCCAGTTGGTGCAGCCAGACGATGCCGGCGAGCAGCAGGGCGCCGCCGGTCAGGGTATAGGCCAGATAGACGGTGCCGCCACGCATCGCCTGCGGGGTACCGCGATGAACGACAAGCGGGAATGTGGCCAGGGTCAGCAGTTCGTAGAAGATGAAGAAGGTGAACAGGTTGCCGGCCATGGCGATGCCCATGGTCGCTGTCACGCACAGGCTGAAGAAGCCGAAGAAGCGGCTGCGATGCGGCGCATGTTCGAGATAGCCGATGGCGTACAGCGTGGTGAACAGCCAGAGTACGGCTGACAGACTGACGAAGAGCAGGGCCAGGGCGTCGATCTTGAAGACCAGATCCATGCCGGGCAGTACGGTGTGGCGGAAGGCGTATTCCTCGCCGCCGTGCACGCCGAGGAGCAGGGCGCCGACCAGGGCGAGCTTGGTGACGGCGGCGAACAGGTTGAGTGCCGTGCGTAGTCGGACGCTTTCTTCCGGCAGGGTGAAAATGAGCAGGGCCGGCAGCAGTGACGAAGCAATGACAGCCAGCGGCAGCAGTTCATTGATGTTCATCGCGCGACTCCCGCGAGCAGGTTGATCAGCGGCATGGCAAACAGGCCGAGCAGGATGCTGGCGGCGGCCAGGAGGAAGGCGCTCCATTCGAGCAGCGCGGCCGGTCGTGGCGGCGGGGTTTCATCGTCGCCGGCAGCGGTGACGCGAAAGGCCAGACGCAGCACGCGGAAAACGTAGATGCCGGCGAGCAGCCCACCGGCGATGGCGACCCCGGCGATCCATGGCTGCCCTTGGGCGAGCGCGGCGTCGATCAGCAGCCACTTGGCGAGGAAACCGCCCGACGGCGGCAGGCCCATCAGGCTGACGCCGGCCAGTGCGAAGGCGAATAGCGTCACCGGCAGGTGTGCGGCGGCGCCGGCAACGCCAAGCACGCGCTCGCTGCCGCTGACCTTGATCAGCGTGCCGGCGGCGATGAACATCGCCGCCTTGGCCAGTCCGTGGGCGGTGGCCTGCAGCATGCCGGCTTGCAGTGCCAGCGCGCCGCTGCCGAGCAAGGGGAAGATCAGGAACAGATAGCCGATCTGCGCTACTGTCGAATAGGCGATCAGCACTTTCAGTCGGTCGGCGCGGATTGCCTGCCAGGAACCCCAGAGGATGGCGGCAGCACCGAGTGCCGCCGGCAACTGGGCGAGCAGTGGCTGGACCTCGGCCAGCGTGGCGAAGGGGCCGAGCCATAGGCGCAGGAAGAGGTAGAACGAGGCTTTGACCACCAGCGCCGAGAGCAGCGCTGAGACCGGCGCCGGGGCACCACCGTGGGCCGGCGGCAGCCAGAAGTGCAGCGGGAACAGCGCAGTCTTCAGCAGCAGGCCGGTCAATATTAGCCCGGCCGCGAGCCAGACGGCGAGGGGCGCTTCGGCGGTGATCAGGTCGCCGAGCAGGCTGGCCGAGACGGTGCCGTAGCTGCCGTAGATCAGGGCGACGCCAAAGAGGTAGGCGCCGGAGCCGACCAGGGTTGCCAGCAGGTAGCGCAGGGCGGCGGCGATCTGCGCCGCGCCGCCACCGGCGGCAACCAGGCCGACAGCAGCCAGGCCGACCAGTTCGAGCGTGACATAGAGATTGAACAGATCGCCGGACAGGAACAGCGCATTCATGCCGGCGATCAGGAAGCCGGTCAGCGGCCAGAAGGCCGGTGGTGTGGCCTTGCTGAAATAACTGCGGGCATAGATGACCAGGGCCAGCGCCACGCCTTGGGTGAGCAGCAGCATGACCGCTGACAGGCCGTCGGCGAACAGCCGGATGCCCAGCGGTTCGACCCAGCCGCCGGCGAGATGGCCGATGCTGTCGTGGCGGGCCACGTCCTGGGCCAGCAGCAGCGCGCACAGCAGTTGCGCGACGAGACCGGCGATCGCCAGTCGGGGGCCAACGCGATCACCGGCGACGAAAGCCAGCGTCGCCCACAGCAGTGGCAGCAAGATCAGCCAGGCGAGCGGGTCAAGGAACTGGTTCATCGCGGCGTATTCCGCCTTTCGCTCTGCCTGCCCCGCTTGCGGCTGCCCGCATCGCCGACGCGGGCGATGTCTTCGCGCCCGGTCAGCGCGTGCCAGCGGCGGGCCAGGGTCAGGGCCAGCGCGGTGGCGGCCACGGCGACGACGATGCCGGTCAGCACCATCGCTTGCGGCACCGGGTCTGGCGTACCGTCGCGCTGGGCCAGGCCGACCAGGACCAGGAAAGCCCCGCTGCCCATCAGGTTGAAGGCGAGGATGCGCCGCAGCAGTGCCTTGAGCAGCAGCACGCCACCAAGCCCGAGGACGAACAGCAGGCAGCCGGTCACCGCGTAGATCAGGCCCGGGGTCATGGTTTTTCGCCCATTTTTGCGGTCGACCGCAAAATTTGGCCATTTTCGCTGCTTGATCGCAGCAGGAAGAAGGCGGCCAGATTGACTGCCAGCGAGACAGTCAGGCCGCTCTCAATGAGGACGATGAGCAGGCCGGCCTGTTCTGGCGGATAGCGCAGCAGCCCGCCGTTGACCAGTAGCGCGGCAGCGATGGCGAGGAAGAGCAGGAAGCCGCCGGCAATGGCTAGTCGTGGCCCGCGCGCATGCTGTGGCCAGGGTGCCTGGATTTCCGCCAGATGCAGCAGCACGGCAGCGGCGGCGAGCACGGCAGCGGCCTGGAAGGCGCCGCCCGGCCGGAAGGCGCCGGCCCACAGCAGATAGGTGGCAGCCAGCACCATCAGTGGCACGGCCAGCCGGGCCAGCGTCGGCAGCATGGCGTTGCGGCTGCCGGTGGGCGGCGGTGGCGGCAGGCCGGCAGCGAGCATGCCGAGCAGGGCGATGATCAATACGGCGACTTCGAGGAAGGTGTCGTAGCCGCGGAAGTTGAGGAGCACGGCGGTGACCGGGTGTGAGACGCCGCTCGCGGCCAAGTTGCCGGCGACTTCCCCGGCCAGTCTGACCGGCGCCGGTGGCAGGCCGGCGATAGCCAGCAGCAGCGCGCCGGCGAGGCCGCTCAGGGCGAGGACGGTGAGCCAGCGGACGAGTCGTTTCATGTCTCGTCACCGTCCGTGTCGGGCCGGCGGGCGCGCAGCGCGGCGACTGCATCGAGCAGCAGGGCGCCGGTCAGGCCGGCGCCGATGGCGGCTTCGGCGAGCGCGATGTCGGGGGCGTCGAGGCGGGCCCAGGCCAGCGTCAGCAGCAGGCCGAAGACGATGAACAGGATCACCGCCCGCCCGATCTGGGGCGTCGCCAGTGTCCGCCAGGCGCTCCACAGCAGCGCGGTGGCGAGCAGCAGATCGAAGGCCAGGTTCATTTGTCCTGCTCCTGCCACGGGGTGACGCCAAGGCGTTCGGCGCGGCGGGCGATGCTGTAGCCGACGGCTGCGCTGGCGATCAGCGCCAGCGGCCAGATGGCCAGCAGCTTCAGCGCCACGGCCAGGCTGTCGGCCTGCAGTGCCAGTCCGGCCAGCACGCAGCCGAGACCGAGATTGTCGGCCTTGGCCAGTGCGTGCAGGCGGGTGTAGACATCGGGAAAACGCAGCAGGCCAAGGGTGCCGGCGAAGAAGAACGCGGCGCCAGCAAGCAGCAGCAGGGTGGATAGGGCGTCAAGCAGCATCGTCTTCCTCCGCTGTGTCCAGCCAGGCGCGCTGGGCGAAGGCGATGCCGGTGATGGCGGCAAGCAGGGCCAGCGTCAGGGCGACGTCGACCAGCGCCGGGCTACCGCCGGCAAAGGCGAGCAGGACCAGGATGCCGGCGCCGGTACTGCCGAACAGCAGCGCTGCCAGCATGCGGTCGGCCGGGGTCGGGCCGCGCGCTGCGCGCCACAGCGCAGCGCCCAGATTGATCAGCAGGAACAGGGCGACGGCCAGCGCCAGTTCGGCGATGGTGAAATTCATTGCTGACCTCCGAATACGCCGGCAACACGTTCGGCCAGCAGTTCTGCCTGCAGTGGCTGTTGCCGGTCGAGGACATGGACCAGCAGCGTGTTGCCCTGCAGACGCACGCCCAGCGTGCCTGGCATCAGGCTCAGGGCAGCGGTGAACAGTAGACGCGGCAGGCCCGGTGGCTGTGTCAGTGGCAATTCGATCAGTGCCGGCCGTAACGCCGGACGCGGTTGTACGGCCAGCCAGGCGACCTGGAAGCCACCAGCCAGCGATTGATGGACGAAATAAGCCAGGAAGCGAAGCAGGCCGCCGGGCGAAATTGCAGGCAGAGTTTTCGCTGGCAGCAGCCACAGGCTGGCTGCCGTGGCGCCAGCGATGCCGGCCAGCGCCAGCGGCCAGGCATCCAGCCTGCCTTCGGCGGCGATCAGCCAGAGCAGCGCGAAAATGCCGGCCCGGCGTAGCGCGTTAGCGGTCATTGCGGCGCTCCGGGCTGGCTGAAACGGATGTTTTCCGGGGCATTGGTGCCGCCGGTCATGACAAAACTCATCGCTTCCTCCATCGTCCAGTCGGTCATGACGACCTCGCTCAATGGCACGATCTCGATGTAGCCGGAAGTCGGATTGGGCGAGGTCGGCACATAGACTGCCGCCAGTTCACGGCCGTTGTCACTGTCCTTGAGGATGCGGGTGATGAAGCCGATCGCCTTCATTTCCGGGGTCGGGAAACTGATCAGCACGACGCGCTGACCGCCGACCGGCGGCTGGCGCACGGTCTGCAGGAAACGCTTGGTGGCACCATAAATGGTCTGCACCAGCGGCAGCCGGGCAAGGGCGCGCTCGAACATGTCGATCAGGCGTTTGCCGATGACGAAGGAAGCGAACAGGCCGGTGCCGTAAAGTAGGGCCAGGGTGAGCAGGATGGCGACCAGTTTCTGGAAGGACGAGTCGCGCAGCCAGTCGGCCAGCGTTGCCGAAACCGGTGCGACCAGTTGCGCCATGGCCAGCAGGAAGGGCGTGCCGATGGCGGCGAGCAGGCCGAGCAGGAAGTCGAAGACCAGCCAGGTGACCCACAAGGGGGCTAGCGTGAAAAAGCCAATCAGCACGTAGCGGGCAAAATGCGCGCTACGGTGGGTGTCTCGGGGAGCGGGGCCGGATGTCATGGCATAAATTTCCCTGTTTTATCCGTTGACCGCAAGCGCGGCAGATTATTCCTTTTTTGCCAGCCAGCGCTTCTCCATTTCCATGATCAGGAAGATGGCGACACCAATGGCCAGCGGGATCAGCCAGTGGCGCAGTTCGAGCGGCGTGGCCCCGAAAGCGCTGTTCATGAAGGGCAGGTAAACGAAGCCCAGCTGTAACAGGAACAACACGCCGATGGCGATCCACACTGCCCGGTTGGTGAACATCAGGGCCAGGCGCAGGCTGGAAGTATTCAGGAAACGGGCGTTGAGCAGATAGAAGGCCTGCGCGACGACCAGCGTGTTGACGGCCATCGTGCGGGCCAGATCAAGCGGCATGCCGAGCGCCAGTTCGACCTCGAACATGGCGATGGTGGCACCGCCGATCAGCACCGAAACGATGGCCAGTCGCCACAGGAAAACGTAGCCGAGGATCGGTGCCCCCGGCTTGCGAGGCGGTCGCTGCATGATGCCCGGTTCGGCCGGCTCGAAAGCCAGGGCCATGGCCAGCGTGATGGCGACGACCATGTTCACCCAGAGGATCTGTACTGCGGTCAACGGCAGGGTCAGGCCAAAAACCACGGCAGTCAGCATGACCAGTCCCTGCGCACCGTTGGTCGGCAGGATGAACAGGATGGCCTTGCGCAGGTTGTCGTAGATGGTCCGGCCTTCCTCGACGGCGTGGGCGATTGACGAGAAATTGTCGTCAGCAAGCACGATCTCGGCGGCTTCCTTGGTCGCCTCGGTGCCCTTGATGCCCATCGCCACGCCGACGTCGGCACGTTTCAGCGCCGGTGCGTCGTTGACGCCGTCGCCGGTCATCGCCACGACCTCGCCGCGCGCCTGCAATGCCTTGACCAGGCGCAGCTTGTGCTCGGGGCTGGTGCGGGCAAAGATGTCGCAATCCTGGGCGATCTGCTGCAGTGCCTCGTCGTTGGCGTTTTCCAGTTCCTCGCCGCTGACCACGCGCAGGCTGCCGGCCGTGCTCAGGCCCATCTCGATGCCGATGGCGCGGGCAGTGCCGGCGTGGTCGCCGGTGATCATCTTGACCCGGATGCCGGCGCCGTGACAGGTTTTGATCGCGGCGACGGCTTCCGGTCGCGGCGGGTCGATGATGCCGATCAGGCCGAGGAAGATCATGCCTTCGTCGAGATCCTCGACGTCCAGGTGATACTTGCCGTCATCGACCTGGCGGGCGGCGGCGGCGAGCACGCGCAGGCCGTCGGCGCTCAGGCGGTCGATGGCACTTTCCCAGAACTGGCGATCCAGCGCCTGTGGCGTGCCGTCCGGCCCGAGTTCTTCGGCGCAGCGGTCGAGCAGGCGGTCCGGGGCGCCCTTGAGCATGATGCGGCGCAGGCCTTGCGGCGTGCTGTTGAGCGTCGCCATGAACTTGTTGGCCGACTCGAAGGGGATGGTGGCAAAGCGCTCATGGCCGGCGGCATCAAAGCCGGCCTTGTCGGCCAGCGTGCGCAGGGCGCCTTCGGTTGGTTCGCCGGTGACTTTCCATTGCCCGCCTTCCTCGGCGATGTGCGTGTCGTTGGCGACGGCGACGACTTCGATCAGTGCGTGCAGGTGGGCATGTTCGGCCAGTTTGACGAGTTCGCCGTCGAGAGTGATCTCGCCCTCCGGCCGGTAGCCGGTGCCACTGACGTCGTAATTGCCGGCGCGGGTGATGACGTGGCGGGCGGTCATCTCGTTCTTGGTCAGCGTGCCGGTCTTGTCCGAGCAGATGACGGTGACCGAACCCAGCGTTTCGACGGCGGTGAGCTTGCGCGTGATGGCGTTGCGGCCGGCCATGCGCTGCACGCCAAGCGCCAGCGTGATGGTCAGGATGGCCGGCAGGCCTTCGGGAATGGCGGCCACGGCGAACCCGATAGCGGCGAGAAAGACCTCGCCGAGCGGCAACTCATGCAGGAAGATGCCGATGGCCAGCATCAGCAGCGCCAGCACCACGATGACGCCGGACAGGATCTTGCTGAAACGGGCCATTTCGCGGGTCAGCGGTGTCTGCAGGGTTTCCACCTCGGCGATCATGCGGTTGATGCGGCCGATCTCGGTATTCGGGCCGGTGGCGGTGACCACGCCGATACCCCGGCCGGCGGCGACCAGCGTGCCGGAGTAGGCCATGCCGAAGCGGTCGCCGACGCCGGCCGCGCGGTCGACGGCAGCGGTATTCTTGTCGCTGGGGAGCGATTCGCCGGTCAGCGCCGATTCCTCGATGCGCAGGTTGGTTGTTTCGAGCAGGCGCAGGTCGGCCGGGACACGGTTGCCGGAGCGCAGGCGGACGATGTCGCCGGGGACCAGCCCGTCGGCTTCGATCTGCGTCCATTCGCCGTCGCGCCGGGCCTGGGCGTGTACTGACAGCATCTTGCGGATGCCTTCCAGCGCCTCTTCGGCCTTGCCTTCCTGGATGAAGCCGATGAGCGCGTTGATGACGACGACGCCAAGGATGACGCCGGTGTCGATCCAGTGACCGAGCAGCGCGGTGATGCCGGCGGCGGCGATCAGGATGTAGATGAGGATGTCGTGGAAGTGCTTGAAGAAGCGTTTGAGCAGCCCTTCCTTCACTGCCGTCGGCAGGCGGTTGGGGCCGCTCGCCGCCAGACGTTCGGCGGCTTCTGCGGTCGACAGCCCTTTTTCATCGGTTTTCAGGGCCTGCAATGCGGCATCGGTTGCCAGAGCGTGTGCATGTTCGATCGACAGGCCGCTATCTTCGCGGGCGCTCATGGCAAATCCTCCTGAACGGTTTATTGGCAGTTGCCCTCGGCGGCAAGCGTACGGATGATGCGGACACAGTCAATATCCGACTGCTGGTAAGCGGACTTGATGTATTCGGCGTAGGCCCGGTCTTCTTCGCTGGCACTGGCGGCGAAGGTGGTGCCGTAGGTGAAACGCAGGAACAGGCGCTCGGGTTCCGGTTCCTCGATGCGGATGGTCAGGCTGCCGCCGGCATGGTGGGCGCTGGGCTCGATATCGAAACGTACCCATTCGAGTACGCTCATGGTGACGCGGTCGCGAATCCGCGCCGCGCCGAAATCGAGTTCGCGCAGCAGGCATTCGTCATCGCGTCCGAGCAGCGTACAGGACTCGAGGCCGGGCAGGAAGGGCAGGGGATTGTCGACCCGGTGCTGCAGCCCATCCCAGACCTGTTGTCGGGTGAGCGATACGAGCAGCGGATTGCCGGGGTCGTTGATGGCGATCAGGTGTTCGAAGTTCATGCCCCGGATGGTAGCATCGCAGGATGCAACTTGAACGAATCCTCCAAATGCATGGCTTCGGTACGCGCAAGGCGTGCCGTGCCATGATCCGCCGCGAACGCGTGGCCCTCGCCGGTGAAATCTGTGACGATCCTTTTGTCGAAGTGCCGACCGACGGGCTGATTTTTACGGTCGACGGTGTTGACTGGCCGTTTTGCGAATTTGCCACCATCGTGCTCAACAAACCGGCCGGCTACGAATGCTCGCGCAAGCCCAAGCATCACACCGGCGTCCTTGAACTGCTGCCGGTGCAGTTGCGCGAACGCGACGTGCAGCCGATCGGCCGGCTCGACGAAGACACTACCGGCCTGCTGCTGATCACCGATGACGGCCAGCTCAATCACCAGTTGTCGTCGGGCAAGCGCAAGGTGCCCAAGGTCTATCTGGCGCAGACGAAACACCCGCTCGACGCCGCCCAGATCGAGCAACTGCTGGCCGGCGTGCTGCTGGCCGACGAACCGGCGCCGATTGCCGCCGCCGGTGCCGAAATTGTCGATGATCACCAGTTGCGCCTGACGCTGACCGAGGGCAAGTACCATCAGGTCAAGCGCATGGTGGCGGCGGTTGGCAACCGCGTCGAGGCGCTGCATCGCGAGGCGGTGGGCGAAATGCAATTGCCGGCCGATCTGAAGCCCGGCGAATGGCGCTGGCTGACGGCTGCCGATTACGAAAAACTGGGCGTGCCGCGATGACCCTGACCGAAATGCGCTACATCGTCGCGCTGGCCCGCGAGCGCCATTTCGGCCGGGCCGCCGAAGCCTGTCATGTCAGTCAGCCGACGCTGTCGGTGGCGCTGAAGAAGGTCGAGGGCCAGATCGGCACCGCGCTGTTCGAGCGCACCGCCAACGATGTGCGCATCACGTCGCTTGGCGAACGTATCGTCGAGCAGGCAACGCGTGTGCTGGCCGAGGCGGTCAAGCTGGAAGAGATCGCCGAGGCTACCGGTGACCCGATGAGTGGCCAGTTGCGCGTCGGCATCATCTACACCATCGCGCCTTACTTGCTGCCGCAACTGATCCCGGCATTGAGCCGGGAAGCGCCGAAGATGCCCTTGTTCCTCAAGGAAGATTTCACGGCCAACCTGATTCCGGCGCTGAAGTCGGGCGAACTCGACGTCATCGTCATTGCCTTGCCGTTCGCCGAGCCGGGGCTGGTGGCGCAACCGGTCTACGACGAGCCGTTCCGCGTCGTCGTGCCGGCCAATCATGCCTGGATCGATCGCCCGGAAATTCCCGCCGATGAACTCGATGGCCAGCATCTGCTGCTGCTCGGTCAGGGCAACTGCTTCCGCGATCAGGTGCTGGAATCCTGTCCGCGTCTGACCGGCCAGGATGCGCTGGAACATTCGCTCGAAGGCAGTTCGCTGGAAACCATCCGCTACATGGTGGCGAGCGGTGCCGGCGTGGCGGTGATGCCGAGCACGGCGGCCGATCCGCTGATCGACAAGGAGCCGATGGTGCGCGTGTTGCCGTTTGCCGGTGTTTCGCCATCACGTACCGTCGGACTGGTCTGGCGCGTGACCTATCCGCGTCCGCAGGCGATCGACGTACTGCGCGCGGCCGTGCTGTCCTGCCAGTTGCCGGGGGCGACCGCCCGGCGTTGAGGTTTCACGTGAAACGCGACCACCGCGAAATCGTGGTGGTCGGCTTTCCTGCCGAACCGTTGGCTCAGGCTTCCGCTTTTTTCTTTGCTGCCGGCTTTTTCGCCGCCGACGCCTTCTTCTCGAACTCGAAACCCACCTTGCCTTCGGCGACGACCAGGTAAGCCGAGAACTTGCGCTTGGTGCGGTTGGAGATGAATTCGCGCAGCAGGTCGGTCTTGCCGGTTTCCAGCATCTTCTTCATCTGGGCGCTGTCGACCGGCTGTTGCAGGATGATCTTGCCCGAGCGGAAATCGCAGGATTTTTCCGGGCCGACCGATTTTTCGCAGACGTAGGACGTGCCGTGGTCGTACACATTGGCCGCGCACTTCGGGCATTTGCCCAGGCTTTCGTGGCCGGAAAAGTCGACCGGTTCGGCATTGGCTTCGTCAGCCCGGTCCTGGCCGAAATCGAATTCCGGCAGGTGGTCGTCATTGAGCTTGATGGCGGCGGAAAAACTGCGACCCATCTTGTTGCGGAAGCCGATCAGCGGGCCGACGTGGCGTTCGCTCAACAGCGTCTCGATTTCGGCCGGTTCGTACTGGCGGCCGGCGACGATCTTCCACAGCGAGTAGTCGCAGTCGCTGCACTGGAATTTCTTGTAGGTCTCGCGGATCAGGCCGCCGCACTTCGGGCAGGGCGTCTGCAGGATGCCGAAGTCGCCGGGGATGGTGTCGCTGTCGTAGGTCTTGGCGCGCTCGACCATGTGCCGGGTCATTTCGGCGATTTCGCGCATGAATTCGTCGCGGGTGAACTCGCCCTTCTCGATGCGGCCGAGCTTCCATTCCCAGTCGCCGGTCAGTTCCGGTTGGGTCAGTTCCTTGATGCCGAGGCCGTTGAGCAGCGTCATCAGGTTGAAGGCCTTGGCCGTCGGAATCAGCTCGCGGCCTTCGCGCAGCATGTACTGCTCGCCGATCAGGTTTTCGATGATCTGGGCGCGCGTGGCTGGCGTGCCGAGGCCGCGGCCGGCCATCGCCGCCTTCAGTTCCTCGTCGTCGACCATCTTGCCGGCGCCTTCCATGGCGGACAGCAGTGTCGCTTCCGAGTAACGCGGCGGCGGCTTGGTGACGTTGGCCTTGACCGTGACTTCCTCGGTTTTTACCTTTTCATTCTGGTCGACCGCAATCAGGTTGCCTTCGTCGCCGCTCTGGCCTTCCTTGCCATGAACGGCGAGCCAGCCCGGATTGACCAGCACCTTGCCTTCGGTCTTGAACGGGTGGCCTTCGACGCGGGTGATGCGGGTGGTCACCATGTATTCGGCGGCCGGGAAGAACACCGACAGGAAGCGGCGGACGACGAAGTCGTACAGCTTCTGTTCGGCTTCGTTGAGGTTCTTCGGCGCCTGCGGTGTCGGGATGATCGCGAAGTGATCGCTTACTTTTGCGTTATTGAAGATGCGCTTGTTCGGCAGCACCCAGTTGCGCGCCAGAATCTGGTGGGCGAACGGGGCGTAGCGGGCGAGCAGTACTTCGTCGTGACCCTTGCCGGCGCCTTCGCCGGTAAGCACCGTCATCGTCGCCTTGACGGTGGCGATGTAGTCTTCCGGCAGGCAGCGTGAATCGGTTCGCGGATAGGTCAGGACCTTGTGCTTTTCATACAGCGCCTGGGCCAGGCCGAGCGTGGTCTTGGCCGAGAAACCGAAGCGGCTGTTGGCTTCGCGCTGCAGGCTGGTCAGATCGAACAGCAGCGGCGACAGCCGGGTTTCCGGTTTGGCTTCCTCGCTGACGATGCCGGGTTTGCCCGAAGTCGCGGCCTTGATTGCTTCGGCGCGGGCGGCTTCCCACAGGCGGTCGGCGCGGGCGTGCTCGTCATCCTGCTTGCCCTTGAAGCTCTCGTCGAACCATTTGCCGGTGTAATTGCCAGCCTTGGCGCCGAAATCGGCCTCGACTTCCCAGTAGTCACGCGACTTGAAGTCGCGGATCTTGCGTTCGCGCTCGACGACGATGGCCAGCGTCGGCGTCTGCACGCGACCGACCGTGGTCAGGTGGAAACCGCCGGTCTTCGAATTGAAGGCGGTCATCGCCCGGGTGCCGTTGATGCCGACCAGCCAGTCCGATTCGGAGCGGCAGACGGCGGCGTCGGCCAGGCCCTGCATTTCGCTGCCCGGACGCAGGCGGGCGAAGCCGTCGCGGATCGCCTGCGGTGTCATCGATTGCAGCCACAGCCGCTGTACCGGTTTCTTGTTGGCGGCGTGCTGGACGATGTAGTTGAAGATCAACTCACCTTCACGCCCCGCGTCACAGGCATTGACCAGTGCGTCGACATCCTTGCGCTTGAGCAGCTTGAGCAGGACCTTGAGGCGGCTGGCGCTCTTTTCGATCGGGTTCAGCGCGAAGTGCGGCGGGATCACCGGCAGGTGGGCAAACGACCATTTTCCGCGCTTGACCTCGAATTCCTCGGGACAGGACAGTTCGAGCAAATGGCCGACGGCCGACGAAATAACGAGGTCGTCGCTCTCGAAATAGTCGTCGTGCTTGGTGAACCCGCCCAGTGCCTTGGCGATGTCGCTGGCGACGGAGGGTTTTTCGGCGATGATCAGTTTTTTGCTCATGGGTTCTGCCTGTTAGGTGCCGGGCATGATAAGTGGGCGCCCGACGGATTGGCAAGGGCGGACACAATTCATTTTGCCTCAGTGGATGCGCTGGTAGCGATTGCCGGGGAGGACTGCAATCTGGCCGGCAAGTTCCAGGATCAGTAGTTCGGGCAGGAGTTTTTCGGCGGCGAGTTCGCTGCGTTCAACCAGTTCGTCAAGGCTGCAGGGATCGAGGCCGATGGCTGCCAGCAGCGGATGCGTATCGCCTGGTGCAGGAGGCAAAGTGCTGGCTGCCGGCAGGTCGCCCAGTTCTTCCAGGACGTCGGCGGCGGTTTCGACCAGCTTGGCACCTTGCCGGATCAGCTTGTGGCAACCACGGGCCACCGGCGAATGGATCGAACCGGGAATGGCGAAAACCTCCCGGCCCTGTTCGCCGGCCAGTCTGGCGGTGATCAGCGAGCCGCTTTCGGTCGCAGCCTCGACAACGAGGACGCCGCGCGACAGGCCGGCGATGATGCGGTTGCGCCGGGGGAAATTGGCAGCGATGCCGGGTGTACCAAGCGGAAATTCCGAGACGATGGCGCCGTGTTCGGCAATCGCCAGTGCCAGTTCGTGATTGCGCGCCGGATAGACGCGGTCGGCGCCGGTGCCGATGACGGCGACGGTCGCGCCGCCAGCGGCCAGGGCGCCGCGATGGGCGGCGGCATCGATGCCGAGCGCCAGCCCGCTGATGATGCACAGGCCCTCGCCGGCGAGCGTCCGGGCGAATTGTTCGGCAGTGCGCAGCCCCTGTGGCGTGGCGTTGCGGCTACCGACCACGCCCAGTCCGCGCTGTTTCAGCAATGCCGGCTTGCCGCGGACATAGAGGACATTCGGGGGATCGGGAATTTCGAGTAGGGCCGGCGGATAAGCGTCGTCGGCCAGGGTCAGGATGCATTGCCCCGGCTGGCTGGCCCATTTGATGCTGCGGTCGACGGCATCGCCGGAACAAAAATCGAAGAGCAGATCGGCCTTGCTGCCGATGACGCTGCGGACGGCGGAAAGTCCGGCAGCAAAAATCGATTCGGGTAAACCGAAAGCGGCGAGAAGCTTTCTTTGCGTCTCGCCGCCGATGCCGGGAATCAGGGTCAGGCGCAGCCAGGCGGCCAGACCAGGGTTTTTGCTCACGGGTTGCGGATGAAATCGCCGATCAAAACGGATTTCGATGCATCGACGACCAACGCGTAGGCGACATTGTCGAATGTCCGGAAGACAAAGGCCAGGCCATAACGCTCATCCGGAATTGTCGTTGTTTCGCGCTTGATGTCGTCGTCCAGGTTCGTCACCACGCGCTTGCGGTAGAGGGCGACGACATGGCCGATTTCAACGCCGTCGGCCGCTCCCTTGTTGAGGGTGATCACTGAATTGGCACCACCCTCGCTGACTGCACCGTAGATCGACATGATCTGGGCGTTGATCTCCACTTCCGGCTGACGCGGAACGTAGGCCATGATGGTCGTCGGTGGCGCAGGCATCAACCAGTCACCGCGAGCGATTTCTTCCTTGGCCAGTGTGATGCGCATGGTTGCCGGATCGCCAGGGCGAATCAGTTGAGCGTTGCCAAGGAAGAAGGCTTCGTGGGCGACAACTTCACCCGTTTCCGGATTTTTCAGCGGCTTGCCGGGGCGGAAAACATGCCACTTCTCGACCGACGCATCGGGAACGCCGCGGACATAGGCCGTGTCGCCGCTGCCCAGCATGACGCGATCTTCCTGGGTGGCGACGATGCGGGCCGACGTTTTTTCGATCCCCTCTTCAATGATCAACGGATGCGAGATGAAGGGTTCGATGACATTTGCCGGAATGCTTGGGATGACCTGCTGCACCGGGGTGGCGTGAATCTGTGGCTGGAGGCGGTTGTTGACCGGCTTGCCCAGGCGCAGGCGCGGGTTGCCATCGGACATGTCGAGCCAGATGATGTCACCGGGGTAGATCAGGTGGGGGTTCTTGATCTGATCCTTGTTCATGCGCCAGATTTCCGGCCAGCGCCAAGGCTTCTTCAGGAATTTTCCCGAGATATCCCAAAGCGTGTCGCCCTTGACGACAACATGGCGGTCCGGTGGATTGCTGACCAGTTCAAGCGGCTCGGCAGCCGTTGCACAGACTGCTGTCACGGCCAGGATGAGCGCGGATATAATACGAACCATGGGTAATCCCTCACGTACCGGTGGAACGCGTCGCAGTGATCGTGGTCCAACCGGCGTCTGCAGTTCGCGTTCATATCTCTAAAATTGCTTTAGATTCTGCATGTAATTATCTAAGCAAGCAAGCCTTTATTCCCTATTTGCCATGGCCCTGTTACCCATTTTGCGTTTTCCCGATCCCCGTCTGAAAAAGATTGCCGTACCGGTGATGAAAATTGACGCAGGCATACGACGTTTGGCTGCCGACATGGCGGAAACCATGTACGAGGCACCCGGTATCGGGCTGGCTGCGACTCAGGTCGATGTGCATAAGCGGGTGGTCGTCATCGACGTTTCCGAAGACAAGAACGACCTGCGTGTTTTCATCAATCCGGAGTTGAACAGCTGCCAGGGCAGTACGCTTGGCGAGGAGGGCTGCCTGTCGGTGCCCGGCGTTTATGACAAGGTCGAACGGGCAGAGCGCGTTACCGTGCGCTACCTTGATCTCGAAGGCAAGCCGCAGGTGCTGGAGGCCGATGGCTTGCTCGCCGTATGTATACAGCACGAGATCGATCACCTGAACGGCAAGGTCTTTGTCGATCACCTGTCGCAACTGAAGCAGACGCGGATCCGCAACAAGCTGGCGAAGCAGGCGCGGGTTACCGCATGAAGGTGATTTTCGCAGGTACGCCGGAATTCGCGGCACAGGCGCTGGCGGCCATCATCGCCGCCGGGCACGAGGTGGCGCTGGTGCTGACACAGCCGGACCGGCCGGCCGGACGCGGCATGGCCTTGCAGCCGTCGGCGGTGAAGCAGGTGGCGCTGACAAACG
>Ga0209066_10000902_pt1 | contig 41093 bp, 38 predicted proteins | sample All_14_2_FD_187198 | JGI IMG/M metagenome (GOLD analysis project Ga0209066, IMG submission 187198) | Freshwater microbial communities in response to fracking from Pennsylvania, USA - Allegheny Zone_MetaG_DW_15 (SPAdes) (version 2) ... | reverse complement strand
GCGCCTGCGCGGGGATTGATCATCTGGCGGTTGACCTTCCCCATCGCCTCGCGGCAGCTTGCGGCGAAACCATGTGGAAGGCCCGGCCGATGCTTGCCTATCTGTCATCCGTACCCGCTAACATTCTGCCTTGCGCGATCAACCCCGAGCGCGTGGCTTTGGGCTGGGACCGCCTTTCGGAACTGTGGTCCCGGCAGCCGGATGACAAGCGATTTTTCGACGCACTGCAAGAGCATGCGTTGGCCAAGCGGCTGCTGGATGGCATTTTTTCCGCCAGCCCCTATCTGGCCGATTGTATCTTCAAGGAACCCGATACCCTGGCGCGTCTTTGCCAGGCCGGACCCGATGCCGCGCTGGACGCCGTGTTTGACGATCTGGCCGCCCTGCGTGATGCCAGACTGCCCCAGGCCGGGCTGATGCGTCCGCTGCGCCAGGCCAAGCGGCGCGCGGCGCTGGCCATCGCCTGGGGCGACATCACCGGCTGGCCGCTGGAAAAGGTGACGGGCGGCCTGTCGCGCCTGGCGGAAATGACGCTGGATGCCGCGATGGCGGGTATTCTGCAGGAATTCGCGGCGCGTGGCGCCCTGCGCTTCGCCGAAGGTTCCGATGCGCTGCGCCAATGCGGCTATACCGCGATCGGCATGGGCAAGCTGGGGGCACGCGAACTCAACTACTCCTCCGATATCGATCTGATCATGCTGTACGAGCCCGACCGGCTGGCGGCGGGTGACGACCCCTATGCACTGCGCCAGACCATGGTGCGGGTCACCCAGGCGCTGGTAACGGCGATGCAGGGCCGTACCGCCGACGGCTATGTCTTCCGCACCGATCTGCGCCTCAGGCCCGATCCGGGGGCGACGCCCGTCGCCATGCCCGTCGCGGCGGCCGAAACCTATTACGAAAGCATGGGCCAGAACTGGGAACGCGCCGCCATGATCAAGGCGCGGCCGGTGGCCGGCGATCTTGCGGCCGGCGATGGCTTCCTGACCCATATCCGCCCCTTCATCTGGCGCAAGCATCTGGATTTCTGGGCAATCCAGGACATCCATTCGATCAAGCGCCAGATCAACGCCTTTCGCGGCGGCAAGGCCATTGCGGTCGACGGGCATGATATCAAGATCGGGCGCGGCGGTATCCGCGAGATTGAGTTCTATGCCCAGACGCTGCAGCTGATCTGGGGCGGCCGCCAGCCGGCACTGCGCCTGCGCGAAACCAAGAAGGCGCTGGCCATGCTGGCCGAGACCGGCCATGCGGAGGAGCAGGCGGTGGCCGACCTGACCGCCGCCTATGACGTGCTGCGTCGGGTGGAGCACCGGCTGCAGATGCTGGAGGACGCCCAGACCCAGACCCTGCCGGATACCGAGCAGGGAATTGCGACCATGGCCGCCTTTCTGGGTTTCGACAGCGCCGATGCCTTCCGCAGATCGCTGCGCGCCACCCTGGAACGGGTTGAGCGCCACTATGCCGCCCTGTTCGAGGAATCGCCCGATCTGGGCGGCGGCGGCGCGCTGGTCTTCACCGGCGGGGAGGACCATCCCGACACCCTGGCCAATCTGAAACAGATGGGCTTCGAGGACCCGTCGCGCGTATCCGCTGTGATCCGCTCCTGGCATACGGGGCGCTATCGTGCCTTCCGCAGCACGCGGGCCCGGGAAATCCTGACCGAGATCATCCCCGCTTTGTTGCAGGCCTTCGGCAAGCATTCCGCCCCGGACGAGGCCTTCATGCGCTTCGACGCCTTCCTGTCGGCGCTGCCCGCCGGGGTCCAGCTTCTGTCCCTGATCCAGTCCAACCCGGATATCGTGGAATTCCTGGCCCGCATCATGGGCGACGCACCGCGCCTGGCCGACCGGCTGGCCCGCTATCCGGTGCTGCTGGAATCGGTGCTGTCGGAAGGATTTTTCGAACCGATCCCACCGAAACCCCGGCTGCGCACCGATCTTGCCATGGCTCTGGCCGATGCCCGCGATTTGCAGGACACGCTGGACATGACCCGGCGCTGGAGCAATGACCGGCGCTTCCAGATCGGCATGCAGATGTTGCAGGGCCGGCTCTCCGGCTCCTCCACCGGGCCGGCACTGAGCGATCTGGCCGATCTGACCCTGGAAGCCATGCTGCATGAGGTGGAGCGCGATTTCGCCCGCACCCATGGCCGGGTGAAGGATGGCACGCTGGCCGCGATGGCCTATGGCAAGCTGGGCGGGCGGGAATTGTCGCCGGGCTCCGACCTCGACATCGTCTTTCTATATGATCACGCGCCCGACGCCGCGGATTCCGACGGGCAGAAACCCCTGCCGCCCTCGCTCTATTTCCAGCGCCTGGCCCAACGCGTCATCACGGCGATGAGCAGCATGACGGGCGAGGGCAAGCTTTACGAGATCGATGCCAGGCTGCGGCCGCATGGCAATAAGGGCTCCATCGCCACCCCCATCGATGCCTGGCGGAAATATTACGAGGAGGAGGCCTGGACCTGGGAGTTCATGGCCCTGACCCGGGCCAGGGCCGCGGTCGGCGCCCGCCAGATGCTGGAGCGGATGGAAGCAACCCGCAGGGCCGTGCTGGCCCTGCCGCGCGACATGGACCGGCTTCTGCGCGAAACCGCAGCCATGCGCCGGCGGATGCGCGACAGCTTCCCGGGCAATGACCCCTGGGATGTCAAGCATCGCCCGGGCGGCATGGTGGATGCGGAATTCACCGTGCAATATCTGATCCTGCGCCATGCGGCCGCCCATCCCGGAATCATGGAACCGGCTGCCCTGAACGCCCTGCCCCGGCTGATCGAAGCCGGGCTGATCGGCCAGGAGCAGGGCAACGACCTGATCGCGGGCCTGACCTTATGGCGCGACATCCAGGCCATGATCCGCCTCACCTGTCCCAATGGCGGCTTCCGGCCCGACAATTCCCCGCAGGGTCAGCGCGCCCTGATCGCCCAGGCGGCCGGCGGCATCGCTTTCGAGGTTCTGCCGGACCATATGGATGTGATCGCCGCTCGCGTCCGCGCCGTATATGAGGCTATCGTGGAAGGACCCGCCGCGGCCCTTCCGCCCATGGAGACAGGAGAGAAAGCACCATGACCCTGGAAATCGGAAGCCCCGCCCCGGATTTCACCCTGCCCAGGGATGGCGGGGGCGAGATCAGCCTGTCGGCGCTGAAGGGCAAGCCGGTGGTGGTCTATTTCTATCCCAAGGCCGACACGCCCGGCTGCACCAAACAGGCCTGTGCCTTCGGCGAGGCCATGCCGGATTTCGCCGGGCTGGACGCCACGATCATCGGCATTTCCAAGGACCCGGTGAAGAAGCTCGACAAGTTCAAGGCCAAATATGCCCTGCCCTTCACCCTGGCCTCCGACGAACAATCCGATACCTGCGAACGCTATGGCGTCTGGGTGGAAAAAAGCATGTATGGCCGGACCTATATGGGCATTCAGCGCGCGAGTTTCCTGGTCAGCCCGGATGGCACCATCGCGGCAATCTGGCCGCAGGTGAAAATCGCCACCCATGCCGCTGACGTTCTGGCCGCCTTGAAGGCGCTGTGACCGTCAGGCCTGCCATCGCGGATGACCTGCCGGAAATCCGGCGGATCATCCGCGCGGCCTATCTGCCCTATATGCTGCGCATGGGACGCGCGCCCGCCCCCATGCTGGACGACTACGCGGCCCGGATGACGATCACCAGCCTGCACGTTCTGGATGGCGCCGAAGGCAGGCTGGCCGGGATCATCGTGCTGCTGCCGCGCGAGGATCATCTCCTGCTCGACAATATCGCCGTCGATCCCGCCTGCCAGGCCCAGGGCTTTGGCCGGCGGCTGATGGTTTTCGCCGAAGCGGAGGCACGCCGTCTGGGCCTGCCCGAAATCCGGCTCTACACCAATGCGCTGATGGCGGAGAACCTTGCGCTCTACCCCCGGCTTGGCTATCGCCAGACGGATCGCAGGATGGAGCAGGGCTATGACCGCGTCTATTTCGCCAAATCCGTCGACTGACGGCAACAGCCTGGCCTGGCGCACCCGCGCTGCCCTGCTGACGGCCGATCCGCGTGACAAGGCGCAGGCGGCCCTGACCCTGGCCCGGGATTGGCGGGCCGGTCGGATAGCCGATATCGGTCGGGTCGATGCGCCGGACAGGCCGGGCCGGCCGGACAGACCGGAACTGCTGCCGCCGACCAGGGTGCCGCGCCGCAAGATCGGCCCCGGCCCTTCGGGACGCGCGGCCCTGCTGCACGCGCTTGCCCATATCGAGCTGAACGCGATCGACCTTGCGCTGGACATGCTGATCCGCTTCCCGGCGGAAGACATGCCACGCGCCTTCCTGGATGACTGGCTGCAGGTTGCGGGGGAGGAGGGCACGCATTTCCTGCTGCTGGCCGACCGGCTGGCGGAGCTGGGCAGCCATTACGGGGCGATGCCCGCCCATGACGGGCTGTGGCAGGCTGCCATCGACACCGCCGACGATCTGCTGGCCCGGCTGGCCATCGTCCCCCTGGTGCTGGAGGCACGCGGCCTGGACGTCACCCCCGCCATGATCGAAAAACTCAGCGCGGTGGGTGATGAGGCCAGCGCGGCGGCGCTGAAAATCATCTATCGTGACGAGGTCGGACATGTGGCGATCGGCATGCGCTGGTTCCGCTTCCTGGCCGAACGGCGCGGGGTAGCGGTCGAAGCCAGTTGGACCGCCATCGTCCGGGCGCGCTTTCCCGGACGGGTCAAGCCGCCGTTCAATGACGAGGCGCGCGGCAGGGCGGGTTTTGCGCCCGCGCTTTACACCAGCGTCGTACCGGATGAAGGGAAGGATGTCGCATGAGCCTGTTTCCCGGTTTCGAGGAGAGAACCGTCGCCAGCCATGGGGCGGAGATATTCCTGCGGATCGGCGGTTCCGGCCCGGCCCTGCTGCTGCTGCACGGCTTTCCGCAGACCGGTGCGATGTGGGCGCCGCTGGCCCAGCGGCTGGCGCAGCATTTCACCCTCGTCATTCCCGACCTGCCGGGCTATGGCCGGTCATCCAAGCCCGATGACGCGCCCGACCATGCCCAGATGTCCAAGCGCAGGCTGGCGGAACAATTGGTCGGGCTGATGGGCAGTCTGGGTTTCGATCAGTTTCGTGTGGTCGGCCATGATCGGGGCGCACGGGTAACGCACCGGCTGTGCCTGGATCATCCGGCCCGAGTCACCCGCGCGGCCATGCTGGATATCGTGCCGACCCGCACGGTGTTCGAGACGATCAACCAGGCGGTGGCGACCGCTTATTACCACTGGTTCTTCCTGATCCAGCCAGCCCCGCTGCCGGAATGGCTGATCCGGGCCGATCCCGATCTGTATTTCGAGCGCTGCCTGGGCGGCTGGGGCTCCGCATTGGATGCCTTCGGAGAGGACGCGCTGGCGGAGTATCGCGCGGCGTGGCGCGACCCGGCCATGATCCATTGCGCCTGCGAGGATTATCGCGCCGCTGCCGGCATCGACCTTGCGCATGACCGTGCCGATGCCGGGCAGCGCATCGCCTGCCCGCTTCTGGTGCTGTGGGGTGCCGTCGGCGTGGTCGGCCGAAATTACGATGTCCCCGCGATCTGGAGCGAAAAGGCAAGGGTGGTGCAGGCCGCAGCCGTCCCGGGCGGGCATTTCCTGGTGGAGGAATCTCCTGTCGAGACGCTTTCCGCCCTGCTGCCCTTCCTGCAAGCCTGATGCACGGGGCGGAGGATGGCATGGGCACGCAGCCGATCTTCCGCACCCGGCGCCTGATCCTGCGGCCGCGGAGGGCTGCCGATATCCCGGCCTGCCTTGCCATGGACCGTACAGCCGGAGTGCTGGACTATATCCGGCTTCCGCCGATGGATGAGGACAGCCATAGGCGCTTCATCGACAGTCGCACGCGCGGCCCCTGGCCGGAAGGCATGGGCTATTGGAGCGTCTTTGGCACCTTCGACCCCACCACTTTCCTGGGTTGGGTGCTGCTGATCCCCGAGGATGCGCAGGGGTCGGAGATCGAAATCGGCTGGCGTCTGCGCCCTGACGCCTGGGGACAGGGCATCGCGACCGAGGCCGCATCCGCCCTGCTGGCGCATGCCTTCGGCACGCTGGCCCTTGCGCGGGTATCGGCCGTGATTCACGCCGACAATCTGGCCTCCCAACGCGTGGCGGCGAAGATCGGCATGCGCCTGTCCCATTCCTCCGAGCAGGATGGGCGGATCGGACACCATTTCCTGCTCACATGTCAGCTATTCGTGCAGATGCAGGACGACCCATCGCCCGCCGTGTGACGATCGGCGGGACGGTATTTCCGGCGCCATCGAAAAAATCAATCGGACAAGCCAGATGCCGCGCTGTATGCAGGCACGCGTTTGATACGGCTGGATTTTTTGTCGCAGGCATAGCCCGGCATGCTCCTTCCGGACGGTTCCACATGCTGCATCGCGGAAGGAATCGTTTTGCAAATGACTCTTATTTGCATTATTGCGCCCAGACTCGAAGGAGCCGGACAGTTCGGTCCGGCTTGAGCGATGGTTGGGGGCAGACATGTTTTCACACAGTTCATCCGATCGAAGCAGGACCGCTTTGCGCCGCGCCCTGCTCATGGGCACTATCGGCTTGTCGATCCTTGCGGGCCACACCGCCCGCGCCCAGAATGCCGAAGCGCAGGCCGAAAAACCCGCCGAGGCGGAACCGCTTGAACTTCCGGCGATTTCCGTCGAGGGCGAGGCCGAGGCTGAAGCGGGCGATCCCGTGCCGCCCGTCTATACCGGCGGGCAGGTTTCGCGCGGCGGCCGGCTGGGCGCGCTGGGCAATCAGGACATGATGGATGTTCCCTTCACCATCACCAGCTATACCGAGGAACTGATCCGCAACCAGCAGGCCCAGACCGTGGGCGAAGTGCTGGCCAATGATCCGGCGGTGCGCACCACGACCGCCTATGGCAATGCCGCGGAAATGTATGTCATTCGCGGCTTTCCGCTGAATGGCGAAGACGTCTCCATTGATGGGCTGTACGGCAATGCACCGCGCCAGATCGTGGCGACCGAACCCTTTGAACGGGTCGAGGTGCTGAAAGGCGCCTCCGCCTTCCTGAACGGTGTTCCCCCGGCCGGCAGTGGCATCGGTGGCAGCATCAATCTGGTCCCGAAACGAGCCGAGGACGACCCGCTGTCGCGCGTCACCCTGGGCTATGGCATGGACAGCCAGGTCGGCACCCATGTCGATTTCGGCCGCCGCTTCGGTGAGGACAAGGCTTTCGGCCTGCGTGCCAACCTGGCCCGACGCTATGGCGAAACCTCGATCGAGGATGAGGAGCGCAGCCTGGTCCTGGGTTCGGTCGCGCTCGACCATAAGGGCGAGCGCCATCGTGTGACGCTGGATCTGTCGCATCAGGAACAGACGATCGACGAGCCGCGCCCGATGCTGCTGCTGTCGGGAACCGGCGCGCCTTCCGCCCCGGATGCCAGCAGCAACTATGCCCGCGACTGGACCTATTCCAAGCTGCAGGACAAATCGGCCCAGATGCGCTTCGAATACGACATCACCGACAATGTGATGGCCTATATCGTGGGCGGGGCCCGGACCATGCGCGAGGATGGCGAATATTCCTCGCCCACCGTCAACTCCTCCGGCGTGGGCACCGTGCGGCGCATGTATGTACCGCGCGAGGATCTGAGCGCCAGCGGCCAGACCGGCATCGAAGCCGAATTCGAAACCGGCGCGATCGGCCATACGGTCAATCTTGGCGCGGCGGCCATCCATCAGGAAAACCGGAATTCCTGGTCCTGGTCCGCCACCTCCGCCATCGACATCTACAACCCCGTCTCCCCGGCCTATCCGGCCGCGACCGCCGGCGGTGGCAGCCTGACCGACCTGCCCCTGGTCAGCAAGACGGAGTTGCACAGCTTCATGCTGTCCGACACGCTGTCCTTTCTGGATGACAATATCCTGCTGACTTTGGGTGCACGCGACCAGACCATCCATGTCATGGGCTATGACCGCGCCAGCGGGAACGAGACTTCGAACTACAACAAGTCGAAAATCTCCCCCGTCGCGGGCCTGACGGTGAAGGTCACCGATTGGGCATCCGTCTATGGCAATCGCATCCAGGGCCTGGCCCAGGGTCCGACGGCCCCCACCACCGCCGCCAATTCCGGGGAAATCTTCGCCCCCTATGAATCGACGCAGTATGAAGTGGGCGGCAAGATCGATCTGGGGAATTTCGGCGCCTCCCTTGCCTATTTCCAGACCGAGCAGCCGGTCGGTTTCACGAACGCGACAACCAATGTCTATAGTGTCGATGGCGAACAGCGGAACCGCGGTGTGGAGCTGATGCTGTTCGGCGAACCGGTGAAGGGCTTCCGCCCGCTGGGCGGCATCACGCTTCTGGATGCCGAACTGACCAAGACCGCCGGCGGCACCAATAACGGCAACGCTGCCATCGGCGTGCCGGACTATCAGCTCAATCTGGGGGCCGAATATGACCTGCCCTTCCTGCCCGGCGTCACGGTGGGTGGGCGCGTGCTGCATACCGCATCGCAATTCGTGAATGCGGCCAACACCCAGGAAATCCCGTCCTGGACCAGGCTGGACCTGTCGGCCCGCTATGCGACCGAGATCGAGGAACGCCCGGTCAGCTTCAACCTGAACATCGAGAATGTGACGGATGAAAACTACTGGGCCTCGGCCATGGGCGGCTACATCAACCAGGGCAAGCCGCTGACGGCGAAGCTGTCCGTCACGGCCGATTTCTAACAGACAGAAGGCGGGGCAGGCCGGGAGAAGCCAGTATGACGAACCGCGCGATCCGGATTTGGTATCTGGTACATAAATGGACCAGCCTGATCTGCACCGCCTTCATGCTGATGCTGTGCCTGACCGGCCTGCCCCTGATCTTTCACGAGGAAATCGAACATTGGATCGACGGCGAACGTCCCATCGCCGCCCTTCCGGCCGACACGCCCTTCCGGTCCCTGGACGAAGCCACGGCCAAGGCGATGGCGATTCATCCGGGCACGATTCCGCTCTATATGAGCTTCGATATCGACCAGCCGGTGTTGAACGTCACCACCGGGCCGAACGCGGCAGCCACCATCGAGGATATGGTCTTCACCTCGCTCGACCGGCGAACGATGGACCCGGTGCGCAGCTTCGACGATGACGGGGTGATGCACTTTCTGCTGCAATTGCATACCGACATGTTCCTGGGGCTGCCGGGCGAGCTGTTCCTGGGCCTGATGGGCCTGTTGTTCGTCATCGCCATCATCTCCGGCATCGTGGTCTATGCGCCCTTCATGCGGCGGCTCAGCTTCGGCAGCATCCGCACCAGCCGCAGCAGCCGGGCCACATGGCTGGACATCCATAACCTGCTGGGCATCGCCACCCTGATGTGGGCCAGCGTGGTGGGGCTGACCGGGGTGGTGAATACGCTGTCCACCCCGCTGGTCGACCTGTGGCGCTTTCAGGAATTGCGCGCCCTGGTTGCGCCCTATCGTGACCAGCCGGTGCCGGACCACCGGGAATGGACGTCGCTGCATCAGGCGATGGATACGGCGCTGGCGGCCGTTCCGGGCAGCACGCCGCAATTCGTGGCCTTTCCCGGCGTGCGCTTCAGCAGCAATTATCACTATGCGATCTGGCTGCGCGGGGCCACCTCGGCCACGGAGCTGATCTATACCCCCGTGCTGGTCGATGCCCGCAGCGGCGAGCTGAGTGCGATCAGCCATATGCCCTGGTACATGCTGGCGCTGCGCCTGTCGCAGCCGCTGCATTTCGGCGATTATGGCGGGCTGCCGATGAAAATCCTGTGGGCGATCCTGGATCTGGTCGCCATCGTCATCCTGGGCAGCGGGCTGTATCTCTGGCTCAGGAAACGCGGCAAGGCGACCGATACCGAGCGTTTCCTGCAACGGCGCGCGGCGATGCTGCGGCCGCAGGCGGAGGTGGCGGAATGAAAACCGACCGCCCCCTGTCGCTGGTCGAAATTTTTCGGATTCCCGCCCTGCTGGCCCTGGTCAGCCTGGCCGGGCTGATCTCCGCCCTGCTCGGTGCGGGCTGGTGGGATATCCTGTCGTGGATCAGCCTTGGCCTGCCGGTCGCGGCGATAGCCTGGGCATATGCCTTCAGGCGTGGGTGATCAGTCCAGATCACCCACTTCGACCGTCGCCCCACCATCCAGCTTGGCCGCCAGCGAGGCTTCCAGGAAGGCATCGATCTTGCCGTTCAGCACGCCCTGGGTGTCCGACGTTTCCACGCCCGTGCGCAGATCCTTCACCATCTGATAGGGCTGCAGCACATAGGAGCGCAGCTGGTGGCCCCAGCCGATTTCCGACTTCGCATCATGCTCGGCCCTTGTGGCTTCCTCGCGCTTGCGCAGTTCCGCCTCATAGATGCGGGCTTTCAGCATGCTCATCGCGGTGGCGCGGTTCTTGTGCTGCGAGCGGTCATTCTGGCACTGTACCACGATGCCGGTCGGCAGATGGGTGATGCGCACCGCCGAATCGGTCCGGTTCACGTGCTGCCCGCCCGCGCCCGACGCACGATAGGTGTCGATCTTCAGATCCTTGTCCAGGATCTCCACCTCGATCGTGTCATCGACCACCGGATAGATGGTGGCGGATGAAAAGCTGGTATGGCGCCTGGCCTGGCTGTCATAGGGGGAGATGCGGACCAGCCGATGCACCCCGTTTTCCGTCTTCAGCCAGCCATAGGCGTTGGGGCCGGAAATCTTGATGGTCGCCGATTTGATGCCCGCTTCTTCCCCCGGGCTTTCTTCCATCAGCTCGGTCTTATAGCCACGCGCTTCCGCCCAGCGGCTGTACATGCGCAAGAGCATTTCGGCCCAATCCTGGCTTTCCGTGCCGCCGGCCCCGGCATGCACTTCCAGGAAACAGTCATTATTGTCGGCCTCGCCGGACAACAGGCTTTCCAGCTGCAGCTTGGCCGCGCGGTCGCGCAGGCCCAGGATCGCGGATTCCGCATCCGCGATCATGGCCGCATCCTCTTCCATCTCGGCCAGTTCGAGCAGTTCCAGATTATCCGCCAGCCCCTGTTCCAGGGCCTTGAAGCCGCCAAGATTGGCTTCCAGCGTGGCGCGTTCGCGCATGATCTTCTGCGCGGCCTCGGCATCATTCCAGAGCGAGGGGTCTTCGACCCGGTCGTTCAGCTCGGCCAGACGTTTTGTGGATGTATCCCAGTCAAAGAGACCTCCTCAGCAGTTCGAGCGACTGCTTGAGTTCTTCGACTGCGGCCTGGATTTCCGCGCGCATGGGCGTGACCCGTTCCTGTGTCTCGGTTGGATGAAAGCGTCGCGCGGGTCTAGAGCAAGACGGTCGCCGGATCAACCCTGCTTGCTGGTGGAATGAATTTGACATTCGGTCCCCATTTGATGTCGGGCTCCCAGCCGAATGTCAAATTCAATAAATTCCACTAGAAACATATATTTACCAGTGGTTTCCCCGTTTCCAACATTTGCCCTAGAGGCTGATACAAAGGGGGTAGCAAATGTTGGAAACAAACCACTGCCCGGCATTGCCTTGCCAGCCAGGGTTGGGTATCAATCCCTGACCTATTCTATCAGACGTCTAAGGACCATCGCCATGTACCGCCCCGGACGCGGATTCCTGAATGCACCAGGCCCGACCAATATTCCTGAGCGCGTGATCCGCGCCATGAGCCGCCAGGCCATCGATCTGGTGGATGAGGAGCTGGAGGACGCCGTGCGCCGCTGCTTCGCCGGCCTGCGCCCGATCCTGGGCCTGGAAGGCGGGGCGGTCTATCTGTATTCCGCCAATGGCCATGGCGCCTGGGAAGCCGCCATCGCCAATGTGCTCGCCCCCGGCGATCTGGTGCTGGTACCGCAGACCGGGCAGTTTTCCGCCGGCTGGGTGGAAACGGCCGAAGCCAACGGGGTGGTCTGCGAAATCCTGCCGCATGACATCCGCACCAGCTTCCCGATGGACAAGCTGGCCGCCCGCCTTGCCGCCGATAAGGGCCACAAGGTGAAGGCGGTGATGCTGGTGCATACCGATACCTCCACCGGGGTGACGCATGATCCCCTGGCCGCCCGCGCGGCGCTGGATGCCTGCAACCACCCGGCCCTGTTGATGCTGGATGCGGTGGCGACGCTGGGCACCACCAAGGTGGATATGAAGGGCTGGAATATCGATGTCTGCCTGTCCGCCTCGCAGAAGGGGTTGATGGGTCCGCCCGGCATGGCCGTGGTTGCCGCCAATGACAAGGCGCTGGAGGTGCATCGGCAAACCAAGCGCGACCGGCTGTATTGGGACTGGACCCTGCGCGGCGAAGGCCCCGGCTATCGCAGCTTCTGCGGCACGGTGCCGGAGCATCACATCTTCGCCCTGGACGAGGCGCTGAACCTGATTGCCGAGGAAACCCTGCCCGCGATCTTTGCCCGGCATCACGCGATTTCGCGCGCCGTGCATGTGGCGGTGGAGACTTGGGGCAAGGCCGACCAGCTGGAAATCAACGCGCTGAACCCGGCCGAACGCGCGGTGGGCGTGACCGCCATCCGGGTCGCCGCCGGCATTGATCCCGATCTGATCCGCTCGACGGCGCGGCGGATGTTCCGCACCTCCGTCGCCGGCGGGCTGGGCGATATCCGCCATTCCGCCTTCCGCATCGGCCATCTGGGCGACATGAACGCGCCGATGATCCTGGGCGCGCTGGCGGGTGTGCAGATGGCGCTGTCGCATCTGGGCATTCCCCATGGCAAGGGCGCGCTGGATGCCGCGGCGGACTATCTGGCCGAGGCTGCGGCCGAAGCCTCTCCGGCCCTCGCCGCCGCGCAGTAGTCTCTACACGCTCGGTCTTCGGCCGGCTGCGTGTGGGTTTTGCTCACCAGAGTTCAGGCCGCCAGGGCTCGCATTCGATATTGCAGGGCCAGGGCGCCAGGGCATAGGCCGCAAGCAGCGCGTCGATGCGCGGTTGCAGCACGGCCGGTTCCGGCAGGGGCAGGAGGGCGCGCAGCATCTCGGCCAGCCGGTCCAGATCGACCCGTTCGCCGTAATAGTAATCGCCGCCCATCAGTCTGGCCGATGCCAGCATCAGCCAGGAAACCGCCTCTGCCTTGTCCTGGCGCTCCAGCTCCGCCAGGGTCAGGGCCGACGCCAGATGACCCGACAGGGCGGCCTGCCGCAGCAGCCGACCGGCCGCCACCGGGTCATCCTGCCTCGCGGCCAGCATCGCAAATGCGGTCGGGTGGCCCAGCGTGGCAGCCCGTTCGATCCAGCCTGCCCGATCAAGCTCCGGCAGGGCCGGATCATCCGCCAGACGCAGCATGGCGGGGGAATAGCCCTCCCCCGCCAGCGTCGTGAACAGCGCACGCGCCCGGGGCATCGTCGCCACATCTTCCGACAGGGCCTTGGCCTGATCATAGCGCGCGATCCAGTCGCCGCTTGCCCCGGCCTGTTCCGCCAGGGCCAGCCCCCGGCCGCGATCAACCGGCCCGCCGACGCCGCCAAGCAAGGCCCAGGAGGCGAAATGGGCCGCGCGCCAATCACCTGCCGCCGCCGCTTCCACGGCCAGACTACGGGCTTCGGCTGCCTGGCCTGCCGCCATCAGGCGCTGGATGGTTGCACCGTCCAGGGCATGGGCGGGGCCAACTGCAATCATGAAGGTCAATACCAAACTCAGAATGCGCATGACGAAGCCTATCGATAGACATCCCGACGATGCCCGATCCGAAGGACCAGGATCGTAATGTTTGCATCCTCGATACTGGCGATGATGCGGTAGTCCCCAACACGGTACTTCCAGAAGGAACCCAGCTCCTTTCCCTTCAGGGCCTGACCGAGCTCGCGCGGATTTTCCGCAACGGCCAAGCGATCCCGCAGGAAGGACACAATGCGTCTGGCGACGACGCGGTCCAGGCGGGCAAGTTCCCTCTTGGCCGCTTCATCGAACTCAATCCTCCAGACCAAGTTCTCTCACCACGGAATCAAGGTCCTGGGTGCCGCGCTTTCCTGCCCGGACTTCGATCAGGCGCTGCTCGGCAAGATACAGGTCTTCCAGATCGTCCAGATGTTCCAGAATGGCTTGGCGTGCATAGAAGGTCTTGGTGCGGCCCGTGGCCTTGGCCAGGGCATCCAGGCGCTTCTCAATCTCCTCCGGCAGCCGAATGGCGAGCATGGATCGGTTCCCTTTCTTTTGTGCTATACATTTATAGCACAAGCCTGTCTGTTCGTCTCACCAACTCCATCCGAAACCGACCTTTTACCGCTCAGCCCCAAAAGCAGAACGCCCGCCGGAAACCGGCGGGCGTTTGCATCAGATCAGGTCGAAACCCGTAGCCGGGATCAGTGGACCGCGGCCCAGGTCCGACGCTTCAGCGCCAGCGCCAGACCGGTGAACACCACCAGGAACAGGATCACGCCGATACCGGTCGACTTGCGGTTTTCCAGCTTCGGCTCGGCCGCCCACATCAGGAAGGTGGCCACGTCATGCGCCTGCTGGGCAATCGTGGCCTTGGTCCCGTCGGCGAAGGTCACGCCATCCTCATAGATGGGCTGCGGCATGCCGATCTTGTAGCCGGCGAAATAGGCATTGAAGTGCTGCCCATCCGCCAGTTCGAAGGGCGCGCCATGCGTCTTCTCATACTCTTCCAGGATATGGGCGGAAGGTTCGCCATAGCCCGTCATCAGCGCATAGATATAGTCCGGGCCGTTCGGGCGGGCCTTGGCCATCAGCGACAGGTCCGGCGGATAGGCACCGCCATTGGCCGCACGGGCCGCCTGCTCGTTCGGGAAGGGCGAGACGAAATGGTCGGACGGCAGAGCCGCCCGCTGGAACATTTCACCCTGATCGTTAGGGCCGCCCGTCACCTCGTAATTGGCGGCAAAGGCGCGCGCCTGTTCCGGGGTGTAACCCATGTCCTGGATGTTGCGATAGTACAACAGCTTGGCACCATGGCAGGAGGCGCAAACCTCCTTATAGACCTGCAGACCACGCTGCAGCGAAGCGCGGTCAAAGGTACCGAACACGCCATCGAAGGACCAACTCTGCTTCGGCACCGCAATACCTTCGGCAGCCGAGGCACTGCTTGCCCCGAGCCCCAGGAACAGGCCCGCGGCGACTACGGTTTTGATCAGCTTGCGCATCACGGCTTCTCCATCTTCGCGGCGGCACCAGCACCCACGGGGGCCGAACCCTTCAGGGTCGCGGCGTGGATCGAGGCGGGCAACGGCCTGGGCGTTTCAAACCAACCAACCAGAGGCGTGATCACCAGAAGGTGGATGAAGTAGTACAGCGTCGCCATCTGCGAGACGGTCACATAGGGTTCTTCCGCCGGCATCTGGCCGACATAGCCCAGCACCAGGAAGTTCAGCACGAAGATCACCGTGAACCATTTGTAGACCGGCCGATACTTGCAGGACCGCACCTTGGAGGTGTCCAGCCAGGGCAGCAGTGCCAGCAGGATCAGCGAGCCGAACATGGCCAGAACGCCGGCCAGCTTGGCTTCCATGAACCAGCCCAGGAACAGCTTCATCACCCACCAATCATCGGTGAAGGCGCGCAGGATCGCGTAGAAGGGCAGGAAATACCATTCCGGCACGATATGGGCGGGGGTCGAAAGCGGGTTGGCTTCGATATAGTTGTCCGGATGGCCCATGAAATTCGGCGCATAGAACACGAAGATCGAATAGACGATCAGGAAGGCGCCCAGCCCGACCATGTCCTTATAGGTGAAATAGGGATGGAAAGGCACCGTGTCCTGCGGACCCTTCACATCGATACCGTCCGGATTGTTCGATCCGGTGATGTGCAACGCCAGCACATGCAGGATGACCACACCGAAAATCACGAAGGGCAGCAGGAAATGCAGCGCGAAGAAGCGGTTCAGCGTCGGATTGTCGACCGCGAAGCCGCCCCACAGCCAGGTCACGATCGGTTCGCCGATGATCGGGAAGGCCGAGAACAGATTGGTGATCACCGTCGCGCCCCAGAAGGACATCTGGCCCCAGGGCAGCACATAGCCCATGAAGGCGGTCGCCATCATCAGCACGAAGATCACGACGCCCAGGATCCACAAAAGCTCGCGCGGCTCCTTATAGGAACCGAACCACAGCCCGCGCAGAATGTGGATATAGACCGCGATGAAGAACATCGAGGCGCCGTTCATGTGGATGTAGCGGATCAGCCAGCCACCATTCACGTCGCGCATGATGCGCTCGACGGAGGAGAAGGCATGGCTGACATGCGGGGTGTACTGCATCGCCAGTATGATCCCCGTGGCGATCATCACCACCAGCATGATCATGGCAATGGCGCCGAAATTCCACCAGTAATTCAGGTTCTTCGGCATCGGGAAAGTGCCGTATTCCTTCACCATGAAGGTGAAGATCGGCAGGCGGGAATCAACCCAGCGTACCGCCGGGTTCTTGAATTCGGGAGCGGGTCCGTGACCGGCCATTATCTCATCCTCCCCTTAACCGACACGAACGCGCGTATCCGACAGGAACGCGTATTCCGGAATATCGAGATTGCGCGGGGCGGGGCCTTTGCGAATACGACCCGAGCTGTCGTAATGCGAGCCATGGCAGGGGCAGAAATACCCGTCGAACTCGCCCTTCGGTTCGCTGGAACCAACGCCGAGCGGGATGCAGCCCAGATGGGTGCAGACACCCACCATGATCAGCCATTCCGGCTTCTGCACGCGTTCCGCATCGCTCTGCGGGTCCGTCAGGGTGGCGACATCCACCGATACGGCTTCCTGGATTTCCTTTTCGGTGCGGTGACGGATGAACACCGGCTTGCCGCGCCAGAACACCTTGATCGCACTGCCGACCGGCACATTCGCCAGATCGACCTCGATGGAAGCCAGCGCCAGCACTTCCGCCGACGGATTCATGCTGTTGACCAGCGGCCACACGAAAGCGCCCGCGCCCACCGCGCCCGTCGCCAGGGTGACCATCGCCAGGAAGTCCCGGCGCGTCTCGCCCTCTTCGGCGTGGCCCGGCTGATGCCCTGCTTCTGCCATGCTTGCTGTCCCTTTTTGCCCCATGATCCTTGGTCGCGACCGGCACGGAGAGAACCCTCGCCCCAACCGGCCCCTTCCACCTTGAACCCCGGTCGGCCGCCTTTCGCCTGATCGTGATCAGCCATGCAAAAAGGGCCTTACCGCCCGGGTGGCGGTCAGTCGGCGGATTTCATACTCGAAGCCCCGGGCAATTGCAAAGGATCAAAAACGCCGCGCGTCGCCTGCGCACGTCGACGAAAACAGCTGCGATGGCTGGCGCTGGGCCGCCGGCTCTGGCATGAAGCGCTGCACGACACGGCCAAACCTTTCGGACAGCACCGCGATGCGCCTGGCGCTCTACGAGCCTGACATCCCCCAGAATACCGGCACCATCCTGCGCCTGGCAGCCTGCCTGGGGGTCGGGGTGGATGTGATCGAACCCTGCGGCTTCATCTGGTCGGATGCCCGCATGAAGCGGGCCGGCATGGATTATCTGGATGGCGTAGACCTGATCCGCTGGAAAAGCTTCGACCATTTTCTGGAAGGCCAAAGGCAGCGCGGCGGGCGGCTGGTACTGCTCAGCGCCCATGGCGCGGTTTCCCATCTGGCCGCGCGTTACGAACCGAACGACACGCTGATGCTGGGCCGCGAAAGCGCCGGCGTTCCGGACGGCGTGCGCGCATTGGCCGACATCACGGTCGCCATTCCCATGCAGCGCGGCTTTCGATCCTTGAATGTCGCGATTTCCGGCGCCATCGTGTTGTCGGAGGCGCTGCGCCAAACTCAGGCCTTTCCGGACTTCCCACAAGCAGAAGGATGACCGAAGCATGACGGACACGACCCCGCTGGAGGAGCGCAAGGACCTGGCCCGCGACTGGTTCCGCAGCCTGCGCGACCGCATCTGCGCGGCCTTCGAGGCGCTGGAGGATGAACTTGCCCCCACCATGCCCCATGCGGATCAACCGGCCGGACGGTTCGCCTTCAATCCCTGGGACCGCGCTGAAGGCGGCGGCGGGGTGATCGGCCTGATGAAGGGCCGCGTGTTCGAAAAGGTCGGCGTCAACATCTCCACCGTGCATGGTCATTTCTCGGAAGCGTTTCGCAAGGAGATCCCGGGCGCCGCCGAATCCGATGGGGCCTTCTGGGCCAGCGGCATTTCGCTGGTCGCCCATATGCACTCGCCCAGGGTGCCGGCGGTGCATATGAACACGCGCATGATCGTCACCTCGAAAAGCTGGTTCGGCGGCGGTTCGGATTTGAACCCGATGCGCCCGGTCCAGGCCGATACGGACGATTTCCACGCCGCCTTCAGGGCCGCCTGCGACGCCCATGGCGCGGAAAAATACCCGAAATACAAGGAATGGTGCGACGAATACTTCTTCATCAAGCACCGGGGCGAAGCCCGCGGCGTCGGCGGGATTTTCTACGACTATCTCGATACAGGCGATTGGCAGGATGATTTCGCCTTCACCCGCGATGTCGGCGAGACCTTCCTGGACATTTACCCCAAGCTGGTCCGCCGCCATTTGGATGAAAGCTGGACGGAGGAGGACCGCGCCCACCAATTGATGCGCCGCGGGCTCTATGCCGAATTCAATCTGGTCTATGACCGGGGCACCCGTTTCGGCCTGATGACCGGCGGCAATCCGGAAGCGGTGCTGATGTCCCTGCCACCGGTCGCGACCTGGCCATAGGCTAGAGCGGGTTTCGACCAATATGAACCGGCATGCCCTTCGTCCTCACAACTCGAAACCCAACCAAATCCGCTCCGTCGGAACGATTCATATTAGTCGAAACCCGCTCTAAGATCAGGATCGCCCGAAGCGCTTCTTCGTCCGTTCCATGATGCGCCTCCAGCGCCGGCGCAGCGTCGGTGCGTCCAGCCTCAGGCCGACACGCAGGATATTCCCGTCGCGGTCGGCTTCCATCACCACCAGGGCGGCCGTCCCGAAGCGCGCCACATCGCCGGCCTGCGGACGGCCGGCCAGTTCATCGGCCAGGACTTCGCCCACGCTGCGCGCCTCATCCGGTTCCCAGGGCAGGGAATAGGCGCCCGCAATGCCCCGGAACGGTGTTTCGCCGGCAAATTCGAAGTCCACCGGGCGAATGCGCCGGTTTTCCTGCGTCAGCATCAGCCGGTCGACCTCATGGGCGAATTCCGGCGGCGTGATCAGCAGCACGTAATCGCCGGGCTCCAGCGCTTCCCATTTTTCCTTCGGCAGCACCACGCCATCGCGGATGATGGTCAGAAGACGGGTGCGCTTGGGCCAGCCGATGGCCGAGATCACCTTGCCGATCACCTTGGCCCCCGGCCGGATGGTATAGGCGACCACGTCACGGTCGAAATTGGAGGCGAGGTCTACATCCATCCGCCCATCCGCCTCCGGCGCGGGGGCGATGTCCATGTCCAGCGCGCGGGACAGCCTGGGAATGGTCCAGCCCTGCAGCAGCAGGGAGGCGATCACCACGATGAAGGCGATGTGGAACAGCTGGCTGCCATCGGGAACGCCAGACAAGGCCGCGATCATGGCCAGCACGATGGGCACGGCGCCGCGCAGCCCCACCCAGGCGATGAAGGCCCGCTCGTCCCAATCGAAGCGGAACGGCGCGAGGCAGAGGAAGACCGCCACCGGCCGTGCGATGAAGATCAGCACCAGCGCCACGGCAATGCCGGGGATCAGGTCCGGCAATAACCGGCTGGGCGTCACCAGCAGCCCCAGCATGACCAGCAGCATGATCTGGCTGATCCAGCTGAGCCCGTCATGGAAACGCCGGATCAGACGGTCTGCCCTGAGGCGGTGATTGCCGGTCACGATGCCCGCGACATAGGCGGCCAGAAAGCCCGAACCATCCAGCTTCTGCGCAACCGCGAACAGGATCAGCGCGGATGCCGTGACGAATACGGGATACAGCCCGGCCGCCAGTTCCAGCCGGTTGACCACCTGCGCCAGCAGAAAGCCCCCACCGACCCCTATCAGCAGCCCGACCCCCATCTGCTGCAGGAACAGAAGACCGGCCGACCAGAAGTCAAAATCGGCCCCACTCGAAACACCACCCTCCTGCACGAAGGCGACCAGCGTTACGGTCAGGAACACGGCCATCGGGTCGTTCAGGCCCGATTCCAGTTCCAGCGACGCGCCTACGCGCCGCCTGAGTTCCGTGCCGCGTTGATGCAGCAGCAGAAACACCGCCGCCGCATCGGTCGAAGCAACGATGGCCCCGATCAGAAGCCCATGCAGCCAGCCCGAATCCAGCACCAGGGCGGCAGCAGCCCCGGTGATCCCCGCCGTGATCAGAACGCCGATTGTGGCAAGCAGCACGGCGGGCTTATAGCCCGCGCGCAGGGTGTCGATCGGGGTTCGCAACCCGCCATCGAACAGGATGACCGCCAGCGCCATGCTGGCGGCCAGGAAGCCACCGCGAAAATCATCGAAGATGACGCCGCCCGGCCCCTCTTCCCCCATCAGCATGCCCAGCCCCAGAAAGGCCAGCATCAACGGGGCGCCCACGCGCTGCGACAGCACACCGACGAGAATGCTCCCCGCGAGCAATCCTCCCGCCAGCAGCATCAGGTCGAAGGCGGCATCCATGACGTGGGGGATGTCCCTGGCAATAGAGGAGATAGGCGGGTACGGGATGCGGGTTCCAGCCCGAAGGCAGTGGTGCCCCGCATCCCAAATCCATTTGGCTTACAGCGTGGCGAGAACCGCCTCGGCCGAGGAATCCTGGAAGGTGCCCGGCGGATCGATGGCCAGATGCGTCACCGTGCCATCCTTCACCACCATGACGAAACGCTGGCCGCGCACGCCAAGGCCGGCCTTCATCAGGTCAAGCTCCAGGCCGCAGGCCTTGATGAAATCGCCGGCGCCATCCGCCAGCATCAGCACCTTGTCATTGGCTTCCTGCGATTTGCCCCAGGCTCCCATCACGAAGGCGTCGTTGACGGCGGTGCAGGCGATGGTGTCGATGCCCTTGGCCTTCAACTGGTCGGACAGGGACACGAAGCCCGGCAGATGCTTGGCCGAGCAGGTCGGCGTGAACGCGCCCGGAACGGAGAACAGGACCACGGTCTTGCCGGGCCACAAATCCGACGGGGCTACCGGCTCCGGTCCGTTCTCACCCATTTTCTTGAAGCCGACATCCGGAACCTTGTCGCCAACCTTGATGGTCATAGTCTTGTCCTTCCCTTATTGGCAACCCTTGCGGGCATGTGTATCGGGGACGCGTGCGCCCTCCTCTGGCAAGATAGGCCCTGCGCCGGGAAATTCCAGGCCGAAACGCTTATTGCAGAAGGTTTTTTGCTGCCCCGCCCCCAGCCCGCGCCACCGCATCCAGCACGGTTTCGGCGTTCAGCAGCTCGGGTAGCGGAATGCCGTAAGGCGCCCCGGGACCATAGACGATGTTGAAAGGAATACCGTAGCGGCCATAGCGTTGCAGATAGGCCGCAATGGCCGGGTCGGGCAGGGTCCAGTCGGCCTGCATCGCGACCAGATCCGGACCGTTCAGCAAGTCCGATACCGGCGCGCGCTGCAATACGCGCAGCTTGTTGAACTGGCAGGTGATGCACCATTCCGCCGTGACATCGACGAAGACGATCCGCCCCTGCCCCACCAAATGATCGATCTGCTTTTCCTCGAATTGAACCCAGGCGATTGTCCCGGCATCATCCCCACCCCACCCCGTCGCGGCCTGGGGCCGGTCCGGTGCCAGGGCGGCATGCAGGGTCATGACGGCCAGAATAGCCAGGGCCAGCGGCACAGCCCGGCGGCCAAGCCGCGATCCCGGCAGCCGGCGCAGGCCCAGCACCGCGGCGATCATCAGCGCAAAGACAAGGGCAATCCCCGCCGTTTCCGTCCCGGCCTGGACCCAGATCACGCTGGCCAGCCAGATGGCCGTGCCGATCAGCGCCAGGGCCAGGATGCCGCGCAGCCAGACGAACCAGCGGCCGGGCCTGGGCAGATGCCGGGCCAGGCCCGGAAACGCCGCGACCGCCAGATAGGGCGTGGCAAGCCCCAGCCCCAGCGCGGCGAAGATGGCCAGAATCTCCGGCACGCCGCGCGCCAGGGCGAAACCCACCGCCGTCCCCAGGAACGGCGCGGAACAGGGGGTGGCCAGCAGGGTGGCGAAGGCACCCGTCAGGACATGCTGACCCAGTCCCTCCTCCCGCCGGCCGGAGCCGGCCAGCACGTCACCCAGGCGTCCGGGCAGCGCGAATTCGAACAGGCCCAGCAGATTGCAGGCGAACAGGATGGTAACGCCCATCATGAACGCCAGGAAGGCCGGCTGCTGGAACTGGATGCCCCAGCCGACGCCCGCCCCGGCCAGCTTCAGCGCGATCAGCCCGCCCGCCAACACCAGGAAGGACAGCATGATACCGGCGGCGGAGGCCAGGAAGCCGCGCCGCACCGTGCGGGGTGCCTGACCGGCATGGCCCAGCACGGAAAGCAGCTTCAGCGACAGCACCGGCAGCACGCAGGGCATCAGGTTCAGGATCACCCCACCCAGGAAGGCCAGGCCCAGCATGCCGAAAAGTCCCGACAGGCCGAAACCGCCGCCACCTTCCAGGCGACCCGCCACCGGGGTCGCATGGGTTTCGGCGGCGCGGGGTCCATCCACCACGGTCAGGGTAAGTCCCTGCGCCAGGATCGCAGCCGCATCGGCCCCGCCGCCCGCCATGCTGAACCGGGCAGAGCGGCCATCGGCGGACAAGTCCAGCCTGGGCTTGTCAAACCAGGCCCCGTCCGGCCCCTCCACGAAGATATCGGGGGTCAGCATCGGCGTTTCGGAGGAGATCGCGGCCGCCAGCAGCATGTCCTTGGCCTGCGCATCACCCGTCAGCGCCAGCCCGTCCAGCCGGAAACCGGCAATGGCGGGTTCGACCGGCACCTGGGCGCGCCAGCGGTCGATTTCCTGCGCCGCATCGTCCAGCGCACCGCCCGATATCGGGATATCCAGCGCAATCTTGGCCGTATAGGGGATGCAGATATCGTCGCAGGTCAGATAGTCGACACTGGCTGCCAGGCGCACCGGTTGATCCGGTCGCCCCACCAGTACGTCCAGCGGCAGGATGACCCGGTCGTGATAGCCCAGGGTCTGGAAGCCAAGCACTTCGAAGCGCTGCGGGGCCGGCCAGGACAGGGCGACATCGGCCACATTCGTCGAGGCTGTCCAATCCGCGCGGGGCGGATAGCCGGCATCGCCGGGATTGCGCCAGTAGATCTTCCAGCCCGGCGCCAGTTGGAATTCCAGCCCGGCGCGCAGCTGCGGCGCGCCACCCACGCCATCGGTCGCCGCGACCAGACGTACCCGCCCGTGTTCGCTTTCCCACCAGGGGCCGGCCAGGGCAAAGGCCCGGCTGCAGGGCAGGAGAATCGCCAGGAAAACCAAGCTGACCAAGGCAATATGAACGGGCAGGCGCGACATGTGAACTCTGGGCTGCTGGTTTCGTTTGCGGAACAGGTCCCTGCTTATATAGTCTAAAGCAGACGCGCGGGCGCGTCACAGTGTCGTCATACGGGGGTCGGACGGCCGGGCGCGGGGCGCACGTCGGTTGGTATTTTATTGTCCGCGCCGTGTGAAGACAGGATGTGTGCCTGCCATACCATGGCGGATAGGACCTAAAAGCGTTCGGGAATGAGCATGGAAGCGCCCCTGGATACCGACGGCTACCTGACCGGCCAATTGCTGGTCGCCATGCCCCAGATGACCGATCCACGGTTTGAACGGAGCGTGATCTATATCTGCGTCCACAATGCCGACGGCGCCATGGGGCTGATCGTCAACCGCCTGGTTGGGTCGATCACCTTTGCGGAGCTTCTGGAACAGCTCGACATCCGCACCCAGAATGCGCCGGATTGCGTCCCGGTCCATTTCGGTGGGCCGGTTGAAACCGGCCGCGGCTTCGTGCTGCATTCCGCCGATTATGTGCAGGACAATTCGGTGCTGATGGGCAACGGCCTGGCCCTGACCGCCACCATAGACATTCTGCGCGCGGTCGCGGACGGTACGGGACCCACCCACTGCCTGCTGGCACTTGGCTATGCCGGCTGGGGTCCCGGGCAGTTGGAAGGGGAGTTGCAGGACAATGCCTGGCTGAACGTCCCCGCCGACGAGGCGATCCTGTTCGGCCCGGACATGGACGACAAGTGGACACGGGCGGTCGCCAAGTTGGGCTTCGATCCCAATCTTCTGTTCGCCGGGGCCGGGCACGCCTAGGGTGTGATTTGGCGCAAATCGCGCGTTTCGGCGTCGCGGAAGCGTGCAAGGGGCCTGACCGTCCCCTCAAAAACATCGAAAATGCAAGATGTTGACGATGGCTGCGGGCTGGCCTTGCCGGGCCGGTCGGGTTACCTTGCGCTTATCCAGCCAGGGGAAAAGATCGCATATCATGCCTTATGTCTCGCGCGATGCATCGGGCCGCATCATCGGCATCTCCGACCGGCCAGGTCCGGGGGCCACGGAAAATCTTCCGATCAATCACCCGGATGTGATCCGTTATATGGAAGGGCTGACGCCCGACAATATGCGCCAGCGTCTAAACCAGTCCGACCTGGAAATGGCGCGTATCGCGGAAGACCTGATCGACGTGCTGATTTCCCGCAACATCCTGAATTTCACGGATCTTCCGCGTGAGGCCCAGCGCAAGCTGATCGCCCGCCAGAAACTGCGCCGCAACCTGTCGGCCCTGTCCACCCTGGTCAACCAGGACGATGACATCCTGTGATGTTGCCCTGCGGCTGACGCATGCCTGCCGCGATTACCCGGCATTTTAGCTAATAAGGGATACTCTTTAACCTTCCCTTCAGCCATCTTCCCCGAAGCTTATGCTGCGCTGCGAAAGAAACGCGCACGCGCCATGTCAGGGGGATCGCATGGTCATAAATTCAGTCGGCGAGGCGGGGCGCCCCGCCTTCCTGAAATCCATAACCTTGGCCCGGAAGATATTTCTGGGCTTCCTTGTAATGCTGCTGCTGATCGGGGCCTTGGCTGCCGGCTCCATCGCCAACCTCGTGCTGAGCAGTCGCCTGTTCGAGGAATATCACGGGCTGACGGATGTCACGACAGCCGCCCAGGACTTTCAGTCGTCCATTACCGATGTGATGCTGTCGGTCAAAGACTACATGGCCAATGAATCGAGCCTTGCCGCCGATCAGGTGCAGCAGAGAATCGTCATCGCGGCGGGGCAGAAAGACAGCTTCCTGTCCAATGTCGACGATCCCGGTCTGCGCGCCCTGGTGGAAACCATGAGTGAGGTCCTGTCACGCTACCAAACCACATTCAAAGCCGTCGCGGACGCACATAGGACGGGCACCGCCATCATCCAGGACGAACTTCTACCGCAGGGAACCAAGGTTCTGGACTCTCTGACAGAGTTGACGGAGTACGGCTATGCCGGGGCGGATGTGACGGGGCTGTTCTACACCTCGCTGGCCAAGGATGGCGTGATGCGCACCCAGCTTTCCGCCCAGCGCTATCTGGCGGGCGGCGCGCGGGAGGATGCGAACCTGGCGCGCGAGCATGGCAAGGATGCGGTGCAGCGCCTGAACTCCCTGATCGGGGAGATGAACAATCCGATCCGGCGCGAACGGGCCGAAGATGCGCTGATCGCAACGGAGGCCTATCTGACGGCCTTCGATTCCATCGTCTCCTCCGCCAACCGCAGGCGCAATCTGGTCGCGGTGCAACTGGACGATATGAGCCGGGAAATGCTGGACGGGCTGGCGGAGTTGCGATCACAGGCCCAGGCACGGCAGACGGGGCTTGGCCTGACGGTCAGCGCGCGCAACCAGCTGACCTTGAAAATCCTGTCCGGGGTCGCGGTCGGCCTGTTCCTGGTCGGTCTGGCGCTTGCAACGGTGCTGGGTCGGGCGGTATCCCGCCCCATCGCGGCGATGACCCGATGCATGCGCGGCCTTGCCGATGGCGACACCGCGATCGACATTCCGGGCATCGAGCGTGCCGATGAGATCGGGGAAATGGCCCAGGCCGTTCAGGTCTTCAAGGACAACGCCATCGCCCGGGAAGCGCTGGAAGCCCAACAACACCGGGAGCAGGAGGTTCGGGATCGCCGGACCAAGGCCCTGGAAGCCCTGATCACGGGCTTCGATGCCGCGGTGAACGAGATACTGAGCGGGCTGGCCGCCTCCTCCCGGCAGCTGGACGCCACCGCCGCAGGCATGACGCGGACTGCGGAGCGCACCTCGCAGCAGGCCTCCGCCGTTGCCGCCGCAACGGAACAGGCGACCGCCAATGTGCAATCCGTGGCGACCTCGACGGAGGAGTTGACCGCCTCCATCGGCGAAATCGCCCAGCAGGTCGCCCATTCGCAGACCATAGCCGGCACGGCGCGCACGGAAGCGCGCGAGGCCTCCGGCGTAGTGCAGAACATGGTCGAACGGGCCGAGGAGATCGGGCGCGTCGTTGAGCTGATTACCGGCATCGCCGACCAGACCAATCTACTGGCGCTCAATGCCACCATCGAGGCGGCGCGGGCAGGTGAGGCCGGCAAGGGTTTCGCGGTCGTCGCCAGCGAAGTGAAGGCGCTGGCGCAGCAGACCTCCAAGGCAACGGAGGGGATCGCCCAGCAGGTCCAGGCCATCCAGGAGGTTTCCCAGCGCGTCGCATCGGGCATCGGTCGCGTCGGCGGCATCGTCGACAAGATGACGGAGATTTCGACCAGCGTGGCGGCCGCCATTGACGAGCAGAATGCCGCGACGGGGGAAATCTCCCGCAATGTGACGCAGGCCGCGAACGGCACGCAGGAAGTCTCTTCCGCCATCCTGCAGGTTACCCGGGCGGCGGACGCCACCGGCGCTGCGGCAGGAGAGGTGCAGTCCGCAGCCTCGGACCTGGCCGGCCGGACGGCAAGGCTGCGGGAAGAAATGGCAGGCTTCTTCGAACGCGTTCGCACTGCCTGAGACGGGCACGGCCCCGCTTGAGGCGGGGCCGGCGCACCGGCAACTACCCTGCCAGCCCGGCGCCCTTTACCCCGTCGAAGATGAACTGGACGGCAAGCCCCGCCAGCAGCACACCCACCACGCGGGCGATCACATGCACGCCCGTCTTGCCCAGGATTTTCTCGACCTGGGTCGCCACCAGCATCAGGACCAGCGTGATCACCAGCACCGAGGCCATCGCCGCCACCACCGACGCGATCTTCAGCGTATCGCCATGCGCTTCGGCCACCAGAAGGATGGTCGCGCCGATGGCACCCGGCCCGGCAATCAGCGGCGTCGCCAGCGGAAAGACGGAAATATCCTCGCGGTGAGCCGCCTCCTCCGTCTCCTCACCCGACGTGCCAATGGCACCTGACGGCCTGGCGAAGACCATGTCGATGGAGATCAGCAGCAGCAGAATGCCGCCGGCCGTGCGCAGGGCCGGCAGGGAGATGCCCAGATGTCCCAGCACCGCCTGTCCGAACAGCGCGAAGAACAGCAATATGCCAGCAGCGATGACGGTGGCCTTGATCGCCAGCCGGCGGCGCGCGGCGGCGCCCTGCTTACCCGCCAGCGCGGCAAACAGCACGGCCACATCGGGCGGGCCGATGGTGGCGAAATAGGTGGTGAAAGCGACCAGCCCCAGTTCCAGCATGGCGCAGCGTCACACAGGCCCGGGGGCCAGCGCAAGCAGCTTGAATCCGCTATCGCCCGGCCATGCAGGCTTCGAACCGGGCGCGGACCGCCGGGAACTCCGCTGCGGGAATGCGCGGGGCTTGCCCCAGGGAGCGTAGCAGACAGATCTCCGCCGGCGTCTCCGGCTGCATGGCACGGCCCTTATCCTCACGGATCAAGGCCTGCACCTCCTCCGACCCTTCCGGATCGAACCGGACTTCGACCTCGCCCACGCAGCAGATGGCGCAGTAAGGCAATTCTTCCTGATAGGTTTCCGGCACATCCAGTTCCACGGCCATATCCGCCGGCGTGGTGGAGAATCGTACGATCCAGTCCGGCTTGTCATAGCGCGCATCGGCAATCCCGCCATTGCAGCGGTCGCCCCCGCCGATCAGCGGTTCCAGCGTCAGGGTCTTGCCATCGCGAAAGGTCACCAGGGAGGAGAACACCCCGGTTCCGCCCGTGTTGAACTGCATGATCGCGGCGCGGCTCCCGCCATCAAGCTCGGCAATGATGCGATAGGCCGTCCAGGTTCCTGTCCCCAGATCGGCCCCGCTGGCACTGACCCAGCCATCCGCCTGCTGTTCAACCGGGATATGGGCATTGCCTTTAGCGCAGGCCTGCATGTCGATGGGCGGAATCTCGCCCTCGCCGAAGGGGGACAGTGCCGCATAGAGGCAGAGCGGATGCGGCAGAGCCGGCACCGGCTTCGGCAACGGTTCGACCTGCCCGCCCAGCGCCGTCACGCGCTCACGATACAGCCCGACAAGGCAGGGGGCCATGCGCCAACGCTCTTCCAGCGACAATTCCGGGCCGCGCGCGGGAATGCCGCAACGATTCAGCCGGCTGGCCAGCCAATCCCGCTGGGTGCGCCGTTGCGAATCGCCCTGCTGTGCCGCCCGGTACAGACGCGTCATCTCTTCATCCAGCGCGTTCAGCACGGGATCGTTACAGATCAGGAACTCGACCGGGGCCTCAACGCTGATGCAGTCGAAACCAGCCGCGGAAACGGGGCCAGGCAACAGCAGCAGGACAGGCAGAAGCAGGGGCAACGGGATGCGCATCGAAGACTCGCCATGCAATGCATTCCGGGCGGACTATGCGCAGGATTTCACGCCGGTACCTATAGCGCGCCTGCAACACTCGCCGCACAAAGCGCAGATTGGCGCACGATTCCGCCGGCCGGAAATGTTTTGCGACTGCCTCGCATTTTCCTCTTGCATCCAATTTTGCGAACGATTATCAATTGCATCGTGAGTTTTGCCCTTGGGGTCCTCGCCCCGCCGGGTGAACCGGCCTCTCGCTTGAGACTGCCGCTTCGTCCCGGGCAATTCTCCGATCCCACCCCGACCGCCCTGTCGGGGTGATCCTTGTCGGAACGACTTGACCCCCGGCCCTCGTGGCCCGGGGGTCTTTTTTTCGTTTCGCGACCTCGGGCCAATCGACATTCAGGTTTCGGGCGTGGCGCGTGTCGGATTTTGGTTCTGAACAGGGGGGGCGGGTGCGGTGGAGTGGTTCTCCACAAGCCCGGGCCGACGCATTCAGGGCAAAAATCCGCCGCGCCCCCCAATTCCTAAAAAGGGGCAGGGGTTTGAGGCAAATCGCCCATTTCGGCGTCGCCGAAGCTCGAAAGGGAACCACCCTTCCCACGCTTCGGCTCCTGGAATTGAACGATTTTCCTGCAAACCACGCTCCAAACCCTGAATGGCGATTGGCCCTAAGCTTGCCAGCGCCCAAGCCCGGGCGGTATAGCTGGTCTGTTGGTTAACTCGCCAGCGCCCGCGCCCCCACCTCTCGGAATTTGGTCATGCGCACGCTCTATCATCTCTGGCTCGATCCGGGCTCGCGCACCATCCGCCTGCTGCTGGGGGAAAAGAAGCTCGCCTTCGGCATGCAGATCGAAAAGACCTGGGAGCGGCGCCCGGAATTCCTGGCGATCAACCCGTCGGGAAGCGTGCCGGTACTGGTCGACGAGGATGGGACGAAACTCTGCGGTGCCCGCGCCATCACCGAATATATCGACGAGGTCTATCCCGACCCGCCGATGATCGGCGTCGATGCCAGGGAACGGGCGGAAATCCGGCGCCTCTGCGACTGGTTCGACCGCAAATTCCAGGCCGAGGTCACGGCTAACCTGGTCGATGAGAAGATCATGAAGCGCTTCCTGGGGCTGGGGGAACCTTCGTCCCACGCCATTCGGGCCGGATCGCAGAACATCCTCACCCATCTGGATTATATCGGCTGGCTGTCCGAGCGGCGGTCCTGGCTGGGGGGCGAGGCCCTGTCGTTGGCCGATCTGTCGGCCGCAGCCCAGCTTTCCACCGTGGATTATCTGGGGGACGTGCCCTGGTCGAAACATCAGGCCGCCAAGGATTGGTATGCCCGGATGAAATCGCGGCCAAGCTTCCGCCCGCTGCTGGGCGACCATATCCCCGGCGCCCCGCCGCCACGTCACTATGCCGATCTGGACTTCTGAGGCGCGGCTATTCCGTCAATTTCAGGGTTTTCAGCAAATCGGCCAGGGCCGCCTCATGCTCCGCCACGGCGCGAGTCTGATCGATCTATATCCAAGTGCGGGGTAAAATGAGAGCCACTATGAGCAAGAGATTAGTATTGGCGGCCCTGGGGCTTTTGCTGCTGGTTCATCCAGCAAGCGCGGAGGAGCGGGTGATCTGCAGCCTAGCACTGGAAGTCGGGTCGTCGACCCCTCTGATTCGGGAGGGAAATTGCGACGAGCGGATTTCGGCGGCATCGACCTTTAAAATAGCGATCAGCCTCATGGGATTTGATGCCGGGCTCTTCAGCACACCAGATGCGCCGGAATGGCCCTTCAAAGAAGGTTATGCCGATTGGAATCCCAACTGGAGGCAGGCAACAACCCCGAGAAGCTGGATGCGCGACTCGGTTGTGTGGTTCTCACAACGGGCGACGGAACAGCTTGGTGCGGAACGATTTGCGACCTATGTCGATGCCTTCGACTACGGCAACGAAGATGTTTCCGGCGACAAGGGCAAAGGGAACGGCCTGACAAATGCGTGGCTGAGTTCATCTTTACAGATTTCCCCCACAGAGCAGGTTGGCTTCCTGTCGCGCATGATTACGGGGCAGTTGCCCGTATCGGCCTCCGCCGTCTCAAACACGAAGGAGTTGATGGATTTCGGGCAAAGGCCCGGCGGCTGGCATGTTTACGGCAAGACTGGCGCGGGACTGCCATTCGACGAAAACGGTGCGTTGCTTAAAGGACAGCCTTTTGGCTGGTATGTTGGTTGGATGGAGAACGCCGACCGACACATCGTCTTCGCCCGTCTGGTACGCTTCAGTAAACGTCCGGAAGGTTCACCCGGCATGGTCGCGCGCGACGGTTTGCTGAATACCCTCTTTGCGGCAGATGGAAAACTCAACTGAACGGAACCGCGGTTCAAACCAGCCAAATCTTATGCCCCTGAACCCTATTCCGGCTTCACATCCAGCAATTCCAGGTTCCGCCGTGCCATATCAGCGGCCGGGCGGCCTTCATGCAGGCGCAGCACGTCCAGCCAATCGGTACGCGCGCCTTCCACATCGCCCTTCAGCCGGCGTACGATGCCGCGCTCCAGCCGGCCTTCCGGATCGTCGGGCGCGCGCGACAGGGCAAGATTCAGGTCCTCCAGCGCCAGATCCAGCGCATCGACCTGTCGATAGGCCGAGCCGCGCAGGACGCGGGCCATCAGATTATCCGGCTCCTCCTCCAGCGCCTGGTTCAGATCGTCAATGGCTTCCCACCAGTTCTGGACCTGGGCCAAAGTCATGGCGCGGTCGATGCGGATTTCGGTCTTGTGCGGCGCAAGATTGAGGGCCGCACTCTGCGCGGCATTGGCGCGGTCAAGCTCGCCCGCCTGCTGCCAGGCAACCCCGGCATGACCCAGAAGATCGGCCAGGGCGCCCGGCGGGGCGCGGCCTTCCATATCACTGGCCAGCTTCTCCAGCCGCGCCCCGGCCTCTCCATACTCGCCCAGCGCGAACAGCGCGGCGGCCTGGCAATGCCGGGCAGGAAATGCCCCGCCGCGATCCACCCAGGCCAGCGAATACTCAAAAGCCTGATCGGGATCAGCCGATACCATCTGCATGCAGTGCTGATATTCGCGCTGGTCCTGTGTCATCGCCTCCGGTATCTGGGCGGATGCACCGCCCGCACCGAACAGCGCGCAAAGAATTGCGATAGGAGCGATAAGCATTTTCATGCCCTAACTGCTACCGTCCGAACACCGCCCTGGCAATGCTTAAAGGTCTGCCCAATATGACATCCGCCCTCTCCCCCCTTCCCACCGGCCGCCTGTTCTGTTTCGGCCTGGGCTATAGCGCCAGCGCGCTGGCCAGAGACGTTTCGGCCCGGGGCTGGCGGGTGGCGGGGACAAGCCGGACGGCAAGGCCCGACATCCATGCCTTCGAAGGCCGCCGGCCCATGGCCGATGCGGCGACCGCGCTGGCCGGAACCACGCATCTGCTGATCTCCATCCCGCCCGATGCGGAAGGCTGCCCGGTGCTGCGCCATCACCTGGCCGATCTGGCGGCGCTGCCAGCCCTCGCCTGGGTCGGCTATCTGTCCACCACCGGAGTCTATGGCGACCAGCAAGGCGGCTGGGTGGAGGAGACGACCCCGCCGAAGCCCGGCCAGATTCGCAGCATCCAGCGCCTGCGGGCGGAACAGGATTGGCAGGCAAGCGGCCTGCCGGTGCATATCTTCCGGCTGGCGGGCATCTACGGCCCCGGCCGATCGGCCCTGGACCGGCTGCGCGCGGGTGATGCGCGGCGCATCGACAAGCCCGGCCATCTGTTCAGCCGCATCCATGTGACCGATATCGCCCGGGTGCTGCTGGCATCCATGGCCAGGCCCGATCCCGGCGCGATCTATAATGTCTGTGATGACGAGCCGGCGGAATCCGGAGCGGTGATCGAGGAGGCCGCCCGTCTGCTGAACCTGCCCGCCCCGCCCACCATCCCCTTCGAGGAGGCGGAACTGACACCGATGGCCGCCAGCTTCTATGCCGAATCCCGGCTGGTGCGGAATGATCGCATCAGGCGGGAGCTGGGTGTGCAGCTTGCCTGCCCGACCTATCGGGAGGGTCTGCGCGCCATTCTGGAGCAAGAGAGGCATTCGGCAAAAAATCAACCATAGGGCTATAAAATAACCCTGGATAATGCTACCATGCCGGCATGTTCGTATGGGAGGGGATACGTGCATGCCGCTGCTGGACGTTGCGTTGGCTTTCGCGCTCACCATGCTGGGCGTTGCCACCACGGTATCCATCATTCTGGGCGCGCTGCGCCGGATGGCTTCCGTCCGGTCGAAGCTGTTGCGCCAGATGGTCAACACCTATCTGCAGCAGGAATTCAAGCCAAGGCTGGAAGCGGCCCTGCTGAAGGCGCTCGGCCCCGACAGGCGGGCGGAGATCGAGGCCCAGCTTTCCGCCCTGATGGCCGGACTGCCCGCCTACAGGGCGGGACTGGAAATGATCGGCGCCAGCAAATTGGCGCTGCCGCCGGACACGCGCGGCGATCTGGCCAGCCTGACGGGCTTTCTGAAGCAGCTGGAAACCGCCAAGCGCGAAAATCTCGGGCGGGACCAGTTGCTCGAAACACTGAAAGCCATGCCGGCGGTGGCGGCCTTGACCGCGCAGCTGGGTGAGGAGGCCGACCGGTTCTGGACCCAGGCCGGGGCGCAGTTCGATGCGCTGGGACAGACGGTCAGCGAAAGCTTCCGCAGCCGGTCGCGGGCCTGGAGCACGGTGATCGCCCTGGTGCTGGCCCTGGTCGTCAATATCGACGCGATCCAGATCCTGCGCGCCTATTTCCAGGACAAGACCGCCACGGCCACGGTGGTAGCCACGATGGACGGGCTGGTTGCGGGCTATCAGGCCGCCCAGGCCAAGGCACAGCAACCGATAACCCCACCGGAGAATCTCGCGGAGTTGCAGCAGGCGGGGAACGACATCGTGACCGCCACCCAGGCCTTGCAGAGCAAGGGCTTCCCCATCGGGCCGGACTATTTTCCCTACTGCGCGGAAACCGCCGGGAAGGTCGATCCACGCTGTAAGGCCTGGGCCACCACGCAGTCCGGCTGGAACCAGCTGGCCCTTGCCCTGGCCTGGCTTGGCGGCGTCATCCTGACGGCCTTCCTGGCCGGGCTGGGCGGGCCGTTCTGGTATGACGCGATCACGGGGCTGGCCAGCGCCTCGCGCGCGCTGAAATCAGCGAAGCAGGAGAAGCCCGCTTAGTTGCCGAGCTTGCCCAGCAGGCCGCCCAGGATGCGGGTCTGGATATCCAGGGCCACCGGGTCGGACAGGCGATGATCGCCGCCTTTCAACAGGTGGAAGACCAGCTCTTCGGCCTCAAGGGCATCCTTGGCCTTCAGCCCGTGCTGCCAGGGCACATCCTGGTCGCAGTCGCCATGCAGGATATGCACGGGGCCGGAAACCGGGATCGGGTCGCCATCCAGCACGTGATGGGCGACACTTTCTTCCAGCAGATGGCGGGTGAAAGGCCAGGCGGAATCGCTGTAGCGCGACGGGCGCTGCCACACCCCATCGCGCGCCAGGGCCTCGCGCGCATCGGGCGGAAGATTGGGTTCGACCAGCCGCTTCGGGAAATCCGGCGCCGGGGCCAGCAGCATCAGCCCGGCCACCCGGTCGGGCCGCAGCTTCGCCAGCAGCATGGCGAACCAACCCCCCATGGAGGAGCCGACAAGCACCTGTCGCCCCGCCGTCAGCGCATCGAAGGCCGCCAGCGTGTCGGCCAGCCAATCGCCGATGCAGCCATCCTGGAACCGGCCGGAGGATGCACCATGCCCGCGATAATCCAGGCGCAGGAAGGCCCGCCCCCGTTCCGCCGCCCAGCCCGACAGATGCGTCGCCTTCTGCCCCGTCATGTCGGAGTTGAAACCGCCCAGAAAGACCACGCCCGGCCCCGTCCCGGGACGCCTGCCATAGGCGATCTCGATCCCCGGCGCATAGGCCAGCCGGCCAAACTCCTCATCACTCATGCGGGCTTCCCTTCCGTCCTTCCTGCCATGGCATCGGCAAACGCAGCCAGCTTCACCGGGCGGCGCTTCGCGCCCCAATTGCCGGGCTTGTCGTCGAATATCCCGGCGATGGCGGTGCCGCAATGGCGGCAATGCCCGCCCTGCCCCAGCGCCCAGGCTTTCAGATTATACCAGTCCCGCTCGATCAGTTTCGCCCCGCAGCATGGGCAATAGGTGGTATCGGTCGGCGGGTGATGGATATTGCCGGTATAGACATGGTGGATGCCCAGATTTCGGGCGATGCCGGCCGCCCGGATCAGGGTTTCCGGCGGGGTGCGCGGCAGGTCCAGCATGCGGAAATCGGGATGGAAGGCGCTGAAATGCAGCGGCACATCCGGCCCCAGCCGGTCCAGCACCCATTCAGAAAGCCGCGTCACCTCCGCTTGCGAATCATTATGGCCGGGAATCAGCAAGGTGGTCAGTTCCAGCCAGCAATCGGTTTCGGCATGGACATATTCGATGGTCTCCAGCACCTCCGACAGCTTTGCGGTGCAGAGCCTGCGATAGAAATCCTCGGTAAAGGCCTTCAGATCGATATTGGTGGCATCCATGGCCGCGAAGAAGTCCCGGCGCGGCGCGGGCTTGATCCAGCCTGCCGTCACCGCGACATTCTTCACCCCGCGTGCCCGGCAGGCTTCGGCCACGTCGAGGGCATATTCGAAGAAGATCACCGGGTCGTTATAGGTATAGGCGACCGAGCGGCAGCCGGTCCTGCGCGCGGCTTCGGCGATCGCCTCCGGCGGCGCGCGATCCATCAGCGCATCCATCTTCCGCGCCTTGGACATGTCGTGGTTCTGGCAGAATTTGCAGGTCAGATTGCAGCCCGCCGTGCCGAAGGACAGCACCGGCGTGCCGGGCAGAAAATGGTTCAGCGGCTTCTTTTCGATGGGATCGATGCAGAAACCCGATGACCGGCCATAGGTGGCAAGTACGATGGCATCGCCGCGCCTGGCCCGCACAAAGCACAGGCCGCGCTGGCCTTCGTGCAGGCGGCATTCGCGCGGGCAGATATCGCATTGCACCCGCCCGTCTTCCAGCAATTGCCAGTGCCGCCCGATGGGGCCGTCGATATGGTCTTCGGTCATGCCGTGTTCGCCTACTGTCATGACCCCCCGATTCGTTTACTATAGCATCTGCCCCGGGGGAACGGGCAGGGTTACCACCTTGGCGAAGCTCGGCTATCGTCGGCCTTGATTCGCTGTGCATGATCCATGGGGCATGGATCATGGCGGAAAGGGAGCGTAATGGCGCTGCTGCGTCCAACTGCGGTTGCGGGACAATTCTATCCCGCCGAACCGGAAAAGCTGTCGGCCATGGTGGCCGGCTGGCTTGACGTGGCCCGTCCGCCCGCCACCCCTGCGCCCAAGGCCATTGTCGCCCCGCATGCGGGCTATGTCTATTCCGGCGCGCTGGCCGGGGCCTGCCATCGCCGCTTCCTGGCGGATCGCGCGGTGATCCGCCGCGTGGTGCTGCTGGGACCGGCCCACCGGGTGGCCCTGCGCGGGCTGGGGGCGACCTCCGCCGATTTCTGGGCCACGCCGCTGGGTCCGGTCGCCATCGACCGCGAAGCCCTGGCCGCCTTGTCCGATCTGCCTTTCGTGGCGGTGCATGACGCCGCCCATGCGCAGGAACATGCGCTGGAAGTGCATCTGCCCTTCCTGAAGCTGGCCCTGCCGCAGGCGAAAATCGTACCTTTGGTGGTCGGCCAGGCCAGCCATGCCGAGGTGGCGGCGGTTCTGGAGCGGCTATGGGACGGGCCGGAGACGCGGATCGTGATTTCCAGCGATCTGTCGCATTACCTACCCTATGACGCCGCGCGCCGCCTCGACGCGCAGACGGCGGAAGCGGTAGAGAGTTTGGATGAGGGGGGGCTGGGCCATGAGCAGGCCTGCGGGCGGATTCCGCTCGGCGGGTTGATGCTGGCGGCCAAGCGGCATGGCCTGGGCGTGGAACGCCTGGGTTTGATCAATTCCGGCGATACCGCCGGAACCAAAGACAGGGTGGTGGGGTATGGCGGCTGGGCCTTCGGTTAAGGACAAGGCGGGCGCTGCGGCGTTGCAGGATGCGGATCGCGCCTTGATGCAGGCGCATGGCCGCAAGCTGATCCGTGTTGCGGTCAGTGCGGTCATTGCTGGCCTGCGCACGGGCAATCCACCCAAAATCCTGATGAAATCGGTGCCGGAACCCTTGCAGGTTCCCCGTGCCACCTTCGTGACGCTGACCAAGGACGGCAAGCTCCGGGGCTGCATCGGCTCCCTGTCGCCACAGCGTCCGCTGGTGCTGGATGTCGCCTATAACGCCTATTCGGCGGCCTTCCGCGATCCGCGCTTCCAGCCGCTGGACCCGAAAGAAGCGAAGAATCTGGGCGTATCCATCGCGCTGTTGAGCGCGCCGGAAGCCCTGGCCGTGGCCAGCGAGGCGGAGCTTCTGTCGAAGCTGGAACCGGGCAAGACCGGGCTGATCATCTCCGACGCCGGTCCCGGCGGCGGGCGGGCGGTGTTCCTGCCCCAGGTCTGGGATGATATTCCCGAGCCGCGCACCTTCCTGACCCGGTTGAAGATGAAGGCCGGCATGAAGCCCGATCACTGGTCGGACGGCTTCACCGCCCAGGTCTTCACGGTGCAGAAAACCCCGCCTCTGGGCTATGAGGATCAGGGCGACAAGGCGCCGGTCGATTCCGTGCCGGCGGTTGCTTCGGCACAATAGCCATCCATTCATACGAAAGATGGGCCGGTCGGTCATTGACCCGACGGACCTTCGCTTTATGATCCCTGACAGAGGATCACCCTGGGTTCGAGACCATCTCTTTCCGGCAGGATTTAAGGAGTTCGTCATGGGTCGCTTCGGTGTCGGTCAAGCCGTACCGCGTGTGGAAGACCAGCGCCTGCTTACCGGTGCCGGGCGCTATACCGACGATGTCAGCCTGCCCGGCCAGGCCTATGCGGTCTTCCTGCGTTCGCCCTATGCCCATGCCCGCATCCTGTCGCTGGAGGTGGCCGAGGCGAAGGCTGCCCCCGGCGTGCTTGGCGTTTTCACCGGCGCGGATTTGAAACAGGCGGGGCTGGGCAATATCCCCTCGCTCTATCCGCTGAAGCAGAAGGATGGCAGCCCGCTCTATGAGCCACCGCGCCCGGTGCTGGCCGATGGCGTGGTGCGCCATGTGGGCGACCCGATCGCCATGGTCGTCGCCGACAGCTGGGCCCAAGCCCGCGACGCGGCCGAGCTGATCGCGGTGGACTATGATGAACTGCCCGCCAATACCGAGCTTGCCCGCGCGCTGGATGCTGAGACGCCGCAAATCTGGGCGGATGCGCCGCGCAACCGCTCCTTCCTCTGGGGCATGGGCGACGAGGAGAAGACGGCGAAGGCCTTCGACACGGCCGCGCATCGGGTAACGCTGGAATTCGTCAACAACCGCATCGTGGTCAACCCGATGGAGCCGCGCGCCGCGCTGGGCGCCTTCGAGGATGGGCGCTATGTCCTCTACACCCCCAGCCAGGGGCCGCATTCGATCCGCCAGCAATTGGCGAAAAACATCTTCAAGGTGCCGAAGGAAGAAATCCGCGTCGTGACCGGCGATGTCGGCGGCGGTTTCGGCATGAAAATCTTCCTCTACCCCGAACAGCCCATGGTGCTGTTCGCCGCCAAGGCCATCGGCCGGCCGGTGAAATGGACGGCGGAACGCTCCACCGACGGTTTCCTGTCCGATATCCATGGCCGCGACCATGTGACCAAGGCCGAGCTGGCGCTGGATGCCGATTACAAGTTCACGGCCCTGCGCGTGCACACCATCGCCAATCTGGGCGCCTATATCTCCAATTTCGGTGCGTTCATTCCCACCGGCTGTCATGCCCCCATGCTGCCCGGCGTCTATGCCACCCCGACGCTCTATGCCGAGGTGGAGGGGGTGTTCACCAATACCGTGCCGGTCGATGCCTATCGCGGCGCAGGACGGCCGGAAGCCAGCTATCTCCTGGAACGGCTGGTGGACAAGGCCGCGCATGATCTGGGCCTGGACCCGGTCGATCTGCGCCTGCGCAATTACATCCCCGAAAGCGCCCTGCCCTATACGACGCCGACCGACAAAACCTATGATTCCGGCAATTTCGCGCGCATGACCGAGCGCATCCTGGACCTGACCGACCGGGCGGGCTTTCCGGCCCGCAAGGCGGACTCGGCGAAGCGCGGCAGGCTGCGCGGCTGGGGCATGGCCTATTACATCGAAATGTGCGGGGCTGGCGGTGGCGAAACCTCGCGCATGAAGGTCGATGCCGATGGGGTGGTGACGCTGTTCATCGGTACCCAGTCGAACGGCCAGGGCCATGAAACCGCCTATACCCAGATCATCGCCGACCGGATGGGCATCGAACCCGGCCAGATTCGCATCGTGCAGGGCGATACCGATCTGGTGTTGACGGGCAATGGCACCGGCGGCTCCCGCTCCATCCCCGAAGGGGGGCCGGGCCTGTATAACGCGGCGGAGCTTCTGAAGGAAAAGGCGGTGCGCATCGCCGCCTCCGTCCTGGAAGCCGACCGGGCCGATGTGGAATTCGTCGATGGCGCGGCGCGTGTGGTCGGCACCGACCGCAGCCTGTCGCTGGCCGAAATCGCAAGGGCGGCCCAGGACCCGACCCATCTGGAAGACGGGGAAGCGCCGGGACTGGCGGCCGAAGCCAGCTATAAATCACCCGAAGCGACTTTCCCCAACGGCGCGCATGTCTGCGAGCTGGAAATCGACCCGGATACCGGCACGGTGGACATCCTGGACTATACCGTCTGCGACGATTTCGGCACGGTGCTGAACCCCAATATGCTGGCGGGCCAGGTGCATGGCGGCATCGTCCAGGGGCTGGGTCAGGCCCTGATGGAACATACCGTCTATGATCCGCAATCGGGCCAACTGCTGTCCGGCTCCTTCATGGACTACGCCATGCCGCGCGCCGACCGGGTGCCGTCCTTCCACTTCCATTATTTCGAGGATACGCCCTGCGTCACCAATCCGATGGGGCTGAAGGGCGCCGGAGAGGCGGGAGCCATCGGCGCACCGCCCGCCGCCATCAACGCCATCGTCAATGCCCTGTCGGAATTCGGCATCGACCATATCGATATGCCGGCAACGCCCTTGGCCATCTGGCAGGCGATCCGCGCCGCGCGCATGGCGAGTGCGGCTGAATGAATCCAGCCGCGTTGTTTGGTCCCTTCACCCCGAAAGGGCTGGAGGAGGCATTGCTGCCGGCCGTGTCGGAGGCGGGGGCGGCGGCCCTGGCGATCTATCAAAGCGATTTCGAGGTGGAGCGGAAGGCCGATTCCTCGCCGGTGACGGGGGCTGACCGCAAGGCCGAAGCCATTCTGTCGGCGGCGCTGGGGGAAATTCGGCCCCGCCTGCCCATCATCGCGGAGGAGGCGGTGAGCGCCGGCGAAATCCCCGATGTGTCGCGCGTGCCGGCCTTCTGGCTGGTCGATCCGGTGGACGGCACCAAAGAATTCGTCGGGCGTACCGGGGAATGGACGCTGAATATCGGTCTGGTGGTGAAGGGCCGGGCCATATTCGGCATCATCTTCGCACCCGTAACGGGAGAGCTGTATGTCGGGGCGCTGGGCTACGGTGCCTGGCGCCAGATCGGGGCCGGGCCGCGCGTCAATATTTCCGCCAGACGCCCCCCGCGCGAGGGGTTGAGCGTAATCGTCAGCCGCCGGCATGGGGACGACGAAAAGGTGACCAGCCTGCTTTCCGGCAAGCTGATCAACGAGCAGGTGACCAGCGGGTCATCGCTGAAATTCTGCCGGATCGCGGAAGGCCGCGCCGATGTCTATCCCCGGTTCGGACCAACCAGCGAATGGGATACCTGCGCCGGCCATGCCATCCTGGAAGCGGCGGGAGGTTCGGTCGTGCAGGCCGATACGGACCGGCGACTGGCCTATGCCAAGCGCCGCGATTTCCTGAACCCGCCCTTCGTGGCCTGGGGTGTCCGGGGCCGCAAGGTCGTCTGACGCCTGGCCGGCTCGACAAAGGAAAAGCGGCGGTCCCCATGCTTGAGAACCGCCGCCTTGTCGAGACCCCCCGCGAAGTGTCGCCGGATGGGAGGGGCAGGAATTTCGGTCGCCACCTCGCGGGGAATTCCGTTGTTCGATGGCGAAGTAATACGCGCCGGGACGGTCCCGCGCTGTGACGCCCATCACAGGCATCGATTTTTTAGCGCCGCCCCCATACATAAGGGGCCGGGCGAATGTATGCAGAGGCCAGGATGATGCGGGATCTGAGCGATGACGAGCTGGAACGCTATGCCCGCCATGTGATCATGGAGGAGATCGGGGAGGAGGGGCAGGCCAGGCTGCTCGCCTCCTCCGTCCTCGTCGTGGGCGCGGGCGGGCTGGGCTCCCCCGCCCTGCTTTACCTTGCGGCGGCCGGCATCGGCCGGATCGGCGTGGTGGATGCCGATTCGGTGGACGTCACCAATCTGCAGCGCCAGATCCTGCACTCCACCGAAGA
>Ga0209066_10000901_pt1 | contig 41118 bp, 35 predicted proteins | sample All_14_2_FD_187198 | JGI IMG/M metagenome (GOLD analysis project Ga0209066, IMG submission 187198) | Freshwater microbial communities in response to fracking from Pennsylvania, USA - Allegheny Zone_MetaG_DW_15 (SPAdes) (version 2) ... | reverse complement strand
CATCACGATTATGGCGGTCTGACCATCCTGCGCCAGGATTCCGCGCCCGGCGGCCTGCAGATCTGCGACCGCAACGGCATCTGGCACAATGCGCGCGTGGTGCCGGATTCCTTCGTCATCAATGTGGGCGACCTGATGGCCCGCTGGACGAATGAGCGCTGGCGGTCAACCCTGCACCGGGTCGACAACCCGTCGCGCGGTCTGACCGGCTCCACGCAGCGCCTATCCATGGTGGCCTTTACCGGCCCGAACGAACACTGGGAGGTGGCCGGCCTGCCCAGCTGCATCGGCCCCGACAATCCGCCGCGCTTTCCACCCGTCCGGGCCGGCGACTACATCCATGCCAAGATCAAGGCGTCGATGGAATTAGGCGGCACATGACCCCGGCGCGCTTCACCGGCCACAGCGTTTTCTTGACCGGGGCCGCCGGGCGGCTTGGCCGGGCCATCGCGACCCGCTTCGCGGCGGAAGGTGCCGCGCTCCGCCTTCTGGACCGTCCCGGGCAGGATATGCGCGCGCCGGCGGAAAGCCTTTCCGACGGAACCATCCAGCCGATGCTGCTTGCCGCCGATCTGACCGAACAAGGCGCGGCGGAACAGGCCGTCGCCCAGGCCTTCGCCAGCCCCTGCCCGCCCGACATCCTGGTGAACTGCGCTGGGCGCTACATGACCGGCCGGTTCGAGGATCAGGACGAGGCGGCCTGGCGGAACGCCTTCGCGGTCAATCTGGACAGCGCCGCCCATCTCTGCCGCGCCATGGCCGCGCGCTGGATGGCAAAGGGCTCCGGCGGGGTCATCGTCAACATCTCCTCCGCCGCCGGGCTTTATCCCCGCGCCGGCACCATCGGCTATGCCACGGCCAAGGCCGCGTTGAACGCCATGACCGCCGCCCTGGCGATGGAGTTGGGACCGCACGGCATCCGGGTCAATGCGGTGGCACCCGGCATGGTGCTGGACCGCGTGCTGACCCGCGATATGGAGCTGGACGAGGAATTCCGTCTGGTGATGGCCTCCACCCCGCTCGGCCGCAGCGGCAGGCCGGAAGATATCGCAGCAGCCGCAGCCTTCCTGGCATCGGAGGATGCAGGCTGGATCACCGGGGCCATCCTGCCCGTCACCGGCGGGGCCCATTTCGGCCGACCGCATTATCCCGTGGCGATGTAGCTCAGGCACCGCGCAGCGTTACCCCACGCGCCAGAAAGGCCTCTTCCACATAGCGCGCCAGCATGCTGGCAGCGGGGTCGAGCGATCCTTTCGAACGATGCACGAGCGAGACGATCTGCCGCCCGCCCCCGCCCGTAAACGGCACGAAGGCAAGCTGACCCGTGCGCAGCTCCTCATCAATATCGGCACGGTTCATGATCGCCAGATGCGGCGGGCGCCGCGCCAGCCGCTTCATCAGATCCAGCGAGTTCGTTTCCACGATGGGTTCGAATTCCGCATCGGGCGGGACCAGCAGATCCACCGCATTGCGCAGGGACATGCCGCGTTCGGCCGCTACGATGGGAAAGCTCAGGCAATCGGCTAGCCGGATGGACTGGGTGCCGGCCAGCGGATGGTCGGGCGCCATCGCCGCGCCCAGGCGCTGCTCCAGCTCCACCATCCGGGTCAACTTGGGATTGCCGGCCAGATTATAGCCCAGCCCCAGATCGGCCTCGCCGGCGATCACGGTCTGCACGATCCGCTCGCCGGTCTGGATGCCGACATTCAGCTTCACCCGCGAATGGTCGCGCCGGAAATCGGCCAGGGCATCGGCCAGCAGATTGGCCGCCAGCCCGGCCATGGTGACGATGGTCACCTCCCCCCGCATCAGCCCTTTCAGGCTGTTGATCTGGGTCAGGGCACGTTCATGCTCGCGCAGGGTTTCGCGCACATGCTGGATCAGCACCTCGCCCGCGGCCGTCAGGCGCAGACCGCGCGGCAGACGTTCGAATATCTGGGTGCCGAGTTGTTCCTCCAGTTCGATGATGCGCCGATTGACGGCGGAGGAGGCCACGTTTAGCCGGGTCGCCGCCTTGCGGATCGATCCAGCCCGGGCCACCTCGTCCAGATAGCGCAGCAGGCGCCCATGCAGCATGGCCTTCCCCCGATCCCTGTCCGTTGAAACCCTGGCGATAAGCCTTGTTGCAGCTCGTTCCAACCATCGCGAACACGGTACAAAGCAAAGACGGGATTGGAAAGAAGGGTTCAACCTATACCAAAAGCGCGATGGGTCAGGCCCATCGCGCTTTGATCAAATCCTTGTCGTGCCTACCGCAAGTCCGGTCCTGGTCGGTTGAAGGCCAACAGCATGCGGCGACTAGAAACGATAGAGCACGCCAAGGCTGACCATGGCCTGACCGGCGGAACCTTCCTGATCAACCAGTGGGCTGTCGGCCGCGTCCCCGATCAATTGAGTGTAGCGCGCCATACCGGTAATGCCCCAGCTCCTGTTCAGGCTGTACATCGCATTCACACCGATGCCGACATCCTTGATGCCGCCTTCCGCGTCATAGCGCGCCAGACCGGAGCGGGCCGCATTGTCCGCATCGACCCCGAAGAACGTCTGGGTGTAGTCGTCACTGGCATAGGTGGCCGACAGGCTCGCACCAAGCCGCAGCCTCTCCGTCGCCGCAAAGCCATAGGACGGGCCAAACCCGATCTTGTAACCCTCATGGGAATCCCCGGTATCGGCCAGGAAGTCGAAATTGAAGGCAAGTTCATCCGTCCCGCTCAGCAAGCCCCGGAACGGAACCTTCAGGAACATGCCCGCCTCGACCGTGCTGTCGATCTCGCGCATGCGTGCGACGCGTGCATTATCCACATCATCGTCGCGCCCGCCATTGAAGGAGATTGCCGGGCCGATTTCGAAAGCGCGGTTGGGCGACAGATTGGCACGCAGGCCCAGCCCCCTGGTTTCCACATAATAGCCTTCATATTCCACCTTCGCCGCCGCGACGGGGGCTGCGGTATAGTCCTGGGACCCTTCGTAATCCGGAACGAAGGCGGCACCGAACATGACATGGCCGCTGACGCCTTTGTCGTCCGCCTGGGCTGCCGCCACGATACCGCAGGAAGTCGCCAGCCAGACGGACATAACGAGGATCGGCTTTACTGCGTTCATCACCACATTCCTTTAAGATTTTCGAACCATTGCCTCAACATAGTTCCGGCAGTCGCGGGATGCCCGTTACGATATGTAACAAGATGTAACGATACGGCTTTTCTGCTCCGAACCCACAAATTGGCGTGATACATGTTCCGCCATCATGATGATCGGGAATGCAGGGCAGCGGCCGCATATTCTCCTTGTCGACGATGACACCGAAATTCGGTCAATGTTGTCGAAGTTCCTGCATGACCACGGCCTGACAGTCACGCCCGCAGCCGACGGCCAGGACATGTTCGCTGCTCTTGCGCGGAGCAGGATCGATCTGATCCTGCTCGACATCATGATGCCGGGCGAAGACGGGCTTTCCCTGTGCCGCCGCCTGCAATCACAAAATCACGCCCCGCCGGTCATCCTGCTGACGGCAGTGGATGGCGAGGTGGAACGAATCCTGGGGCTGGAAATCGGGGCGGATGACTATGTTGTCAAACCATTCAGCCCCAGGGAACTGCTCGCGCGCATCCGCAACGTGCTGCGCAGAATCAGCAAAGGCGAAGACCGCACGCCTGCCCCGCTGTCCAGGTCTTTCCGGTTTGCCGGTTGGACCATGGACCATGATCGTCGCGACCTGGTGTCTCCGGAAGGCTCACTCGTCGTCCTGACCAGTACGGAATTCGACCTGCTGGCACTGTTTGTCGAAAACCCGCGACAGGCATTGAGCAGGGATCAGCTTCTGGAGGCACTGCACGGCCGTTCGGCGCAGCCATTCGACCGCACCATGGATGTGCAGGTCAGCCGGCTTCGTCGCAAGCTGGAGAAGGACCCGCAAAACCCGGAGCTGATCAAGACCCTGCGAAATGAAGGATATTTCTTCACGCCGGATGTCGAGCGGACAGGAAAATCATGATCCCGCGCTTTCCATTACCCGACCTGAGACGGCTGCGACTGGCGCCGCGTCTGATCATCGTGATGCTGTTCGTTCTGCTCGCCATCGTGGTCGTGAATGTGATTTCCAGGCAGTTTACCTCATTGCCCGAGGCTCAGTTCTTTGAACGAAGCTGGCTGATTGACCAAGTCCTTCAAACACGCGACGCCTTTGTCCAAAGCCCCCGCGACAATTGGGCGGATATGGCCCACGAGATGTCCGTGGAGCAAAGCTGGCTGGATATTTCCATCACAACGGGGCCTGGCGCAGTCCCTGAAGAAGAGCAGATGGACGAAACGCTGCGCCTTCTTCAAACTGATCTGCAGGATGTCCTGAGCAGCCCAAATGCCGTCATCCTTAGCGACAAATTTTCATTTCGGCATAGCGACAAACGCATAAGCACCGTAACGGTGGTACAAAAACAAAGCCCAGCCCGGCTCGTCGATGAGTTGGACGATCAAGGCGCGGGCGATGTGTCGATAACCCTGGGCCTGACGATCCATGTCCCGCTGGTAAAAGGGGAGTGGCTTACGATCAGTACGAAAAGCAGCCCCCCGTCCGTCTGGCGGATGGCCCAGCTTTTCATGGCGCCCGCCGTGGGTATCGTGATGGTGCTGCTTGCCGCGACCTGGACCGCGCGGTCCCTGGTCACGCCCTTGCAACAGCTATCCGCTGCCGTGGAAAAATTGGGGCGGGAGCGTCACATCACCGATTTACCGGTCATGAGTATTCCCGAATACAAAAGCATATCAAATGCCTTTTCTGAAATGCAGACGCAGATCAAGCGTTACGTGGATGACAGAACCAATATGCTCGCCGCGATATCGCATGATCTTCGAACGTTTCTGACGAAGATGCGGCTCGTATCTGACGGGATTGAAGACGCACAGGCCAAACAGGAATTACTGAAGAATATTTCCGGAATGGACCAGATCATAAAAGAGTATCTTTTGTTTGCACGCAACGAGTCCAATCAGGAAGCCTATGTGCAGACCGATATCGCCTCGCTTCTTCAAAGTGTATGCGACACGCTTTCCGATGCTGGCAGCCAGGCTCTGTATATCGGACCCGACCATGCGGGCCTGATCTGCCAACCCGTCGGCATGCGCCGCGCCATGAACAACCTGATTGAGAACGCCTGCAAATATGGTGAACGGGCGACCGTGACCCTGATGGATCAGGCCGACGCCATTCAGGTCAGCATCGAGGATACCGGCCCCGGCATTCCGCCCCAGTTTGTCGAAAGGGCTTTCGAGCCGTTCCAGCGTCTGGAGACATCCAGAAACCGGGAGACCGGGGGAACGGGGCTCGGCCTGTCCATCGCCCGCAACATCCTGCACGCCCATGGCGGCGATATCGCATTGCGGAACCTGACGAAAGGCGGCCTGCAGGTGCTGGTGACACTTCCCAAGCCGCCCGCCACCGCCCGTTAGGCGGGGTGAAGTCCGGGGCTGTCAGTTTCCTCGGCCGGTCTGGGCCAGGGCAACCGGCTCCTCCGCCAGGACAGAAAGATGGCGCACCAGCGCTTCGGCCACATGCGACAACGGCATGCCCATTGCCGTGATGATACCATATTGCACCGGCTTGTCCGGGTGGAAGGGCCTGAGCGCGATGGGCAGGTTCTGAAAATAGCGCGCAATCAACGTCGGCACGATGGCCAGACCAAGCCCTTCGGCCGCACAGGCGCAGGCCGTTTCGACCGAATGCACCTCCAGCCGGCAGCGATAGCTTGGCGCGTAGCGGCGCAGCTCATGCTCCAGCTCATTGCGGTTGACGCGCTGGCGCCCCAGCAGGATCAGCTCATAGCGCGCCAGATCGCGCAGCGTGACCACCCTCTTCTCGGCCAAGGGATGGCCAAGCGGCATGACACAGCTGGTGCCGCTACTGACCAGCGGGCGCACATCGAAACTGCCGTCTTCCGGCGGCAGACGCACGAAGCCGATATCGGCGATCCGCCCGCGCACCATTGCCTCGATGGCGTCATAGGGGCCGGACAGAAGCTCGACTGTGACCTGGGGATGTTCCGCCGAGAACCGCGCCAGCAGCGCCGGCAGCATGGTGGTGGCCAGGCTGTGGGGAAAGGCCAGCCGGATCAGCCGGTCGTCATAGGCCCCGGCCTTGGCGTCGCCGATCTTGTTGCGCAGGCGCATCACGCCCCGGCTGATATCCTCCACATCCTTGATCAGCAGATGGGCTTCGGGCCGGGGGATCAGGCGGCCCTTGTCGCGCAGGAACAGCTCCAGGCCGATCTCCTCCTCCAGCGCGGTCAACTGGCGACTGATCGCCGATTGCGACAGGCCAAGGGCGGCGGCCGCGGCAATCGTCGAGCCCGCCTCCATCACAGCCCTGAAGACTTCCATCTGTTTAAAGTTCATGGGCTCGATGGTAGCGGCGGGCCCGCGGAACACAAGCCTGTTTGGAAGCGTCACCAACGCATAGGCCAATGCGTTCCCGTCATAGTATTGCGCAATCTTCAAAAGCCCATACCGTGCTGGACGACAAGAAAGTTCCAACAGGGATGCGCTTCATGAAATTTGGGGTAACCGCGTCGGTCGCGCGGCGGGCGGGGCTGCCTTCGCCATGACCGTCTTCGTCATCCGCCGCCTGCTGCAGAGCCTGGCCGTATTGCTGGCGACCGCGATCCTGGTCTTCCTGGGTGTGTTCGCCATCGGCGACCCCATCGAAATGCTGGTGGCCCCCGATGCGAGTGTGGAAGAACGCGCCCAGGTGATCGCCTCGCTGGGGCTGGACAAGCCGCTCTGGCAGCAGTTCCTGACCTTCCTGTGGAATGCGCTGCATGGCGATCTGGGCGTCTCCTTCGTCTTCAACCAGCCCTCAATCAGCCTGATCCTGCAAAGACTGCCCGCGACGCTGGAACTGGCGCTGACGGCCCTGGTGATTGCGCTGGTGCTCGGCATTCCGCTTGGCCTGATCGCGGGGCTCAAGCCCAATTCAGCGACCGATGAAGCCGTGATGACGGGCTCCATCCTGGGTTTCAGCCTGCCCAGCTTCTGGCAGGGCATGATGCTGATCATGATCTTTGCAGTCTGGCTGGGCTGGCTGCCTTCCTCCGGCCGGGGCGAGATGGGCAGTTTCCTGGGCATCCAGTCCAGCCTGTTCACGCTGGACGGGCTGACCCATCTGCTTCTGCCGGCGATCAACCTGTCCCTGTTCAAGCTGTCGCTGGTGATCCGGCTGACGCGCAGCGGGGTGCGCGAGACCATGCCGCTGGACTTCATCAAATTCGCCCGCGCCAAGGGGCTTTCGGAACGTCGCATCGTCACCGTCCATGTGCTGAAGAACATCCTGATCCCGCTGGTCACCGTGATCGGTATGGAACTGGGTGGCATGCTGGCCTTCGCCGTGGTGACCGAAACGATCTTCGCCTGGCCCGGTATCGGCAAGCTCTTGATCGATTCGATCATGCGCCTGGATCGGCCGGTGGTGGTGGCCTATCTGCTGGTGATCGTCAGCCTCTTCATCCTGATCAATTTCGTGGTCGACATCCTCTATTCGGTGATCGATCCGCGCGTCAGGCTTGGGGGTGCGTCATGAGCCCTTTCTCCAGATCGGCCTTCGCCGATGGGCTGGCGGGCCGCATCCTGCTTGGCATCTGGTCCAGCCCCAAAGCCGTGGTGGCAACGATCCTCTGCCTTCTCTTCCTGCTGACGGCACTGTTCGGCCCCTATCTGACGCCGCAGGACCCCTATGATCTGGCCGCGCTGTCGATCATGGATTCCAAGCTGGCGCCGGGCAGCGAAGGCTTCGACGGCATGATCTATCTGCTGGGGACCGACGGCCAGGGCCGCGACATGTTCTCCGCCATGATCCATGGGCTCAGAACCTCGCTCGGCGTCGGGCTGTTCTCCGGCTTCGCGGCCCTGATGGTGGGCACGGTGCTGGGGCTGATCGCCGCCTATTCCGGGGGGCGGATCGACAGCGTGATCATGCGCGTGGTCGATCTGATGCTGGGTTTTCCCACCATCCTGGTCGCCCTCATGCTGCTGGCGCTGCTAGGGCAGGGCTTGTGGAAGGTGGTGCTGGCGCTGGTGCTGGTGCAATGGGCGACCTATGCCCGCGCGGTGCGGGGTGCCGCCCTGGTGGAGAAGAGCAAGGATTATGTCGAAGCCGCGGTGACGCTGGGCATCGGCACACCGCGTATCCTGATCGGCCATATCCTGCCCAACTGCCTGCCGCCCCTGATCGTGATCGGCATGCTGCAGGTCGCCAATGCCATCTCCGCCGAGGCGACGCTGTCCTTCCTGGGGATCGGCCTGCCGATCACCGAACCCTCGCTCGGCCTGCTGATCGCCAATGGCTACAAGCTGATGCTGTCGGGCGAATACTGGGTCAGCATCTATCCGGGCCTGCTGCTGCTGCTGCTCGTCTTTTCCATCAACATCGTCGGCGACCGGGTGCGCGAAATCCTCAATCCGCGCCTGGGCGAGAGGTAGGCGGGCGATGACCGATCTTCTGGACATCCGCGACCTGTCCACCCATTTCGCGACCCGCAAGGGCGTGGTCAAGGCCGTGGACGGCGTCAGCTTCACCGTGCGCGAAAGCGAGATCGTAGGCCTGGTGGGCGAAAGCGGCTCGGGCAAGTCGATCACCGGCTTTTCCATCCTGGGCCTTGTCGATCCGCCGGGCCGCATCACCGCGGGCAGCATCAGCTTTCGGGGCGAGAATCTGGTCGGCCTGCCACCCGCCCGGCTGCGCGCGGTGCGCGGCAAGCGCATCGCCATGATCTTTCAGGACCCGATGATGACCTTGAACCCGGTCCTGTCGATCGCAACCCAGATGGTCGAGGCGGTGCAGGCCCATGATGCCGTGTCCCGCGCGGAAGCCCGCGCCAGGGCGCGCGACGCGCTGGGGCTGGTCGGCATCCCGTCCCCGGAAGAACGGCTGGACGCCTATCCGCACCAGTTTTCCGGCGGCATGCGCCAGCGCGTGGCCATCGCCATCGCGCTGTTGCACCGGCCCGACCTGATCATCGCCGACGAGCCCACGACGGCACTCGACGTCACGATCCAGTCGCAGATCCTGTTCGAGATCAAAAAGCTCGCCCGCGAATTCCGCATGGCCCTGATCTGGATCAGCCATGATCTGGGCGTGGTGGCGAGCCTCGCCCATCGCATTCTGGTGATGTATGCCGGGCGGATCGTGGAATCCGGCCCTGTCGATGCCGTGCTGGATGGTCCGGCCCATCCCTATACGGCCGGCCTGCTGGCAGCCATTCCCGCCGCCGTCGAACGCGGCCAGCCGCTGCGCCCGATCCCGGGGACCGCGCCGCCGCCTTTGGCCCGCCCCGCCGGTTGCGCCTTCCGCGACCGCTGCACCCATGCCACGACCCAATGCCTGGCCGAGCCCGGCCTTGCCATCGCGGCCGAACGCAGCTGGCGCTGTTTCAACCCGCTTGCCGGGAGGCCGGCATGAGCACGCCCCTGCTCGAAGCGCGCGCCGTCAGCCGACGCTTCACCCGCAAGCTCGACTATGCCGAAAAGCTCGCCCGCTATCTGGGCATGAACCTCCAGGAACGCACCGTCCATGCCGTGGACGAGGCGAGCCTGTCCGTCATGCCGGGCGAAGTGCTGGGCATCGTGGGCGAATCCGGCTGCGGGAAATCGACCCTGGGCCGGGTTCTGGCAGGCATCCTGCCGGTAAGCGGCGGCGAGGTGCTATGGGAAGGCAAGCCCCTGGGCACCCTGACCCAGGCCGAACGCAAGCGCATGCGCCTGTCGACCCAGATGATTTTCCAGGACCCGATGTCGACCCTGAACCCGCGCAAGCGCGTGGTCGATCTGGTGGGCGAAGCGCCGCGCGTGCATGGCCTGGTGCGGCGCGCGGACGTCCGCGATTACGTGGCAGAGCTCCTGGTCCGGGTCGGGCTCGACCCCTCCTATCTCGACCGCTATCCGCACCAGTTTTCCGGCGGGCAGCGCCAGCGCATCGGCATTGCCAGGGCGCTCGCAGTGAAGCCGAAACTGCTGGTCTGCGATGAATCCGTGGCGGCCCTCGACGTATCGATCCAGGCACAGATTCTGAACCTGTTCATGGAGCTGCGCCGCGATCTGGGCCTGACCTATGTCTTCATCAGCCATGATCTGGGCGTCATCAAGCATATCTGCGACCGGGTGCTGGTAATGTATCTGGGTCGCATCGTCGAAAGCGGCACGGCCGAGGCGATCTTCGACGACGCCCGCCATCCCTATACCGAGGCCCTGCTGAAGGAGCTTCCGGAAGTCCGGCATCGCGGCCGGGACTTCACCCCGATCCGGGGCGAAATCCCCTCCCCGCTCAACCCGCCGCCGGGCTGCCATTTCCATCCGCGCTGCCCGCATGCCTTCGATCCTTGCGCGCGCGAACGCCCGATCCTGACCGACCTCGGCCGGGGCCATGCCAGCGCATGCCTTCTGGGCGCAAGGCGGCAGGACAGCCCGCCCGTAGCAATTCCGATTGAATCCGGTTCCTGACAGAAAAAGGGGAAGCAAGCATGAAACCGTTCAGACATCTTCTGGCTACAACCGCCCTTCTGCTTCTGGCCAATGGTGCGGCGCTTGCCGCCGACCTGACCATCGGCAGTTCGACCGAACCTTCGGCCATCGATCCCTTGTTCTCGCGCACGGGCAACAACCAGAACATCGCGATGCAGATCTTCGACCGGCTGGTGGAAACCTCCGCCTCGATGGAAGTCCGGCCGGGCCTTGCCGTATCCTGGAAGAATATCGACCCGACCACCTGGCGGGTGCAGCTGCGCGAAGGCGTCAAGTTCCAGGACGGCAGCCCGCTGACCGCCGAAGACGTGATCTTCTCGCTCACCCGCGCCAAGGACGTGCCGAACAGCCCGGCCCCCTTCTCCGGCAATGTCGCCTCCATCGCCGAGATGACCGCCATCGACCCGCTGACGGTAGAGTTCAAGACCAAGAAGCCGACGCCCGATTTCATCGAACAGATCGGCTTTGTCTATATTCTCAAGAAGGCCGCGGCCGAAGGCGCCTCGCTGCAGGACTATAACAGCGGCAAGGCCAGCATCGGCACCGGCCCCTATGTCTTCAAGGAATGGGTACCGGGCGACCGCATCACCCTGGAGAAGAACCCCAATTTCTGGGGCGCCAAGCAGGACTTCGACAAGGTCACGGTGCGTTTCATCTCCAATGATGCCTCGCGCGTTGCAGCCCTGATTTCCGGGTCGGTCGATCTGATCGATGCCGTGCCGCCGGGCGACGTGAAAAATCTCACCGGCATGGACGGGGTCCGCATCTTCGAGACGCCATCGGCACGGCTGATCTATCTGGCCCTCGACTCCGCGCGCGACGAAAGCCCCTTCCTCACCGATGCCGAAGGCAAACCGCTCAAGACCAATCCCCTGAAGGATCTGCGCGTGCGCCAGGCCCTGTCGGCCCTGGTCAATCGCGGGTTGATCGTCGACCGTCTGCTGAGCGGGGCCGGTCAGCCGGCCGGGCAGCTGGTGCCGAACGGCGTCGCCGGCAACAATCCGGCGATCAAGGAGCCGCTGACCGATCCCGATCAGGCCAAGAAGCTGCTGGCGGAAGCGGGCTATCCGAACGGTTTCGGCTTGACCATCCATACCTCCAACGACCGCTTCCCGGGCGATTCGGATGTCGCCCAGGCGCTGGGCCAGATGTTCGCGCGCGGCGGGCTGAAGGTGAATGGCGTGGTGGCGCAACCCTACAATGTCTATGCCAAGGCCGCCTCGGCCGGCGATTTCAGCGCCTTCATCTTCTCTCTCGGCAATTCCACCCCGACCTCGGCCACCGGCCTGCGCAACCTGTTGATGACCTTTGACAAGGCGGCGGGGACCGGCGCCTTCAACCGCGTGCGCTACAGCAACCCCGAATTCGACAAGGCGATGGCCGAGGCGCTCGGCGAGTTCGACTATGAGAAGCGCTTGGCGAAACTGCAGGCGGCAACCGCCCTGGTCTTCGCCGATGTGCCGGTGATCCCGCTCTACTGGCAGAAGGTCTATTGGGCCGGCAAGAACAATCTCGAATACGAAGCCAACATGATGGAAGACACGAGCGCGGCACTGGCCAAGCTTCGCAAGTAATTGCTGGATGGCATGGCGGATTGAGGCAAGTCCTGCTTCGGTCCGCCTGCCCATCCTGTCCCTGCCTTTCTTTCTCCATCCGCTCTAGGCACGATATGAAGATGAAAACTACAGGCCCTTCGGTGGTCGAAACCATCGCCGAGGATGTGGTGGTCGAGCGCGACGTGATGATCACGATGCGCGATGGAATCCGGCTTGCCACCGACATCTATCACCCGGCATCGGCCGGCGTGGCATTGGATGGCCGCTACCCGGCGATCATGGAACGCACGCCCTATGGCAAGCAGGCGCGTTCCCGCTCCGAGATCGAGATCGGCATGGACATGCCGATGACCCGCGCCGAGGTGGCCACCCAATTCGTGCGGGCAGGCTATGTCGTGATCTATCAGGACTGTCGCGGGCGCTATAATTCCGAGGGCGAGTTCACGAAATATCTGGCCGAGGCCGAAGACGGCTATGACACGGCGGCATGGCTGATCACCCAGCCCTGGTCGAACGGCCGGTTCGGCACCATGGGCCTGTCCTATGCCGCGCACACCCAGGCGGCGATGGCCTGTCTGAACGCGCCCGGCCTTGCCTGCATGGTGATGGATTCCGGCGGCTTTTCGAATGCCTTCCGCTGCGGCATCCGCCAGGGCGGCGCCTTCGAACTGAAACAAGCGACCTGGGCCTATAGCAATGCCCGGGAAAGCGCGCTGGCCGCGGGCGATCTGACCGCCTATCACGCGATGGAGGCCGAGGACATCAAAGCCTGGTTCCAGGCCATGCCCTGGCGCGAAGGCGTCTCGCCCATACGCTGGGCCCCGGAATATGAAGGCTATCTGCTCGACCAATGGCGCGGCGGCACCTTCGATGACAGCTGGCGGCGCGTCGGGCTGTTCCTGGCGGGCTATTACGACCAGGTGCCGGATATACCCGTCGCCCTGATGTCGAGCTGGTATGACGCCTATGTCGCCAGCACGCTGGAGAATTACGCCGGGCTGTCGCGCAACGGCAAGCGCCCGATATCCCTGATCATGGGTCCCTGGCTGCATGGCAACCGCAACACCACCTTTTCCGGCGATGCCTCCTTCGGGCCGCAGGCGACCATCGGCGGCAATGTCACCGAAAGCTGGGTCGCCTTCCGCCGCGCCTGGTTCGATCGCTGGCTGAAGGGGGAGGCCGCCGTGCCCGGCACCGATCCGTCCGTGCGCATCTTCGCCATGGGCGGGGGGTCGGGGCGACGCACGGAAGCCGGAAAGCTGGACCATGGCGGGCGCTGGGTACAGGCCGAAAGCTGGCCCCTGCCCGGCATGCAGGTGCAAAATCTCTATCTGCGTCGCAACGGGACCCTGTCGCCCGAGCCAGGCGAAGCAGGCGACGCGCCGCTGTGCTATGACTTCGACCCGGCCGATCCCGTCCCCACCATCGGCGGCGCGCTGACCAGCGGCCAACCCATCTTCGAGGGTGGCGGCTTCGACCAGCGCGAGGCCCCCCGTTTCTTCGGGTGCCGCCATCACGGCCTGCCTTTGTCAGCCCGACCGGACGTGCTGAGCTTCGAGACCGCCCCCCTGGCAGAGGATGTGATGCTGGCCGGCCCCGTCGAGATCGAGCTGTTCGTCAGCTCCGACGCGCCCGACACCGATTTCACCGCCAAGCTGATCGACCTCTACCCGCCAAACGAGGATTACCCGACCGGCTATGCGCTGAACATCACCGATGGCATTCTGCGCTGCCGCTACCGCCATTCCTTCGAACGGCCGGAACCGCTGGTGCCGGGCGAGGTGTTCCGCATCGTGATCGAACCCTTTGCCACGGCCAATCTGTTCGCCAGGGGCCATCGCATCCGGCTGGATATTTCCTCCTCCAACTTTCCGAAATACGATGTGAATCCCAACAGCTACGAGCCCGAAGGCGAAGGACGGCTGAAACAGGTGGCGCGCAACAGCGTGTTCTGCGATGCGGCCCGCCCTTCCGCGCTGCGCCTGCCGGTCGTGCCGCTCTCCTCACTCACCCCGCTGCACAAGGACGGCGACGCCTGATGCCCAGCATCGCCCTGGCCGGACAGATCCTGATCCACCATGCGCTCGACCTCACGCAGGGTGGATCACCCTTTCTGGGCGGGTTGCTCTCAACCGATGCCGCTTTCGCCAATTTCGAAGGGGTGGTGCAGGCGCCAGGTGCCTGGCCCACCAAGACCAAAACGGTACATGCCGCCGATGCGGCGGTGCTGGCCTCGATCCGCGCCATGGGCTTCACCGCCCTGGCCCATGCCAATAACCATGCCTTCGATCTGGGTCCGCCGGGTCTCGCCGCGACACGCGGCGCGGCCGAGGCGGCAGGACTGGCCCTGGCGGGCAATGGCGAAAACCTGACCCGGGCCATAGCCCCGGTGCGGGCCGGCGAAGGCATCTCCCTGATCTCGGTCGATCTGGGACCCCAGGGCGATATCGTCTATGCCGGGGCGGACCGGCCCGGCATCGCCCCCTTGCGCCTGCGCCGCACGGTGGGGCTCGGACCTGCGGAATACCGGACCATGCAGGCGATCCTGGACGGGCTGGGCGATGCCGACCGGCTGAAGGCGCGCCGGCGTGTCGGTTACAGCCCCGACCCGGAGCTGGGCGAAGGGCTGGATGCCTTCGGCACCCGCTTCATTCCGACCAAGGCCGTCCAGGCGGCCTGGCAGGTCGATGAAGCCGATTTCGCGCGGCTGGAGCAGGTGATAGCGGCGGAAAAGGCGCGAGGGGCCATCCTTGCACTCGCTTTGCACAACCACAATTGGGATGCCGACTGGACCGGAACGCCCGGCTGGCTGGATGGGCTCTGCGACCGGCTGGTAGAGGCCGGGGCCGATCTGATCCTGGGCACCGGCGCACCGGTGCTGCAGCCCATGCGCATCCACCGTGACCGGCTGGTCCTGCCGGGCCTGGGCAATTTCGTCTTCCATACCGGCAGGCCGGCGACCTATGACCGCGAGGGGGTGGATGTCTGGCGCAGCATCGCCGCCCGCGCCATCCTGGCGCCCGATGGACGCCTGGACAGTCTGCAGGTCATGCCCATCGCCGTGGCACGACCGGATGAAGGCAATGGCGGCACTCCGCCCCGCCCGCTGGCACGGCATGATGCGGACGCCATCCTGAAGCGCTTTACCGCCAGGCTCTCCCCCACCGAAGCGGGTCGTATAACCCGGCTGTGACTGCCGATCCGCCGCCGCGCCGAAGGGCTTCTTTCCCCGGCTGTCGGGGCGGATTGCACATTATTCCGCCGACAGCCGCAGAAGCGTGACCTGTTCCGGCAGGAAGGCGTCGCCCTCGCCCCGCTCGACCAGTGCCCCCAAGGTCTGAAGCACGGCCTCTGCCATGCGGTGCGCCGCCCCCAGTTCCCGGGCCATCTGGGTGTAGTAACCGACATCCTTATGGGCGTTGCCGATGCTGAAGCGCAGCGGATCGCAATTCCCGTCCAGGATATAGGGGGCCACACGCTCCAGGGCGACACCGCCGGCGCCGCCCTTGCGAAGACATTCCACCATGGCGGCGGCATCCACCCCGTCCTGGATCGCACAGGCCGCGACCTCGGCGATCAAGGTCACGGTGCCCAGCGAAATCATGTTGTGGATCAGTTTCAACTGATGACCGCTGCCAACCTCGCCGGCCAGAAAGATGTTCTCGGCGAAGCTCTCCAGCAGCGGCATTAGGCGCGTGATCGCCGGCGTCGCGCCGCCGACCAGAAGATTCAGGCGGCCTTCTTCGGCTTCCTTCGGCGTGCGCGTCATCGCTGCGTCAACGAAATCACAGCCTTTGTCGCGAACTTTCGCCGCCAGCGCACGGGTCGAAGCGGGGATGGCGGTCGAACAATCGACCAGGATGGAACCGGGTCGCAGAGCCGCAAGGACCGCGCCCGAGCCGAGGAGGACATCCTCGACCTGCGCGCTGCCGGTCACGCAGAGCACGATAATATCGCAGATGGCCGCCAGGTCCTGCGCGTGGTCATGTGGTGTCGCGCCAAGTTCGACCAGATCCGCCGTTGGCTGGTTGCCGGCATGATGCAGGAAGTGCAGCTCCCAGCCTTTGCTGACGATGTTCCTGCCTATGCCATGGCCCATCAGTCCGGCCCCGATCAATCCGACCCGCGTCATGCTGGCTCTCCTTCCCGCTTGCGCGCCCGCCCATGGCTTGGCTCTGGTCCTGGCACCATATCATCCGTGATCATTGGACAAAGCCGCCTGTCGCCGGTCAAGAGCCGAACCGCCCGAATGAGGTTGCTTCCGGCTCCTGGCTCCGGAGCTTGCCCAGGCTCAGGCGCGTCCGGCAAAGCCGGGACGGTTCAATTTGCGCCAATCCTCGATTCTCTCCCGGAAATGGGGGGCGCTGCGCGGCTGACTACATCTTGCTGGGCAGGTACAGGGAAATTTCCGGGAAGCCCAGCAGCAGGGCCATGATCAGGGCCTCGCAGACGAGGAACCAGCCCAGCCCCTTGAAGATGGTGCCCAGCGCAACCGCATCCCCTACGACACCTTTGACAATATAGGCATTCAGCCCGACCGGCGGGGTCAGCAGACCGATCTCGATATACTTGACGATGATGACACCCATCCAGATCAGGTCGATGTCCAATGCCTTGAAGGTCGGCAGGAAGATCGGAAGGGTAATCAGCATCAACCCCAGCGGATCAAGGAACATACCCAGAATCAGATAGATGATCGACATGGCCAGGATGATGGTGAACGGATCGGCATTCAGCTGTGACACAAGCCCCGCCATGAAACCCGGAACACCGGCCATCGCCAGGAACCGTGTCAGCATGATCGCCCCGATGGCGATGAACAGGATGGATGCGGTCGTAGCAGCGGCTTCGGCCACGCTATCCCACGCCACTTTCCAGGATAGCTTGCCCTGCAGCGCGGCGATGAGGAAGGCGGACAATGCGCCGAAAGCGCCAGCTTCGGTGGGTGTCGCCACGCCGCCATAGATTCCGCCGATCAGGCAGCCGATCAGCAGCGCTATAGGCCATACCGCCCCGAAGCTGCCCCATCGGTCTGCCGCGGTTGGGCGATAATCCGTGCGCGGTGCCAGGGATGGCTTCAGCCAGCATCGCAGGACGATCATCACGCAATAGACCACCCCGGTCAGGATTCCGGGCAGAATGCCTGCGATCAGAAGCTTGGCAACCGGCTGTTCGGTGTACCAGCCATAAATCACGAAGATGATGCTGGGCGGAATGAGCGCCCCCAGCGTGCCCGCGGCAGCGACCGTGGCCGTTGCCAATCCCTTGTCATAACCCGCGCGCAGCATTTCCGGCACCGCGACACGGCTCATCGCGGCGGCGGTGGCCAGGGAAGAGCCCGAAGCCGCGGCAAAACCGGCGGCGGCAAGATTGCTTGCCACAGCAAGGCCGCCAGGCACCCAGTACAGCCAGACCCGCGCGGAGGCGTATAGCCGGGTGGTGATGCCCGCGTGGAAGGCCACCGCCCCCATCAGCAGGAACATGGGAACGGCCGACAGGGACCAGCTTGCCGTGAAATCAAATGGCAGGGTTCCAAAGGCGTTCAGCGCCACAGTAGGGCCACGCAAGACCGCAATGCCCACAAAGGAGACCAACCCCAACGCGATTGCAATCGGCACACGCAGCACCAGCAGCCCCATGGCGGCGGCAATGGCGAGCCCGGCTACCGTCAGACCATCCATGATTCAGTCCTTCAAACGCTTCGGGGCGGATACAACATCGGCGGCGGCAGCGGCCTGAGCCTGGGCCAGATGGCGCAAGGCGACCAGCAGAAACATCGCCCCGGCAAGCCCGCAGCCCAGCGGAAACAGCCAGCGGGTCGGCCAGACCGGGATGTCGATCAGCGCGGATGCCCAGACTTCACCGACCGCGGTGGAGCGCACGGCGTTGACCCCGCCCCGCCAGGCCAGAAGACCGCAATAGAGTGCGGAAACGACGCTCGCGAAGACCTGGATCAGATGCTGCGCCCGCGCCGGCAGGGTCTGGGTGAAAATCTCGACCTCGACATGGCCTTCCTTCCAGGTGACATAGGCCAGCGGCAGGAACACGACCGAAACCATGTAATAGGTCGAAACGAATTCCAGCGTCCCTTCTATGGGCCGGTTTGCGAGATATTTGAGCAGCACGTCACCGGAAACATGCAGCATCATCGCGGTGATCGCGACGCATCCCAGAACATGCGCGCCGGTCGCCAACGCGTTCAGAACGCGCTCAATTATTCGTTTCATGGCAGATCGTCCGACAGGGTGAAGCCGAAAGCCGGGGCGGGGAAAACTCCCCCGCCCGACCTCAACGGGACTACCCTACTTGCCAACGTCGATCTTGGAGTAGATTTCCGTCCACAGGGCCTGTTCAAACTTGTCCGGATCGCCATTGATATCGGCGACGATCTTGTTCCATTTCTCCACATTGTCGAAGAAGGCCTGCAGCGAGGCATCGACATTCTGGACATTGTCGGCCTTGGCCGCTGCGGAAACGCGCTCGATTTCCGCGTGGCGCTGCTTGTCGTAGCTTTGCAACAGATCCTGCGACGGCGCATCAAGCTTGACGCCGCGGGCCAGGGCAGCCTTGAGGGCCGCTTCATCTTCCTCGCGATAGGCCATCACCATGCGCCGGGTCAGGCCGGGCATCGCCTTCAAGATGGCCCCACGTTCGTCGACGCTCAGGCTTCCCCAGCGCTCGATATTCATAGGATAGACCAGCGCACCATGATAGACGCCGACCTGAAGATCGACGACGTTGGTGATCACATCCTGCAGATTATATTCCTTCAGCCAGGCAGCGGACCCGATGGTACAATCCGCCTGTCCGCGCTGCAGTGCCTCATACACCTCGGACGACGGCACCGATACCGGAACGGCGCCGGCAGTCTTCAGCCAGATGGCCCAAGGACCGATAGCACGTACCTTCAGGCCCGAAAGATTCTGAAGGGACGATACGGGCTTGGTGCACATCAGGGTGTAAGGTGCCGAGGCATAGTAGGCCAATGCCTTGAAATTGTTCTTCTTGTGCTCTTCCTGGCAGGGCGGGCAATCCAGCAGATGCGTTTCTGCGGAAGCCCCGGCCATGGCCATGTTGTTGCCGCCCAACAGGCCAAGTTCAGTGATCAGGTAGGAGATGGGCAGGTCTCGCTTGTAGTAGACATAGACCACGAGGGCTGAATCGACGATGCCATCCCGGACTATGGCCATCATGGATTTGGCATCGCCCATGGTCCCGCCTGGAAATTCCTCGAAGATGAGCGAGCCATTGGTAGCCTTGGTGACTTCCTGATACATCGGCTGCATCCCGCGGGTATGCAGAATATGGGTGGAAGGAACCTGGCTGGCATAGGTCAGCTTGGTCTCTGCCTTGGCAGCATCCAGCCCCATGGCCAAGGCAAACGCGGGCACACACAGCCCCAGCAACAACGTCCTCATATATAACCTCCCTAGGTTGTTCGTTTGGTGGGAGCCGGATTCTCCGACGAACCCGGCCCCGATAGCGCGGGGGGTGATTTATGGTTTCAGCCTCTCCCGCTTCGTACCCTTGATCAGGCGCGTGCGGTCTCCAGCGGGATCGCTTGCCACCAATTGTCGTTCCAGCCTCGTCCGCCGGTCCGTTCCAAAGCCTGCATGAAGGGATGATCACCCAGCGGCCCGAAGCCAAAGACCGGCCAGGTTCCAAGGCGGATGTGCTCCATGAACTGGACCTCATCCAGGCGCACATTGCCAATGTTCACATCCGGTCCAAACAGCCGCACCAGCCAGAATTGCTGGGCCCGTCGGTGGATATAGGGGATCATGCTCGACACTTCGAAGATGATCCGCTCCTGGCCGATACGCTCGACCACATCCAGCACCTGCCGGGTCCCGGTCTCATAACGAGCCAATATATCCGCCGCCGTATCGCCCATGATCCGGCGCAGCACATGGCCTTCCCAATAGACCTTGGTGGCTCCACCGGCGAACAGCGCTTCGAACTCGGCAACCGTCTCCTGGATATCGAGTTCGGTGTCCGATTTGCGGGTCTTGTCGCCGTTATGGAATTTCTTTCCCACTTCGCCGATAACCGAGAAACCAAGATCGTGGGCCCGCTTCACGAAGTCACGTTCGACTTCCGCCTCGCGCTGGGAGGTTGAGCTGGACGACACTTCCAGATGGTCAAACCCCAATTCGCGCAGTCCTTCCAGGGTCTTCTTCTCCGCCCCCTGCAGCCGCGCCAGTTCCACCACGATCCCGCCCGGCTGCACGCCGACGCCCTTGGACTTGTACAGATCGATCTTGCGGCGAATGCTGTCCAGCGGGCTGGTCAGGTGCAGCTCGGTCAGCTTCACGATATCAATCAGGTGACCATAGAGGTCGAGTACGCTTTCAACCATCATCGGGCTATAGCCGATATCGATCACCATGGTGATGCCCGTCTTGCGCGGCTTCGCCTTGCGCTCCTGCAAGGCGATTCCAAGATAGGCATGTAATGGTCCGTTCATCTCACTTGCTCCTCAAGGGCTAACCAGCGGCAACAGATCGGCCAGGGACCGCTGGTCCTCCAGCCTTGCCAACCATTCGAAAGACTGAGCCGCCTTGTCCGGTTCCAGGACGCGCCCGGCGCAGTCCAGGAATTTGTGTTCCAGATCCGCTGCCGAGATCGGCAGATCGGGATGGCCGACGGCCTTGCCAGCACCCTTGGTGATGCGGCGACCATCCTGCAGGAAAACGGTAACGGTGCCGGGATAGACGCCGTTCTCATACGGAATGGCCGGATCGACGATACAGCGCACCCGGCGCAGCAGATCCTGCACATCGCGGCGCACCACCCGGTCTGCCTGGAATTGCGGCAACCCGCATTGACCGTCCAGCAAGGCCACGGCCAGGCAGTATTCCATGCTGAATTTCGCCTGTGCCGGTGTCTGTGGCCGTTGATGGATCAGGATGTCCGGCACCAGCGCGTTCATGGTGCAGGTGATTTCCTGCACCGCGCCGGCATCCGGCGCATCGCGCCCGATCAGTACCAGCAAGGCGTCCAGCGCCGAATGGGTGCAGCCGCAGCAGGGATAGCGCTTGATACCAACCCCGGAGCGCACAATCTCCAACTCGCCCTTCTCCGTCGCGAGGCAGGCTTCCAGATCGCCGGAAAAGACTTCCAGGAAGCCGTTCTGCGCCTCAAGCACGCAGTCATTGGCGATGAAACCCTGCGCCGCCAGTTGCACTGCCAGCACGCCGTTGCGTGCGGCAAACCCGGCATGAAGCGGCTTCACCATGGAGCCAAAATTGGCGCGGATGCCGCCCATGCTGGAAGCGGCAATTCCGATGGCATGCGATATCTGCCGCGCGTCTAACCCGATTATTATGGCGGCCGCAATCGTGGCGGCAAAGCTGCCCAAGGTGGCCGTGGCGTGCCAACCCGCCCCGTAATGGGACGGATTCAGCATCCGACCCAGCCTTGCCGCCATTTCCAGACCGGCGATATGCGCCAGAACCAGATCGGCCCCGCTGGTCCGACCGGGAATGGCCATGGCCAGGGACGCCGCCAGGATCGGAACGGAAGGATGTCCGATCATCGGCGGAGAGGAATCGTCATAGTCCAGTGCGTGACCGGCCGTGCCGTTGGCAAGGGCGGCGGCCCCGGCGCCAAAGCTCTGATGCGTGCCAAGCACCGCGGACGCCCCCTGCCCACCATCCGCCAGCAACGCCCGGCGGATGGTAGCCGCTTCGACACTGCCCACCCCGGCCAGCACGCAGCCCAGCGCATCGATCAGGCAGGTTTTCGACCGATCCACCGCCAGGGGCGGCAGCGCATCGAAGCGCAACCCCGCGAGATGCTCCGCGAATTCCCTCGTCAATGATGCTGGCTGAGACACGCCCATGACACCCCAAACCGGTCAAACCATGATGGTGAGCGAGATTATTATACCGGTGAGTAGGGGCTGTCACGAAATTCTTTTAAAAAAATGAAATCCTGTTATCTTTGGTTTCAAGGAGTGAAATCGACACATGACCAGAACCGTTTCCCGCGCCCTTGCCGTATTCGATGCCTTCGAACCAGGCCATACTGCCCTGACCCTGCAGGAGATCGGCGACCGCATCGGTCTGGCCAAGGCCACGGCCTTTCGCCTCGTTCATACTCTCGAGAAGGAAGGCTATCTTCTGCGCCTTCCAACCCAGCGATACGGCCTGTCGGCCAAATTCATCCGGCTCGCGGGGCTGGTGCATGACACGCTGCCCCTGCGCGAAGCCGCGCGCGCGGTGATGGGCGAAGTCAACCGCGCCAGCGGGGAAACCATCACGCTGAACCTGCGCAGCGGGCTGGAACGCGCGGTGCTGGACGTCGTGGAAACCCCGGCGCCCCTGATGGCTGTCGCACGCGCTGGTGAACGCATCTCGCTGCTGTATGGCGCTGCGGGCAGGGTATTGCTCGGTTTCGCGCCACCGCAGGAGCGCAGCGCCTGCCTGGCCAAACTGTTGCCGGGTACCTCGCTGGACCAGGATGCGTTCCAGCAGGATCTGGCCCGAATAGAAGCGGCGGGCTTTGCCATCTCCCATGGACAGCGTGTGCCGGGACTAACCGCCATTGCCGCCCCGATCCTGGAAGCGGATGGGCGGGCAAATCACTGTCTGGCGCTGAGCGGCCCCAGCATTCGCACCGACAGCCGGGAGACGGAGCTGGTAGCCCTCGTCCGGGATGCGGCGCGGCGCGTCTCCAACCGCCTGGGATGGACGCAGCAAAGCTGAACCCGGCCCGTCATGCCCCCAGCGGACCGGAGCCATGCGCCCGCGGTTCGCAAAGTTCAGCACCGATCAGCCCATCGGCTTCGAATGCCGAGATTTCGGATTCGCTGTAGCCGGCCGCCGCCAGAATCTCCCGCCCATGCTCCCCGACCAGCGGTGAAGGGCCGGCGATCGCTCCGGGCGTGCGGGAAAATCGCGGGGCCGGCGCAGGCTGACAGGCCCCATCGATATCGATATAGGCATCGCGCGAGGCTGCCTGCGCATCGCCGGGGGCCTCCCGGAAATCCAGCACCGGCGACAGGCAGGCATCGGTGCCCTCCATCAATGCGGCCCACTCGTCGCGATCCCTCGTCAGGAAAACGGATTGCAGACGGGCGCGCATCTCCGGCCAGAGGCTGCGATCCGAGCGGCTTCCACGCAAAAGGGAATCCTCGATGCCCGCGCGATCCAGGAAAATCTGCCAGAATTCCTGCTCGATGGCCCCCAACGCCACATAGCCGCCATCGCGGCAACGATAGCAGCGATAATAGGGAGCGCCGCCATCGAACAGATTCCGTTCGCGTCCGGCCTGCCATAGTCCTTTATGGTGATAGCCCCAGATCATGCTGCCCAGAAGAGCGGTGCCTTCCGCCATGGCGGCATCCACCACCTGGCCCCTGCCCGACACCCCGCGTTCCACCAGGGCCGCCAGAATGCCCGCGATCAGCAGCATACCGCCGCCGCCGAAATCGCCGATCAGATTTAACGGCGGCACCGGGCCGCCCTCCGACGTGCCGATGGCGGCGAGCAGGCCTGAGGATGCGATATAATTGATGTCATGCCCGGCCATCCGAGCCCTGGGTCCCGATTGCCCCCATCCCGTCATCCGGCCGTAAATCAGGCGCGGATTTGCCGCCAGACATACGTCCGGCCCCAATTGCAGCCGCTCCATGACCCCCGGCCGGTAGCCTTCGATGACAACATCCGCCCTTGCGACCAGCCGCATGGCGATCGAGACCGCCCCCGGCTTCTTCAGATCAAGCGCCAGCGATTGACGGCCACGATTGAGAATGTCCGCGCGTGTCTGGTTCCAGCGCTGCCCGGGTCGATCCAGCCGCAGCACATCCGCCCCCATATCGGCCAGCCACATGGCAGCAAAGGGTGCGGGTCCCACACCCACGAACTCCACCACCCGGATTCCAGCCAGCGGTCCCTTTTTCCGCGTCATCCCCACCTCCACATGTACCAATGAGTAGTATTTATCCATCGGAACCCGCTCGAAGCAAGAGGGGTTTCGACGCCTAGCCCATAAATGAGCCGGTTTTATGATTGCTCGGAATTGCGCTTGACGATGCATCCTACTAATTGGTAGGTCTTGCTCAAGAACGAACCAGTCCCGACGGGAGGCGGACTTGCTGAACTACGATACGGTCATGACCTGGGATTTCCCGGAGGCCTGCCAGAGCTACGACAAGCGCGATGCCATCCTCTATGCCCTGGGCCTAGGCTATGGCCACGATCCGATGAACGAGGAGGAATTGCCCTTCCTTTTGGAAGATCGGCTGCAGGTCGTCCCCAGCTTTGCCGCGGTTCTGGGCGGGCCTGGCCAATGGATGGCCGACCCGCGCACCGGCATCAACTGGGTGAAAAGCCTGCATGGCGAGCAAGGCCTGCGACTCTTCCGCCCCCTTCCCGCCTCGGGCACCGTAATCGGCCGCAACCGCGTGGTGGATGTGATCGACAAGGGCGAAGGCAAGGGTGCGCTCCTGATGCTGGAGCGCGACATTATCGATGCGGCAACCGGGGACCTGCTGGCGACGCGTACCTCCACCTCCTTTCTGCGGGGCGATGGTGGATGCGGGGCGCCGGCGAAGGAACAGCCCAGACCGCATGCGGTCCCGGAACGCGCCCCCGACATTTCGCATGCGATGGCGACACGGCCGGAAGCGGCCCTGATCTATCGCCTGTCCGGGGATTGGAATCCGATCCACGCCGACCCGGCGCTTGCCATCAAGGCGGGATTTGATCGTCCGATCCTGCACGGCCTGTGCACCTTCGGCATGATCGTGCGCGCCATCATCGCCAAAACCTGCGGCAATGACCCCGCGCAGCTTCGCGAAATCGCCGGCCGGTTCAGCGCCCCGGCCTATCCCGGCGAAACCATCACGGTCGATATCTGGGACGAAGGCAATGGCCTGTTCGGCTTCGAAACACGCATTGCCGAGCGCAATGTCCTGATCTTCAGGAATGGCCTGGCGAGGGTGGCATGAGCATGGAATCGGTGAAGCCGGCCTATCGTGGCGCCTTGCCCAAACCGACGCCCGAGACCCAGCCTTTCTGGGACGCGGCCAAGGCGCATACACTGATCCTGCCCTGGTGCCGGGACTGCGGCCGGCCGCATTTCTATCCCCGCTCCCTCTGCCCGCATTGCCTGAGCCGGTCCCTGGAATGGCGGGAAGCAAGCGGCAGGGGCACGCTCTACAGCTATGTCATCAATCACAAGCCGGCCAAGGGTTTCGATACGGTGCCCTATGCCATCGGTGTGGTGGCGCTGGCGGAAGGCCCACGCATGCTGACCAATATCGTAACAGCGGGCGAGCCGACGCCGGAAAACCTGAGAATTGACATGAATCTGGACGTGTTCTTCGATGACGTGACCGACACGATCTCCCTTCCCAAATTCCGGCCGGTGGCATCATGACCGGGGCGTTGAGCCGAAGGGCCACCATCGTCGGCGCGGCCGAGACGGATCGGATCGGGCGCCTGCCCGGCATGTCCCGCATGGCGCTGCATGCCGAAGCCGCGCGCAACGCGCTGGAAGATGCCGGTCTGAGCATCCGGGATGTGGACGGCGTTTTTTCCTGCGTGGCAGGGCCGAACGAATTGTCCGAATATCTGGGCATCGTGCCGCGCTATGTAGATGGCACCGGCGTGGGCGGCTGTTCCTATATCATCTTCCTGCGCCATGCAGTGGCGGCCATCGCTGCGGGCTATTGCGACGTCGCGCTGATCGTTCATGGCGAAAGCGGCCGATCCTGGATCGACATGGAAGCCCCGGGAACGCCTGCCAGCCCGGCCGGCCAGTTCGAAGCGCCGTTCGGTACCGCGGGCGCGGCGACCACCTATTCCCTGCCGGTGCTGCGCCATTTCCACGAATATGGCACCACCAAGCGGCAGATGAGCCATGTTCCAGCCTCCACCCGGGAATGGGCGCTTTTGAACCCGCGCGCGATCATGCATGAGGGCGGGCACATCACTCCGGAAGATGTCGAGGCTTCCCCCATCATCTGTTACCCCTTCAACCGGCTGGACTGCTGCCTGGTCGCCGATGGCGGCGGGGCGCTGGTCGTAACCTCGGCGGAGCGTGCCCGCGATATGCGACGCAAGCCGATCCACATTCTGGGAACAGGCGAAGGCGCAGCCCATCGCCAGGTCGCGATGATGCGCGATTTCACGACCTCCGATGCCACCATCATGTCCGGTCGAGCGGCCTTTGCCGAAGCGGGGCTGTCCCCGCCCGACATCGATCACCTGATGCTGTATGACGCCTTCAGCTTCACCCCGATGCTGTTCCTGGAGGATTTGGGGTTCGTCCCGAAAGGGGAAGCAGGCCCGTTCCTCGCTGACACCAGACAGGCCACGGATGGCAGCCTGATCTATCCGACAGGACCCGGCGGGGTGTTGCCGATGAATACCAATGGCGGCGGCCTGTCCTACTGCCATTCCGGCCGCTACGGCATGTTCGCGCTTCTGGAGGCGGTCGCGCAATTGCGCGGCGATGCCGGGGCACGGCAAGTCGCCAACCTGACCACCAGCCTTGTTCATGGGCCCGGCCGCCAGTTCGCGGCTGCGGGCACGGCGATCCTGTCCAATGACTGACACCAAGCCGGGCATGCTTACAAACCATGCAGAACTGTGCCTTCTGATCGATGGCAAATGGATCGGATCGGCGCAGCGCCAGACACGGCCGGTCATCAACCCAAGCGATGGCTCGACCCTCGGCGCCCTGCCGATTGCCACGCCCGCGGATATCGCGCGGGCAGCCGAGGCGGCGGAACGGGCCTTTCCAGCCTGGCGGGATATGGCACCGCGCAAGCGTGCGGCGATACTGCACCGGGCCGCGGCTTTGCTTCGCGGCCATACCGCAGCGTTCTCCCGACTGATGGCGCTGGAGATGGGCAAGCCCATCGCAGATGGTCCGGCAGAGGTGGAACGGGCTGCGGAATTGCTGGAATGGCATGCCGAGGAAGGCCTGCGTGCCTATGGTCGCGTGATTCCATCCGGCACCGGTCTCAGCCAATCGGTGCTGCGCCGTCCGATCGGACCGGTCGCGGCCTTCACCCCATGGAACGGCCCCGTCGCCTCCCCTGCCCGCAAGATCAGTGCGGCTTTGGCCGCCGGCTGCAGCATCGTGATCAAACCGGCGGAGGAAACCCCGGCCAGTGCGATCCTGATCGCCGGATGCCTGATGGAAGCAGGGTTGCCGGACGGCGTGCTGAACATGGTGTTCGGCGATCCGGCCGCCATCTCAGCCGATCTGATCGCTTCGCCAGCAGTTCGGATGATAACCTTCACCGGCTCCGTACCAGTCGGACGCGCACTGGCAACCGCAGCCGGGCGTTACCTGAAGCCACTGGTTCTGGAACTGGGTGGACATTGTCCGGTGATTGTCTGCGACAGCGCGGATGTGGAGGCGACGGCCGCGCTTGCCGCACGCGCCAAGTTCCGCAATGCAGGGCAGATCTGCATCTCTCCCACCCGCTTTCTGGTGCAGGAGAATATCCACGACGCCTTCGCCGAGCGCATGAAGGCAGAAGCCGAAAAGCTGCGCGTCGGTGACCCGTTGGACGCAAAGACCCAGATGGGGCCGCTTGCCAATGCACGACGCCTCGCAGATGTGGACGCCATGGTGCGCGATGCGACATCCCACGGAGCACGGCTGGTAACCGGCGGCAATCAGATCGGCACGCAGGGCTGGTTCTATGCTCCGACGATCCTGGCCGATATCCCGGCCGCCGCCATGGTGTGCCAGGAAGAACCTTTCGGCCCCATCGCCACGCTGTCGCGCTTCCGTGATCTGGACGATGCCTGCCGGCAGGCGAATTCCACCGCCTACGGCCTGTTCGCCTATGCCTTCACCGACAGCGCCCGCGACATTGCCTTCCTGTCCGAACGCGTCGAGGCCGGAACACTGTCGGTCAATCATTTCGGAGGTGCCGCGCCCGATATCCCCTTCGGTGGCGTCCGCGACAGCGGATATGGCCGGGAGGGCGGCGCGGAATGCTTCGATGGCTATCTCGTTACCAAACTCGTGTCGCACCGCACGGGCGTAGAGCCCGCTGCCCGTGCGACCGCATCCGGTCAAGGAGCCTGAATATGGATCTGGAAAACAGGGCTGCCATCGTCACTGGCGGCGCGCGCGGCATAGGCTTCGCCATTGCCCGGGAACTTGCCGGCTATGGCGCCAAGATCGTGATCATGGATCCGGGCAGCGCCAAGGATGGTGGCGAAGGCGATGGCGCCACCCCGGCGGAGGAAGCAGCCGCGGCGATCCGCGATGCGGGCGGCACCGCCATCGTCTCGGCGGAATCGGTGGCGGATCATGACGCCTGCGGGCGCACGGTGGCGCTCTGTCTGGAAAAATTCGGCTCCGCCGACATCGTGATCAACAATGCCGGTGTTCTGCGTCCGAAGATGCTCTGGAACATGCCGATTGAATCCTGGGACATCGTGGTTTCGGTGCATCTGCGCGGCCAGTTCAGCATGATCCACCATGCCGCCAAGGCGATGCGTGAACGCCGCTGGGGCCGCATCATCAACATGGCGTCGGAAGCATGGCGCGGCACGGTGGGCCAGGCGAACTACGGCTCTGCCAAAGGTGGGGTTTTCAGCCTGACACGCGCGGCCGCACGCGAGCTTGGGCGTTATGGCATCACCGCAAACACGCTGTGCCCGGCCGCCGCGACCCGTCTGACCCTGGACGATGCCGTCAAGGAAGGGTTCCGCAAGCGCCTGGAAGCCGGTCTTATTACGCAGCAGCGCTATGACTCGGTGGTCAATATGGGTGGGCCGGAGCATATCGCGCCCTTCGCAGCCTATCTGATGAGCGACGAGGCGGCCAACATCAACGGCCAGGCATTCCGCGTCGAGGAAGGCAAGGTCGCGATCTACAACGATCCCGAAATCAAAGCCGCCCTGGTGAAGTCGGGCAAGGCCGTGTTCGACCTGGAAGAGCTGATCGAGCAGGTTCCCGCGGTATTGCTGCAGGGCTACACCAATCCCGCACCGGCAGAAGCCGAAACCCAGGGGCAGGACGCGTAAGGCCATGATGGAGAACCGTGCCATCTATCAGCCGGAGCATGAGCAGTTCCGCACATCCGTACGGCGATTTTTCGCCGAAGAGCTGATGCCGAATATCGAAGGCTGGGAGGAAGACGGCATCATTCCCCGTAGGCTTTGGAAAAAGGCTGGGGAAATGGGCCTGCTATGCCCAACGGTGGGTCCGGAGTATGGCGGGCCGGGTGGCGATTTCCTGTATCTGTGCGTGGTCGACGAGGAACTTGGCTATACCGGTCAGGCAAGCTTCACCATCCAGACGCATACCGACATCGTCGCGGCCTATATCGAAGCCTTGGGGACGGAAGAACAGAAGCAGCGCTGGCTGCCCAGGATGGTGACCGGCGAGCTGATCGGCGCCATCGCCATGACCGAGCCCCATGCTGGCAGCGATCTTAAGGCGATCACGACCACCGCCAGGCGCGACGGCGAGGAGTATGTGATTTCCGGCTCCAAGACCTTCATCACCAACGGCATCAATGCCGACCTGATCATCGTCGTGGCGAAGACCGCGCCGGAGCTGGGACGTAAAGGCGTGAGCCTGATCGTGGTGGAAGCCGAGCGAGCCGGCTTTGCGCGCGGCAAGCGCCTGAAGAAAATCGGCATGAAGGCATCGGACACGGCCGAGCTTTTCTTCGACGATGTGCGCGTCCCGGCCAGCAATCTGCTGGGAGCCGAAAATGCCGGCTTCACCCAGGTGATGAGCGAGATTCCGAAAGAACGGCTCTCCATCGCGACCATCGCCATGGCCTCCGCCCAGAAAGCATTCGACCTGACGGTGGCCTATGCCAAGGAACGGATGATCTTCGGCAAACCGCTGATGGAATTTCAGAACACGCAGTTCAAGCTGGCTGAGTTGAAGACCCAGCTTACCGTCGGCTGGGCGCATCTGGATCACTGCATCGCGCGGCATGTGCAAGGGAAGCTGACCAGCGACGAGGCCGCCATCGCCAAGCTGTTCAACACCGAACTGCAATGCCGGGTGGTCGACGAATGCCTGCAATTGCATGGCGGCTGGGGCTACATGGTCGAGACGCCGATTGCGCGCATGTACACCGACGCCCGCGTCCGGCGCATCGCGGGCGGCAGCTCGGAAGTCATGAAAATGCTCATCGCCAGAACGCTTTGAACCCGGGGAGCAGATTTCGTCATGTCCGCCGCAGTTGCATCACCTTTGGCCGGCATTCGCGTGCTTGACCTGTCAACCGTGGTCGCAGGCCCGTTCGGCACCGATATTCTTGCGGGGCTGGGTGCGGAAATTATTCGGATTTCCCCACCGCCCGCGGCCGCGTCGCTTCCTCCACGCGATCCGGACCAGCCGGTCAGTGACGACGATGGCTTCCTTTACGCCCTGCAGCGCAGCAAACGCAGCGTGGCGATCGATCTGAAAAGCGCGGAAGGAAAGCACCAGTTCCTGGCGATGGTGGCACAAGCCGACGTTGTCTACGATAACTTCCGCCCCGGGGTTACCGCGCGGCTGGGGATCAATCATGCTGCGCTGGATACGGTCAATCCCGGCATCGTGACCTGTTCGATCAGCGGCTTCGGCCAAACCGGCCCCTGGGCCGGGGTGGCGGCGTATGATGCCACCGTCCAGGCGCTCAGCGGCGCGATGAGCATCACGGGGGATGGCACGGCAGACAGCATGCCCTGCCGCTGGGGTGTCCCTATCGGCGATCTGGGCGGCTCTTTCTATGCCGTGATCGGCATTCTGGCAGCACTGCGGGAGCGGAACCAAACCGGCAAAGGCCAGGCATTGGATATCGCCCTCTTCGACGGGCAACTCGCCATGCATAGCTATCGCGTGCCGCAGGTGTTCGGCGCCGGGCTCGAACTGGACGCGCCGGAACCACGCAAAGGCGGCGCCGGAACAGTGCCCTATGGTCCCTTCCGCTGCGCGGGAGATGAATGGCTTGTGATTGGCGTCGCCTCCAATTTCTGGCGGCCGTTCTGCGAAACGCTCGGGCGGATGGATCTGCTGACCGACGCACGGTTTTCCACGCTCGCCGACCGGCAGGCCCATCAAACCGATCTCGAAATGATACTGGAGGCGGAATTTCTGAAAGCCGACGCCGGGCAATGGCAACAGCGCCTGATCGATGCGGGCGTTCCTGTGGGCAAGGTGAATACGATCCGCGACGCCTTCACCCAACCACAGGCCGTGGCGCGGGGTATGGCTGCGGGCCTGGACGGCACTGGCGCTGTGGGCATCGTTACGGCCGCCAGTCCCATTCAGTTCCGGGGCGAGGAAAGGCTCGGCCACACCGCCCCCCTTCCCCATGGACAGGATGACGCCGCGGCATTCGTGGTTCCGCGCCAGCACAGGCGCAAGACCGAAAGCCCGCTCCCTTCCCCGGATGTCGCAGCCCTGGCAGCGGTGGAAGGGCCGCTCTCCGGCATTCTGGTCCTGGAACTCTGCGGCGATGAACCAAGCGGCACCTTCGGCACGCAGATCCTCGCCGATCTGGGTGCGACGGTTCTGAAGATCGAGCGCCCACCGGCGGCGGAAGCAGCCTCCCTACCCGCGCAGGAGGCCGGTAGCGTGCCGGCAGGTGTTGCCTATTTCTTTGGACTGAACCGCAACAAGCGCTCGCTCTGCCTCGACCTTAAATCGCCGGAAGGCCTGGCAGCCTTCCAACGGCTCGCCCGCAGGGCAGACGTGGTCTATGACAACCAGCGGCCGGGCGTGATGGCAAGGCTTGGCCTGGATGCAACGGCGCTGAGAGCGGAAAATCCGGCTTTGATCGTCTGTTCAGTATCCGGCTTCGGTCATACAGGCCCCTGGTCGAAGCATCCGGCCTATGATGCGACGATCCAGGCGCTTGGCGGCGGCATGAGCCTGACCGGAACCGGCAGGCCCGGGGCGATGCCCGTGCGCTGGGGCAACCCCATCGGCGGCATCGGCGGCGCCTTCTATGCCGTCACCGGCATCCTGGCCGCCCTGCTGCGTCGGACGGAAACCGGACAGGGCGCCACACTCGACATCGCGCTTCTGGATGCGCAGCTTGCGATGCACTGCTACCGCGTGCCGCCTGCGCTGTCGGGCCGTGTCTACAAGGCAGAACAGCGTCGCGGCGGCAGTGGCGCCCTGCCCTACGGCCCCTTCCGATGTGGCGACGGGCGGTGGTTCGTGCTTGCCATTACGCAGCAGTTCTGGGCCAAGGCGTCCGCTCTGCTCGGCCATCCGGAATGGGCAGACGATCCACGCTTCGCCACCCAATCCGCTCGCCAGACGAATGAGGAAACACTCAACACGCTAGTCGAGGGTGCCTTGTCGGCAGCGACCGCCGATGAATGGCAGCAATGGTTCGTGGAAGCCGGCATTCCCGGCGCCAAGGTTCGCAGTATCGTGGAAGCATTCGAACACCCACATGTTGCCGCGCGCAACATGATCACGGGCTTCGATCATCCGATTGGAAAAGCGCTGAAGGTCGCCGGTTCGCCGATAAAGCTGTCCTCGCACGCATTTGAAGGGTTCCGGCATGCGCCGGCGCTCGGCGAAGACAGCAAGGACGCATTGGCGCGGATCGCGGGCTATTCAGCCGGGGAATTCCAGGCGCTGCTGGATAGGGGTGTGACCTGGTGGCCGCGGGGTCGGCCCGTTTATGCCCGTCCGAGCGTGGTGTGAGGACAGGCCGATGCCCCAGCTTCCATATCTGGATGCCCACAGCATGCCCGCAGTGGATCGAAGCTACGTGGATATCGATCCTAACCGCGGGTACAATCCGGACTTCCCCGGAAAAGGAGATGTACCGGTAATGGCAAAGACCCCGACTTCCGCCACGCAGGGCAACGACGACGATCGCGACGCCAAACGCCTTGCCATCCTGAAAGCCGCTGCCGCATTTTTCAACAGCCGGGGGTTCCACTCCACCTCCATGTCAGATGTGGCGAACGCACTCGGCGTCAGCAAGCCGTTTCTGTATTACTATCTGAAAGACAAGGAAGATTTGATCTTTCAGTGCTCCAAGCTGGCGACCGAGGAACTCCATACGCTGCTGGACGATGTCCGCGCGGCAGAGGTCAGCGGCTGGCAGCGGCTGGAAATGCTGTTCCGCCGATATGCCCATGTGATGACCACGGATTTCGGCATCTGCCTGATCCGTTCCACCGCTCCCGGAGCAATGACCACGGAAAGCCGCGAACAACTGTGGAAAGGCCGCCGCCGCCTGAACCGGGAAGTAGAACGGATCGTAGCGGAAGGCATTGCCGACGGTTCGATCCGCAGCTGTGACCCGCGGATGCTGTCCTTTGCCATGTTCGGAGCCTTCAATTGGCTGAGCTACTGGTACGATCCGGACGGGCGCCAGTCTCCCGAAATGATCGCCGAGCATTTCCTCGAATATTTCTCGCGGGGGGTTGAGATGAAAGCCGGGAGCGATCCAGATGCGCGTTCATGACTGGTTCGAGTATCACGCCAAAACCAGACCCGACATTCCGTTCCTGATCCAGGATGGCATCGCCCTGAGCTATGGGGCGGCGGAAAAGCGCGCAAATCAATGGGCGCATGCCATGATCGCCGCCGGGCTGAAGGTCGGCGACCGGATAGCCTATCTGTCGACAAACGATATCGACATGGGCGTCATGTACATGGCCTGCGCCAAGGCCGGCATTGCGCCTGTGATGCTGAACTATCGCCTCGCGCCGCGGGAATGGCTATGGATTCTGAAGGACAGCGATTGCCGCATGCTGTTTGCCCGGGGCCAGGAATATCAGCGCGCCATCGATGCGCTGCGGCCCGATCTGACAGAAATTGAACTCTTTATTGCGGTCGGCGCCACAGCCGAGCCGGACTGGACGCGCCTGGACGATCTGATTGCAAGTCAGCCGAACCATAAGCCGGGCCTCTCCATCGGCACCGACGACATGCTCTATCTGATCTACACCAGTGGCACGACGGGCATGCCGAAGGGGATTATGATTTCCCATGGCAACGTGATCGCCCATGTTGAGCAATCCATGACGGCATCCTGCGCCAGCCGCGAACCTGGCCAACGCGCCTTGGTGGCAACCCCCCTGTATCATGCCGCCGGCGTGCTGCGGATCATGACCGCCGCGATCAATGGCGGCACAGTCGTTCTCCTGGATCATTTCGACCCAGGCATATTCCTGAAATTGCTGATCGAGCAGCGCATCAACACCGTCAACATGGTGCCGTCGATCATCCAGACCCTGCTGGAACAGCCGGGTATCGAGACCTTCGATTTCAGCAATCTGCGCGTCATCTATTACGGTGCCGCTCCGATTGCCGAGCCGGTCCTGCGCAAGGCGCTGGCGACCTTCCAATGCCCGTTGATCCAGGGCTATGGGCTGAGTGAGTCCACCGGTGGCATTGCCTATCTGAACGAGGTGGACCATCAGAAGGCACTGTCCGGACGGCCGGAACTGCTGAAATCGACCGGGCGTTCTGTGGTGCTGACAGATATACGCATCGTCGACAAAGACGGCCAGGATGTACCCCCCGGCACAGTCGGGGAACTGGTCTTACGCGGCCCGAACGTCATGAAGGGCTATTGGCGCAATCCCGCCGGCACCGCCGAGGCGATCCGTGACGGCTGGCTGTATTCCGGCGACGCCGCCCGTATGGACGAGGAAGGCTATGTCTTCCTGCAGGACCGGCTGAAAGACATGATCGTTTCCGGTGGCAGCAACATCTATCCAAACGAGGTGGAGAGCGCGCTGCTGGAACATCCCGATCTTCTGGACGTTGCTGTGATCGGTGTGCCCAGCACCAAATGGGGGGAAGAGCCGCTGGCGGTCTGCGTGCTGCGCGAAGGTCGCAGCCCAACGCCGGAGGAGCTGATTGCGTTCTGCCGGGACCGCCTTGGCGGCTACAAGATTCCGCGGCGCTATGAATTCACCGAAGCTCTGCCGCGCAATGCCAGCGGCAAGGTTTTGAAGCGCGTGCTGCGGGAGCCCTATTGGCAGGGCCAGAGCCGCGGCGTCGCCTGATCCAACAAACAAGAATTCGATACCTGAACGGGAGGTTGGCAATGCAATTGGTCGCAGAGGAACGCGGGCCTGAAACACCATCACGGGCAGAGGAACCCCGCGTCTTTTCCCGCTTCGACGCAGGAACCAAGGCGTTGGAAACGGTCGCGGGCATCGATCTTTCGGGCAGGGTCGCCATGATAACCGGCGGCGCCGGAGGGATCGGACTGGAAATCACCCGTGCGCTGGTCGCGGCCGGGGCCGAGGTTGAAATTGCCGATATTGACGACCAAGCCAGCGCGGCGGCGGCCGAAGCCCTGCGCGTGGACTATCCTGCCGCCAGGATTGCGACCGGTCATCTCGACCTCGGGTCAATATCAGCCGTTCGCGGCTATGCTGCCGATGTTCTGGTGCGGCGCCCGAACATCGATATCCTCATCAACAATGCCGGGCTGATGGCGCCGCCTTTGGGCCGGACCGCCGACGGACACGAGCTTCAGTTCGGCGTCAACTATCTCGGCCATTTCGTGCTGACGACAGGCTTGATGCCCGCGCTGTGCAATAAGGATGGAGCGCGGGTGGTCTGTGTTTCCTCCATCGGCCATCGCCGCGCCGATTTCAATTTCGACGATCCCGATTATCTGCACCGGCCCTATGAACGGTGGGAAGCCTATGGCCAATCCAAAACCGCCTGCTCGCTGCTGGCCGTCGCCCTGACCGAACGCCATGGGGCCGAGGGGGTGTTCGCCAATGCCGTGAACCCGGGCGGATCGATGACCGGATTGCAGCGCCATTTGAGCGGCGAAGAACTGCAAAAGCTCGGCTGGGTGGATGAAAACGGTCAGGTGAATGGACGATGGCGCAGCCCGGCGCAATGCGCCGCCACCTCCACCTGGCTGGTTTCCGCGCCGGATCTGCAGGGCATCGGCGGGCGCTATTTCGAAGAATGCAATGAAGCGGAACCCTGGCAGGCTGATCAGCCCATGCGTGGGGTCCAGCCGCATGCCCTGTCGCGGGAGAACGCGACCCGGCTGTGGGATTTGTCCCTTGCCATGACCGGGAACTGAGCCCGCGGATCACACCGGCCCTGGAGGCCCATGCATGGTGCAGCAGGATAATCGGTCGCGTTGGGTGTTGGTCACGGGGGCGTCGAGCGGCCTGGGCGCGCATTTTGCCGAAACGCTGGCCGCCAGTGGCTATTCGGTGGTGCTGGCCGCGCGCCGCATCGAACGGATTGCAACCCTGGCCAGGAAAATCGAGCAGGCGAACGGTTTTGCCCTGCCCGTGGAAATGGATGTGACGGACCCGGTACAGGTGCAAGGCGCATTTGCCGCCCTGCCCGTCCCCATCGACATCCTGATCAACAATGCGGGCATCACAGGCGACGGCCCTGCCATCGACCTCGACCCTGCGGAATTCTCCGCCATCGTGGACACCAATCTGACCGGCGTTTTCACGGTGGCACAGGCAGCAGCCCGCCAGATGGTGGATGCAGGCAGGAAAGGCACCATCGTCAATGTTGCCTCCATCCTGGGCCTGCGGGTGGCAGGCCATGTCGCAGCCTATGCCAGTTCCAAGGCAGCGGTCGTGCAGCTTACCAAGGCGCTGGCCTTGGAATGGGCGCGGTACGGAATTCGCGTCAATGCGCTCTGCCCCGGCTATATCGAAACGCCGCTGAACGCGGATTTCTTCCGTACCGATGCGGGTAAGGCCCTGATCAAGCGCATCCCGCAAAGACGCCTGGGGCAGCTTGGCGACCTCGACGCACCGCTATCCTTCCTGATCTCCGACGGGGCCGCCTATGTGACGGGCGCCGTCCTGGCGGTGGATGGCGGCCATCTCGTCTCCAGCCTCTAGGAAAGAGCCCCGACCCATGGATTTCCGCATTCCCCCCGAAATCGAAAGCCTGCGCCAGCGCGTTGCGGGCTTCGTTGAAGAGAAGCTTCTGCCCCTAGAAGCGTCGCCCGACAGCTATGACGAACATGGCAACATCGCCGAACCGGTTCTGGCCGGGTTGCGGGACGAAGCCAAGGCGCACGGGCTGTGGACCCTCCAGCTATCGCGGAGGAACGACGGAGGCGGCCTGAACAAGATGGGCATGGCGGTCTGCTACGAGGAGATGAACCGCTCCATCTTCGGACCGGTGGTGTTCAACTCCGCCGCCCCGGATGACGGCAACATGATGGTGCTGGAAGCCCTGGGCACGCCAGAGCAGCAGGAACGCTGGCTGAAGCCCGTAGCAAGCGGCGCAGTCCGCTCCTCCTTCGCGATGACCGAGCCACATCCCGGTGGTGGGTCCGATCCCGGGATGATCCAAACCCGCGCCCGCAAGGATGGCTCGGACTATGTGATTGAAGGGCGGAAATGGTTCATCACGGGGGCGGAAGGTGCGGCGCATTTCATACTTATGGCCCGCACATCGGATGATCCGCGCAGCGGGCTGACCGCCTTCCTGTTTCATAAGGACGCGCCCGGCTGGTCGATCCTGCGGCGGATTGCCATCATGGGGCCGGAGGAGCATGGCGGCCATTGCGAAATCCTGTTTGACGGGCTGCGTATTCCAGAGAGTGACATTCTGGGCGGCGTCGGTCGCGGCCTGAAGGTAACGCAGACCCGCCTGGGACCCGCACGCCTGACCCATTGCATGCGCTGGCTTGGCCTTTCCAAACGCTGCGTGGAGATCGCCACCGAGTATGCCGGCCGGCGCGAGGGCTTCGGGCAGAGGCTGATCGACCGGGAAAGCGTGCAGCTTATGCTGGGCGGGCTCGCACTCGATATAGAGATCGGCCGGCTTCTCGTGATGAAGGCTGCCTGGGAGATCGACCAGGGCCGCCACGCCCAGAAGGAAGTCTCCATGGCGAAGATCCATGTCGCCAATCTGCTGCACCGGGCAGCAGACACCGCCATTCAGCTGAACGGCGCGCGTGGCTATTCCAAGGATACGCCGCTGGAATGGATCTATCGCTATGCCCGTCAGGCGCGATTGGTCGACGGGGCGGACGAGGTGCACAAAATGCTCCTGAACCGACATCTTGGCCAGCTTGGGCGGGATTTCTGGTCCTGGGACGTGGCGGAGGATGGCAGCCATGCGGCTTGATCCCCATCTTAGGGCCAGAAAAGCCAATTTCAGCCCGCTGACTCCGCTTTCCCTGCTGGAACGCTCGGTCGAGCTATTCCCCGAACGGCCCGCGGTGATCTGGGGGGAAACACAGCTGACCTATACGACCCTGGCCGGCGTCGTGGCGCATTTCGCCGATTGGCTGTCGAAAGCCGGGGTCGGCCCGGGCGATGTCGTCTCTATGATATGCGGCAACAGGCCCGAAATGTTGGCAGCGCATTTTGCGGTGCCGATGCTGGGCGCGACATTGAACTGCGTGAATACCAGGCTGGATGCCGCCAGCGTCGCCTATGTCCTGGACCATAGCGAAACGCGCCTGCTGATCGCCGCCCCCGATTGCGTCGAGACCGCAGAGGCGGCGGCGCGCCAGACTGGGACAAGGTTGGCAACCCTGTCGCCGGACGGTCGCCAGGCCGGTCTTGGCCTGTCCCTGCTGAACGCCGGGCCGGTCAGGTCGCTGGATCTAACGGCGCGGATTTCCGACGAATGGCTGCCCATCGCCCTGAACTACACCTCCGGCACCACGGGCCACCCCAAAGGCGTCGTGCTGCACCACCGTGGCGCCTATCTGAACGCGCTGGGCAATATCCTGACCCTGGGGTTGGGAAAGGAGAGCGTCTACCTCTGGACCCTGCCCATGTTCCACTGCAATGGCTGGTGCCATAGCTGGGCCGTAACAGGGGCGGGCGGCACGCATGTGTGTCTGGACAAGGTGGACCCTGCCCTGATTTTCCGGTCCATAGCAGACCATGGCGTGACCCATATGGCCTGTGCGCCGGTGGTTCTGCATATGCTGTTGAATGATCCGGCGCGCGCCAATCGCGACCCGTCGCAGCGCCTGAAGGTCGCAACCGGCGGTGCCGCCCCGACGGCCGGCCTGATCGCGCGGATGGAAGAGATGGGGTTTGATTTCCTGCATCTCTATGGCCTGACAGAAAGCTTCGGCCCGGTCACCCTGCGGGAATTGGGTGGTCCTGAGCAGAACGGAGACAGCGACGCGAAAGCGTCCTTGCTTGCCCGCCAGGGCTTTCGTCATCTGACGGCCAACCGCGTGCACGTGCTGGATATCGATGGCAAGTCGGTCCCGGCGGATGGCAAGTCAATCGGCGAAATTGCCCTTGCCGGCAACACACTGATGGCAGGCTATTACCGTGACGCCGACGCAACGGAGAAAGCCTTCCTGGGTGGCGTTTTTCGAACCGGTGATCTTGCTGTGCTTCATCCCGGCGGACAGATCGAAATCCGGGACAGGGCAAAGGATATCATCATCTCCGGCGGGGAGAATATCTCCAGCCTGGAGGTGGAGAACGCGCTGTCAAGCCATCCGGCCGTGATGCTGGCGGCCGTGGTCGCGAAGCCCGACCCAAAATGGGGAGAAGTGCCTTGTGCTTTCGTCCAGTTGAAGGAGGGCGCGCAGGCCGACGCGGAAGAATTGCGGGCCTTCTGCCGGGCGAATCTGGCGCCTTTCAAGGTGCCACGCCTGTTCGTGTTCGATGAATTGCCCCGCACCGCCACCGGAAAGATCCAGAAATACATGCTGAGGGACCGCGCGCAGAAGGAAACCCTCTGATGGACGAGCGCGCTCCTATCCAGATGAACGGCATGGTCGATTTCGATCCGCTGCGGCTGCGTGATTTCCTGGCCAACCATGTCGATGGCGACGAAGGTCGCCTGCTCGGCCTGCAACGCATCGGCGGTGGGCAGTCGAACCCGACCTATATCGTGCGGACAAAGGGCCGTCGCATGGTGCTGCGCAAACAACCCGCCGGGGACATTCTGAAAGGCGCGCATGCGGTCGACCGGGAATATCGGATCCAGGCCGCTCTGGCAGCTACAGCAGTTCCCGTCCCCAAACCCATCCTGTTTCACGACGACCCCGCCATGCTTGGTACCCCCTTCTATCTGATGGAATTCCTGGACGGACGGGTATTCTCGGATTGCAGCCTGGCGGGACTGGCGCCTGAAGAACGCCGCGCGATCTATTTCTCCATGGCCGAAACACTGGCTACGCTTCACTCCGTGAAGCCCGACGCGGTAGGCCTTGGCGATTATGGCCGCCATGGCGGTTATTTCGAACGGCAGGTCAGGCGTTGGTCGGGCCAATTGGAAGAATCAACCGGAACCCCTTCCCCTGCCTTGTTTCGCCTGCGCGACTGGATCGGCGCCAACATGCCACCAGACGACGGCTCGCTGTCCATTGCCCATGGCGATTTCCGGCTGGGCAATCTGATGTTCCATCCGACCGAGCCGCGTGTCATTGCCGTGCTGGACTGGGAACTGTCCACCATCGGCCATCCCCTGGCCGATCTGGGCTTCTGCTGCATGCCCTGGCATACGGCCCCGGATGACTATGGCGGTATTCTGGGACTGGATCACAGCAGGCTCGGCATCCCCTCCGAAGCAGAATTCGTGCAGCAATATCGCGAAAAACTGCCGGAAGCAGGGCCGCTGCTGCCCTTCCATGTCGCATTCGCACTTTTCCGCTTCGCCGTCATTTTTGTGGGCATTGCCGATCGCGCCGCAGCGGGGAATGCCGCCGATCCGGATGCCGCCCGGCTGGCCCCCCTGGCCGCGCGCTTCGCCCAGCGTGGGCTGGAGACGGCAATGCGGGCAGGATAAGCCAGGCCTTTGAATACGGCCCCTTCGGTCATCCTCCCCCTTGATCCGGTGCGATTACCGTGCCGCCCGATGGTGTCCCATTGCGTGGTGTAACTGGCGGCATTGCTCGCCGAGCTTTCCGGCGTTGGCCGGGTTGATCAGCGTGCCACGGCGGGCAGGCTGATGAGGGGATCATCCTTCAATTGGCCGACCGCTTTCCAGCGTCATGTATCGGGCTCGCTGGACGGTCCACTCGTCGTTCGGAGAAGTGGCTCGGTTTATCTGAACAGGTTCGGGTCGGTTTCTAAGTGGATTTCCGCCTCGGTTATGCCGCCGCCGCTTCGGGCATGGGCTGGTTGAAGTAAGCTTGATCGGGCGTTTTCCCGTCAAG
>Ga0209066_10000900_pt1 | contig 41120 bp, 28 predicted proteins | sample All_14_2_FD_187198 | JGI IMG/M metagenome (GOLD analysis project Ga0209066, IMG submission 187198) | Freshwater microbial communities in response to fracking from Pennsylvania, USA - Allegheny Zone_MetaG_DW_15 (SPAdes) (version 2) ... | reverse complement strand
CGCAGGTCCAGCCCTTGTTCTCTTCGCCGACCAGGTTGCGGGCGGGCACCTTCACGTCGGTGAAGAAGACCTCGTTGACCTCGTGCTCGCCATCGAGCGTGATGATGGGGCGCACCTCGACGCCCGGTGTGGCCATGTCGATCAGCAGGAAGCTGATGCCCTCCTGCTTCTTGGCCTCGCGGTTGGTGCGCACCAGGCAGAAGATCATGTTGGCGTGGTGGCCCAGCGTGGTCCAGGTCTTCTGGCCATTGACGATGTAGTGGCCGCCATCGGCGTCAGCGTGCAGCACGGCGGTGGTTTTGACCGAGGCCAGGTCCGAGCCCGAGCCTGGTTCCGAGTAACCCTGGCACCACCAGTCCGCGCCGTTGAGGATGCGCGGCAGCCAGTATTGTTTTTGCGCTTCGCTGCCGTACTTGATGAGCACGGGGCCGAGCATGTTGACGCCAAAGGGCACAGTGCGTGGCGTGTAGGCCAGGGCGCATTCGTGCTCGAAGATGAACTTTTGCACCGCGCTCCAGCCTGGTCCGCCGTATTGTTCTGGCCAGTGGTTGGCCAGCCAGCCCTGCGCGTTGAGGATGGCGTGCCACTGCTCATGGTCGGCCTTGCTCAGGTGAAGGCCGTGCCGCACCTTGTCGGTCAGGCGCTGGGGCACTTTGGTTTGCAGAAACTGCAGAACCTCGGCGCGAAAGGCCTGTTCTTCGGGTGTGAAAGTCAAGTCCATGGTGTCTGCCTCAGATCGCAGTGCGATCAGTAGATTTCGAACAGGCCCGCCGCGCCCATGCCGCCGGCGATGCACATGGTCACCACCGCGTATCGGGCGTGGCGGCGGCGGCCTTCGATCAGCACATGACCCACCAGGCGCGCACCGGTCATGCCAAAGGGGTGGCCGATCGAGATGGCGCCGCCGTTGACGTTCAAGCGTTCATCGGGGATGCCCAGCTTGTGCTGGCAGTAGATGGACTGCGAGGCAAAGGCTTCGTTGAGCTCCCACAGGTCGATGTCGTCCACGGTGAGGCCATGGCGAGCCAGCAGCTTGGGCACGGCGAACACGGGGCCAATGCCCATCTCACCGGGTTCGCAGCCCGCCACAGCCATGCCACGGAAAGCGCCCAGCGGCTGCAGGCCCAGGCGCTCGGCCTCTTTGCGCTCCATCAGCACGCAGGCCGAGGCGCCGTCCGACAACTGCGAGGCGTTGCCTGCCGTGATGAACTGGTCTGCACCGCGCACGGGCGCCAGTTTGGCCAGCGATTCGTAAGTGGTGCCGGCGCGGTTGCAGGTGTCGTGGGCGATGGTCACGGCCTGGTGGGTGACTTCTTTGGTGTCCTTGTCGACCACGGCCATGGTGGTCGTGATGGACACGATCTCGTCCTTGTAGCGGCCTGCCGCTTGGGCCTGCGCCGTCTTGCGCTGGCTTTCGACCGAGAAGCGGTCTTGTGCCTCGCGGCTGATGCCGTAGCGTGCGGCCACGGTGTCGGCGGTCTCGATCATGGTGTCGTACAGCGCGGGCTTGTGCTCGACGATCCAGGGGTCCATGCCGCTGTCACCGTCTTCACGGGTGCGGATGCCGGAGATGCTTTCCACCCCGCCTGCGATCATGGCCGGGGCGCCGTCCACGATGATGCGGCCCGCGGCCATGGCCACGGCCTGCAGGCCCGATGCGCAAAAGCGGTTGACCGTGGTGCCCGCGATGCTGATGGGCAGGCCGCTGCGGATGATGGCCTGGCGGCCGATGTTGCGGCCCGTGGTGCCTTCGGGGTAGCCGCAGCCCAGGATGGCGTCTTCGATCAGGCCCGGGTCGATGCCCGCGCGTTCCACGGCGGCCTTGACCGCGAAGGCTGCCAGCGTCGGGCCCGGTGTGATGTTGAGTTCGCCCCGGTGCGATTTGGTCAGCGGGGTGCGGGCGGTGGACACGATGACGGCTTCACGCATGAGGGGTCTCCAGTTGGTTGAGGCTGTCGAAATCACGACCGGCTTCGACCAGCGTGATGAGCAGGGCTGAGGGCTTCCAGAACAGCGGGTCGGTCTGGGCAAAGGTGCGGATGTCGGCCAGGATCTGGGCCAGGCCGACCTGGTCGGCGTACTTCATGGGGCCCCCACGATGGCGCGGGAAGCCGTAGCCATGCACCAGGGTCACGTCCACATCCAGCGGTCGCAGGGCAATGCCTTCTTCAATGACCTTGGCGCCTTCGTTGATCATGGCCGCCAGGTAGCGGCGTTGCAAGTCTTCCGTGGTGAATGACCTGGGCTGCACACCGGCTTTGGTGCGTTCGGCCTCGACGATGGCCATGACTTCGGGGTCGGGTGTGCCGGTGCGTGAACCTTCTGCATACCGGTACCAGCCGCGACCGGACTTCTGGCCGAACCAGCCTTGCTCGCACAGGCGGTCGGCGATGTGCACGTAGCGGGCGCGCGGGTCGCGTGTGGCGGCGCGGCGCTTGCGCGTGGCCCAGCCGATGTCGCCACCGGCCAGGTCCGACATCTCGTAAGGGCCGATAGGGAAGCCGAAGGCGCGCACCATCTGGTCGATCTCGTATGGCGAGGCGCCGTCTTCGAGCAGGTGGTCGGCGGCGGTGCGGTAAGTGGCCAGGATGCGGTTGCCGATGAAGCCATCGCACACGCCGGCGCGCACAGGCACCTTCTTGAGCCGGCGCGCCAGCTCGAAAGCCGTGGCCACCACATCGGGGCTGACTTTGGCGGGCACCACGATTTCCAGCAGCTTCATGATGTGGGCCGGCGAGAAGAAGTGCAGGCCAATGACCTCTTGCGGGCGCGAGATGCTGCTGGCGATGGCGTTGACGTCCAGGTAGGACGTGTTCGTGGCCAGCACGGCGCCCGGTTTGCAGTAGCGGTCCAACTGTGCGAACACGGCGTGTTTCACGGCCATGTCCTCGAACACCGCTTCGATCACCAGATCGGCTTGCGCCAGCGCTGCGTAGTCGGTGGACGTGCTCAGGCGCGCCAGGATGCCGGCCTTGCCTTGCGGTGTCAGGCGCGACTTGGCAACTTGCCCGTCATAGACCTTCTCGACGCGGGTGCGGCCTTGCGCCAGGGCCGCCTCATCGCGCTCGATCAGGATCACCTGCAAGCCTGCATCCAGCATAGCCACGGCGATACCGGCGCCCATGGTGCCGCCACCGATCACGCCCACCTGCTGGATGGCGCGGGGTTTGGCCGACCTTGTCTCGGGCGCCTTGAGCACTTCGCGCTCAGCAAAGAAGGCGTGGATCAGGCCGGCGCGTTGCGGGCTTTCCAGGCATTGTTGAAACAGGGCACGTTCGGTGCGCAGGCCTTCGGCGAAAGGCAGGTCCAGCGCCGCTTGCACGCAGTCGACGATCTTGAGTGGAGAGAACAGCCCGCGCCTTTTGGCCGCGTCTGCACGCGCGGCGTTGATGGCGGCTTGCTGTACCGCACGGTCTGCCATGGCTTGCGTCTGTTCGCAGGTGCGGCGCACCGGCGCGCCCTCGCTGAGCAGGTGGCGCACATAAGCCAGGCCTTCAAGCTGGATGTCGTCGCTGGTGGCGATGTGGTCGATCAGGCCCATGCGCAGGGCCTCTGGCGCGCCGATCTGGCGGCCGCTGAGCATCAGGTCCAGTGCGGCCTGGGCACCGATCAGACGTGGGGCGCGCTGCGTGCCACCGGCGCCGGGCAGCAGGCCCAGTTGCACCTCGGGCAGGCCTAGCTTGGCCGAAGACGTGGCCACACGGTAATGGGCCGACATCGCCACCTCCAGCCCACCACCGTGCGCCGGCCCATGGATGGCCGCGACCACGGGTTTGCGGCAGGCCTCGATGGCATCGCAGACATCGGGCAGCGAAGGCGCTTGCGGCGGCAGGCCGAACTCGCGGATGTCGGCGCCGGCGATGAAGGCCTTGCCCAAGCCGGTGATCAGCACGGCGTGCACGGTGTCGTCGGCCTGCGCCGCCCTGACGGCAGCCAGCAAGCCCTGGCGTACGGCCGCGCTCAGGGCGTTGACGGGCGGGTTGTCGATGGCCAGCAAGGCCACATGGTCCTGAACCTGGTAGTGCACGGCGGTGCGCATGGCGGGTGTCCTGCAAAGAGGGGCGCAGGCGGGGTGCACCGGCGCATGGAAGGCTGATTGTTCGAGAACGAAGGCGGCTTGACAATCCCCGCTTGCATTGACAGACTGTCAAGTCAATTTGAACAATCAGCCATGACCTCATCCGCAATGGACCTGCATTCGCTGACCCTGCTGGTGGAGATCCTGGACGCCGGCAACCTCAGCGAAGCCGCGCGCCGCCTCAAGATGAGCCGCGCCAATGTGAGCTACCACCTGGGGGCCTTCGAGCGGGCGGTCGGGCTGCAACTGGTGCGGCGTACCACCCGCCGCATCGAGCCCACCGAGATCGGGCTGCAACTGTACGAACATGGCCGCAAGATCCGCAGCGAACTGGATGCGGCGCGCGAGTCCATCTCCACGCTCAGCCAGACCCTGCAGGGGCGTGTGCGCCTGAGCGTGCCCAGTGGCTATGGGCAGATGGTGATGTCGCCCTGGTTGATCGACTTCAAGCGCGCCTACCCGGGCATCGTGCTGGACGTGGCCTTCGAGAACCGCGTGGTCGACCTGCTGCGCGACGAGGTGGACATTGCGGTGCGCGTGATGAGCGACCCGCCCGACAACCTGGTCGCGCGCGACATGGGGCCGGTGCGCTACCTGGCCTGTGCGTCGGCCGCGTATGCCGCCGCACACAGCATGCCCGCGAACCTGCAAGCCCTGGCGGACGCGCCCGTGATCACCTCGGCGGTGGTCGGTCGGCAGTTGCGCCTGTCGGCCTACCTGCATGGCGAGCGCCACGAGATCCCTTTGTCGCCCACGCTGACATCAGAGAACTTCCTCTTCTTGCGCGAGGCCATCCAGGCCGGCCTGGGCGTGGGCCTGGTGCCCGACTACGTGGTGCAGGACCTGGTCAACAGTGGCGACGTGGTCACCTCGCTGGACGACTGGAAGCTGAGCATCTTCGGCACGCAGATGGTGATGCTCTACATGCCCAACCGGCAGCACACGCGGGCGGCGTCCACCTTCATCGAGTTTGTGCTGGACAAGGCGCGAGCCTCATTTGAATGAGCGCGTCAGGTCGGTGCCTTGCTTTCAATTGCGGGCATGGGACAGGTGCAAGTGCTCTATCTCGGGCTGTTCGCTGAGTTTGTGTGCGAGTTCTGGCAGAGGCTGTCCGCTGCGCCGGTCCAGCGCGACCGCCACGAAACGCCACTCTGCCTGCGCGTGGTTCACCATGATGGACATCGAGTCTTTGGCCAGCTCATAGCCACAGGCCGATACAAGCGCCGAGAGCCATGCCTCTGTTGGCTCGTGTGCCGGCACAAATCGCAAGGTGATGCCGATGGCATGACGCGAAGGCAAGCGCGCTTCAAGGCGAGACCCCCATACCATCAAGACCGTGGACAGACCTGTCAGCAAGATGGCTGCGCCATAAAAGCCCACTCCGACCAGCACGCCGATGGCGGAAGAGGCCCAGATCGAGGCGGCCGTGGTCAAGCCACTGATATTGAGCCCCTCTTTCATGATCACACCTGCGCCCAAAAAGCCGACGCCGGTGACGATGCCCTGGATCACCCGCGTGGGGTCGGGCGCCGCAGGATGCAAGCCGTGTCCACCAAACCAGAACTCGGGGTAGCCCGCAAAAACGGTCAGCGCAGCGGAGGCCATGCAAACAATGCCGTATGTGCGCATGCCGGCGGCGCGCCCATGATAGGAGCGCTCGTAGCCCACCACCAGGCCCAACAACAACGCGCCCAACAGGTTGAGGAAAATGACGATGTTGGTGGAAATGGCGCTGCCGGACCAGAAGCCGCCTAGCCATTGCGCAGACAGTGTGGGTGCGTCCATGGCTTACAGCCCACGCTTGGCCATGGTCAGCAAGGTGGCCACTTCTGTGGACGCTTGTGCAAAACGAGAGCCCGAACCGATAAGCCGCTCCGCATCCGTGAACTGGGCTGCATTGATTTTGTGTGCCACTTCGCCAGCAGCTTTGTGGAAATCGGCATGGCGCTGGGTCAGCTCGACAAACCTGGGCTTGCTGCCCCACAGTTGGCCACCTGGCCCATGAATCCAGCGGCCAAGCGGGCATTGGTCATCACGGCAAAGGGTGTCTGCATCCAGCTTTTGATGGCCCGATATCGCCTTGCGAAGCGTGACCTTCCATTGCCTGTGCGCTTCGATCGCCTTGTCAAAGTCGAAGTCGGCCAAGCCGTCCGGGGTCGATGCCTGTGCGACCGACAAGCCCTCAGGGAGACGAAACCGGGCGACCTCCTCGGCGAGCACGCCGGCCTGGTCCTTCATGGCTGCTGCGGCCGCTGCAGTCTGCTCCACCAGGGCGGCATTTTGCTGTGTCATCCGGTCCAGTTCGTTCACGGCCTGGCCGATTTGTCCAACCCCCATGCTTTGTTCCCGGGCACTGGTACTGATCTCGCCAAGCAGCTTGTCAACACGTTGGGAAGCACCGACGAACTCGTCAATCGTGGCGCCAGCCCTGCGCACGGCATCTGTTCCCGCCTCCACCTGATCGACGCTGCTGCTGATCAATACCTTGATTTCGCTGGCGGCATCGGCGCTGCGCTTGGCCAAGGAGCGCACCTCACTGGCCACGACCGCAAAGCCCCGGCCGGCTTCGCCTGCCCTGGCGGCCTCCACCGCCGCGTTCAGCGCCAGGATGTTGGTTTGAAAGGCGATACCGTCAATGACGCTGATGATCTCGCCAATACGGGACGACGAAGCGCGGATGCCATCCATGGTGTGAACGACATCGCGCATGGCTTGCCCGCCCGCTGCAGCCACCTCCGCGTTCTGCCGTGCGACATGAGAGGCCGCTTCTGTGTGCTCTGCCGTGTTCTTGACGGTGGATGAAATCTGTTCCATCGACGAGGCAGACTCTTCCAGGTTGGCGGCTGTTTGCTCTGTTCTGCCTGACAAATCCATGGCGCCGCTGGCAATCTCGCTGCTCGTGTGCACAATCTCGTCTGCGGAATTGCGCACACGCAGCACCATCTGGCGCAGGGAGACCTGCATGTCCCGCAAGTCGATCATCAACTGCGCGGCCTCGTCTCGCCCCCAGGGTTGCGGCGCTGTGGTCAGGTTGCCTTTGGTGATCTCCTGCAGGTGGCCTGACACCTCTTGCAGCCCGCCCATCATCACCTTGTAGAAGGACAACATGAGGTAGCCCGCAACCGCGATGAAGAACGTCGCCAGGCCCATCTGGGCCATCTGCGTGACGTGTAGCCGGTCCACGCGTGCCTGCAACTGGCTGCTCAGTCTCTGCATGACCTGTTGATCAAGCAGGGTCACCTTGTCGATGGCCGATGAGCCCAGTGCCCAGAACGCGCCGACGTCTCCGGACAGCTTTGGGCCCAGCAGCCGTTGCTGAACTTCGGTTGCAAAGGCGGCTACGGACGCATCCGCGCCTTTCATGTCAAAGAGCTTGGCCACTTGCGGAAAGCGCACGATGCCTTTGCGATAAGCGTTCTCGACATCGCGGTCGTAGACCTCCAGCGCGGCGCTGGCACGCATCAGGGCATCACGTCTTTGTGGTGTCATGTTCTGGGTGCGCAGCACCATGGCACCTTGCCCGCGCAGTCGTGCGAGGTTCTCCACCTGCAGGGGGCCTCTCAACACAGCCAGATTGATCATGTGATGGGTGTCCAGGCCCGTGTCCAGCGTCAGTTGCGAGCCGTCGGCCACTTCGCCGATCAGGTCCAGCGCCAAAGCGATGAACGAACTGTGGTGCTCAAAGGTGGCGTCTGGTGTGTCGGCCAGGGGATTGGCGAGGAGCGCCTTGTGGGCCTTGAGCAGCGCGGAAAAATGGGCCTCTACGGTGAAGCGTTCGCCCAATTCCGCGTGTTGTTTGACGACCAGTTCGAATGCGGCTTGCATGCGATCTTGCAGTGGTGCAACCTCGTCCGGCGCTGACACGGCCTTGCCTCGCCGCGCTTGCGCCAGCTTGATCACATCCAGCACGGATGCGACATAGCGCAGCCCTGCCTGCTCCGCTTGTGTGGCGTCTATCTGGGTCTGTTCAGTGCGCCATTGATAAGCCAGCAGGGCCAGCAAGGGGATCATGAAGGCCACGGCAATCCAGGAGGCCTTTGCGCGAAAGCCCAGCACGCGGAACGAGCGCACACCGGGTGCGAGCCAGCCGTGGTAGCGAAAGAACTCACCCCAGCGTGGCGCCGGGGTTCCTGTTCGCGAAGCGGGCATTGAGGGGCGACTGTGGGGGGAAGGATTCACCTCGGTACGTTCCTGGTTTGCGACAGCCTGGGTGAGAAGGCAGGCCATTTGAGTTGAGCTTGTTGCTGGATCAGTCTGTGCCACAGGTGAAAACAGAAAGGCACCAAGAAGAGAGTGAAAGGTGTGGCTGTTCTGTGATTCGGTGAACTGGAGGGCTGCGCATCGGTATCGTTTTTTAGTACCGGTGGCTCGCTCGGCGGGCACTCCGTGGATACCGCTGGCGCCCAAGTCCGGCGATGGGCAAGCTGCCTCCCTGTCAACCAACACAGGGGCTGCCCATGTCAACGAACACACTGATCACGCGTTCTATCGCGCAACTCTCATCCCGACTGCGGGTGGGCGATGTCGTCTTCATCCGCGTGCCTGCGCGGCCATTCAAAGAGGTGGCCGATGCCACGCTGTCCTGGACCAACCATGTGGGGGTGGTGGTGTCCACGGATGGCCCCGAGCCCCTGATTGGCGAAAGCACCTTTCCTTTGTCGCGTTTCACGTGTCTGTCGGCCTTCGTCGCGCGCTCGGAGGGCGCAAGGGTCGCGGTGGCGCGCCTGGTGGTGCCCCTGTCTGCACAGCAGGGCTTGCAGCTTTACGCGGCGGCACAAAGGCGCACGGGCATCTTCTATGACGCGGGTTTCAATCTGCACTCATCCAGGCAGTTCTGCTCCCGCTACGTGCGTGAGGTGCTGGCCGAGGCCACGGGGCAAGAGGTGGGCGATGTCGAGAACTTCGCGTCGCTGCTGTCTCGCAACCCGCAGGTCAATCTGCGCTTTTGGCGGTGGTGGTACTTCGGTCGCATTCCTTGGCACCGGCAGACGGTGACGCCGGCCAGCTTGCTGCAATGTCCCTTGTTGTTCAGCGTTCATGACGGACAGGTGAGCCTGGCCCGCGAATCAGCCATCGCGGCATGAAAGGAGGCACGCCATGCTGCACATCATCCTGATCACGTTTGTCTTCTGCTTTTTGCTTGAGCGCTGGATACCTGGCTGGGCCTTGCCTCAGGTTCGGACCTGGCCTGTGCGCGTGCTGCTGATCAACGCGGCGCAGCTGGGCGTCGTGCTGTTGGCTGGATTCAGTTGGGAGCGCTGGGCGGCATCCTGGTCGGTCTTTCACTTGTCTGACCATGTATCGCCTGCAGTGGGCGGCTTGATCGCCTACTTCATCGCCACCTTTGTTTTTTACTGGTGGCATCGGTGGCGCCATGAAGTGGACATCTTGTGGCGCGGCTTTCACCAGATTCACCACAGCCCGCAGCGCCTGGAGGTGATCACCTCCTTCTACAAGCACCCGGGCGAGATGGTGGTGAACTCGGTGCTGGGCAGCTTGCTGGTCTATACCCTGCTGGGCCTGTCACCCGAGGCAGGCGCGTTCTACACGCTGTGCACCGCACTGGGTGAGTTCTTCTATCACACCAATGTGCGCACGCCGCAATGGGTGGGCTATGTGTTCCAGCGGCCCGAGATGCACCGCATCCACCACCAGCATGGTCGGCACAAGTTCAACTATGGCGACATCGTCTGGTGGGACATGCTGTTTGGCACCTACGAGAACCCGCCGTCCTGGGATGACCGCTGTGGTTTCGATGACGAGAAAGAGCAGCGGTTGTTGTCCATGCTGGCTTACAAGGACGTGCACCAGGACCCACCGCAGCCGTAGCGCGCTGAACGCCTCAGCCCAGCACCTTCAGCAACCAGGCGTTGATGTCGCGCACCTCGTCCATGCACAGGCTGTGGTCCATGGGGTAGGTGTGCCAGCTCACCGGGTAGTTCAGGCTGCGCAGGTGGTCGCGCGCTCGGGCGCCTCGGCTCATCAGCACCACATCGTCCAGCTGGCCGTGCGCCATGAAGATGGGCGTGTCACGGTTGGCTGGGTGGGCTTCGGCTTCGGTCACGCCCAGCAGCGGCAGGTAGCCCGACAGCGCAATGAGCCCGGCCAGGCGCTGCGGTTGGCGCAAACCGGCCATCAGGGCCATGGCGCAGCCCTGCGAAAAGCCCATCAGCACGATGCGCGAGGCGGGGATGCCGCGCTCGATCTCGCGCTGGATCAGCGCATCGATGGCATGGTGGGACTGACGCAGGCTGGCTTCGTCTTCACGCCGCTCGTCGTTGCTGGGCAGGATGTCGTACCAGGCGCGCATCTCATAGCCGCCATTGATGCTGACCGGCATGTGCGGCGCACTGGGCAGCACGAAGCGCACGGGGCCGATGGCGCGCAGGTCCAGCTCCTGGCAGAAGGGTTCGAAGTCGCTGCCGTCCGCGCCCAGTCCATGCAGGATGATGATGCTGCTGCCGGGTTGTGGGCCGGTTTCGATCTCGGTGAGTTCCAGGTTCATGCCGGCGGCTGGTGCCTGTGGGCTGGCTGGGCGGTATGACACGGTGGCCTGCGCGTGAGGTGACACCTCGGATGCGTCGGGCAATGCCGGCATCAGCACCTCGCCTTGCGGGCCCCAGTCGACATGGGTGATGCCGGGCTCGCTTTCTTCCAGGCGCCTGAGCTCACGGGCCTGTGGCGTCAAGGTGCCCATCTGCGTGCGCATGTCGTCGGCCAGGTGCCGCTCTTCGCGCTGTTGTGCACCGCGCTTCAGGGCCAGCTGGATCTGCTCGACCAGTTCGGCTTCGTGCCAGGGTTTGGTCAGGTAGCGAAAGGCCTCGACGTCGTTGATGGCTTTCATGATGGCGTCCACCTCGGTGGATGCGCTCAGGATCATGCGTACCGCATGCGGCTGGGTCTGCATGACCAGTTGCAGGAAGGTGATGCCATCCATCTGGGGCATGCGGTAGTCGCTCAGGATCACGTCAAACGTGACCTCCTTGGCGCGTTGCAGCGCCACCACCGGGTCGTCGAAGATCTCTACCTGAACCGACTTGGGCAGATGGCGCTTGAGCACCCGCTGCAGCGCGTTGATCACATTGGGCTCGTCGTCCAGTATCAGCAATCGGCTCATGGCTTGTCCTGTTTCTGTATGGTGGCCAGCAGGATGGGGCGCCCGCCTCGGCGTTCAAAGACACGGATCCGGTTGATCAGATCCTCGGTCAGGACGTGGTCCGTGGCCAGCAGGAGAACCCCTTGGGGCGACAGAAAGTCTCTGGCCATGATCATGCCCGGTTGCAGGGCTTCCGGGCGTAACAACAGGGGTGTTTCGTCATGGTGCGCCGAAGACGACGAAAACAGGCACAGGAACACGTCCAGCACGAGCGGGTCAAACTGGGTGCCGCGCCCTTTGGCCAGCACGATGCGGGCCTCGGCTGGCGAGAGGTGCTCGGTCATGTGCTGCCCGGACTGCAGGTCTTCATAGGCGTCTGCCACGGCCAGGATGCGGGCCCCGATGGGGATGTCGTCGCCGGCCAGGCCATCCGGGAAACCCGTGCCGTCATGGTGCTCGTGGTGCGAGCGGATCAGCGCGGCCACACTTTGCATCTCGTCCTGCCCCATCAAGGTCTGCTCACCAAAAAGCGGGTGCAACCGGTACTGGGTGGCCTCGGCAGCCAACAGGCGCGAGGCCGGTTTGGCGATGATGTGATCGGGCAGGCCAATGTGGCCGATGTCGTGCATGAGCGCGGCAATCAGCACATCGTTGATCGCCGCGTCATCGAGCCTGAGGGCCTTGGCCGTTCGCAGACTCAGGTCGGCCACGCGGCGCGCATGGCCCATCAGGTGGCCGCCGCGCAGCTCGATCAGGTGGGAGAAGGACTTGATGGAGTTGAAGTAGCTCTTCTTGAGCTTGTCGTGGGCGATCTCCAGGTCCTGCGTGCGCTCGGCCACCAGCGCCTCCAGGTTGGCGTTGAGGCTTTTGAGCTCGTCGTTCTGGCGCAGGGTCAGGGCTTCCAGTCGGGCCCGTTCCTCCTCCAGAAAACGGCGCTCGAAGGCTTCCTTGATGGTGAGCAGCAGTTCGGCGTCGCTCCAGGGCTTGGTCAGGTAGCGGTGTACCTGGCCGTCGTTGATGGCCGCGATGGTGGCGCTGACGTCGGCGTGTCCGGTCAGCAGCAGTCGCGTGATGTGGGGCCAGCGGTGGCGCGCGGTCTGCATCAGCTCGGCGCCGCTCATGCCGGGCATGCGCATGTCGGAGATCAGCAGGTCGATCTGGTCTGCCTCCAGCATGCCCAGGGCGGCCGCGCCGCTTTCAGCCGTCAGCAGGCGGTGCCCGGTGCTGCGCAGCAAGCGCATCAGCGAGGACAGGATGTGGGGCTCGTCGTCCACGCACAAAATGGTGCGTTGTGGCGGGGCGGCTGTGGCCTCCACATTCATGGCGTGACCTCGGTGGCCTCGTGGTGCACCGGCAGGGTGATGCGAAAGCAGGTGCCCTGGCCAGGCTGGCTGGTGACGTCGATGTGGCCAGCGTGTTTTTGTACGATGCCGTACGACAGCGACAACCCCAGGCCCGTGCCTTTGCCAACGGGCTTGGTGGTGAAGAAGGGGTCGAAGATGCGGCTGATGTGCTCGGGCGGAATGCCCGCGCCGTTGTCTTCGATCTCGATCCAGACCTGTTCGATGCCCGCTTCACTGGCCGTGCCGGTGCGCACCTTGATCACACCCTTGCTGACGTGGATGGCTTGCGCCGCGTTGATCAGCAGGTTCATGATCACCTGGTTGATTTCAGAGGGCAGGCACTCCACATCGGGCAGTTCGCCATAGTGGCGCTCGACCTCGGCCTTGTACTTGATCTCGTTGTTGACGATGTTGAGTGTGGAGTCGATGCCTTTGTGCAGATTGGCCCAGACCCACTCCTGGCTGGAGCCCACGCGGGAAAAGTCCTTGAGGTCGCTGACGATCTTGCGCACCCGTGAGATGCCCTCGCGTGACTCCTTCATGAGGTTGGGGATGTCCTCCTTGAGGTAGTCCAGGTCGATCTCGTGCCGGATCTGCCTGAGCAGCTTGCCCTCGGGCGTGTTGGTCAGCAGGGGCTCTGCCGCTTCATAGGCGGCCAGCATCTGAAAGAGCTGGGCCAAATAGCCCTCCAGCGTGCCGAAGTTGGAGAAGATGTAGCCGATCGGGTTGTTGATCTCGTGTGCTACCCCGGCGGCCAGTTGGCCGATGGACGCGAGCTTTTCCGATTGCACCAGCTTGTCCTGCGTGGCAGACAGCTTGGCGTTGAGCACCTTGAGCTCTTCATTGGCCTGCAACAGCTCCTGAACCTGGTTCGGGCTGTTCAAATCGGGTGGGGTGGCATGGTGTGCGTCGGGCTGCATGATGGGCTCCTGTTCTGGTCAAATGTCCAGTGCCACGCAGGGCGCGTTGTCACCTTGTTGCGAGGTCTGCGGCACCAGCACCATGAGCGAGCCGCGAGAGCGTGTGTCGTTCGTCATCGGTCGGCAAACCGCATGGAACGAGGCGCCAGCCAGATCGATCTGGTGATAGCGGCCATCGCGCAGGCGCCAGACCTTGGCCAGTGTGGGGTCCAGCATCTCCTCGACATGGCGCCCCAGCATGCCCTCCGATCCCTTGAACAGGTGCGAGGCATCCGAGTTCATGAACGCCACCATGCCTGCCTGATCCAGTCCAATGACGGGCGCAGGAATGTTCTCCAGCATCTCTCTGGCCACGATCAGGTTGGTCTCTTCGCGGTGGATGTATGCCCTCTGTGATTCCAGGAGGTGCTTGAGCCGGCCATTGACCTCGGCCAGCTCCCGGTTGGCTTCTTGCACCTCGTTGTCCAGGCGCTTGTTGTCGTCGGCCATCTCTTTTTGGTGGAAGGCCTCCTGGATGTGGCGGCGCACATGCTCGTCATCCCAGGGCTTGGTCAGGAACTTGTAGATGGCGCCTTCGTTGATCGCGTCTGTCACCGAGCGCAACTCGGTGAAGCCCGACAGCACCATGCGGATGGTTTCGGGGTAAAGCTCCTTGGTACGGCGCAGGAACTCGACACCGGTCATGCCGGGCATGCGCTGGTCCGAGATGATCACGTCCACCTCGTACTCGGCCAGGCGCTGCAGGCCTTGCTGACCGCAGTCTGCAGTCACGATGTGGTAGCCGTCCTTGCGCAGCAGGCGCTTGAGCGAGGACACGATGTTGTCGTCATCGTCCACCAGCAGCAGGGTGCGTGTGCGCTTCTTGCGGCCCAGGGCGCTGTCGGGCAGGCACTTGCCCTCACGCAAGATGGCCATCAGATCGGCTTCCAGCAAGGGCGGGCTGAACAGAAAGCCTTGTATCTGGTCGCACTGGTTGGCGCACAGCAGGGCGAGCTCGCCCTGGTTCTGCACCCCGACGGCGAGCACCTTCTTTTGCAGGCCATGCGCCATGTTGATGATGGCCCGCGTGATGGATACATCCTGTGTCTCGGTGGTCACATCGGGTACCAGCGAGCGGTCGATCTTGATCACGTCGATCGGCAGGCGCCGCAGGCTCTGCAGACTGGAGTAGCCGGTTCCGAAGTCGTCCAGTGCGATCGACACACCGATCGACTTGAGTTGCGTCAGCGCGGACGAGACCAGTTCCGGCCCGTCATGCAGCATGTGCTCGGTCAGTTCGACGGTGAGCAGATGGGGCGGCAAGCCCGTCTGGTTCAAGATGGCATGGATGCGCGATGCCATGTCAGGCTGAAGCAGCTGCTTGGGCGACAGGTTCACCGACATGCGCATCGGGGGCAGGCCGGCGCGCTGCCAGCGCATGGCCGCTTCGCACGATTGCGTCAGCACCCATGCGCCAATGTGGATGATGTGGCCCGTGTCTTCTGCAATGGGGATGAAATCGTCCGGCGCGATGTCGCCCAGATCCGGGTGTCGCCACCTGATCAGGGCCTCGACACCGATGATCTGGCCACTGCTCAAATCAAGCTGTGGTTGGTATTCGAGGTAGAACTCCTGGCGCTCCAGGGCGCCACGCAGAGCGGCTTCGCGGGCCAGTCGGGCACTGATCTTGGCATTGGCCTGTGGCGTGTAGCTGTAGACCCGATTGGGGCCCAGCGACATGGCCACGCGCATGGCCGCCTGTGCTTGCCGCAGCACGTGGTCGACTTCGTTGGTGTCTCTGGGGAAGATCACCATGCCGATGTGGCAGGTCAATGCGTAGGTCTGCCGCTCGATCTGCATCGGGGTGTTGATGGCTTCCTGGATGCCTCGGCACAGTTGCATGGCCGACTCGTCGGTGATGTCGTGCGCATGGCTGACCATGAACACGAACTCGCCGCCGCCCAGGTGCGCCAGCATGTCAGAGCCCTTGGGCATGTTGGCCAGCTTGCGCGTGACCATCTGCAGCAACTGGTCGCCCACGGCATAACTTTGCGCCTCGTTGATGTGCTGCAGCTCATTGATGCTGAACACCAGCACGGCGATGTTGCGCCGGTCCATGATGGCGAGCAAGGCTTCGCTGCGCAGGCGGCCACGCAGCATCTGCTGATTGGGCAGGCCAGTGACCTCGCAGAAATGGGCCCGTTGCGCTGCCTGCTCTTTGTGAGGTGCCTGCTGGTCACCTGCTTGCACGCAGATGATGACGTGGTCTTCACCCTGTATGGTCACCAGGGTGGCGCTCAGCTTGACGTGCAGTGTGCGACCACGGGCGTTGCACCAGTCGCTTTCGAAGGTGCGCTGGCCCGCCTGCCTGAGCGAGACCAGGCTCTCGGCCCAGGTGTCGGACCGACGGTGCGGTGCAATGGCGAAGATGGACAGGGCCTTGAGCTGCTCCCGGGTGTATTCAAGCAGCTTGCTTGCCGCATCGTTGACGTAGCGGATCTGACCCTGGCTGTCGGCGGTGATCACTGGCATGGTCAGGCGGTCCAGCATGAGCTGGCCCATGCGCAAGCCGATGACGGAGCCATGCAGTTCTGCCAGATGCGTCTGGCTGGCCCGGATGAGCTGGCGCGTGTCGCTGATGTCGGTCACGGTCACCAGGTCGGCCTCCTGGCCATCCAGCATGATCCGCAGCGAGGTCATACGCGCGTCGAAGCGGCGGCCGTCCCGGCGCAGGCATTCAACCTCGTAAGGCAGTTGCGGCACCATCAGCCGACGGCGGCGCACGTGGACCTGTACCGTCTCGCGGTCTTCCGGTGCGGCCAGTTCCATGGCACCGAGCGATGTGGTCATGTCTGTGTCGACATAGCCAAACATCTTTTGCAGCGCCGCATTGGCGAACAAGAGCCTGTCGCCGCGTGCAATGCAAGCACCCACTGGCAGGTTCTCCAACAGCGCACGCCAATCCCATTGCGAAGAAGGGGTGGCGGGCTGTGTCGGGGTGTCGATGGCGCTCATGACTCACTGTTCAAAAGGGCCGGATACCCGTCCCGATTTGTCCCGTGTTTATCGGAAGCATGCGACGGGACTGATGCGCGTGCACGGACGCCGGGCGTGTCTCTTGTGATGAATTGCCGTCTTGTCTCGCCCTCACAAAAGAGAAAGGGGCAAGCCCGTGGCCTGCCCCTTTCTCGTCACCCACAAATGATCATGGCTTCACATAAATGGCATCGTTGTAAGCCTTCTCCAGCACACCTTTGGCGCCACCACCAGCAGCCACGCCGCCCACGATGTTGGAGTTGATGAACAAGACACCCAGCACGCGGGGACCCGTCACCGGGCCGAAGACAGCCATTGATGTGCTGATGTTGTCGCACACCGCATTGCCACTGCCATTGCAGTTGGCGCCCCAGCCACCGTTCTTCTCCAGTTCACCGTTGTTGGCGATGTCCCAGCCCAACTGGCGGGTGCGCATGGTGTTGAACAGGTCCTTGCCACCCGATGCGGCCAGGATCTTGCCGTCCTTGGCATTCAGGCTCAGCATCACCTTGGCCAGGTCTTGCACCGACAGGTACCAGCCCGCTGCGCCGCAGATCAGGGTGTTGTCACCCCAGTCATAGCCCTGGGCATTGCCCGTGCCTTTGTAGGCCAGTGCATGACCACCGGCGATTGGGGGCTTGCAGCTCACGCCAGTCTGGCCGACCAGATCGAACACGTTCTTTTGAACCAGACTCACGTACTGGTTGGCCAGGGTCTGGGCGCGGGTGGCCTGGTTGGCATCTTCGGCGAAGCCGGCCACGCGAGGCAGCAGCACACGCATGATGGCGGTGTTGTAGTTGCTGTAGCAGCGTGTCTGGTCATTGACGTTGACGGGGTTGGCCGGGTTCACCACAGAAGAAGGCTGGCACATGGTGCTGCCGTTGGCGTTCACGCTCTGGGTGAAGAACTTCTTGAGCTGGGCATAGTCCATGGACACGTTGCCGTAGTCCTTGATGCCGCTGCGCTGGCTGAGCAACTGCGCGAAGGTCACGTTCTTGAGGTAGTTGCCCACCACCCAGTCAGCGGGCAGGTAGGCTGCAATCGGGGTGTCAAGGCCCAGGGGCATGGCGGCGCCCTTCTGGTCGATGATGCGCACGGCGGCAATGGCGGTCACCATCTTGCTCACGCTGGCCACGGTGATCTTGGTGTCGGACTTGAAGTCCTTCTCGGGCGCATCGGCCGCGGTGCGGGCATCGCCATGGCTGCCGAACTTGGGGTACTGGCCCACGAAGAACGAATACCCAGTCACGTTGCCATCCAGTTGGGCCCGGATGTTCTTTTCAATCTGGCAGACCGACACGCACTGGTTGCCCGAGCAGATCGGGGTGTTGGGCGGCATCTTGGCGTAGTCGCTCCAGGTTTCCTTGACCACCAGCGATTCGACATGTGCGCCAAACGGTGTCTGGGCTTGCGGGCCACGCCAGTCCAGCACACTGCTCAATTGCACGCCACAGACGTTGCGGTACTGCGCATGCCATTGGCTGAACTGCTGTGCTTGTGGCAGTTGCGATTGTGCTGCGGGCAAGATGGCATCCATGTGCACGTTCACCAGTTGCGTGGCGCCGGGCTGCAGGCTGGGGATGCTGACGCCCGAGGTGTTCTGGCGCATCAGCAGGTTGGTGTCTTTCAGGGCCAGCCAGGCTGGGTCGGTGACCGTGCGGCTCTTGTTGGTGATGCGCACGGTGACGTCGGCACCCGCGTACTGGATCTGGGTGTAGGGGACGACGCCGATCTTCTCGTCATAGCTGACGATCTCGACCTTGGGGAAGTTGGCGTTATCGCCGAACACCAAGGGTGGGGCGCTGCTGTTGGGCACCTGGGTCACCATCACGTTGGGCGAGGCTGTACCGACGGCTTGCATCACGCCGTTGTGCGGCTGGATGCTGACCTTGAACTTCAGTGTGGATGCCGACGAAGGCGATACCAGGAAGGCATTGGCAGGAATGGTGAAGCGCTGGAAATGACCGGCAGTGGGCGCTGGCGTGGCCTCACCCATGGCGACGACCTGGTTGGCGGCGTTGGTGACCTGCCAGGTGCCACCTGCGGCGGCGGCCTGGTCTGTTGTCCACTGCATGGTCAGGTTCTGCGGCGCCGTGACGGTGGCAGCGGTCTCCAGGCTCTGGAACTCGCCACTGCCTTGCACCAGTTGCAGGGTGGCGGCGGCCATGGCGGACAGGGGCAGGAAGGTGGCGGCGAAGCCGGTCAGCAGGCCGGCGATGGCGATGGCCTTGTGGCCGATGCTTTGGCTGATGTGGATACGGACGGGTGTTTTCACAATGGACTCCAGAAGGGGGCTATACGCATGAATCGGGGCAGCAAGGGGCTTGCTGGCGAGGCGCCATTGAAAGCTGGCAGCAGGTATGACGCATCCCCCCTCGGAGGGGAAAAGGCCCGTTTCCACCATCGAGAGGGGGCGTGTCGGATGGCGCCTGGCGATTGCGTGTGATCCGCGCTTTGGCGGTTTGGGGTGGGGTGTCGCCGGGTGCCCGTGGTGCGTTTGGTACACTCGCGCTCGTCATCCGGGAGTAGCTTCACCTCGCCATGAGGTGGCCTGCGTCAACACAATTGGCCCCACAGGGCCATGGCGCCGGCGGTTTCAGCCCACAGGCTTGGACTTGGCAAGACGTTTGACCATGTATCGCTTCACGCTGGTGGGCGGTGTATGGTCATCCATGTCCACCAGCTGAGTAACCTTGATGGAATCCCTTCTCGTCTCCACCGGTGTGGTGGCCCTGGCCGAAATCGGCGACAAGACCCAACTGCTGGCCTTCATCCTGGCGGCGCGTTTCAAGCGCCCGGTGCCCATCGTGCTGGGCATCCTGGTCGCCACGCTGATCAACCATGGCCTGGCCGGCGCCCTGGGTGCCTGGATCACCGGTGTGCTCAGCCCCGACGTGATGCGCTGGGTGCTGGGCCTGAGCTTCATCGGCATGGCCATCTGGACGCTGATCCCCGACAAGATCGAAGAGGAGGAAACCCAGGTGGCGCACAAGCTGGGCGTGTTCGGCGCCACGCTGGTGACCTTCTTCCTGGCCGAGATGGGCGACAAGACGCAGATCGCCACTGTGGCCCTGGCCGCGCACTACGCTTCGGCCTGGATGGTGGTGGCAGGCACGACCTTGGGCATGCTGATCGCGGATGTGCCTGCGGTGTTCGTGGGCAACCGTTTCGCAGAAAGGATCCCGATGAAACTGGTGCATTCGATCGCAGCGGGTATCTTCGCGGTGATGGGCGTGCTGACCTTGCTCAAGGTTGACAAGGTGCTGGGATGACGCAGGCCGAGACGAAGGACGCTATGCCAAAAGAAGACTTGTCCGAGTGGGTGCACGAGCACGTGTTCGATGGTGGCAGTGAACGCGCCGAACGCCGCACGCGGCTGGTGATGTGGATCACGCTGGCGACCATGGTCATCGAGATCGGGGCGGGCTGGTGGTTCAACTCCATGGCCCTGCTGGCCGATGGCTGGCACATGAGCTCACACGCCGTGGCCATTGGCCTGAGCGCGCTGGCCTATGCGGCCGCCAGGCAGTACGCACGTGACCCGCGCTTTGCCTTTGGCACCTGGAAGATCGAGGTGCTGGCCGGGTTTGCCAGCGCCGTGTTCCTGCTGGGGGTGGCGGCGCTGATGGTGTTCGGCTCGGTCGAGCGGCTTTGGTCACCCGAGCCCATTCACTACCGCGAGGCCTTGATCGTGGCGGCGCTGGGACTGGCGGTGAACCTGGTGTGTGCCTTCATCCTGGGCGGTGCGCACGACCACGACCACCATGATCATGGGCACCATCACGGTCATGCGCATGGCCATGAACACGGCCACCACCATGACCTGAACCTCAAGTCAGCCTATGTGCATGTGCTGGCCGATGCGGCCACATCGGTGCTGGCCATCTTCGCGCTGGTCGGTGGTTGGTTGTACGGCTGGTCCTGGCTGGACCCGGTGATGGGCCTGGTCGGCGCGGTGCTGGTGGCCGTGTGGGCGAAGAACCTGATCGCCGAAACAGGCAAGGTGCTGCTGGACCGCGAGATGGACCACCCTGTCGTGCAGGAGATCCGCGAGGTCATGGCCGAGTTGAACGTGAGCGGCGCCAACCACCTCACGGACCTGCATGTGTGGCGGGTGGGCAAACAAACCTATTCGGTCGCCTTGAGTGTCGTGACCACGGACGCGGCCTTGACACCAGCCGTTGTGCGCCAGGCCTTGAGCGTGCACGAAGAGATCGTGCACACCACGATCGAGGTGCATCACCGTTAGGCCTGGTCACCCAGGGCTGTGCTGACGCGCACCTCGCCCGTCAGCAGCTTGTGGACCGGGCAGGCGTTGGCGATCTGCAGCAAGCGTTCGCGTTGTTCGTCGCTCAGGTCGCCACGTAACTGAACGATGCGGGTGATGTCGTTGCCCCCTGCTGCAGCCTTGCCATCAGGGTTGAGCTGCAGGGTGACGTCAACGCCGCTCAAGGGCCACTGCTTGCGCGCGGCGTACATCTTCAGGGTGATGGCGGTGCAGGCCCCCAGGCTGCCCAGCAGCATGCGCAGCGGAGAGGGGCCCAGGTTGGCGCCACCCACATCTGCGGGCTCGTCGGCCAGCCATTGGTGGGCCAGGTCATCGCTCAGTGTGACGGTGTAAGGGGTGTCGCCGCTGAGGGCCTTGACGGTGTCGATGGTGGACATGGTGTGCTTTCGGTCTGAAGGGTGAAGATGGGTGATGCCTCGGTGGCCTTCACTGGGCGCCTTGTTGCACCAGCGAGAGCAGCTCTGGCGTGGGGTAGCCGTCGGCGGGCAGCCCCTGGCTGCGCTGGTATTGCCGCAAAGCCTGGCGGGTGGCCGGGCCGATCTGGCCATCGGGCTTGCCACTGTCGAAGCCGCGCTGGTTCAAAGCTGTTTGCAGGGTCCGCACTTCGCTGGTTGTCAAGGCGCGCAGATCTCGTGGCCATGGGGCTTGCACGGCCGGGCCGCCGCCAATGCGCTGGGCCAGCAGGCTCACGGTGAGGGCGTAGCTGGTGGCGTTGTTGTAGCGCAGGATGGTGCGAAAGTTGTGTCCCACCAGGAAGGCCGGGCCGCGTGCCCCTGCAGGTTGCAGGATGGATGCATCGGCCAGTGTTGGCAAAGACGTACCGTCCGCATTGCGCACGCCTTCGGCGGCCCATTGCGCCGAGGCTTGCCTGATCGACTGTTCGGCACGCGCCGGGTCAAAGCCCTGGGGCAACAGCACTTCCGCGCCCCAGGTTTCTTCGGCGCGCCAACCTGATCGGGCCAGGAAGTTGGCCGTGGATGCCAGCACATCGGCCATGCTGCCCCAGATGTCCCGGCGGCCATCACCGTCTGCATCCAGCGCGTAGGCCAGGTAGGACGTTGGCATGAACTGGGTCTGGCCCATGGCCCCCGCCCAGGAGCCGACCATGCGGTCGCGCGCGATGTCGCCGTTTTGCAGGATCTTCAGCGCAGCCATCAACTCGGTGCGGGCCCAGGCTTCGCGTCGACCCTCGAAACCCAAAGTGGCCAGCGCGTCGAAAACGGGCACGTCGCCATAGTTGCTGCCGTAGTTGCTCTCCAGGCCCCATATCGCCATCAGGATGGTGACGGGCACGCCATGGCGTACAGCGGCTGCGTCGGCCTCGGCCCGGTACTGCGCCAGCTTTTGTTGCCCCGTGGCAATGCGTTGCGGCGAGACCACCGCATCAAGGTAGTCCCACAGCGTGCGGGTGAATTCGGGTTGGGCGCGGTCTTGCGCGATGGCCCTGGGTCGCAACTGGGCGCCATCCAGGGCTGCATGCAACGTGGCCTCGTCGATGCCCTCGGCGCGGGCATCCGCACGGAAGCGGGCGAGCCACTGGGCAAAGCGCTGCTCCAGGGTGGCGCTGTCTTCTATGTTCAAACGGTTTGGCGTGGGCGCCGTGCCGGGCCTTGTGCCCGGGCCGGACGCGCAACCGGACAGCATGGCCAGCGTCACGATGATCGACGCGACGGTTTGGTGCTGTGTGCTGCTGGGTGCAGGGGTGGCGAACGAGGAATGGGTCATGGCTGTTCCGTAAATCAGATGGCCCGCCTGCGTTGGATGTCACGCAGGGGCGGTGCGCTTGACAGCAGACTGTAGTGCAGCCTGTTATAGAGTGGCTGCATTCCTGTACGGCAACCCATCAGCGCATGCGCCCTCCCTACATCCCTCAGATTCGCCTTTTCCAGGACTGGCTGCAAGCCCAGCGCGGCTTGCATTTTGATGACTACCATGCCCTGTGGCAATGGTCGGTGAGCGACCAGCAGGCCTTCTGGCAAAGCCTGTGGGACTACGAGGGCATGCACTCGCCCACGCCTCATGTGGCCGTGCTGCAGAACGACCGCATGCCCGGCGCCCAATGGTTCAAGGGGGCGCAAGTCAATTACGCCCAGCGTGTGCTGCGTCATGTCGATGCCGCGCAGGCGGCGGGCGTGCCGGCCATCATCAGCGAAGACGAGCAAGGCCTGGTGCGCGAGCTGAGCTGGCCCGAGTTGCGCCGCCAGGTCGCCTCGTTTGCCCTGGCCTTGCGCGACCTGGGCGTGCAGCCCGGCGACCGCGTGGCCGCCTACCTGCCCAATGTGCCTGAGACCGTGGTGGCCTTCCTGGCTTGCGCCAGCGTCGGTGCCATCTGGAGCGTGTGCGCGCCCGACATGGGCACCCAGGCCGTGGCCGACCGCTTCCAGCAGATCACGCCGCGCGTGCTGATCGCCGCCGATGGCGTGCACTACGCCGGCAAGGGCCTGGACCGCAGCGGGGTGGTGGCCTCCCTGCGCGCATCCCTGCCCAGCGTGGAAAAGCTCATCGTGCTGCAAAGCGCCTGGGCATCGCAGCCTGTTCAAGCCGACTTGAGCTTCGCGCAGGCCATCGCCCGCGACGATGAAGCCGTGCGTGCCTTCGAGCCCGCTTGGCTGGACTTCGATCACCCCTTGTGGATCGTGTATTCCAGCGGCACCACCGGCCTGCCCAAGCCGCTGGTGCATGGCCATGGCGGCATCCTGATGATGGCCGCTGCCGGCAGCAAACACGGTGATGTCGGCTGCAGCTACAAGCCCAACAGCCTGGGTGAACGCTTTCATTGGTACAGCTCCACCGGCTGGGTGATGTGGAACAGCCAGGTCGGTGGCCTGCTGCAGGGGGCCACCATCTGCCTGTTCGACGGCAGCCCTGGCGGCAGCAAAGAGGCCCCCGACTGGTCGGTGCTCTGGCGCTTTGCGGCCCGCCATCGGGTCACCTATTTCGGCGCGGGTGCGGCCTTTTACGCCAATTGCATGAAGGCCGGTGTGGACTTGAGCCAGTGTGGGGACCTGTCGCGCATCCGCGCCCTGGGTGCCACCGGATCGCCCTTGTCCGAAGACACGCAGCGCTGGGGCAGCGAGCAGTTCGCGCGCATCGGCACACCGGCCATCTGGTGGAGCAACATCTCCGGCGGCACGGATTTTTGCGGCGTGTTCGTGGGTGGCCACCGCGAGTTGCCGCTCGTGCCCGGTCGCATGCAATGCCGTTCGCTGGGTTGCGCCGTCGAGGCCTGGAACGAACAAGGCCAGCCGGTCATCGGCGAGGTGGGCGAACTGGTCTGCACCAAGCCCTTGCCATCCATGCCCTTGTTCTTCTGGGGTGACGAGGGCAACGCGCGCTACCTGTCGAGCTACTTCGATGTCTACCCCGGCGTGTGGCGTCATGGCGACTGGATCAAGGTCGATGCGGACGACAGTTGCGTCATCTATGGCCGCAGCGACGCCACGATCAACCGCCATGGCCTGCGCATGGGCACCAGCGAGATCTACGCGGCCGTCGAGACCCTGCCCGAGGTGCTCGATTCGATGGTGATCGACCTCGAATACCTGGGCCGCGACAGCCGCATGATCATGTTCGTGGTGTTGCGTGGTGGCCTGCAACTGGATGCGGCCTTGCAAGCGCGCCTCCATGAGGCCATCAAGACGGGCGTGTCGCCGCGCTTCATCCCGGACCTGACACTGCAGGCCCCCGAGATCCCGCGCACGCTGTCAGGCAAAAAGCAGGAGGTGCCGATCAAGAAGGTGTTTCTGGGCCAGCCGCTGGCCAAGGTCGTCAACCCTGACGCCATGGCCAATCCGCAGTGTCTGCCTTGGTATGTGGACCAGTTCAGGCAGACGCAGCAGGCCTGATCACGCGCACACGTTGAGGCCGGTTGGCGCCGGTCACATCGCGCGCCCTCAATTGCCCGCAGCCCCCATCCACATCCTGCCCGGCTGATTGGCGTAGCTTGGTCAGGATGCCCCGCCGGTGCAGGGTGCGGGCGATCTCGGCCGCGCGCTCCCACGATGGGCGCTTGAAGTCGAGCTCATCCACCGTGTTGTAGGGGATCATGTTCATCAGGGCGTACTTGCCCTTGAGCAGGCGCACGATGCCCTCGATCTCTTCCTCGGTGTCGTTGAGGCCCTCGATCAAGGTCCACTGGTACTGGATGGGGTAGGCCGTTGCACGTGCATAGCCTTCTGCCAGTTCAACCAGTTCTTCGGGCGACAGGCGCGCAGCGCGTGGCAGCAGTTGCGCGCGCAGGTCGGCCTTGGTGGTGTGCAGCGACAAGGCCAGTGCGGGCTTGACCAGGCCTTGCGGCAGGCGCTCGAACACACGCGCGTCGCCCACGGTCGAGAACACCAGGTTCTTGTGGCCGATGTTGCCCACCGTGCCCAGCAGGTCGATGGCCTCCATCACGTTGTCCATGTTGTGCGAAGGCTCGCCCATGCCCATGAACACCACCTTGCTGACCTGGCGGCGCGTTCTGGCCAGGGCCACCTGCGCCACGATTTCGGCGCTGCCCAACTGGCGGATCAGGCCATCCTTGCCGGTCATGCAGAACACGCAGCCTACGGCACAGCCCACTTGCGAGGACACGCACAGCCCATGGCGGGGCAGCAGCACGCTTTCAACGGTCTGCCCATCGGGCAGTGCCACGAGCAGGCGCGCCGAGCCGTCTTCGCCCGGGTGTTCCGAGCGCAGCGTGGCCAGGCCTGCCAGGTCGGCCTGCAGTGCGGGCATCAGCGCGCGCAGGTCCAGCGGCAGGAAGTCCTGCGGCTTGCGCTTGCCCGCGTCAAAAGGCAAAGCCCGCACCCATTGACGCAGCACGCGCTGTTCATGGATGGGCTTGGCGCCGTGGGCGCGCAGGCGCTGGCGGATGTCTTCAATGCGCATGACAAGGCGGAGTGGGCAAGGCAGCCCGCCAGTGTAGGCGTGATCACGCCACGCCGCACTTGTCTGCGCTGCTCACACCCAGGCGCCGTTCTCGGTGACGTAGGACACGTTCACCGGGCGGCCTGCTGCCGTCAACAGCAAGAAGGGGTAGACCGCCAGGTTCGAGCCACTGCGCAAGCCAGCGGTGGTGGGCGGCACCGTCGAGAAGGTCTGCGAGGTGTTCGGCGCGCCATCCACGGCATCCAGGCTCCAAAAGCCAATGCCGATGAACTCCAGGGCGATGGTGCCGGCCTTGGTGTGCGTGACCTTGATGCCGCCGGTCTGCAGGTCGTATTCGTAGTGGTTGCCGGTGAGGGCCGCTGCGGTCGTGGTGTTGACGATCACGGAGCCCGTGTACTTCCTGTTGGGCGTTGAGCCGTCATAGAGGGCGCTGGCCCCAATGGCGGGGCAGGCTGGCAAGGTCAGCGTTACGCAGCGGTGGTGGGTGACCGTGCTGCCCGGCGGTTGAATCACTTCCGTCAGGCGAACCAGCAAGGCCTGGCTGCTGGTGTTAAGCACCGCCTGTGTGCGGGTGGTGCTGGCAGCCGGCACGAAGTAGCGCAGGTACTCGGTGCCACCGTTCGTGTAGCGGAACACGGCATTGTCGACTGGCCGCGAGATCACATTGACGAACTCGATATAGCCGCCCGATGAGGGCAGCACGGCTTGTGCGGCGACACGGCCACCTGTATCGGCCACGGCGGCGCTGCTGGCATCGCTGCCACCGCCACCGCAACCGGGCAGCAGCAAGGTCAGAGGCAGTGCTGATGAACTCAGCAGGATTTTTCTGCGTGATTGGTCCATGGGGTATCCCTTCTGTTTGAGCTTGAGGGTCATGCGCGTGGCGCGATGCGGCGCCCGCCTGTGGCGGTGCTCAGCAAGTCGATGATGGATTTGGATGCTCGCCAGACGACGACATTGCCATTCACGTTGACGTCGTCGAAAAACCAGGCCCATGAAAAGCCATTGGCCTGCCAGGTGTAGAGCAGGTCGCGCGTGTAGTTGAAGCGCGATTGATCGATCTCGGCGGCGGTGCGCGGTGAGGTCAGCGCCAACAGGGCCACAGGCATCTTGACGGCCGCAAACGGATTGGCGACGTTACCTGTGGGTACCTGGCAAACCGTGCCGTCCAGCACCGTGCCGGGCACGGCGCCCGCTGGCGCCTGAAAGCGGATCTTGTAGTCGTGGCGGATCAGCTTCACGGACTGTGAGCTGGTCATGTCGAAGGCCGCACCGACTGCACCAACTGGCGCCACGATCCGGGCCAGTGGCTGGCTGTAGAACTCGTTGTTCAGCCGCGAGCCCACGACGGCCCAAGCAGCGCCGTTGTCGCGCGGCACGCCCGGGTTCACGTCGGCGACGCCATATTCGGCCTGCAGTTGAGCCACTGACTTGGTGGCGGTGGCCACACGGAATCCGGTGCCCAGGGTTTCAGTGGGCGTGTGGATGTGATCCAGCGTGGCCGTCACATAGCCATCGGTACCCACCTCCAGCTTGGTGATCCAGCGCCGCTTGGTGGCATTGAAGGTGTCGTAGCACGACGTCTTTTCATGGCCGGCCAAGGCCTCGAAGTCAGCCTGGCTGCGGATGGCGGTCAACTTGTTGAGCAGTGGAGCCTGCCATGAGACGTTGTTCTGTATCTCCGATACACGCTGATCGGGTAAGAGCTGCGAGCGCGGGGGTGTCGTCGTCGGGTAGACCTGGTCGATGTTGGGCTGTGCAGACGAGAACTCGCCCACAAAGATCGGCACGCCAAACTTGCGGCCAAAGCCCGCTGCAGACTCGATGGTCTTCTGGATGTCGGCGGGGCCGGCGTAGGTTCGCAACTCGTAGTTGGGCTGGCCGTCGTTCCAGTAGGAGTTCTGGACCAGGCTTGGCAAGGGGTAGCTGGTGCCCAGGTCTTCGTACGACCACTCTGTCACGCCCTGGTGGGTGAAGCAGCCAGGCTCGTAGTAGTGGAACGAGAACACGATCTGCTTTTTGGGGTCCTTGAGCGAGGGGCCTGTCGCGGCCGTGAACTCGGGGCCATCGAAGACGCCAAGGCTCTTTGTGCTGCCGCCATAGATGCCTTCCACGATCAGGGGGAGCGGTGTGGTGACGCCGTTGGCCGATTCGTAGCCCCGGATGTCGTTGACGATCTTTTGCGCGAGTTGGGGCCAGTTGTCGGGCTGACTGCGGATTTGCGCGAAGGTCAGGTAGTCGGCTGGCGGCGAGGGCTCGTTGAGGATGTCCAGGCCGATCAAGGCCGGGTGCTGACCCCATCGGGCGTAGGTCTTGAGCCAGAACTGGCGCAGGTTGTTGGCGTAGCCCGTGGCCGGGTTCCAGATGTCGCTGCCGCCATAGCCAATGGCGAGAAACACACCCACGCCCAAGCTCTGACAGGTGTCCAGCAGCCTGGTCAATTGCGTGGCCACATTGGCGATCGTGAGTTGGGAGTTGCCCCAGGCCTGGGCGATCATCTGAGTGCTGCTCCAGCCCTCGGCCGATGTGGCGATGACGTTCACGTCGGCGTCCAGGATGGTGAAGTCACCCGCCCATCCGAACCACAGGCGCACGGCGTTGTGCCCCCGCTTGATGGCCAGGTTGGCCATGATCTTTGTCGCGTCGGTGGCGTCGGCGGACATGTCGATGTTGGTGGCCGCGATCAGGCCTTTGGACCAATACGTCCAAGCGTTGTTTCGGCTAACCGGAATGGCTGGCATGGGGCTCTCCTGGCTTTGATGATGGGTGGTGGCGCGTTCACATGCGCGGGCAAAACAAGTCCCATCCCTGGCACGGCCGTGCCAGGTGGAACCCTCCCTGAACGCCTCGATGTCGAGTCATTGCTACTTCATTCACACAAAATGAACGAAGTACTCCCTGATTTAATTGCTATTTAATTTACTTACAATTGCTATTGTGTAGCAATTGAATGGATCATATGTGGCGATGAATGCAGGTGTCAATGCGGGTCTCGCGTCTTGAACCCCTGATTCAAGGGGGTTGATGGTGAACAAGGCTCGACAGGGCGCCAGAGGTGGCGAGTCGATAGAATCCGTGGCGAAGACCGCCGCCAGGGCATATCGCCTGGCTGGGCAAGGGCAATTTCATGGCAATGAGGTGGTGATCCATCTGCGCGGCCATGACAGCGCCCACAACGACAGGAACAACATGTATGAGCGCGATTCGCGTGATGATTGCCGACGACCATCCCTTGATCGTGGAGGGCCTGACCAGCGTGCTGGGGCGCCACCACTTGCAGGTCGTTGGGGCCGCCAGTGAAGCGGCTGCCGTGGTCGAGACCTTTGCCAAGGTGCAGCCCGATGTGCTGGTGCTGGACCTGCGCTTTGGTGATGGCGGTATCGGCGGGCTGGACGTGCTGCAGGCCTTGCTGGCCCGCTTTGCCGACGCGCGCGTCGTGATCTACACGCAGTTTGACCAGGACGCGGTGGTGCGCGAGGCCTACAAGCGTGGCGCCAGGGCCTTTGTCACCAAAAGCGCAGACCCGGCCGATCTGGCGCAGACCATCACCCGTGTGCACCAGGGTGAAACCGTCTTCCTGCCCGAGATCGCCACGCGCCTGGCGCTGCTGAGCGTGCGGGGTGACGAGTCGCCACTGGCCAAGCTGCAGCCCCGTGAAATCGAGGTCTTCAAGCTGATGGCGCAGGGGCTGACCAATGTGGAAATCGCCGAGCGCCTGAGCCTGTCGCCCAAGACGATCAGCACCACCAGCCAGGCCATCAAGGACCACCTGGGCATCCACCGGCCTGCCGACATCACCCTGCTGGCCGTGAAGTGCGGCCTGATCGAGCCATGAAGCTGTTGCAGTACCCCGCGCGCCTGGCCGCCTGCCTGAGCGTGCTGACCTCAGCGCTGTGGTCCAGCGCCATGGCCCAATCCCTTGAAGCGGGCATGGACCCCAGTGATGCCACTTACCCCGTGGTGATCACCCCCACGCGTCTGAAGCAGTCATTGGCTGACGTGCCCGCCAGCGTCACGGTCATCACGGCCGAGACCATGCGGCGCTACGGCATCACCCGCATCGAAGAGGCCCTGCGACTGGTGCCCGGCATGGCCGTGTCCCAGTCCAGTGGCAACGACTTCACGATCAACTACCACGGCACCAATGCCATTTCGCCCAGGCGCTTGAACGTGCTGATCGATGGCGTATCGGCCTATGAGCCGGCGTTTTCGCGCGTGCAGTGGACGGTGTTGCCCGTCGCCATGGAGGATGTGGACGCCATCGAGGTGATACGGGGCCCGGACTCGTCCTCATACGGGCCCAACTCGATGATGGCGGTGGTCAATATCCTGACCAAGCACCCCAAGGATGTGGAGCGTGGTCTGGTCTCTGTCAGCCTGGGTTCGCACGGCATGGTCGATGGCACCGTGCGCCTGGCCACCACGGTGGGCGCCACCAGCTTGCGCGCGACCGTCAACACACTGCGCAACAGCGGCTATGACCGGCTCTCGCTCGCCAGTGGCGACCACGACAGCACCCGTATCAAGCGCCTGAACCTGCGCGCGCAACATGACCTGGCCGATGGCGCGTCGCTGGACCTGCAGTTCTCGCACGTGAGTGGCACGCTGGAGCTGGCCTATGGTGACCCGTTTCAGACAAGCTACCCTGACTCTGACATGCGCAGCACGCAGCTGAGCGGACGATGGACCAAGGCCTTGTCGGCCAACCACGAGTTGCAGGTGGATGTCTTCCATGCCCGCATGGCATCGACACAGCGCTGGACCAGTTGCTGGCCCTCCGTGGCCTTTTTGCCCGAGCTGGCCGCCCTGCACCAATCCAATCCTGACTATGTGGTGCAACTGATTCGGGGCGAGACGCCCACTGGCGGCACCGCCCAGGACGATGCCTTGCTGGCGCAGTTGCTGAGCAGGGTCTCAACCATGGGGTTGTCGGCTATCGCGCCAAACTGTGGCCAGGGCAACCAGGATGGCTCGGAGTCCCGCACGCAGATCGAGCTGCAAGACACCTATGTCGTGTCCGACGCCTTGCGCTTCGTGGCGGGTCTGGGCCTGCGCTACCAGCGTGCCGACAGCCAGACCTTTCTGGGGGGCGCGGTAGACAACAGCGTGCACTGGGCTTTCGGGCATGCGGAGTACCGGCCCAACCGCTGGCTGACGGCCAATGTGGGCGGCTATGGCGAGTCCAACTCGCTCAGTGGGGGCACCTTCTCGCCCAGGCTGGCGCTCAACGCGCGTGTTGCGGACAACCAGACGGTGCGCGCGGTCATGTCCCAGGGCACCCGCACGCCTGACCTGTTCGAGCAGCGCGCCAACTGGAATTACACCTTCACCGATCTGGCGCGACCCGTGAACGGCTCGACCACAGGGCGCCTGTTCATGACCGCGCGTTCGCCCGCCGGCTTGTCCAGCGAGCGAATCTGGTCGCGCGAGCTGGGCTACCTGCTGACTGTGCGGCCACGCGGTTTGATGCTGGACGCGCGTGTGTTCGACGACCGCCTGAGCAGCCTGATCTCGGACCGACTGACCTTGCCCGACTTCGCCCCGTCGAACGAGGGGACGGTCAGGTTGACCGGTGCCGAGGTACAAACCAGCTGGGAGCTGTCCTCGGACTGGTCTGCGCAGCTCAGCTACGGTTACCTGCTGAACCGGGGCGCCAACAAGCCCCGCGAGGTCTCGCAGTACTCAAGGCACAGCGGCTCGGTGGGCGTGAGCCATGCGTGGTCGAGCAGATGGCGTGCTTCGCTCGCGTTTTATGGGGCCAGCGCAGATGCCTTGCACCAGCGACGCTATGGCCGAACCGATCTGACGGTGCTGCATGCATTGAAGCTGGGTGCGTTGCCAGCGTCGGTGTCCTTGAGCGTGAGCTACCTGGACAACCCCGCTGTCAACATCTACCAGGACACCTCGCGGTTTGTCACCTCGTCCTACAACCGCCGCCTGAGCGTTCACGGGCAGGCCCGTGTGGCGTTCTAGATCGGTCTGACGCCCCATTCATGTCGGCACGCAGCGACCCCACAGCCCATCTGATGCAAAGGCGCGCGTGCTGTGCATGGCTGGGGCTTTGCTGCGCGCCCTGGCTGGCGCCGATGCTGGCCAGAGCGGCTGGGCCTTTGGCGCGTGAGCTGCGTGTGATCACGGCCTCCGACGCCGAGCCTGGACGCCAGATGCTGGCGGCCCTCAAGGCCCGCTACCCCGCATTGCAGGCCGATGCCGAACCCCGGGTGCTGGATGCCCGGTCTGGTCCCGCCATCTATGTGTCGGTGGGGCCGGCTGCGCTGCGGCGGGCTCTGAGCGCAGACCTCAAAGGGCCGCTCATCTCGGTGCTGACATCCAGCCAGACCTACCGACAATGGACTGGCCTGGATGTGATGGGCGCCAAAGAGCGTGCCAACGTCACTGCCCTGTATGCCGACGCCTCGCCAGCCAGCCAGTTGCAACTGATTGCGACCTTGTTCGAGCGCCGTGTCACTGTGGGGGTGCTGTTGTCGGAGGCTTCGGCGTATCTCGAGCGGCCTTTGCGCCAGGCGGCTTCGCAGGTTGGTGTCGAGTTGCTGATCGAGCGATCTGACCTGAGCAGCGATGCCGCGCGTTTGCTCACCAGACTGGCGGGGGCGCAGGTGCTGCTGGCTGTGCCGGACAGCACCTTGTACACGCGTGAGACTTTGCGCTCGGTGCTGGAGTCGACCTACCGGCGTGGCATGCCGGTGATCGGCTTTTCAGCGGCCACGGTGGCAGCGGGCACCCTGGCGACGGCCCACGCGACGGTCGACGACGTGGTGGCCGACCTGGCCGAGGTGCTGGACACCTGGGGGCAGGGCGCCTTGCCTGAGCCGCGCTTTCCGCGCTACTGGCGCGTCACGGTCAATGACAACGTCGCGCGCTCGCTGGGCGTGCCGGTGACGGACAAGGTGCTCAACCTGGGCCATCGCCCCCCGGGGAGGACACCATGAGCAAGTGGTTCTGGCGTGACTGGGGCATCGCCGCACGCCTGCTCGCCATCGCGGTGCTGCCGGCCAGCGTGATGTTTGTGGCCGTGACATCTGCCTTGTATGTCACGGCCCAAAGTGATGTACGCCGTGACGTGGCCGAACGCGGACGCTTCATCGCCACAGCGCTGGCGCAGAGCAGCCAGTACGGGCTGGTGTCGGGCAATGTGGCCTACTTGCGCACCACCTTGCGTCATCTGCTGGAGGCCGAGCCCAGCATCGCCTGCATCGACATCATGAATGCCGCGCGGCAGCCCGTTGTGTCTGACTGTGTGCAGGCCAAGGTGACCGAGCCCAGCACGATCGAAGCGCCCGTGCGCATCGACAAGCTGCCCGAAATCGACCTGTTCGATTCCGACCTGGGCCAGGCGCCACCAGGCACGGTGCGGTCTGCTGAGCGAGCGAGCACGGTGCACACCGTCGGGCATGTGCGCGTCACGATGACGCCGGCGCCCATCTTCCAGGCCCGGCGCCAGGCCTTGCTGGCCGCGTCCGGGCTGGTGCTTGCGGCGGCGGTGGTGAGTTGCCTGATCGGTCTGCAACTGGCCAAACGCTTGCGACACACGCTGGTGTCGGTGATGTCGGCATTGCGTGGCATCCGCAAAGGGCGCTTCGAGGTGGCGTTCAGTGACGTGCAGCAGGGCGAGCTGGGCGAGTTGCAGCGCACCATTGTTCAGATGGCGCAGACACTCCATGCTGCGCGGCACGAGTTGGAACAGCAGGTGGCCACGCGCACACGCGAGCTGCAGGCTGCTGTGGACCTGGCCCGCCAGGCCGATGCCGAAAAGCGCCGACTCATTGTTCACAGCAATGCCGTGGTCGAAGAAGAGCGGCGGCGCATCGCCCTGGAGATGCACGACCACCTGGGCGCAGCCCTGACCTCGGTGCGTCTGGAGGCGGCCGCCTTGGTTGCGCAGGCCGAGGCCTCGCACGAGACAGACATGGCCCGAGGCGCACGCCGCATTGCCACCACGGCCGAGTCCCTGTATGCCAGCACCCGCCATATCGTCAAGAGCCTGCGGCCAGAGGTGATCGATACGCTGGGCCTGGCAGGCGCAGTGGAAGACCTGGTGCGCGGCCTGGACAAGGTGCACCCCGCATGCCGCTTCACGTTCAAGTCAGATGCCACGCTGCCGGACCTGCGAGGCGAAAGCGCCATGCCGGCTTACCGTGTGGCCCAGGAAGCGCTCACCAATGTGGTCAAGCACGCGGGCGCCAGCCAGGCCTCGGTCAGCCTGAGCCGCGCGCCTGATCAGGGGCATCTGCGCCTCGTCATTCAGGACAACGGCCGCGGGTTTGACACGCAGGTGCCCGACCGCAACGGCATTGGCCTGATCGGCATGCGCGAGCGCGTGGCGGCGGTGGGTGGGGAGATCGTGGTGTCATCGGCGCCAGAAGAGGGCACGACGGTGTGCGTCACCCTGCCGATGCCCACCAACTAGAATGGCGCCCCACTCCGACGACGCCAAGCGATCCCTCTCACATGAACATCCAGGTCAAAGAAGAACTGCGCATCTACATCGACCCTTTGACGCCCGACGAGCATGACGCCCTGGAGCGCAGCATCCTGACTGAGGGTTGCCGCGATGCGCTGGTCCTGTGGGGCGAGGTGCTGGTTGATGGCCACAACCGTTATGGCATTTGCCAGAAGCATGGCATCCCTTTCAACACGGTGCAGAACACGCACTTCAAGTCCATGGACGACGTGCACCTGTGGATGATCGACCAGCACCTGGGTCGACGCAGCGTGTCTGATTTCCAGCGCGGCGTGCTGGCCTTGCGCAAGAAGGACATCCTGGCCGCGCGTGTGTCCGCGCCAGCAGCCGAGGCCTCATCTGACCAGGCCGGTGCGCAACCTGATCAGGTCGCGCCGGTCATCAAACCGATCGAGCCACTTAACTCGCGCGAGGCCATCGCCAAGGCCGCACGCATCAGCAGCACCACGGTCAGCCAGATCGAAAAAATCCAGAAGACTGCTGCACCTGAGCTGGTGGCCGCGGTCAAGGCGGGCGACATCTCGATCAATGCAGCCGCTGCCGTGGCCTCCCTCCCTGTTGATGAGCAGGTGGCCGCGGTGGCTGGCGGCAAGAAGGATTTGCAGCAGGCCGCCAGGCAAGTGCGCGAAGCCAAGGCCCAGGCGCGTGCCGTGGCCGTGGGCAACATGCTGGATCAGCCCGCCGCGCAAGACGATGCTGCTGCGCAGTCCACGGATGCGCTGATCGCCCACCTTCGTCAGACGATTGCCAGCCTGACGGCCGAGAACACCATGCTCAAGGCCAGGCTGGCCGAGCTGGCGGCGTGAGCTGTTCCCGCTTCATTCGTTGGCGACGGCCTCAACCTGGATGCGCAGGATCACGTCCATCTTGAAGCCCCAGTCTTTACCGGCACCGATGCCGAACTCATCGCGGTTCAGCGTGGCCAGTGCATCGGCACCGCACAGCTCGCGCTTGAGCATGGGATGCGGGATGCACTTGAACGAGTTGATCTGCAGCGACACCGGCCGTGTCACGCCATGCATGGTCAGCTCGCCTGTGACCTTGGTCGGAACGCCGTTGACGAAGCCTTCCAGGCGGCCCTTGTAGACCGAGGTGGGGTACTTGGCCGTATCGAACAACTCGGGGCTTTTGGCCTTGCTGTTCATCAGGTCGAAGCCGTAGTCGATGCTGTCCATGTCGATGGTCACTTCCAGCGTGCCTTGCGAAGCGGCCCTGTCCAGCGTCACCTTGCCGGCGGACTTGTTGAACTTGCCCCGCCACACTGACACGCCACCCATGTGGTCGGCTTCGAAGCTGGGGAAGGTGTGGCTGGGGTCGATGGTGTAGGTGACCGGCGCGGCGTAGGCCTGGCCGATGCACAGGGCGATGAGGGACAGTGGCAACAAGGACTTCATGGTGGGCTCCTGTTTGGGTGTTGAAGGAAGGTCGGCTACTTGCCGACGGGTGGGATGTCTGGCGCCATCAGCTTGAGCCCGGCAGTGAACAATGAGCCCAGCTGCGAGACCAGCACCGTAGTGGCAGCACCACCGACGGCCAGTGCCAGGGATGAGAACCAGGCAGCCAGTGTGCCGAGCTTGTAGATTTCTTTCAGGCTGCGTGGGCCTTTGCCCGCGCGCCGCAGTGCGCCGAGGTCACCCAGGCCCACACCAATGGTCATGCAGCAGATGAAGACCTGCAGCGACCAGTACAAGAGGCTAAGCCAGGCATCGTTGGCCGATGCATTCCACAGCACCGTGGCCCCGAGAGAAGGCAGGATCAGCGCAGCGGCCAGACACAAGCCTTTTTCGATGCCGTTGCGGCCACGCAGATGCGGGTAGTAGTACATCAGAAAGTAGCCCAGCGCGGGCCAGCGCAGCAGGTCCAGCACGATGAATGTCAGTTGCGATACGGCATAGGCATTCGTGAGCGGTGGATCAGAGCGCGACACGTTCACGCAATAGCTGGTGATCCAGGGCAGGGACAGCAAGGTGGCCATCAGAGCACCACGCCAGGCTGCGGTGTGAGCATGGGCGCTGGTGCCGACGTTGAGGGCCAGTTGCGTCAGCGCGCGGGCACGCATGTCGGCGTACTCGCTGGTGGCAATGGCGCGGTGCACCTCGCCGCTGCGGTTCTGGGCCTTGGTCAGCGTAGCCTCTCCTTTGATCCATTGTTCGCTCAGGCCCTTTTGCATGTCGCGCTGCCAGCCGGTCAGCTCGCGGTGGCGGCTCATGACCTTAAGCGCGTGGTGCAGCATGCGTGGGCGCGATCTGGTGGGCAGGCGCAAGGGGCGTGGCGCGAACACCCAGTATCGGGCGAGGCCCCAGCCGATCATCAGTGCCACCATCATGGGCACCCAGTCCGAGCTGGCCCGCCAGTAAAAGACCACGATCAGGAATACCCAGGCGGCCGTCTGCTGCTCGATGGGCAGTCTCGCCTGTCTGGCCTGCGACGCATGCAGTATCAGCCAGTACACCAGCAAGGCCATCGCGGCCACCCGCCACAGGTGCGCCAACGACCAGGCCAGCGTACCAAGCAGCCACGATGCGGATGTGTAGCCCGGGCCGGCTGGCGGTACCGCCAGCCAGGCCATGGCCAGCGCACCCAGCAAGGAGCACAGCATGCGGCGTCCTGGTGTCAACCATGTGGTGTCGGACGGCCACCAATGCACACTGGCGCGTGCGAAGGCCCAGCCAAAGGGCAGGGCCAGCAGTGCGGCGACCGTGGGTTCGCCCGTGTAGGTCAGCCACCGAGTCAGCAGCCAGATCAATGCCATGCCCAGCACCCATTTGATGAGGCTGCCAAAGCTGCGAAGGAAACCGACCGATTCGATGGCAAGCCACCAGGCGCTCAACCCGATGGCCAACAGAACAGCCAGCAAGGTCATGACGCTGTCTGGTGACAAGCTGATGCTCAGGGGTTCGAGCTGGACGGTCAAATCGAGCTGGTCAAAGCGCGCCAGCCCTTTGAACCGGGCCAGTACGACCATGGCGCTGAGCAAGCCCACCACCAGCACGCCTGCTGTCCAGCCCAGGGCTGCGGCGGGCCGCACCAGCTTGCCTTGCAGCCACAGCACGGCCAGGGTGGGCCAGATCAAAGCGATGAACACGGCCCTGGCTGTCGAGGGTGCCCAGCCCGAGTTGAACAGGCCACTTCCCTCCAGATGCTTGCGCCAGGGTCGCATGCCCGCGCGCTCGACTGCCTCGGCCAGGACCAGGCCTGCTAGCAGCAGCAGCGCCAGACTGCAGCCCTTTGTCAGCGCTTGCACGATGTCACTCTCTGGCGTGGCCAGCCGGCGTGCCCACCACAGCAGAACCACGAACGGGAGGCCATAGCCTACGCCCAGCCACAAGGGGTTGAGTACGTCAAGATGGCCTCTCAGCGCCTGGACCAAAGGCGGTGCCAGGCGGGCGATGGGTGCGGCCTGGTCCTGGTTGGCCTTGGCGCGGTCGTTGCTCCGCGTCACGTTCAGTACGAGGTTGGCCTGATTGGCGGGCAGATGGTGCCACAGGGCCTCTGTGCTGCTTTGTGCGTTGGGCAGGGGCGCTTCCGTCCAGATGCCCATGCTCGGGGCCACCTTGACCCTCACCTTGGTCGATGTGGCCTGCCACGGGCCCAGTGACCCGATGGTCACCAAGTAGGACAAGTCCCCATCCATCGGTTGGTGCGCCATGAAGCGCCCGCGTGTGCTCACCTGCACCGTATCGGGCGCGGTCTCGGCGGTGCTGATCTGCAAGGCTTCGAAATCCGCCCCGGTGCTGTCGACGACGACGCTGTTGAACACGATGTTGCGGATGCGGTCCAGCGTGGGCTCGTCCAGTACCTCTTGCCCGGACATGGTGGCGCGCAGTTGTTGCAGCAAAGGGCTACAGCGATCGAACTCGGCGCGCAGCGACACGGTGGCTGTGACCTGGCTCAGGTCCAGCAGCACCTCGCGTTGCCTTACCGATTGTGCTGATGGCGTCGCCAGTAGAAAGGGCCGCGACGCGGGTGAGGGGATGGTTGTCTCGGTCGCCTCGACAATGGGGCAGTCCGCCGAGAGACGGTCTGACCATGAATCCGGTGCCTGGTCGATGGGCAGCAGCGCTTGCTGGGTTACCTGTTCTCCACCGAGCTGGTACCAGAGGCGACCCAATGTAGGCTCCAGCATGCCCCAGGCCAGGACAAAGGCCAGCCAGGCCACAAACAGGCGCAGTACGTGCATGGCGTCGGTGAGGAGGGGTCTGTCCACGAGCGTGTCTCCCGGTTTGTCTGCGACTATACGATGGTGAAGCCGGCTGCTTTGTGTCGGGTCCGACACCCCGAACCGGTGGGCGGACGTCAAGTGCGGCGCGTTTCGTCCGATATACAGCCCACAATCAAACGATGGCAGTACCAACGGACAGACAGTGGGCTTTCTCGTACACAAACCGAAGCTGATCGGGCAGCTGATGAACTGGCTGTTGCCACGCAGGACGTGGCCGCCCGAAGTCCAGTGCGCACGCGATCTGATCGCCGCTGTTGATGCAGGCGGCGTGCCCCTGCACCCCGGCAAGGTCAACCAGATCGCCCGTGGACTGGGCCTGGAGGTCTCCAGCAAGGCCCCGGTTGAAGACACCATCGAGCGGGTTCGCCAGGCGGTCAAACGGGCACAGGAAATCGCCTGAGGTGGCAGCAGGCCCTGTTCAAACGGGGCTGGAAACCGGGCTAGCATCCAGGGATTCGTCGGTCACCGACAAGCCCGCATCTGCCCATGCCCCAAGCTGCTCAACCCGTTCTGTTGATTGCCAACCGAGGCGAGATCGCCATCCGCATTGCCCGCGCTGCCATCGAGCTGGGTTGGCGCACGGTCGGGCTGGTGTCCGAAGACGATCAGGCTGCGCAACACGCCAGCCATGTCGATGCCGTGCAGGTCCTGCCAGGCAAGGGTGTGCCGGCCTATCTGCACATTGAGCATGTGGTCGCGGCTGCGCAGGCCCAGGGCTGCACGCACGTGCACCCGGGCTACGGCTTGCTGAGTGAAAACGCCGACTTCGCGCGCGCTTGTGCCGACGCTGGCCTGACTTTTGTCGGGCCCTCGCCTGAGGTGCTGGCCCTGCTGGGCGACAAGGCCCAGGCCCGGGCCCTGGCGCGCCGTTGCCAGGTGCCGGTGACGGCAGGCATCGACAGCGCCATCACCCTGGCACAAGCGCAGGCCTTCTTCGTGCAAGTGGCCTCGGGTGGGCAGAGCGCTGTGATGATCAAGGCCCTGGCCGGTGGCGGCGGGCGTGGCATGCGCATCGTCGAGCAGGCAGCCGATATCGAAGCCAGTTTCGCGCGGTGTCAGGCGGAAGCCCTGGCCGCCTTCGGCCGTGGCGAGGTCTACATCGAGCAGTTGGTGCGCCGTGCGCGCCACATCGAGGTGCAGGTGCTGGGCGATGGCACCGGTGCCGTGAGCCACGTGTGGGAGCGCGATTGCACCGTGCAGCGCAACCACCAGAAGCTGGTTGAAGTGGCGCCTGCGCCGCAACTGGACCCGGCCTTGCGCCAGCACCTGCTCGACGCCGCGGTGACCCTGGCTCGGGCCGTGCAATTGCGTGGCCTGTGCACCTTCGAGTTCCTGCTCGACCTGGATCACCCTGATGCCTTCACCTTCTACTTCATGGAGGCCAACCCGCGCCTGCAGGTCGAGCACACGGTGACCGAAGCCATCACGGGTCTGGACCTGGTGCAGATCCAGTTGCGCCTGTCGCAGGGCGCTACCCTGGCTGACTTGCAGGTGCAGCAGGCCGATATTCCTCGCCCACGCGGCACGGCCATTCAGCTGCGTGTGAACGTCGAGCGCATGGGGCCCGATGGTCTGGCCTTGCCCACGGGCGGCACCATCCGGGTATATGAGCCGCCTGCGGGGCCGGGCATCCGTGTGGATGGACATGGCCACGCTGGCATGCAGCCCCACCCGGGCTTTGACACCTTGCTGGCCAAGGTGATCGTGCACCACCCTGCGGGCTTCGAGCACGCCTTGCAGCGCGCACGCCGCGCCCTGGCCGAGTTCCGGCTCGACGGGGTGGACAGCAACATCGCCTTCCTGCAGGCCTTGCTCGCCCATGTGGACCTGCCGGGCTACCAGCTCAGCACACGCTGGTTGTCCTTGCATGTGGCGGCCCTGCTGGCAGCGGCCGAGCACCAGGTCAGGCCACGGGCGTTGCCACATGCCTGGCACGAGCAGGCAAACGGGGCAGCGGCCTCTGTCAGCCTGGTGCCTGAAGGGTGTGTGGCCGTGGCAGCCACCGTGCCCGGCTCACTGGTTGGCATGCTGGTGCAACCGGGCGACATCGTGCGCGCCGGCCAGCGCCTCGCGGTGATCGAAGCCATGAAGATGGAGTTCGAGATCCTGGCCACCCAAGGCGGGCGTGTGGCCGCCTGGTTGGCCGAAGTGGGCACTGTGGTCGCCGAGGGCCAGGCGCTCATGGCCATTGATGCATCCGCCGACGATGGCCAGCAACACAGCACCCTGGATGAGGCGCTGGACCCTGATCACATCCGCCCCGATCTGGCCGAGGTGCTGGCCCGCCATGCCGTGACGCTGGACGGGCACCGCAGCGAAGCCGTGGCCAGGCGCCACGCCAAGGGCCACCGCACGGCCCGCGAGAACGTCAGCGACTTTCTGGACCAGGGCAGCTTCATCGAATACGGCGCGCTGGCACTGGCCTCGCAACGCATCCGACACAAAGAGGCCGAGCTGATCACCCGAAGCCCGGCTGACGGGCTCATTGCGGGTCTGGGCACGGTCAATGCGAAGCAGTTTGGCGAACAGGCAGCACGCTGCATGGTGCTGGCTTACGACTACACCGTGTTCGCGGGCACGCAGGGCATCACCAACCACAAGAAGACCGACCGCATGTTGCACCTGGCGCTGCAACGCCAGTTGCCCCTGATCCTGTGGGCCGAGGGTGGCGGCGGGCGACCCAACGATGAATACCCCGGCGTCAGCCTGCTCGACAACATGACCTTTCTGGGCATGGCGCGCCTCAGTGGCCAGGCCCCCACCGTGGCCATCGTCAATGGCCGCTGCTTTGCGGGCAATGCCTC
>Ga0209066_10000899_pt1 | contig 41128 bp, 38 predicted proteins | sample All_14_2_FD_187198 | JGI IMG/M metagenome (GOLD analysis project Ga0209066, IMG submission 187198) | Freshwater microbial communities in response to fracking from Pennsylvania, USA - Allegheny Zone_MetaG_DW_15 (SPAdes) (version 2) ... | reverse complement strand
GCGCCAGCCGCGCCACCAGGGCGACCGAGGACACGCCTTGGTACATGGCCCCGGCCACATAGGCCTGGGATAGGCCGAAATCGGCGCAAAAGGCCGCCGATCCGATGGGGATGCGCTGGGGCCGGGCGGCGGGGGGCGGGGCGATGGTTTCCTCGGCGGCCAGGATGGCGGCATCCAGCGGCCCGGCCTCGGCCTGGATGCGGCGGATCATCGGCTTGACCACCGGTGGCCCGTCGCCGATCTCGGTGCAATCCTCGAAACGCAGGCCCTTGGCCAGCAGCCAGCGGATGGATTCGCTCCAGCGCACCGGCGCGGTGATCTGCTCGATCATGCGCTGGCGGATGGTGTCGGGGCCATGCGGTCGGGCGGTGACGTTGGCGATCACCGGGATGCGCGGCGCGGCGAAGGTGATGTCGGCGACGAAGGCGGCGAAGTCGCGCTGGGCCTGGGCCATGAACGGGGTATGGAAGGCGCCGCCCACCTGCAACACCACGTAATGGCTGGCCCCGGCCTGACGGAACAAGGGCTCGGCAGCGACGATGGCATCGCGCCTGCCCGACAGCACGATCTGGCGCGGGGTGTTGTAATTGGCGGCGAAGACGTCGGCCAAGCCATTGGCCTGGATGACCTCCTCGATCTGTTCGGCCACCAGGCCGATGATGGCGGCCATGCCGCCACCTTCGGCCTGATCCATCAACTGGCCGCGCTTGTGCACCAAGCGCAGGCCGGATTGGAAATCCACCACCCCGGCGGCGAACAAGGCGGCGTATTCGCCGACGCTGTGGCCCAGCACCACGTCGGGCGGGCCGCTTTCCGCCACCTGTTGCAGGGTTTTCAGGGCCGAGACCACATAAAGCGCCGGCTGGGTGAAATTGGTGCGGGTCAACCGCTCGATCGGGCCGTTCATGCACAATTCAGCGATGGAATAGCCCAGGACGGCATCGGCCTGGGCTACCAGATCGGGAAATTGCTTGAACAATTCGGCGCCCATGCCGAGGCGTTGCGCCCCTTGGCCGGGATAGAGGAAGGCTTTCATGCATGGCCTCCTTCGCTGCCAGGACGATCCCAGACGATGCGGCCCAGATCCAATTTCACCACCCGGTCGGCATGGTGCCAATAGCGTTCGTCATGGCTGACGGCGACCACCAGTTTGCCCTTGGCCCTAAGGTCAGGGATGACGTTTTCATAAAAATAACGGCGGAAGTGGATGTCCTGTTCCGCTGACCATTCGTCGAACAGATAGATGGGCCGGTCCTCCAGCAACGCCGCGATCAGTGCCAGCCGCTTGCGCTGGCCGGTGGACAGGTGCAGGCGGCTGAAACGGCCATCATCAAAGCGGACCTTGCCGGCCAGTCCCATCTGGTCGATCAGCCGGTTGACCTCGACCGGGTCGGCCTGTTCCAGCCCATACAGGCGGTCAAACAGGTGGAAATCGACGAAAATGGCGGAAAACAGCTCGCGCAGGCCGGCGATGCCGGAACTGTCGACCACTTGGCCGTCGACCCGGATTACCCCCTTGGCCGCTGGGTAAAGGCCGCACAGCAGGCGCAGGGCGGTGGATTTGCCGCTGCCGTTGCCGCCGACCACGAACACCACCTCGCCCTTTGTCAGGGTCAGGTCCAGCGGCCCGGCGGTGAAGCCGGCCTCGCCACTCTCATCACGATGGGTGAAGCATAGCCCTTCATAGGTCAGGGTGCGAAAATCGCTGAAGGCCTTGGCCCGTTCCCGCGCCAGGGTGGGCGACACCGAGCCGGCATCGGCCAGCCGCTTTTGTACGTGCAAGATACCGTCCAGGCCGACCTGGGCGCGGATGAACATGGGCGACAGGGCGACGATCTTGGCCAGCGGGCTGACGCAGAACAGCAGCACCGGGATCAGCTGGAAGACGATCAGGCTATGGCCGTCGATGAAGCCGGGAAAGGCGAAGCCGACCACGCCCAAAAGCAGATAGGTGACCAGGCTGGACAGCAGGATCATCTCGGCCCAATGCTCGCCCGACTTGACCAACAGGGCTTCGCTGGACCGCGACAGCTGGCGATAACTGCGCTCGATACCGTCGCCGCAGGCGCTGTTCAGCCGCACTTCCTTGGCCCCTTGGATGATGGCGTCGATGGTGTCCAGCATGCGGGCCTGCCGCTGGCCCAAGACGGCCAGGGTGACGCGGAAACGGCGGTTGATGGCCAGATAGCTGGCGATGCCGGCACCGACGGCGACGATGAAGGCGGCAAAGGCCATGGGCGACAGCCAGGCCAGATAGATCAGCGAGAAAAACAGCAAGATGGCCTGCTGGAAGGCATCGACCAGCAGCGGAAAGGTGACCGACAGGTGGTTGGTCTCGTGCGAGACCATGGAATAAAGCTTGCCGCGCCCGAGGGAATCGGCCACCAGCAACTCGGTTTGCCGCAGCTTGTCGACCACGTCCAGGCGGACGCGGTTGAGCAGATGCTCGATCAAGGTGTTGGCACGCAGCAGGGCGGCGGTATTGGACAGGTAATAGGCCAGGAACACACTGCCGAAACCCAGCCACAGCAACCAGCCGGGCCGCTCGCCCAGGGCGATGTCGCCGCCGACTTCATTGATCATCACCACTAGGCCGGCATTGGCCAGCCCGGCGGTGGTGGTGAGGGCGGCCATGACCCACAATTGCCGGCGGCTGGCCCCGCCCAGGAAAGCGGCGATGCTCATGCCGTCCCCCCGGTCTCGGCGGTGAGGACGCCCAGATCCATGGACAGGCGGCGGTCGCAGCAATGCCAGAAGCGGTCGTCATGGGTGACCGCCAGCACGGTCTTGCCGCGCTGTTTCAACTCGGGCAGCAAGACGGTGTAGAACAATTCGCGGAAATGGGCGTCCTGGTCGGCGGCCCATTCATCGAACAGATAGATGTCGCGGTCCTGGAGCAGGGCGACGATCATGGCCAGCCGCTTGCGCTGGCCGGTGGACAGGATAGTGGTGGAAAAGCGACCCTGGACGAAGCTGACCTTGTCGGTCAATTCCATGCGCGTGATCAGCGCCTGGACCCGGTCGGGGTCGATGTCGTCCAGACCGTAAAGGCGGTCGAACAGGTGGAAATCGGCGAAAACGGCAGCGAACAGTTCGCGGTAATCCTGGCGCTCGGAATCGCCGATGACGGTGCCGTCCACCTCGATCGTGCCGGTATCGGGGGTGTAGAGGCCGCATAACAGCTTCATGGCGGTGGATTTGCCGCTGCCGTTGCCGCCAACCACGAACACGGTCTCGCCCCGTGTCAGGGTCAGGTCCAGCGGCCCCGAGGTGAAGGTGGTTTCCCCCGCCTCGTCGCGATAGCTGAAACCAAGATCACGGCAGGCGATGGTGGAGAAACCGGCAAAACGCGAACTTGTCACCACGGGCATGGGGCCGCGCTTGAGGTTGAGGCGCTGTTCCAGCCGGGCGACGTGGCCCAGGCCCATGTCGGCCTTGGTGTAAAGCGGGGCGGCGGCGGTGATGGCGGTGACCGGGCCGACGCAGAAGATGGCGGCGGCGGTGATCTTGTAGATGACGTCGGTATAGCCTTGGAAGAACAGCGGCAGGATGAAGATGACGGCGCCGACCAGGGCATAAAGGAAGGCGTTGCCGAATTGCAGCAGCACCACCCACTTGCCGCCCACACCGACCACCCGGTTTTGCAGATCATCGACCACCTGGGTGAAGCGGCGGAACAAGGCGTCGTTCTTGTCGCCGTTCAGGCGGATTTCCTGAAAACCCTTGGTGAAATGGGCCAGGGTGTCCAGCATCTCGGCTTCCTGATGGTGGACCCGCATCAATTCGTGGTCCAGCTTACGCCGCCGCAGCCAGAACAGCGCCAATCCCAAGGCGGTGAAGCCGGTGACGACGAGGAAGGCGATCAGCGACAAGGTGGCGATGTAAAGCAGGCAGAAGGCCAGCAGGAAGACGCTTTGCGCGGCGCTGACCAACAGCGGCAGACTTTGCGACAGGTGGTTGATCTCTTGCGCCACGGTGGCGAAGATTTCACCCTGACCGAGATTTTCCAAGGTGCGCAGATCGACCCGGCGCAACTTGCCGACCACGCGCAGGCGCAAGGCTTCCAACCGGTGCTGCACCAACTGGTTGGCCTCGCGCAACGAGGCGCGGTCGGCCAGGAAGAAGAAGCCGAACAGGCAGATGTAGATCAGCAGCGCCTCGCCGTCGAACGGGCTGGCCAGCGCCGCCCGCTCCGCCGCCTGATTGATCATGCCGAGCAAGGCAGCATTGGCCAGTCCGGCTAGGCAGGTGACCACCAGCAGATGCCGGAAACCCGAGGTCGTGCCGGTGCTGACGAGACGAAGAACATGCATTCCGTCGAGGTATCCCCTGGCGGCCCCTTAAAACCATCGCATCATAACGGGAATTTACAAGGATCGCACGTGAGGAAAGGGCCGACTTGTTTCTCTCTGGGTTGAGGAATGGACGAGAAACGGCCTTTAGCCCTGGCGGTTCATTTCTTACTTGTCTTGTCCGGCGATGGCGAATTCAGACAGCAAGGTGGCGGCGGTATCGAAATCCAGGCGGTCGACGGCCTGTTTGATCGGGGCGAAATCCTGCGCCTGGGCGCCGTCCAGCATGGAGGTCAGTTGATCGGCCAAGTCCATGGCCCCCATGTCGTTGCCGTCAAGCAAGGCGGCCAGCCGGTTGGTGATCGCCTTGATTCCGGCGGGATCGGCGGCGGTTTTCGTGGCGGTGGCGGGTTGGGATTGCTCTTCCAGTCGGGCGATGCCGTCGATGACGCGGGCCAATTCGGCGGCAAAGGTGATGCGGGCGGAATCGGCCTCGTCGCGGCGGTCCATTTTCAGCGCCGTTTCCAGCGTCCGGCAGCATTCGTACAAGGCCTGGGCGCCGATATTGCCGGCGACGCCCTTGATGGTGTGGGCCAGGGCACTGGCCTGTTCCAGGGCGCCGCCTCTCATGTCGGCTTCCATGCTTGCGGCGCCGTCGGCATAACGGCGGCGGAAATCCAGCAGCAATTTGCGGTAAAGCCCTGCATTGCCCATCACCCGCGACAACCCGGCGCCGCAATCGATGCCGGGCAGGCCGTCGAATTGATGGGTGTCGGTCAGGGGGGGCGCGACCACTCCGGGCTCGGGCGGTGCTTGCGGGCGGGCCGGCGGGCGCTGATCCAGGCAGGTGGACAACACCCGCAACAAAATGTGCGGCTCGATGGGTTTGGCCACGTGGTCGTTCATGCCGGCATCAAGGCAGCGGTCGCGTTCCTCGGCCAGGGCGTGGGCGGTCATGGCGATGATCGGCAGGCCAATGAAACGGGGATCGGCACGGATGCGTCTGGTCGCCTCGATGCCGTCCATCACCGGCATCTGAATATCCATCAGCACGGCGTCGTAGCCGTCGGCGCCGGCGGCATCCAGGGCCATCAACGCTTCCTCGCCGTTATTGGCCAAGGCGACGCCGACCTGCCAATAGCCCAGGATCTCGGATGCCACCTGCTGGTTGATTTCGTTGTCCTCGACCAGCAGCACATGGCGACCGCGCACGGCTTCCAACTGGCCGGAATCGCCGTCATGGCCATGGCCCAGCGGCTCGACGCTGATGCCGGGCACATGGCCGCCCGAGGCCAGGGTCATCATGGTGTCGAACAGCAAGGACGGATTGACCGGCTTGACCAGCAGGCTGTCGATGGCGGTGACGGCGCCGTTTTGCTCCATCACCTCCTCGCGGTCGCTGGCGGTGACCATGATGATCACCGGGATCACCTGCAAGACGTCGCTTTGCTTGATCCGCTTCGACGCTTCCAGCCCGTCCATCACCGGCATGCGCCAGTCCATCAGCACCACCTTGTAGGGCGGTTCGCCGGCGGCTTCGGCCCGCATGATCTCGGCCAAGGCGGCTTGGCCGTCCTCGGCCTCGGTCACCTGGCACTCCAGGCTGCGCAGCATCTCGCCCAGCACCGCGCGGGTGGTGGCGTTGTCGTCGGCGACCATCACCCGGGCGCCGCGCAAATCCTGCCAGCGCGGCAAGGCGGTGGCGGTGCTGGCCGGAATGGGCAGGCTGGCGGTGAAACTGAAGGTGCTGCCCTTGCCGTGTTCGCTGTCGACCCAGATGCGGCCCTCCATCAGCTCGACCATGCGCCGGCAGATGCTGAGGCCCAGGCCGGTGCCGCCGAACTGGCGGGTGGTCGAGGCGTCGGCCTGGCTGAACGGCTCGAACAGGCGGGCGGCCTGCTGCTCGGTCAGGCCGATGCCGGTATCGCGGACGGAAAACAGCAGGCAGGCCTTGCCGTCGCTGATGGATCGCAGTTCGACCCGCACCACCACTTCGCCCACATGGGTGAACTTGATGGCGTTGGTGCACAGATTGGTGATGACCTGGGCCAGCCGCAACGGATCGCCGATCACCTTTTGCGGCAGGTCGCCGGTGGTGGCGAAAACGATTTCCAGGCCTTTTTCCTCGGCCCGGCGGGTAATCAGGTTGGCGACGTCGTCGAGCACGTCGGTGATGGAAAACTCGATCTGCTCGAATTCCAGCCGCCCGGCCTCGATCTTGGAAAAATCCAGGATGTCGTTGATGATCCCCAGCAAGGTCTGCGAGGCGTTTTGGATCTTGATCAGATAATCGCGCTGGCGCGGATCGAGTCCGGTGCGCAGGGCCAGCCCCGACAGGCCGATGATGGCGTTCATGGGCGTGCGGATTTCGTGGCTCATGTTGGCGAGAAAGGCGCTTTTGGCCTGATTGGCCTGATCGGCCTCGTCGCGGGCCTGGGACAGGGCGTCCTCGCGCTGGCGGATGGCGTCGACGAAATAGCCCAGGCTGCGGGCCATGTCGGCGATTTCATCCTTGCCTTCGGTGGGAATGGGCACGGCGACGCCGCGGGCATGACTGCCCATGGTTTCCTGCAGGCGGACCAAGCGTCCGACCACCTGACGGTTGACATAAAGCATGACCAGCAGGCCGACCAGGATAGCGGCGCCGGTGACCCCGTACAACACCGCCTGGTCGCGGGTAATGAAGTGGGAAAAGGCTTCACGGTCGGCGGCGGTTTCGCGCTCCAACTCGGCGAACAGGTTGGTGGCCGACAGCGACAGCCGCGACATCAAATTGTCGTTATGGCGCAGCAATCCCTTGACCCGGCCATCCACCACCAGCCAGCGGCGGCGCAGGGTGAAGATGCCGTCGCTTTCCTGGGTCATGATCGCCAGTTGGCTGGCAGCGTCGCGCACCGATGCCGGCATTCTGGCCTTGATCGCCGCCGCCAGCACCTGGGCGGCTTCCTGCTCGAGGGCATCCATCTCGTGCTCACGCGTGATGCTGAGGGCGCGGGTCATCAAGGTGATGCCGCGTTCCAGCGCCCACGGCACGCCGCCCTGTTGCTGTTCCGCCTGACGGATGGTTTGCGACAGGACATCGACACGGCGGGTGGCCTGGGCAAGTTTTTCCTCGAGCTCGATGCGTTCGCCCACCGCCGCCACCAGTTGATCCAGGTTGGCGGCCATGGCGTCGCGATGCTGGGCCAGATTGTTGCGGGCGGCTTCGCTGACGCCCTTTTGCCCCAAATCATCGAAGGCGCGGCCCAGCACCGACAATTGGTCGTTGACGACATCGCGCTTGCGCCGCAATTCAAACATTCCGGTGGCGGTGGACAGGCTGAGGCCGCTTTCCGATAAGGCTTCGCTGCGCTGAACCAGACGGGAGACCACGATCAGCCGGCCCATCTGGGTGTCGGCGATGTGGCTGAACCCCTGCTCGAACCGTTGGGTTCCGACCAACGCCACCAGAAATGCGGCCACGGTCATGCCGATGACCGTCAGCATTCCCAGGGTCAAGCGGGTGGCGAAGCCGAAGCGCATGGTGATGGTCCTTCGTCGGAAATCAGCGGAACGGCGGCGACCACAGGATGCCGCCCTGGCTCGACAGGGCGTTCTGGCCACGGTCCAGCCCGAGAACCTTGGTCAGGTTGCGGTTGTAGATTTCGCCGTAATTGCCGACCTGTTCGATCACCCGCATGGCCCAGGCCTTGTCCAGGCCCAGGCGGGCGCCCATGTCGCCGTCCAGCCCCAGCAGGCGGCGGATTTCCGGGTCGGTGCTGTTCAGATGCTGTTTGACGTTGGCCGAGGTGATGCCCAATTCCTCGGCGGCGATGGTGGCCAGGATGGTCCAGCGGATGATGTCTTCCCAGCGGCGGTCATTCTTCAGCACCACCGGCGACAAGGGTTCGCGGGTGATGCGTTCGGGCAGCAGCACGTAATCGGCGGGATTGGGGGCCAATTGTTGGCGCAGCGACGCCAGGATGATGCCGTCGGTGCTGACCGCGTCGCATTGGCGATCGAAGAAGGCGGCGAACGAACCCTGGATGGACGAATATTCCTGGATCTTGAAGCCAAGATTGTGGACCTTGTTGACGCGGTTCAGTCCGCCTACCGAGGTGGCATGGCTGATCACGCAGATGCGCCGCCCCTTCAACTGGTCCAAGCCGCTGATGCCGCCGTCGCGGCGGACCAGGAAGCCTTGGCCGTCCATCATGGAGGTGGCGGGAAAGGCCAGCCCGCCCAAGTCCCGCTCCGAGGTCCAGGTCGAGGCCTCGGACAGCACGTCAACGGCCTTTTGCCGCAAGGCCTCGAAACGGTCGAGGCTGGACACCGAGACGAAATCCACCGCCCGGGCATTGCCCAAGGTGGCGGCGGCGAAGGCGCGGCAGAAATCGGTGTAGAAACCGGCCCATTGACCGTTTTCGTTCATGGCGGTCAGGGCCGGGCCGTATTCGCTGACACCGCAGCGGATGACGCCGCGGGCGGTGACCTCTTCCAAGGTGCCGGCGCGGGCCTGGGGCGGCGTGGTCAGGCCCGCGATCAATGGCAGTGCGGTCAATGCGGCGATCGCAATCCGTTTCAGCATATTGACTGCTCCTTGTTGGCGCCTTCGATTTCAATGCGGTCACGTCCCGCCTGCTTGGCCCGATACAGCAGGCGGTCGGCGGCTTTCATCAGGGTTTTCAGGTCAAGCGCGCCATCCACCGGCCAGGCCCCGCCGATCGAGGCGGTGATCCGCAGGGTTTGCCGGCCCTCCCAGACGATGGGGAGATCACGGGTCCGTTGCAGCAGCCGGGCGGCGATATTGGTCGCTTCGGTTCCGCCGGTTTCGGGCAGGTACACGGCGAATTCCTCGCCGCCGACACGGCCAAGGATGTCGCAGGATCGCAATTCACGCAGCCACGCATCGGCGACCGAGATCAACACCTGATCGCCGGCGGCATGGCCATGGGTATCGTTGATGCGTTTGAAATGGTCGAGGTCGATGAGCAAAAGCGCCCCGGTCAGGCCACTGCGCTCGGCCCGTTCCAGTTCGCGGTTGACCAGCATCTCGAAATGGCCGCGATTGAAGGTGCCGGTCAGATAATCCAGCGCCGCCAATTGTTGCAGCCGTTCATGGGCACGGCGCAAATCCCGCGTCGTCCGGCTGAGGGTCAGATGGTTGCGCACCCGTGCCCGTACGGCGGGGGGCGAAAACGGCTTGGTGATGTAGTCCATGGCGCCCAGCAACAGGCCGTGCTCCTCGGATTGCGCATCATGCAAGGCGGTGACGAAAATCACCGACGATTCCCCCGGATTGAGGTCGGCGGCGATTTGCTGGCAGACGTCGAAGCCGGTCATGTCGGGCAGCATCACATCCAATAAGATGACGTCGAACTGGCTGTCGCGCAGCTTGGCCAGGGCATCGGCGCCGGTCATGGCAAAGGATATGCTGCCAAGGCCCGAGAGAAGCTCTGCCAGTATTTGGATATCAGATGCTGAATCCTCAACTATAAGTATGTCGGCGCCGTGTTTCATCCTGGCCTTTGTTCTCTGTCGAAAACAGCTGTTCCACAGGATAGCGGTCAAATATATAAATCCAACCGACTTCTTCACCCGGCGGGGATGTTCCGGCATGAGCGACGCTTTTGATTGGCCTGCCCTGTTGTCGCGCGTCAACGGCAATGTGGCCCTGGCTCGGCGGCTGCTGGAAGGCTTCTTCGCCGAACATTGCGCCCTGGCCGAGGCCGAGGGCACGGATTTGCGCAATCTGGTTCATCGCATCGGCGGCAGCGCCGGCAATCTGGCCCTGATCCAGGTGGCCGAGGCGGCGCGCGACTGTGAAGCCATGCTGGTGCGCGAGCCGCCGGCCACGGCGAAACACTGGCGGGTGGCGCTGGCGACTTTGCAAGAACGCATCGGCGCCGCCCAAGCCCAGGTGCGGACGGTCCTTGCCGCGTTGCCGACGGTTGAAACGACCACCGGCGGCGATTCCGGCGACGTCTTGGCCACACGTTTGGCCGCGTTGCTGGACCAAAGTGATCTGGCGGCGCTGTCGGTGGCCGAGCAATGGTGGCTGGCAGTCCCCCGCGATGCCCATAACGATGCTATCATCACCGCCGTTCGCGGCTTGGATTTCTCGGGTGCCGCCCTGTTGTTGGCAGGTAAGGGAAATGGTCATGACTGATCCCATCCGCATTTTGATCGTCGACGACGAGCCGGCCAATATCCAGATTCTGCACGCGGCGGTCAGTATCCTGGGGCCGGTTCAGTTCGCCCGCTCGGGGGAACAGGCGCTGAAGCTGGCAACAGCCAATCCGCCCGACGTGGTTTTGCTCGATGTGGTCATGCCGGACCTCGACGGTTTCGCGGTGACGCGGGCCTTGCGCGCCGATCCCGCCACCGCCGGAATGATGGTAGTGCTGGTGTCGGGTTCCGCCGCCGATGCCGATGTCGAGCGCGGCCTGGAATGCGGCGCCGACGACTTCATCGCCAAGCCGGTGGCCCCGGCGCTGATCCGGCAAAGGGTGCGTCTGCTGGCCGAACTCGCCCGCAGGCGGCGCTGATGCAGGCGCGCGGCATCGTCCTGGTTGTTGACGACGATCCGGCCAACATCATGATTCTGTCGCAGACCCTGCGGCCCGAACATGACGTGCTGTTCGCCACCGACGCCCTCAAGGCGCTGGAGATCGCCGTTCACCGGTTGCCGCATCTGATCTTGCTGGATGTGATGATGCCGGGCATGGACGGCTATGAACTGTGCCGCCGCCTGAAGGTCAACCCGGTCACCGCCGAGATTCCGGTCATCTTCATCACCAGCCTGGAAGACAAGGAATCCGAGATCAAGGGGCTGCAATGCGGGGCGGTGGATTACATCCCCAAGCCGTTCAACCCGCCGGTGGTCCGCGCTAGGGTCCATAACCACCTCGAAATGGTCCGCGCCCGCATCAATCTGCGCCAGTACAACCAACAATTGGAGAGCGCCAACCGCATGGTTGCCGCCGGCCTTCGCTACGCCAGCCGCATTCAAGGCGCCATGCTACCGGATTTGGCCGATCTGCAAGGTGCCGTGGCCGAAACGGCGGTGCTGTGGCGGCCCCTCGACGTGGTCGGCGGCGATTATTATTGGGCTGGAATGCATGGCGATGTCAGCGTCTTCGCCCTGATCGACTGCACCGGCCACGGCGTGCCCGGCGCCTTCATGGCGGTGGTCGCCGCCGCCAGCCTGGCCCAGGTACTGCGCGACAGCCGCACTACCGATCCCGCCCGTATCCTTGCCGATCTGCACCAGGCCTTTCGCCGTCTGCTGCGCCAGGACCAAGGCGGGCAGGCCAGCGATGACGGCTTCGACGCCGCCATCTGCGTGGTCGATCCTGGGCGCTGTGAACTGGCCTTTGCCGGTGCCAACATGCATCTGCTGATGGCCGAGGCCGAGGGGGTGGATCTGCTGCGCGGCGACCGCGTCGGTTTGGGCGAAGGCGGCGCGCCCGATCTGACCCGGCTGTCGACCCGCATGGTGGAATTGCGACCGGGGGCGAGCTTCTATCTGTTCAGCGACGGCATCACCGACAATATGGGCGGTGGGGAGCGGCGCCAATTGTTCGGCTGGCGCCGTCTGGCCGAACAGCTCGCCCGCCATCGGACCGAGCCTTTGCCACGGCAGCTTGACGCCCTGGAAAGCTGTCTGGTCCAATGGCGCGGGGCCGAGCCCCAGCGCGACGACATGACGCTTTTGGCCTTTCGTCCGCTATGATGCGGTGAGGCCAGGAGATAATGCCAAGCATCCCGGAGGGATGCGCCCGCCGTTTAAGGGCGGGACATAATATAACGAGGAGACTTCACCGTGCAGGATTTTCGCTGGGATGACCCTTTTCTGATCGAGGACCAGCTTTCCCAAGAGGAAAGGATGATCCGCGACGCCGCCCGTGACTATTGTCAGGACAAGTTGCAGCCACGCGTCATCAGCGCCTTCCGCGAGGAACGCTTCGACCGCGAGATCATGACCGAGATGGGCGCCTTGGGCCTGCTGGGGCCGACGGTGCCGGAAGAATACGGCGGACCGGGCGTCAATCACGTGGCTTACGGCCTGATCGCGCGCGAGGTCGAGCGGGTGGATTCCGGCTATCGTTCGGCCATGAGCGTGCAATCGTCGCTGGTCATGCACCCCATCCACGCCTATGGCAGCGAGGCGCAGAAACAGAAATGGTTGCCGCGTCTGGCCTCGGGTGAACTGGTCGGCTGTTTCGGCCTGACCGAGCCCGATTCGGGCTCGGACCCGGCCAGCATGCGCACGCGGGCGAAAAAGGTCGATGGCGGCTATCTGTTGTCCGGGCAGAAGATGTGGATCACCAATTCCCCCATCGCCGACATCGCCGTGGTGTGGGCCAAGTCCGACGGCCATGACGGCAAGATCAAGGGTTTCGTCGTCGAGCGCGGTACCAAGGGCTTCTCCACCCCCAAGATCGAGGGCAAGCTGAGCTTGCGCGCCTCGGTCACCGGCGAGATCGTCTTGGACGAGGCCTTCGTTCCCGATGACAATCTGCTGCCCAATGCCTCGGGGCTGGCCGGTCCGTTCGGTTGCCTGAACAAGGCGCGCTACGGCATCGCCTGGGGCGTGGTCGGCGCCGCCGAGTTCTGCTGGCACGCCGCCCGCCAATACACCTTGGACCGCAAGCAGTTCGGGCGCCCCCTGGCCGCCAACCAACTGATCCAGTTCAAGCTGGCCAACATGCAGACCGACATCGCTTTGGCCCTGCAAGCGGCCATCCGGGTCGGGCGGATGATGGATGACGGCTCTTGGGCGCTGGAAGCGGTGTCGCTGATCAAGCGCAACAATTGCGTCAAGGCGCTGGATATCGCCCGCGTCGCCCGCGACATGCACGGCGGCAACGGCATCGCCGACGAGTTCCAGGTCATCCGCCACATGGTCAATCTGGAGACCGTCAACACCTATGAAGGCACCCAGGACGTGCACGCTTTGATCCTGGGCCGCTCGCAAACCGGCATCCAGGCCTTTTCGTGACCAAGGGGGCGCTTGCGCATCTGCGTGTCCTCGATCTCAGCCGCGTGCTGGCCGGCCCCTGGGCCGGTCAGATGCTGGCCGATCTGGGGGCCGAGGTCATCAAGGTGGAAAAGCCGGGGCAGGGCGACGATACCCGCGCCTGGGGACCGCCTTTCCTCAAGGATGACCAAGGGCGCGATACACGGGAAAGCGCCTATTACCTGTCGGCCAACCGGGGCAAGCAATCCCTGGCCATCGACTTCACCCAGGCAGAGGGGCAGCAACTGGTGCGCCAACTGGCCGCCGATTGCGACGTGGTGCTGGAAAACTTCAAGGCCGGCGGGCTGGCCAAATACGGCCTGGATTATGCCAGCCTGCGTCAGGTCAAGCCCGACCTCATCTATTGTTCCATCACCGGCTTTGGCCAGGATGGTCCCTATGCCCAGCGGGCCGGATACGATTTTCTGGTCCAGGGCATGGGCGGGCTGATGAGCCTGACCGGCGAACCCGAGGGCGAGCCCATGAAGGTCGGCGTCGCCCTTACCGACATCTTCACCGGCATGTACGCGTCGGTGGCGGTGCTGGCGGCCTTGTCCCACCGTGACCGCACCGGCCAGGGCCAGTATGTGGATCTGGCGCTGTTGGACGTGCAGGTGGCGGTCCTGGCCAATCAGGCCGCCAATTATCTGGTCGGCGGCATGGTGCCCCAGCGGTTGGGCAATGCGCATCCCAATATCGTGCCCTATCAGGCCTTCGCCACCAGCGACGGCCATGTGATCTTGGCGGTGGGCAATGACGGCCAGTTCCAGAAGTTCTGCGCCGTCGCCGGCTGCCCGGAGGTGGCGGCGGACCCGCGCTATGCCAGCAATGCCGGGCGGGTGGGCAACCGCGACACTCTGATCCCGCTGTTGCGCGAGGTGCTGCGATCACGCCCCAGCGCGGTCTGGATCGAGACGTTGGAGGCCGCCGGGGTGCCGTGTGGCCCTATCAACACTTTGGATCAGGTGTTCGACAATCCGCAGATCAAACATCGCGGCATGGTGGCGGCGGTGGATCACCCCCTGGCCGGCCCGGTGGATCTGGTCGCCAATCCCATCCGCTTTTCCGAGACGCCGGTGGCCTATGACCGGGCGCCGCCGGTGCTGGGCGCCGACACCGATGCCTTGTTGTCGCGGCTGTTGGGGCTGGACGACGCCGCCATCGCGGACCTGCGGGCCAAGGGCGTGGTGGGCGGCTGAAGGAAGCCATTGAGCAAATCAGCCGCCGGGACTATGATCGTTGCAGCGCCGACCACGGACTGCCCCGAACAGGGACATTCTGCATGCGCTTTCCCTTGACCAAAATCCTGCACCGATTGCGGGGCGACAGCCGCGGCTCCACCGCGGTGGAATTCGCCCTTGTCGCCTTGCCGTTCTTCCTGATGATCGCCGGCATGGTGGAAACCGGCTATGTCGCCTTCAAGGCGGCGGTGATGGAAGGCGCCACGCGCGAAGCGGCGCGGCAGGTGCGCACCGGGGTGGTGCAGGGCGCCGGTGATGCCGCCGCGCGCTTTCAGCAGGAATTCTGCCCTAATCTGATCGGGCTGTTCCCCTGTCAGGACTTTTATTTCGATGTCCGAAGTTTCGCCGATTTCGCCGCCATCGCCTTGCCGGCGCCGGTCTTCGACGCCGCCGGCATTCCCACCAATGTGCAGTTCAGCCCCGGCGGCGCCAACACGGTGGTCACCGTGCGGGTCATCCATGTGCATTCCTTCATCACGCCCTTGATCGGATCGCTGATGGGCGGTGGCGACGGCACCTTGCCGCTGATTTCCACCACGGTGATGCGGACGGAGCCGTTCGAATGAGGCCCGCCCTTCGCCATCTCGCCTGTCTTCGCCGCGACCGCGCCGGCATCGCCGCCACCGAATTCGCCCTGATCCTGCCGGTGATGGTGCTGATGCTGGTGGGCATGGCCGAGGTCTTCGGCCTGGTTCAGGCCTATGGCAAGGCGTTGTCGGCGGCCCAGGTGGTGTCCGACCTGACCTCGCGCGCCGACAGCCAGAGCACCGCCAGCATGAACGGCATCGTCACCGGGGCGCAACGGGTGCTCGATCCGCTGCCCAGCGGCGCCGACCGCCTGGGCATCCGGGTGGCCAGTGTCGGCATTTCCAGTGCCGGCCAGCCAGTGCAGTTGTGGACCTATTCCTGGGGCGGGGGCGCGCCCGCCATCGCCATCGGTGATGCCGCCGGGCTGGCTCCCAACGGTCAAAGCGTCATCATGGTGACCCTGCGCTATACCCATCCGCCCTTGCTGCAAGCCATCTTGGGCAGCCTGAGCCTGAATCACAGCGTCGTCTCGCGCCCTCGGCTGGTGCGCCTGATCCCCTTCAACGGTTCGACGGGAACATTGCCATGATCTTGCGACGTCTGATGCACGACCGGCGCGGTACTGTGGCGATCATCTTCGCCCTGGCCCTGATTCCCCTGTCGCTGTCGGTGGGGCTGGCGGTGGACACCGCCCGGGCCTATGCGGTCAAAAGCAAGTTATCGCAGGCCTTGGATGCCGCCGCCCTGGCGGTGGGGTCGTCCACCGGCACCGCCGATGAACTGCAACAGATCGGGCAAAAGTTCTTCGACGCCAATTTCAAGGATAGCGGCCTGGATGCCGCCGGCAGTTTCAGCGTTTCCGTCACAGGCGACGTGGTGTCGGCCAATGGCTCGGCCCAGGTGCAGACCACGTTGATGCAACTGGTCGGCATCGACACCATCGCGGTCAGCGAAAGCGCCCAGGTGATCCGCTCGATCAAGGGGCTGGAACTGGCCCTGGTGCTGGACAATACCGGGTCGATGACCACCAGCGACAATATCGGCGCCCTGCGCGACGCGGCGCAGGAACTGGTGGATATCCTGTTCGGCGGTCGCGCCGACCATCCCACCTTGCGGGTGGCGGTGGTGCCGTATTCCGCCTCGGTCAATCCCGGCCCCATCGCCCCTACGCTGATCAGCGGCAACGATGCCTATGCCCCCACCAATTTGCTGGGCTGGAAGGGCTGCGTCATCGAGCGCGTCGGTCGCGCCATGGAAGACAGTCCGGCCTCGACCGCCGCTTGGCAGCGTTATCAATGGCTGCCGGCCATCGACAATTATTACGATGCGACCAAGGCGTCGACGGTGCGTGCCGATCCCAGCCAGGGCAATGGCGGCACCGGCCCCAATCTGGGCTGTCCGACGCCGATCACGCCGCTGACCGGGGTCAAGGCCACGGTGGACAGCGCCATCCAGGCTCTGCGCGCCTGGAGCCGCGGCGGCACCATGGGCGATATCGGCATGGCCTGGGGCCTGAGGGTGCTGTCGCCGGAACCGCCCTTCACCGAGGGACTGGCCTGGAACACGCCCAAATGGTCGAAGGCGGTGATCCTGATGACCGACGGCGACAACCAGTTCTACAAGCTGACCAGCACCACCGGTCCCAACAAGGTCAACAGCGCCGTCAATTCCGATTACAGCGGCTATGGCCGGCTGGATCAGTACGGCGCCTTGGGCACCACCAGCACCACCACCGCCAAGAGCGTCATCAACACTCGCTTGACCCAGGTGTGTCAGGCCATGAAGGACAAGGGCATCACCGTCTATACCATCACCTTCACCTCGGGCATCAATCAGGCGACCAAGGATATCTACAAGGCTTGTGCCAGCAGCACGGCCAAGTGGTTCGATTCGCCGTCCCAGGCCGATCTGCGCGCTTCGTTCCGCGCCATCGCCACTGAATTGTCGCAACTGCGCGTCAGCCAATAATCACGACAACATGCGGGAAAGCGGGTGCCGCGCCAGGAATGGCGCGGGTTTCCGCGTTTCCATAAAATTTTATATAAAAGAAAATAAAGAAAAAGTGAAATGACTTACAAAGTAAAACCAAATGATATTTTAAATACATAAGACTTGCTTGAATAAAAACTATGGGCATATGCATTTTTATCTTGAACGCGATGTAAACACAGTGTTACAACTCTTCTTACGGAAGAACTTACAAAGTAGCGCAAGGCGCTGAGCTAGTTAAGTTCTGATAAATTAAGCCTGATGGGTATCAGGGGATGAGGAGAAAAGCCATGTTGACCAATATCCGCACCATGCTGACCAAGCTGAACCGTGACGAACGTGGCGCCACCGCCATTGAATACGGCCTGATCGCCGCCCTGGTCGCTGTCGTCATCATCGGCGGTCTGCAGGCTTTGTCCGGTGGCCTCAACACCTTGTTCAGCACCGTCGCCACCAAGCTTGGCGGCTGATCCGACGGTCGGCGCCGTCAGTCAAACGACAAGTTGCGAAGCGCCGCCCGGTTCATTCGGGCGGCGCTTTGGCGTCAAGGGGCTGGTTCGATGATCACTTTGCACGCATTCACCACTCTTCTGGCCGGTTGCTTGCTGGTCGCGGCCTTGGTCGATGCCAGTATCAGCGATGTGCGCGCCTTGCGCATCGCCGACCGCGACAGCGTGGCGGTGGTGGCTGCCTTCATCCTTTGCGGGTTCGATGGTTGGCCGGTGCAGCAATTGGCTTGGCACGTGGCGGCGGCGGTGGCGGTTTTCGCCGCTGGGGCCGCCTTGTTCGCGCTGGGCGTCTGGGGCGGTGGCGACGTCAAATTGTGTGCCGCTTTGGCCCTGTTGACCGGCTTTGTCGGTCTGCCCCGCTTTTTATTCGTCATGGCCATGGTCGGCGGGATCGTGGCGTTGGCGGTTCTGGCCTTGCGCGGACGCGCAGCCGGTGGTCAAGTGCCCTATGGTTTGGCCATTGCCGCCGCCGGTTTGGATTGGCTGTGGCGCACTCTGCCGGTACAGCTTGATCTGTGAAGAGGATCAAAGGGCGCCCGCCGCTCTTTGATGGGGGATAGGGATAGATTATGCGCCCTTTGGCGATTGTCCTGGTGATCGTGGCGGTGTTGGCCGCCGGGTTCACCGCCTTGCTGGCCAAGCGTTGGACCGATACGCAAGGTGCGGCGCGTCCGGTCCTTGCCGCCGACAGCGCCGAGGTGCTGGTCCTGGCCCGCGACGTGGCCACCGGCTCGGCCCTGAGCGATGCCGATCTGCGTTATGAAAACTGGCCGGCGGTCAACGCTGGCCGGTTCATGACCCGCAAGGACGGCGACGACCCCAAGGCCCGCGCCATCGGTTCGGTCGCTCGCCGTCCGCTGAGCGAGGGCGAGCCCTTCACCCCGTCGGCCACCTTCACCCGCGATGGCAGCGGCATCCTGGCCGGCATGCTGGCGCCGGGCATGCGGGCGGTTTCGGTGGCCATCAGCAATGCCAGCGCGGTGTCCGGCTTCGTCGTCCCCGGCGACCGCGTCGATGTGGTGTTGGCCGCCGATTTCCAGCGCGCCGATTCGGAAGCGGCGGGCAAGGGCGGCGGCGCCATCGTCCGCTACGCGGCGGAAACCGTGCTGGCTGACGTCAAGGTGCTGGCGGTGGATCAGCAATTCTCCAAGGGTAAGGACGGCCCGACCATCCAAGGCAAGACGGCGACGCTGGAAGTGTCGCCGGATCAGGCGGAAATCCTGGTGACCGCTGGCCTGATGGGGCAATTATCGCTGATCCTGCGCGGTGTCGGCCCCCAGGATGCGGGCACCCAAGCCAAGCGTCCGTTCACCGCCGACACCCAAGCCTCGGCGGCCATGCGGGCCTTGGCCGGTGGCAGCGCCAAGCCGGCGGCAAAATCCACCGGGTCGTCCATCATCATCAATCGCGGCGGTGCCGTCGGAGGCACGCCATGATTCGCCTGATTGCCATTCTGGCGCTGCTGGCCATGCCCGCCCTGGCACAGGAACCGCCGTTGCCGCAACCGGCCCCGGTCTTGGGCAAAGTGTCGTCGCAACCGCTGAATCGCCCTGTCACCCGTGGGCTGCCGCTATCGGCGGAAACCCAGCGCATGGCCCTGCACAAGACGCGTGAGATCATCTTGACCCAACCCATGCGTGATGTGGTGGTGGGCAACCCGGATGTGGTCGACGTCATGGTCAAGACCCCCACCCAGGCCTTTCTGGTCGGGCGCGGCATCGGCCAAAGCGACGTCACCTTCTTTTCCCCATCGGGCGCGGTGCTGCATCGCGTCAGCGTCGATGTCCATTTGGACGCCGATGGTTTGCAGACGGTGCTCGAACAATTGATGCCGGAGGAACGCCATGTGCGGGTCGCGGGCATCGGTGATGCGCTTTACCTGTCGGGCAGTGTCGGTTCCGATGCCGCCGCCATGCAAATCCGCACCCTGGCGCGGCGCTACGTCAAGGATGATGCCGGTATCGTCAACCTGCTGAAAGTGTCCTCGGAAAGTCAGGTGCTGTTGCAGGTCAAGGTGGCCGAGATGCAAAAGACGGTGCTGAAGGAACTGGGCGTCGGTCTGTCGGGTAAGGCCTTCGGCATCGACGGCGTCGCCGGCACCCTGGCCACCACCGCCACCACCGGCCTGACCCAATCCACGGCCCTGTTCGGGTCGCTGACGGTGTCGGGCCTGGGCTCGCTGGTCTCCACCTTGTCGGGGCTGGAGCGCCAAGGCCTGATCCGCACCCTGGTCGAGCCCAACCTGACCGCGGTGTCGGGGGAAACCGCCAATCTGCTGGCCGGCGGCGAATTCCCCATTCCGGTGTCGGAAAACAATGGTCAGGTGACCATCGAGTTCAAGCAATTCGGGGTGTTGCTCAACTTCACCCCGGTGGTGATGGATCCGGGCCGCATATCGCTGAAGCTGCAAACCGAGGTCAGCGCCATCGACAAGATCACCGCCCCGGTCAAGCTCAACAATTTTGAAATCCCCGGCCTGACCGTGCGTCGCGCCTCGTCCACGGTGGAAATGTCCTCGGGTGGGTCGATCATGATCGCCGGCCTGCTGCAAAACGATATCACCGCCACGCTTTCGGGCATGCCCGGGGCCATGGATATTCCCATTCTGGGGACGTTGTTCCGCTCCAACTCGTTCCAGCGCAAGGAAACCGAGTTGGTGGTCATCGTCTCGGCCTTTGTCGTCCAGCCCCTGGAAAAGCCGCAAATGGCCCTGCCCAGCGACGGCTTTGCGCCGTCCTCGGATATGGACCGCATCTTGTTGGGGCGGTTGCAGGAACGCTATGTCAAGAACGTGCCGCCGCCGGTCGTGCCGCCCAAGCTGCAAGGCCCGCACGGCTTCATGGTGCGCTAGGAACGGGAGAATTCATCATGCGTTTTTTCACTCTTCCCGTCCTGGCCGTCCTGCTGCTGTCCGGCTGCGCCGACCAGGACATGAGCACCTATGATGCGCACCAGCGTTTCCGCAACAAGGTGGAATCGCGCGAACTGGTCGCCAGCTTCAAGCCCGGCCCGTTAAGCCCGTCCGACCATGCCGCCTTGCGCGATCTGGCGCGCGAGCATGGCCGGCGCGGCGCCGCCCCTGTCGCCATCAGCGGTCCGGCGGACAAGGCCGCCGAGATCGCGGATATCCTGAAAAATCACGGCATCGCCGCCGACCGCATGGCCATCAGCGCCGGCGGTGACGGCGCGGTCAGCGTGGCGGTGCCGGTATGGGTGGCGGTGGTGCCGGAATGCGGGCGCTGGGAAGAAAGCATCAATCCCGACGGCGCCAACCAGAATACCTGGAATTTCGGCTGCTCGGTCACCCGCAATATCGGCCTGATGGTCTCTGACCCCGCCGATCTGGTCCGCGCCCGCGAGACTTCCGGCCGCGACGGCAATCGCGCTGTCGATGTCCTCGGCAAATACGGCCAGGGCAAGGCGACCTCGTCGGCGGCGGAAACCGGTGCCACCGGCACGCTCAGCACCGTCGGCAAATAGGGGAGGGGGGAACGATGTCGTTTCGCGTCACCATCGATGCCTTCGCCCTGAGCCCAGGGGTGGAAGCCGCCTTGGCCGCCGCTGGTCGGGAACGCGCCTTGCAGCATTCGCGCCTGGGCGTTCATGCCGGCGGTCTGCCCGGGGCCATCGTCCATCTGGCCCATAACCCCACCCCCCAGGTGGTCATCGTCGAGGAAAACGACGACGACCGCACCATGCTGGGACGGCTGGAACAATTGGCCGAGGTCTGCGACCCCGGCACCCGCGTCATCGTCATCGGCAGTCTCAACGATATCGGCCTTTATCGCACCTTGCTGGGCCATGGGGTGTCGGAATATCTGGTGGCGCCGGTGACACCGGGGCAAATCGCGGGGGCGGTGTCGGCCCTGTTCGCCGATCCGGCGGCGGCACCGCGCGGCAAGGTGACGGCGCTGTGGTCGGCCCGGGGCGGGGCGGGGGCGTCGACCATCGCCCGCAATCTGGCCTGGCACATGGGCAAAGCCTTGGGTGAACAGGCCATCTACCTGGATTTGGATATGACCTTCGGCGCTTCCGATCTGGCGTTCAACCTTGAGGCCCGGCAAAGCGCCGCCGAGGTGCTGGCGCAGCCGGAACGACTGGATTCGGTGCTGCTGGACCGTTTTTTGGTGGTGCACGACGATTATCTGCGCCTGCTGCCGTCCGGTGGCGCCGCCCCGCGCAGCCTGGACATCCAGACCGAGGCTGCCGAGCAACTGGTCGATCTGGCCGCGCGCATGGCGCCCGCGGTTGTTCTGGACTTGCCGCATGTGTGGGCGCCGTGGACCGAGGCCTTGCTGCGCGCCGCCGACGAGGTGGTGGTGGTGGCGCGGCCCGATCTGGCATCGTTGCGCGACTGCAAATTGTTGCTGGAAAGCCTGGCGGCCAACCGCAACGGCAATGCGCCGGCCCGTTTGGTGATCAACGGCCTCGACCTGTGCCGCAAGACCCAGCTGACGGTCAAGGATTTCCACGATACCTTAGCGGTCGCTCCGGCTTTGGTGCTGCCATGGGACAGCGTGTTGTTCGGCGAGGCCGGCAATAACGGCCAATTACTGGCCGAACTGGGCAAGGGACACAAGATCGTCGGCCAGTTGGAAAGCCTGGCCGCCACCCTGGTCGGGCGCGGACAGGCCCGCAAGGACCGCGGCGGCAAGACCCTGTGGTCGTGGTTGAAGAGATAAATCCCATGTTCGGGCGCCGCCAATCCCCCACCCCCACCGTGCAAACCGCCTCCGCCGCCAAGCCGGCGGCGCCGGTGTCGGCCAAGGTGATATCGGTCAAGGCGGCGGAAAACGACCAGCGGCTGTCGGACATCAAGGTGGCCATCTTCAACGACCTGATCGATTCGGTCGATCCGGCGGAATTGTCGCGCCTTGATCCGCAGACCGTGCGCGAGGAAATCTCGGACATCGTCGCCGAGATCATTTCCATGCGCGGTCTGGTGCTGTCGGCGGCGGAACAGCAGGTGGTGGTCACCGACATCTGCAACGACGTGCTGGGCTTAGGGCCGCTGGAACCGCTGATCGCCCGCGACGACATCGCCGACATCATGGTCAACGGCGCCGGCAAGGTCTATATCGAGGTGGCCGGCCATATCCAACTGACCGACATCAAGTTCCGCGACAACGCCCAGTTGATGAACATCTGCCAGCGCATCGTCTCGGCGGTGGGGCGGCGGGTCGACGAAAGCAGCCCCATCTGCGACGCCCGTCTGGCCGACGGCTCGCGCGTCAACGTCATCGTCCCGCCTTTGGCCCTGGACGGCCCGACCCTGACCATCCGCAAGTTCAAGCGCGACAAGCTGACGCTGGACAAGCTGATCGGCTTCGGCACCATTTCGGTGGCCGGGGCCAAGGTTCTGGAAATCGCCGCCGCCTGCCGCTGCAACATCCTGGTATCGGGCGGCACCGGCTCGGGCAAGACCACCTTGCTCAACTGTCTGACCCGCTATATCGACGAAGGCGAACGCATCGTCACCTGCGAGGACGCCGCCGAGCTGCAATTGCAGCAGCCGCATGTGGTCCGCCTGGAAACCCGTCCGCCCAACCTGGAAGGCGCCGGGCAGGTGACCATGCGCGATCTGGTCAAGAATTGCCTGCGCATGCGGCCCGAACGCATCATCGTCGGCGAGGTGCGCGGCCCCGAGGCCTTCGACCTGTTGCAGGCCATGAATACCGGCCATGACGGCTCCATGGGCACCATCCACGCCAACACCCCGCGCGACGCCTTGGCCCGTGTCGAGAACATGGTGGCCATGGGCGGCTACAACCTGCCGGCCAAGGCGGTGCGCGAACAGATCGCGGCGGCGGTCAACGTCATCGTCCAGGCGTCGCGCCTGCGCGACGGCAGCCGCCGCATCACCCACATCACCGAAGTCATCGGCATGGAAGGCGACGTCATCACCTTGCAGGATCTGTTCGTCTTCGACATGGACGGCGAGGATGCCCAGGGCCGTATCCTGGGCACCCATCGCCCCACCGGCATTCGTCCGGCGTTTTGGGACAAGGCGCGCTATTTCGGTCGTGACCGCGAATTGGCCGAGGCCTTGCGCGAGGATCGCCATGGCTAATCTTCCCACCGTGATCGCCCTGCTGGTCTTGGCCTTGTTCGCGGCGCTGGGGTTGTTCGCTTGGCTGCTCAATCATCTTCTGCATGGTAGCCGCGCCCGGCTGCGGCGGCGTCTGGCCCAGGTGGTCGGGCGCAAGAGCACAATTGCCGCCGCCGCGCCGCGCCGGCGCAGGCTGCGCCGCCTGCAAAGCGGCGAGCAAAGCCGGGGGCGGCGCTGGGCCGGACAAATGCGTGAACAATTGATGCGGGCCGGCATCCGCATGGATGTGCGGCTGTGGCTGGGGCTGAACGTGGCCATCGCCGTGCTGGTGTGGCTGGTCGCCCTGGGGCTGAAGGCGCCGCCGCTGTTGGGGCCGTTGTTGGCGGCATCCCTGGGCTTCGGCCTGCCGCGCCTGCTGGTGGGCTGGCTGGGCAAGCGCCGTATCGCCCGTTTCACCACCTTGTTCGCCGACGCCCTGGATATCGTGGTGCGCGGCCTGCGCTCGGGCCTGCCGTTGGGCGAATGCATGGCCATCATCGGCCGCGAGGTGCCCGAGCCCCTGGGGCCGGAATTCCGTCTGGTCATGGAAGGGCAGAAGCTGGGGCTGTCGCTGGAGGAAGCCCTGGCCCGCGCGGTGGAACGCACCCCCACCGCCGATTTCAAGTATTTCGCCATCGTCTTGGGCATCCAGCAGCAGACCGGCGGCAATCTGGCCGAGACCCTGGCCAAGCTGTCCGAGGTGCTGCGCGCGCGCAAGCGCATGCGCGACAAGATCAAGGCGTTTTCGTCGGAAGCCACCGCCTCGGCCATGATCATCGGCTCGTTGCCGGTGGTGGTGGCGCTGCTGTTGACGGCGGTCGGCCCCGATTATATCGGCATCCTGTTTTCCACCCCCACCGGACATCTGTTGCTGGCCAGCGGCGGCCTGTTGATGGGCATGGGGGCGCTGGTCATGCGCAAGATGATCAATTTCGATCTGTAACGGAGGCTCTCTATGCCGTCCCTGTCCCAATTGGTCATCATCGTCGCCGCCATCGCCGCCTTTGCCTCGGTCATGGCCTTGGGCGTGCAATTGTCGTCGCGCGACCAATTGGCCAACCGGCTGAAGGCGGTGGCGCGGCGGCGTCAGGAATTGTCGGCGCGCCAGCGCGACAGCCTGAAGGGCGTGCGTTTCCAGCCCAACCGCCGGGTCAGTTGGATGAAATCGGTGCTGGGACGGCTTAACCTGCAACAGGCCATCGACGACCCGGCCATCAAGATGCGGCTGGGCCAGGCCGGCTGGCGCCGGCCCTCGGCGGCGGTCACCTATATTTTCGCCCGCGTCGCCGGGCCGGTGGCCGGCTTCGCCCTGGCCCTGCTTTATACCGCCTCGGCCTTCGCCCAGGCGCCGTTTCTGACCAAGGCGATGATCCTGCTGGCCGGCACCGCCGCCGGCCATTACCTGCCGGCCATCCTGGTCGCCAATGCGGTACAAAAACGCCAACAGGCCCTGGCGCGCGGCTTTCCCGATGCCCTCGACCTGATGGTCATCTGCGTCGAGGCCGGACTGTCGGTGGAGGCGGCACTGTTGAAGGTGACCGATGAAATGGCCAACAGCGCCCCCGAACTGGCCGAGGAAATCGGCCTGACCGCGGCTGAGTTGGCTTTTCTCGGCGACCGTCGCCAAGCCTGGGACAATCTGGCCGAACGCACCGGTTTGGCCCAGGTCAAGTCGCTCAGTACCGCCTTGGTGCAGTCGGAAAAGTACGGCACCCCGGTGGCCCAGGCGCTGCGGGTGCTGTCCCAGGAAAACCGCGAAACCCGCATGGCGGCGGCGGAGAAAAAGGCGGCGTCGCTGCCGGCCAAGCTGACCGTGCCGATGATCGTGTTTTTTCTGCCGGTGCTGTTCATCGTCATCGCCGGGCCGGCGGCCATTCAGGTGATTGCGGCGTGGAAATAGGGGGCTGGAGCCAGGAACGTGGAAGCGGACGCACCTTTCGTTTCGGTCGTCATACCCGCGCAGGCGGGTATCCAGGAGTCGCGGAAAAGGCGGAGGTGCACCCTCTGGACTCCCGCCTGCGCGGGAGTGACGGCTTTACGTTTAATGGCTCGGCTCTATCGCCCCGCCAGCTTGCGATAAATGGCGGCGTTGGCGCGCAGCAGGTCGGGCGGCAAATCCTTGGCGGCCAGACGTTCGGCCTGGGCCGCGTCGCCGCTTAGGGCCAGCATCAGGGCCAGGTTGTGGCGGATCTGGGCGCCGGCGCTGGGTTGTTCGCCGGCTTGGCGCAGGCTGGCGATGGCGGCGGCAAGGTCACCGGACAGGGCTTGCGACAGCGCCAGATTGTTGAGGATTTCCGGGTTGTCGGGTGACAGCGCCAAGGCGCGGCCATAGGCGGCCTGGGCCTCACCCTGGCGGTCGTGCATGTCCAGCGCCACACCCTGGGCCGAGAGGATTTCCCAATCGTTGGGGGCCAAGGCGGCGGCGCGGTCCAGCGCCTTGAGCGCCAGTCCCAGCCGTTCCGCCGCCAGATAATCCTTGCCCAATTCCGCCTGGATGCCAGCATCGGTGGGGTGGCGTGCCGCCATCGCCTGCATCAATTCTGCCGATGCCTCGGGCTTGCCGGCGATGCGCATGGCCCGGGCCAGCGACAGGGCGATGGCCCGGTCGTCGGGGTAATGGGACAGCAGCGTGCGCCAATGCTGGGCAGCGCCGTTCCAGTCGTTGGCGGCCTCGGCGGCGACGGCGGCGGCCCGCAGTGACGGTTCCACCGCGCGGGTCAGGGTGCGGTCGTCCACGCCGCCGGACGCGCCGCCGCCACAGGCATTCAGCCAGAGCGGCACAAGCAGGAGGGCGACCCTTGCGCAGGTGGACTTTTGCATAAAATTCTTCCCATTTTTTAAGTGAAGCGAAAGTAAAAAACGCTTCCGAGCAACAGTAAAATAGCAGTACCATTGCGGATGTGGAAGAAAACTCTTCCGTGGAGGTTGGTATGTTCAAGGCATTCTTCGCCGCGGTAATCCTCACCGCTTTTGCCGTCTCGTCCGCCCGCGCCGACACGTTGGAGCTGGGGGCGGGACAAAGCCGACGGGTCGATGCCGGGCGCGGCGTCGCCCAGGTGGTGATCGGTGATCCCAAGGTCGCCGATGTCAGCGTTGACAGTGCCGGGCGCATCCAACTGTTCGGTAAGCGGGCGGGCAGCACCTCGCTGACCGTGTTGGGCCGCAACGGTGCGGTTCTGTTGGACCACGCGGTGGTGGTGCGTGCCGGCGGCGAGGGCACGGTGACGGTGACCTATGGTGCCGGCAAGGACGTCAAGCCCGGCGGTTTGACCGTGATCCATGCCTGCGGCCAGGGCTGTTCCCGCGTGGCCGAGGACAGTTCAGGCGGCGCGAGCCAAAAGCCTTAGACGTGGCAGATCAGTGATGGACAGGCCCATGCCGCGGCGTTTGACCACGCCGTCGCGGGCCAGTTCGCCGATGACCTGGGCCACCACCTCGCGCGAGGTACCGATCCAGGCGGCGATATCCTTGTGATTGGGCATGTCGGCCACGTGCCACAGCTCGGGCCGGTCGACCATGGGCTGGGCCAGACGCAACAGCTCGCCGCAGATGCGCTGGGCTTCGCTGGTGGTGGACAATTCCATCACCCGGCGGTCGAGATCGCGGATCACTCCGGTCATGCGGCCCATCACTCGCAACCCCACTTCGGGATAATGCAGCAGCAGCGCCCGGAAACCCGGACCATCGAGCGAGGCCAGCAGGCAATCGGTCAGGGCGATGACCCGGGCCGAGCGGGGCAGGCCGTCGATGGCCGCCAATTCGCCGAAATAACGCCCGGCTTGCAGATCGGCCAGGGCCACTTCGCGTTCCAGCGCCTGACTGAGGATGCGGACCGCGCCGGCGACGATGAAATAGACGTCCAGGCTGTCGCTGTCCTTGTCGAAGACCTGGGCGCCCTCGGCCAGATGATACCACCGGCACCGCGTTTCGATCTCGGCAAGCTGTTCCCGCGACAGGTCGGCAAACAGGGCAATGCCCGCCAGGGTTTGTTCCGTACCGGTCATGCCGTCACCTTTGGCCGCTTGCCCGTCCCCACGGAGCCACCGGGTCCATTATTGAACCGATGGCCCATGGGTTCAAGCCCTACGCCGCCTGCACCTGCTGCAAGCGGGCACGGGCGCCGCTTTCGGCGGCCAGCAAGGTGGTCAGCAACGAGGTGTCGGTCAGCCGCAATTGAGCCATGCGCTCCAGGATTCCGGTTTTCAACTCGTCCAGGCGACGGTCCATTTCCGCCAGGGCGGCGGCATCCTGGTCCTGCATCAGGCGGCGCTGGATGGTGGCGACCTCGGCGATGGCCGCCTTGAGTTCAGCGTCGTCGAATTGCTCGGTCACCGGCTTGCCGCGGAACCAGCGCAACGCGATCATCCCGCCTGACAGCAGCGAGAACGCCAGACCCGCCGCCGCCTTCAGGTCTTCCAGCATTTCGGCGGACAGCAAGGGTTCATTGCGGGTGGTGAAGGCCAAGGTGCCCGCCGACAGCGGGAACCCGGACGGGCGCAGGATATCCGCCTCGTCGAAGGTCTGGCGGGTGCGGCTGGCCACGCTTGGGCTGTAAAGCGCCTCCAGCACCGCCTGGATGGCGCGCGGCGGCACGTCGGCATTGGCCAGCAGATGCAGGTTGACGCCCACCGTCTTGATATCGGTTTCGGGGACGGGGGGCTCGACACCATAGGTGTAGCCCAAGATGGTGGCGTCGGCGACCCAGCCCATGCGCAGGGCCAACGAGCCGGGGAAGGGGATTTCCAAGATGGTGTAGCCGTGCTCCTTGACCAGATAATCGGCCAGCAGCGACGGGACGAAAGAGACGTTGACGATGGCGTCGGGCAGTTTGCCGGTGGACATGGCGATCAGCTTGTCGTTGCCGTAATTGGCCTCGGCGTAATCGATGCCCTCGACCAGACCCGAAGTGCGCAGGATGTTTTGCGCGACCACGCGGGTGCCACCCGATTTGCCGCCCAGATTGATCACCTTGCCGCGCAGATCGGCCAGGGACTTGATCTCGGGCTTGACGATGAAGTGGATGTATTCGGGCGCCAGGGTCGCCACGTGGACGATATTGTCGAAGCTGGGTTCCAGCCCGCCTTGCGACAGCGCCAGGTCCAACTCGCCCGATTCCAGCTTTTCCAGCGCCTCAAGGCTGCCGCGGGTGGGGACGATCTTCAGCGCCACGCCCTGTTCCTTGGCCTCGTCCTGAAGCACCTTGGCGATGAAATGGCGGTTGCCGGTGATTTCGCCGCCGGTGATGGTCAGGTTGTGGCGGCGCGGCAGCAGGTCATAGATGAAATAGCCGGCACCAGCGACGAAGGCGGCGATCAGGACCACGCCCACGACCTTGCGCACCAGATCATTGTTCTGGAAACGCGCCAGGACGGTTTGCAGATGCTGGTTGAAATCAATCTCCTCGGACATTGCTTCCCCCTATCGGACCGAGATCAGTCCGGCGCCCTTCAGGATGTTTTGGCCTTGCGGCCCCTGGGCGAAAGACAAGAACGCACGCACGACATTCTTTTCGGCGCCGTGCGTGACACAGAAAAACGACCGGGTGAAGGGATAAGAGCCGCCCAGGATGCTGGCCCGGCTCATGCCCACGCCGTCGATGGCCAGAACCTTGACCGCCGGGGTGACGTCGTGCAGCGACAGAAAGCCGAAGCCCTGGACATCGGCGGCCAAGCGGTCGTGCATGGCGTGGCCGCTTTCCATCACAATGGCCGAGGTGGCCATCTCGGCATTGGCCAGCACCATCTTGTCCAGCGCCTTTTGCGTCCCGGCATCGGCCTTGCGGCGATAAAGCCGGATGGGGCCGGCGCTGCCGCCGGGCAGCTTGCCCCAGTCGCGCACCTCGCCGCGCAGGATTGCCGCCGCCTGCTTGCGGTCCAGGTTGCCGACGGGATTGCCAGGATGCACCACCAAGGCGATGGCGTCGCGGGCGACCAGATAGGCGCGGGTCAATTTCTCGTCCTCGGTGGCGGTCAACTCGCGCGAGGTCAGGGCGACGTCGATGGCACCGCGCTTGAGCGCCAGCAGACCACCGGCGGTGCCGCCGGCCTCGACCACCACGTCCAGTTTGGGCCGGGTCTGGGCGAAGCCGTCCACCAGCTTGACGGCATAGGGGTGGAATTCCTCGGAGCCGGCGACCAGCAGGGATTCCTGCTCGACCCCGCCCCAATCGATGCTGGAGGTGGCCGCCCCCAGGGCGGTGACCGACAAGGCGCCGGCGCCAAGGACGAAAGCACGCCGCTTGAGTGTCATGGACTTTATCCTTACTGAACCGGAACCAGGCCGCTGGCGGCCATGGCCGCCTGGGCCTCGCTGCTCAGGAACCGGGAAACGAACTGGCGGGCGGCAGCGGAACTGGCTGAACTGGTCACCAGGGACAATTGGCGCCGGATGGGATAGCTGCCCTTGCGGATGGTGTCGGTATTGGCGGCGATGCCATCGACGGAAACCGGCTTGACCGTGCCGTCAACGGCACTCAAGCCCATATAGCCGATGGCATCCGGGGTGGCGGCGACCTTGGCTTTCAGCGCCTTCAGCGCCAGCGGCTCGGCCTTGGCGGTCTGGATGCGGTCCCCCAAAACCGCGTGCTTCCAACCCGAGGCGGTGCCCGAGATGGCCGGCAGCACCAGTACCGCCATTTCGTGTTCTTTCCCGCCAACCTCGGCCCAATCGGTGGTGGAACCGCCGTAAATGGCCGTCAACTGGTCCATGGACAGTGACGAAATCGGATTGGTCGGGTGGACGACCGGGACGATGGCATCCTGGGCCACCGGCTGCACCTCGAGCTTCAGGCCCATGGCCTTGGCCCGCTTTTCCATCTCGGCCGGGATGTCGCCCGACACCATGGCGATGTCGGTGGTGCCGTCGAGCAGGGATTTCAGTCCCGGCTCGCTGTCGGCTGTGCGGATGACGATGATGGCATCGGCGGTTTGGGCCATATGGGCCTCGGCGATTTTTTGCGCGATCGGGACCAGGGCCGAGGTGCCGCGCAGATGCACGGTGCTTTCAGCGGCCCTGGCGGTATGGGCCGCTATCAGGCCGATGGCCGCCAGTACCAGCATTGCGCGGAATTTTCCGCTGGCGCGGTACCGTGGTTGCAGGCGTGGTACAGGCATATGGCTCTCCGAAGGCGCGGTAGAATACCGGGCCGATTTTCTCATCCTCCGGCAAAATGTAAAGCGCGGTTCGGTGAATGGTTATAAGAATGCCGCTAACGGCTTCAATTCAATCCACCCATGGCCGTCCAGGAGTATTCATGACCGACGACACCCGATCCCGTCTGACCGATCTGGAAATCCGCCTAGCCCATCACGAACGGATGGCCGAGGACATGTCCGAGGTGATGGCGCAGCAGCAAGACGAGATCACCCGCCTGAACCTGATGGTCCGCCGTCTGGTCGATCGCCTGCAAAATGTCGAGGCCGGCGGCGAACGCTCGCCCCAGGACGACCGTCCGCCACCGCATTATTGAAAAGACATCCTAGCGGCTACGGATTCGTGCACGCGTCTGCATTCGGTATTTCCAGAGATAGCCGCGCACCGGTATCCGTCGGCTCCGCCCACAGCCGACCACCCATCATGAAGACGGTCAGGCGGGCGGCTGCCAACCCGAGGACCATACGTCCATCACCGTCATGCACCAACAGGCCGAACATTCGCTCGGGATCGCGGTCGCCTAGAGACCGACCGTTGTCGGCGATGGCGATGACCCAACCTTCGGGGCTGGGCTCGGCCGAGATGCGCACCTCCAGCGGTTGGCCCGGCAGACGATACCGCTTGGACCAGCCGAAAATATCGAAGAACAGATCGTACAGGCGATCGGGTTGCGCCGCCACTACCGGCAAGTCTTGCCAGTTCAACCGCACATCCAAGGCGGCCATGGCCGCCGCCGCCTTGGCCACCACCGCCTCAAGTTCGACCGGCTGCGGTGAAAAATCCTTGGTGCGCAGGTCCATGTATGCGGCCAGGGCCGACAATTGACCGCGCATCTGTTCGATACCGGCGCGGACGAACTCGACATAGCCGTCGGCCCGTTCGATACCCCCGCCGCCTTCGCGATGCCAGCGCAACAATAATTGCGCGTAGGCCAGTACGGTGCGCAGTGGCTCCTGCAGGTGATGCGCGGCCATGCGCGCCACATGCGCAAAATCCTCGCCGGCCTGGCGCAGATGCAGGGCCTGCCGGGCCAGCAGGCGCTGGTCGCGGTCGCGCTGTTCCAATTGTTGGGCCAATCGCAGGGTGGTATCGCCCACCACCGCCATGGCATGGTCGAGCATCCGGCGCCCGACCACGCGAGCCAAAGTGAGCAACACCAGCACCGACACCAGGCCAATCCCGCCGGAGCGAGCGGCTGCGGTGAAAGCCGGGTCGAGGGCGACCGTCATGACCACCTCACCGACCGGTACCACGCCATCGGTCACCGGCTCGCGCAATACCAGCGGCAAGGTCGGAACCGGGCCGGCTTCGATGGCCATGATTGATCGGTTCTGGCCGTTCAGCAGCTCCAGGTGACTGATGCTGATCTGGCTGCCGCGGGTGACGCTGGTTACCAGCGATGGCAGGCGGACGCCTTCGAACTCCCAGGTTTCCAGATTGTTGGCGATGTGCGACGACACCAGATCGGCCGCCAGCGCCAAGCGAATGCCGGCCTCGGTACGGATGCGCTGATAGGAGCGTTCCAGCTCCAGAGCGGGAACCACCACCAGCCACAAGGCTCCCATCGCCCACAGCACCACCGAGAACAGCCAACGTACCCGTAAGACCGACCGATGAAACTCCGTTTCTCCCGAAAACCTCACGTCCTAGCCTCCGGACGACGGCAGGCAGGCCTGCGCGCGCAGGATCTGGGCGGCCTGGGGAGAGCGGGCGAAAGCGACGAAACGCGAAGCCTCGTCGGACGGATTGGCCCCCAACAGCAGCAAAAGCGGCGTGTCATAGGGATAACGACCGGCGGCCATCTCATCGACCGTGCCGGCCAAACCGTCCAATGGAACCACCGTGATCTTGCGCTGTTCGGCGATGATCGGCGCCAGCGCGCCAAACGCCACCAGGGTGCGTGATCCTTCGACCGCGTCCATGGCGTCCTGGTCGTTTAGCGCCATGATTGCGCCGCGTCTTTCGCGCGCCGCTGGCAGGATCTTGGCCAATTCAGGAAAAAAGCCGACCTGCAGCATGGTGCCGGTATCGGTGGGCGGACGCAGTAACGGTCGCACCGCGCCGCCGGCAAAGCCGGAAAGCGAGCTGTTATAAAGTGCAGGCAGGTCGGCGCGGGTCAGCGTGACGTCTTTGCGGTCGGCAGCGGCGAAAAAAACCAACGGAGTCCGGCAGATCTCGATGGCCTGCCCGCCGGGCAGTTCATCCGCGGTCGGTGTGCGCAGCACGAAACCGACATCCAGCTTACCGGCCGCCAGACCACGAATCGCGCCGATGGTGCCGACGCTGTCGGGCACCCACAACGACGCCCCGGGATTGGCCGCCTGATAGGCCTGGCCTAATTGGCGCATCAGTGCCACACCAACGCCGGTGCCGGCGACACGCAGCCGTTCGACCGCCTCGGCTGCCGATACGCACAGGCACAGCGCCGTCACACCCAATCCCAGTATTGCCCGCCGCATGAGTTCAAACCTTAGTCAAAATTTCCTGTATGAGCAGTGCATTCACCACTGATTAGCGTCAGAATAGCCAGATTCCGGCTCAACCGAAAGGCGGAATGGTGCGTCATCACAGTCTGATCGCCCCGTCAGCGACCAAAAGATGTTATTTATATTCATGCAACAACTGAATGAGTTTTTTTCGCGGTCGCGAAAGGCTCGGCATCGGGGAGGTCCGGGTTGAAAGCTCAGCCGCGCCCGAACAGTTCGGCGGCGCGATAGGCCAGACCGCTGGCCACCGAGACGAACTCGCCGCCGGCGCGGACCCGGTCGGCGCCGAAGCGGCGGTCGAAGATGGCGCGCACCGCCGGCACCAGCGACGAGCCGCCGGTCATGAACACCCGATCGACCTTACCCGCCGGCGTGCCGGTGCTGGTCAGCAGGGTCTCGACGCAGGTTTCGATCTCGGTCAGTTCCGGCGATATCCAGTCCTCAAACTCGGCCCGGGTGATCGGGCGTTCCACCCGCACCGGATCATGATCGAAGACGAAGGTGGTTTCCGTCCCTTGCGACAAGGCGACCTTGGCCTGTTCCACCGACCGATACAGGTGATAGCCCAGATTGTATTCGATCAGGGTCAGCAGGTCCTCGATGCGCTCGGGGTGGCTGGCGTGGCGCTGGATGTCGCGCAGCATGCGCAGGGTCGAGCCGGTGCCGAGAAAGCCGATATGGTGCCAGCGGGCGAACTTGCCATAGATCCAGTCGGGAACCGGCAAATCCTTCTTGTTGCTGTGATAGGTGGTGTTCTTGCCGAAGAACGGGGCGATGCCGCGTTCGACGATGCGGCGGTCGAAGGTGTCGCCGGCGATGCCGACGCCGCCGGTGCCGATGATGGCGTCGCGCGGATCGGCCATGCCCGCCCGTCCCGGCCCCAGCCGCACCAGACAGAAATCGCTGGTGCCGCCGCCGAAATCGGCGACCAGCACGGTTTCATCGTGGTCGAGCGTGCGTTCATAATAATAAGCGGCGGCGATGGGCTCGAATTCAAAGGCGACTTCGGCGATGCCGGCCTGACAGAAGGCCTCCGTCAGCCGCTCCACCGCGTAATCGTCGGCATCCTTGCCGTCCTCGGCGACAAAGCGCACCGGGCGTCCCGCCACCACCTGGGTCAGCGGGGCGCCGCGTTGGCCCTCGGCGCTCAGGCGCAACCGCTCGACGACGATGGCGATCAGCCGTTCCAAACTGTAAGGGCGGTTGAAGATGGTGGCGCTGGTGAACAGCCGGCTGGTCAGGTGGCTTTTGAACGATTGCAGCAACCGGCACTCGTCGCCGCTGTTGAGATAGGCGGCGATGCCGGCCTGGCCGACCAGGGGCAGAGGCCAGCCGTCGCCATCGCGATGGGCGCGGTCGAAGGCGATCATCGAGCGCAGGGTGTCGGCAGTGGCCCGCTCGGACAGGCCGGCATTGTCGTGGCTGACGATGCGGGCGGCGCCGCTGGCGTCAACGATGCCGACGGCACTGTTGGAGGTGCCGAAATCCATGCCTACGAACATCTGCCGCGCCTCTTGGAAATTGGGAGCGGAGTAGGTACCCGCCTTGGCGACGGTGCGCAACAAAAAAGCCCCCGCCAAGGGCGAGGGCTTTTCGCGGTGGCGACCAGGATCAGGACTTGACTGCCATGGTCAGAAGATAGGCGTCGACCGCCAGCATCAGCAGGAAGGATGCGAACAGAAGCCGCCCCATCAGGGTTGCCGCCTCGGTCCGCTTGGCCTTGGTCAGCGCTTCCGCCGCCAGGGACGATATGACGGCCAAGAGCGTCGCCAGGAAGGCGGTACCCTGAATGGCGTCGGCGACCGTGAAGGCGGTGGTCGAGGGCAGGCGGGCCTGCAACACGTAGGCCGCACCGACCGAGGCGAACAGAGCGCCGGTGCCCATGGCGACCTTGGTGGCCAGGACGATGGTTTCCGACAGGCGCGGCACCGCGTTGACGTAGAGCACGACGCCGGAAAGGCTGATGCCGAAGACAAAACCCAGGAAGTTGTAGAACAGCAGACGCCAGCCGTTGCGCTTCAATTCCAGCTCGGCGATGACCCGGCTGTAGGCCGAGGGGCCATCGGCGCCCAGATCGGGATCGCCGTACGAGGTGTTGTACTCGTGATCCACGTTCTTGACGCGGAAGTTCGAGATATCCCAGCCATCCAGCGTCAACTCGTCGCTCAGCTTGCTGCCCTGGTCGGCGACGAACTGCACGCCGGAGGAATCGGCGTCGGCGCATTCCAGGATATAGGTCAGAACCTGACGGTCAAAGGGATAGTTGCGGATGTCCCAATACTGGTTGAACTGGACATCGTACTTGGCTTGCGCCCAAATCTTGCCGTCGCGCTCTTCCTTGACCGTGTTCAGGATGCGGGAGTTCTTGGCGCTGGGGAATTCGATGCCAGACTGCGCCGTGAAGGACTTGCGGTCATGGTTGAACCAAGCCCAGAATTGGGTGCTGAACTGGTTGTTGGCGAAGTCGATATTATAGATATTGGTGATGAAAAGACCCAGGCGGATCTGGTCGGGCTTGGCCTCTTCCTCCACCTTGGCGGGTTCCGCCTTGGGGGCTTCCTTTTTTGCCGCCGGTTCCGCTGCCAGGGCTGTACCGGCGAAACAGGTGGCCATGACCACCGTCAACATTTTTGCAATAGTCGTCAGGCGCATGGCCTTCTCCCATGAGTAAGGGTTCAGACCTTGCGGTCTGGTTGTCTGGACCGGTGATGTTCGGGTTTTTTCAGTGTTACCGATGGCGGCGGTAAAATGCCCGGAGACCTGGGTCTCCGGGCACTACAGCTATGATTACTTGGTTTCGGCGCTGGTGACGCCGGTGCCCTTATTGTACTTCAAGGTGATCACTTCGACGGTGCACAGGTCGAAGGGCTCGTCCCATTCAACGTCGCTGCCATCTTCGAACTTCACGGCCAGCTGCCACTTGCAGGCGGTGGTGGAGTTACGGAAAACGACATTCTTCTTGGCGCCGTTGGACAGGACACCGTCGCCCATGATGTCCTTGCCCCAGCTCTTCGAGCTCGGGGTGGCGACGTAAACTTCGTCGATCTGGTAGCCGGTCTTGTTGACCAGGGTGAAATCCTGATCGCCAGCCTGGGCGGCGGCGGAAGTGAACATGGCGGCGGCCAGAACAGCGAAAGCCAATTTCTTCATGGTAATCCCCTCGTTTTCAGTTGCACAGGTAAACAGGTTGATCAAACACAAGCCGGGCCGAAGCGATTATCGCCCTCGGTACCAGCCAGGAAGCCGTTTTCCACCAGCGCCCAGATCGGGCCGACCAGCGGGATCAGGGTGATCAGCATCCACCAGCCGGACTTGTCGCGGTCATGCCAGCGCTTGGCGCTCACGGCGATGGACGGCCAGATCATGGCCAGGGAAATGATCAGGCTGAACAGCGGAAACGCTTCGATATCGTCGCCGGCGATGAGGCTGTCCAAGGTCAGCGCCACCACGTTCAAGACGATGATCGCCAGGAAAAACATCCAATATGTCTTGCGCGGAATGCGTCCGTTCAGACTGAGTAGCAAGTTTTTCATTCACCCCTCCTTCAAACCCAATCGGGACAAATTTCCTGTCCACGATGAGGCCACCCTCTAAGTTGCAAGGCAAAAGTATCAAAGCAAATCGTTTGCTGTTTTTGTGTGTCGTCTAAAATCGCACAATAATAAGTCATATGCCGAAATGGCTCAACCATAACAATCGCATTAATTTAAAATTTTAACCATTTTGCTCCCTTTATCCTTTCTCTGCTCAGGTGGCGACTTTCTTGCCGGCCATGCGTTTGATGATGAAGGCGCCGGCCAATCCGCCCAGGATCAGCCCCCCCGCCAGCAAGGGACGATAGGTCAGCCAGGCCAGGGCGATGGTGACCAGGGTCAAAGGGATGGCGACGGCCAGGGCCATGACGAAGGTGGCCGCCGACACCAGGGATTCCAGCAAGGGCAGCAGGCTGGCCAGCCAATGCAGCGGGCTGCTCATCAGCATCAGCCCGAACAGCATCAGCAAAAAGCCGGCGCCGCGCAAAATCCAGGTCAGTGTCGCCTCGTCCCGTTTCGCCTGGGTGAACATGGCGGCGGCGGTGTGGGTGCCGATAGCGGACAGATTGATGCCATAGCCCTGATTGGTGGTGTATTCGGCCAAGGTGCTGCCCGATTGCGCCGCCACCACGCTCAGGCTTGTGGCCGGCACCATGGAAAAGCTGACGCGCAGGTCGCCCACCTGCGGATCCTGGGGTGAGGTGCCGCGATAAAGCTGCTCGCCCACCCACCGGAATCCTGGCGGGGCGGGGGTGTCGCCGGTCACCGGCAGCGGCTCGAAGGCATCCAGCTGGGTGATCTGGCTGTGGTCCAGGGTGAAGGCACCGATCTTGGCCCCCTGGACGTCGATCCGGCGCGAGGTATGGTGCATGGCCGGGTTGTGGTGCCCCTCGGGCCGCTTGAACCGGCTGGACTCCACCGCACCTTCACGCCATTGGCGGGAATAGCGGTAGGTGGTGGTGGTGGTCTCGCCGCCGCCCACGGATTTCTCGGTCTTTTGTTCCTCGGTCTCGACCCACTGGTACATCTCGACCTGACGGGACAGGCGCAGGGCGTTGGCGGCGCTGACGCGGAATTGCTTGTCTTCCAAGGCGGCGGGCACCGTCACCGGTCCCGACAGGTGGATCAGGCGGCCCTGATTGGCGGGATCGACGCGCTCGGTGCTGACCGACACCACCGTCTTCGCCCCCAGGTCAAGGGCGGTGATGGCGTCGACCGCCCGTGATTCGTTCCAGAACAACACGACGAAGCTGACGGCGAACAGCAGCAGGCCGACGATCACCCCGGCGATGGAATCGCCGAAGCGCGAAAACCAGTTGCGGTGTTGGGTGACGGTGAAGCTGTCGTCGTCGGCCATGGCCTTATTCCCTCGTGTCGCCCGATGTGGCGCGGAACAGTGCCGCCGCCGCCCGGTCCAGGACGGATTTTTCCGATTCGGTGTTGCCGTTGACCATGACCACCAGCACGGCCTTGCGACTGGGGTAATAGCGGGTTTCGGCCTCGAAGCCGTCTTCCAGGCCGGAATGGCCGTACCAATCGCCCCAACGGTCGTGGCCCAGTTCGACGCCCAGGCCGTATTCCGCCTCCAGCTTGGACGGCGCGGTCATGCGTGCCAAGGTGGCCGGCTTCAGCAGCTTGCCGTCGCGGAACAGGGCGAACAGAAAGCGTTCCAGATCGTCGGCGGTGGTCACCAGCGGCCCGTCGCCCAGCGGGCTGTTCCAGGCATAACGGCTGACATCCTGGTTTTCGCCGGTTTCTTCCAAATCGGCGTAGCCATGGGCCAGAGTGCGGTCCTTGGGATCGGCCCCCACGGTGGTGTTGTCCATACCGGCCCGCTTGAGCACGCGGCGGCGGATGGACTCCTCGAACGAACCACCATCGGCCTTGGCGATGATGTCGCCCAACAGCACATAATTGCTGTTGCTGTATTCATGGACCTTGCCGGTCTGGCCGGGCGGCTTTTCCTTATAGGCATAAGGCAGCACCCTGGCCGCGGTCAGGCGCGTCGGGTTGGCGTGAAAATCCTCGGAAAACTTGTCGGTCAGGTAATCGGCGATACCCGAGGAATGGTTGAGCAATTGCTCGACATTGGCCTTGCCGACATTGGGCAGTTTGGCGATGTCGGGCACGCTGCCCACCAGCCCCAGCACCGGGGCGTCAAGCGACAGGGCGCCTTCTTCCACCAATTGCAGGGCGGTGGTAGCGGTCACCATCTTGCCCACCGAAGCCACGTAAAAGCGGCTGTCGGCGGTGATGCGGGTATTGGTCCGGTCGTCGGCGAAGCCCAAGGCTGCGACCTCGCGGTGGTGGGGTGCCGACACCAGCAGCACCCCGCCATTCAAATCTTCCTGGTCCAGGTAGCGTTGCAAGATGCTGTGAAACACCTGCCCGCGCCCCGGCTCGGCGGCGGAAGTCGCCGCCGCACTGGCCACCATCACTGTCAATACACTTGCCGATGTGGACAGCAGCCCGCGCCAGAAAGCCATTTTGGTTATTCCCCAGCCGGCTTGGCCGACATGTTGGTCAGCAAGGCCCTGATGTGCTTGACGTCGTCTTCGATGATCGCCAGGCGCATTTCGTTGGATTGCTCGGTCACTTCCACGCCCTGTTCGGCCATCTGCTGGCGGGCGTCGGCTTCCTTGGCCTGCTCCATGGCGTCGACGATGATGCCGAACAGCAGGTTCAAGGTGGTGAAGGTGGTGAAGACGATGAAGATGACGAAGAAGATCCAGGCCCTGGGATGGTGCTCCAGCACATCGGAGGCGATGTCCGGCCAGCCTTCCAGCGTCATCATCTTGAACAAGGTGAAGAAGGTGGTGCCCAGGTCGCCGAAATGGGCGGGAACCGTCTTGCCGAAGAAGTTGGTGCCCATGATGGCGGCGACATAATACATGACGAACAGCACGGCGGCGACCGAACCACCGCCGGGGATGGCGGCGAACATGCCGTTGATGACCCGGCGCATGGACGGAATGGCCGAGGCCAGGCGCATCAGTCGCAGCACGCGCAGGGCACGCAGTACCGACAATTCGCCGGTGGCCGGAGCCAGGGCGATGCCGACGACGATGACGTCGAACACGTTCCAGCCGTCCTTGAAGAAGGCGCCACGCATGACGATCAGCTTCATGGCGATTTCAATGCAGAAGATGACCAGGCAAATCTGGTCGAGCACTTCGAGAGCGTGCAAGGTCTCGGGCGTATGCTCCATGGTCAGCAGGCCGAGGATGCCAGCGTTGACCAGGATGACGCCAATGATAAACCATTGGAAAATCTTATTTTCCACAATGCTTTTAATGAAATTCATGTGATCGCCCCTTCCATTCGATGTGACTTGATGCCAAGAGAAAGCCCCCCGTGCGATGCGGGGCGGCTATGGGATCAAGATGACATCGTCCACAAACTTTCGGCACGCTAGAGGATCGTTGTGAACGTGCTGTCGACCTGTTGTGGACGGTCATCCACCGATGTTTACAGGATTTTGCCGATAAATCATCGACTTGATCATCCGGTCGATGCGATATGGACGAGGTGTCGATAAACGTTCACAGGGGCCGTGGCCGCGGTTGTTTCCTGGGGTGCTTGGGGGATAGGCTCCGGGCAGGGCAAAAACCGTGGGAGGCGATGTGCGCAACTTCCTGGCATTGTGGCTGTGCGTCGTTTTATCCGTTGGTCAGGCATTGGCCAGGGATGATCGCGCCAATCAGGATGCCTGGGATGACAATGTGCCCCCGGTGTTCAGCCATCTGACCCCGGCCGAGGGATTGCCCTATCCGGTGGCCTTGGGGCTGGCTCAGGACGGCAAGGGGTTCATCTGGGCGGCGACGCCCGGCGGCGTCGCCCGTTGGGACGGTTATCGCATGACGGTGTTCCGCCATGATGACGACGATCCCAATTCGTTGCCCGACAACATCATCACCAAGGCCTTTGCCGACGAATATGGCCGCCCCTGGTTCAGTACCGTGTCGGGGGTGGTGGTTCGGTTTGACGAAGCCAGCCAGGGTTTCGTCACCTATCGCCATCCGCAAGGTGATTTCGGTCGGTTGAACGGCATTTGCGGGGATGGCAAGGGGGGCGTGTGGACCGCCAGCCGTCAGGGGGCCTTCCGCCTGGACGTGGCGACCCGGACCTGGCAGCGCGAGGAAGGCATTCCCAAGGGCGAGGCCACCAGCATATTGATCGACCGGGGGGGGCGAATCTGGGTGGGGACGGCCGGCGGCGGTATCTGGAAGCGCCAACCCGGCGGTACTTTCGTGCCGGTCACCATGCCGGTCGATCTGGGAATCGACGCCGCCACGGCTTTATACGAGGA